>PVML01017176.1_pt1 | contig 326115 bp, 398 predicted proteins | sample 1853371 | NCBI WGS metagenome assembly PVML01 (sample SAMN08533508, study PRJNA380276) | Human gut metagenome, whole genome shotgun sequencing project. | isolation source: participant 1, chromium library | host: Homo sapiens | collected 2017 | reverse complement strand
ATTTATCAATACCGGCTTAAAAGCCGTTGTTGATTTGTTTTATTTCGTTACCGCTGTAGGCTGTTTTTGTTGCCCTCGCTCGCGGCGACTTGATTATAATAGCACCATTGGGTCAGGTTGTCAACAACTTTTTAAAGTTTTTTTGACTTTTTTCAGCATTTTAGGATTAAATTCCACAAATCCAGTATCTATGCGGCTTTACGTGAATACACTTTATATAAAAAGCACCCGTTGTCGATTCTTTTCATAATGCCTTGAATCGGTAACGGGTGTTTTATTTACTAATCCAATAATTCCTGTATATATAATGAATGCTCTTTTGATAAATCAACAAATGTTGTACCTACCTGTACAAGCGGACGGGATACATTCAATCTGTTAATCATGACAACCTGCCCGGTTCTTCCATCATTTAATAAAACTCTGTGTTGTACCATTGTATGTGCAATATGCGCAATAAATGTCATGTTAAACTGTGTATCAAGAATGTTGTGCAAATGCATTTCTTCCATTTTCTTTATTACAGAAAAAACGGACATCGGCTGAATATCATTTTCTTTCATGGTGTATGTATCAAATATATCTGCAATTGCAAGAATTCGTGCCAGCTTGCCGATACCATGTTCTGAAATACGCAGCGGGAAGCCACTTTTATCTAAACGCTCATGATGTCCAAGGATTGCTTTCTTTATTTCAGTATCGATATTTTGATTTTTAACAATGTTATAACTGTATAATACATGCTTATTGTATACTCCGCCTTCCATTTCTTTGCGGAACGTAAAATCTTTACGCATTTCTTCCGGGAATTTTAAAATACCAACATCGTGCAAAAGACCCGCTATTGCTACATTTTCAATTTCCTTCGGTGTACATCCGGACCATTTTGCCAGAATCTGGCATAATATGGATACATTAATGGAATGTGCATATAATGATTCGGTATCTTTTTTCATCATTAACAGCATATTACATAAATTCGTTTCATTCCGCGACTTTTCAAGAATTTCATTTGTTACATTCATCAATGCCTGAACATCTATATCTTCACTGTTTTCAACGATTTTTTTCAAATTATCAGAAAGCATATTTTCCGCAACACTGAAATGCTCCTGAAATTCCTGATACTGTTTTTCATCTACTAATGGCTGCGCATTTTCTGCCTGCTGTGGTTCATCTGCTGCTGCCTGATATTCAATTGCAACACTATCAATTAAATGACGTGACAACAGGCTGATGACCTCATCTGTTACTATCGAGCCCTGCGCTACTAATACAACACCGGATTTATTATAAACGTCTTCCCCGATAATCATATCATTACACAGATGATTCACTGCTATTCTGATTTTTGCCATATTGGTACCCCCGTATTCTCTTGTATTCTATACTTATTATAATATCTTCTATAAACGTAAATTACAATGGTTCTTTATACTTACAAAATAAGCCGATTGTCTGCTCTATCTGTTCTATATTGGATATATACAGATACTGTTCCTGAATCCCGTCTGCCGCATTTTTATTTCTTTTGTTTTGCAATGACTGTTGTCAGATACCCTTTTGCTTTTTCCAGTTCATCTAATCCATAATATACCTGTTCCTGCGCCATACCGCAATTGGAAACACCCCATACTTCATATATTTTCCCTGTCTTATCCTGCCATGACCGCAGGGCATCTAACAGTTCTGCCAGCCGTTTGCCTGATTTCATATAAACGCACGTTCCGCTATAGGAAAATGTATCTTCCACTTCATACGCCGCCGGAATAATATGAATTTCTTCCTTTTTTTCTCCGAGTGAAATACCTAATTTTGCAGCAACCGCACAAAATGACGGCACCCCGTTTATGATTTCTGCCTGCCAGCCGTTTTCTTTTGCACGCTTGTGCATATACAGGTAGGTTGAATAAATACCGGGGTCACCGATTGTAAGCATTCCAACAATCTGACCGCGCCGCAGATAATCCTCTATCGTTTCATAAATACGTGTATGGGCAAGTTCCAGTTTCTTCTCATCTTTTATCATCGGAAACGGCATACACAACAGCGGCATATCCGAAATTTCCGGGCAGACCTGTCCTACAATACGGTACGCATAACACTCCTCTTTGGACACCGCCGGAAGCACAATCAAATCACAGGAACGGATGATTTCCAATGCCTGTAACGTCATCTGCTTGGGATTACCGCTCCCTACACCGATTCCATAAAGGATTCCCGGACGATTCTGTGCCGTAATATCCGCAAACAGCGTACCTGTAGTTTTTTGTAAATGTGATAAATAAACTTCCCGGATTGCCGGATATTCTGCAATTCCACGTAAAATACATTCCGGCGCATAACCTTCTTCCCTTAACAGGCTTGAAAAAGAATCTTCTTCTCCTGCCATGTCATTATTGGCATGGTCACCCGCTACCAGCATAAACGGTGCCACAATAACTTTAGTATTTACAATCCCCTCGAATTTCATCTGTGCAATGACATCTGCAATTGTCCGCTTTCCTTCAACGGTTGCAATATACACCGGATGTTGTGCATATGCCCGCAATGCCTGCTCCATAACGGCGTAACTGCTGTCTGCCGCGTGTTCCGTGCCATGTCCCATTAAAATCAGTGGCGCATCTCCTGTTTCTTCTTTTAAAGATTCCCACAATGCTTTTGCTACATTTGTATAATCCTCCGGCTCTGTCAAAAGTGCATCTGCCACGGTTATCTGTTCAAATGCCAAACGGTATTCTTCAACTGCCTGCTTCATGCGGTGATTTTCAATTCCGTCAATAACATGGGTCGGGAATACCGCTACATGGGTTGCCCCCTGCTCTTTGAGTTTTATCAGTCCTTCTTCAGGGCTCTTTGCATCCATATGTTCACGCTTTTTCATTACATTTCGTACAATTGTACTGGATACAGCCTCTGCTACCAAAACATCAGGATACAATGCCCGCACCTGTCTGGTAATTGCCGCTATATTTTTCTGACGTGTTTCCGGGTAAGTCGTCCCAAAACTCACAATTAAAATTGCCTTTTTCATACTCTCCTCATTTCTTGAACGATTTTATCGCGAAATGGCGATGAGAAATTCGCGAAGGCGATTTCTCATCTGCCATCAGGGAGATTTGTTTTCGTTCAGAAACAAATCTCCGTATGAAAAATAATCGCATCAGCATTATTTTTCATACTCTCCTCATTTCCGCAGACATTTTAATGCCGGAGAAACCACGAACTGAACCGGTTCAGTTCTGCGATAAACACAATTTTGTGACGCCTGCGGCACAAAATGTTATGCGAAAATCTTTAATTTATGGATTTTCGCATTTCTCTCCATTTTCGCCTGATTTTTTATACCATTATATTATATGTTTTTTTAGCACACCGCAATCTCTTTCTGCTTTGGGTGGGGCATGGCTTTTGATGTGTCACTTTTATATGAAGATTTTAAGCCGCAAAAAAGACTGTTTTAAAGATATTGTATCTTTTATCCTTAAAACAGTCTTTTCGTTTATTTTTTATACTTTTACTTTTCCGTATCAGAAAGCGCCGCCTGCGCCGCCGCGATTCTTGCTATCGGCACACGGAACGGTGAACAGCTGACGTAATTTAAGCCTGCCTTATGACAGAATGCAATGCTGGATGGGTCGCCGCCATGCTCGCCACAGATACCGCATTTTAAATCCGGCCGGGTGTTTCTGCCCTTCTGCACTGCCATTGCAACCAGCTGGCCTACACCATTCTGGTCTAAGCGTGCAAACGGGTCTGATTCGTAAATCTTGCTCTTATAATAAGAATCCAAAAACTTGCCCGCATCATCTCTTGAAAAACCAAATGTCATCTGCGTCAGGTCATTTGTGCCAAATGAGAAAAATTCTGCTTCCTGTGCAATCTCATCTGCAAGCAGTGCCGCACGCGGAATTTCAATCATGGTTCCGATTTTATAGTGAATATCGGACTGTTTTTCTGCTTTAACCTGCTCTGCTGTTTCGACAACGACATCTTTTACGAATTTTAATTCTTTTCGTTCTCCGACCAGCGGAATCATAATCTCCGGCACAATGTCGTATCCTTTTTCGACATGCACCTCAATCGCTGCTTCCATAACCGCTCTGGTCTGCATACGTGCAATTTCAGGATATGTTACCGCCAGACGACAGCCTCGGTGTCCCATCATCGGATTAAATTCGTGCAGTGCGGCGCACGTTTCTTTAATCTCCTCAACAGTCATGTGCATATCTTCTGCCAGTGCCTTGATGTCTTCTTCCTCTGTCGGTAAAAATTCATGCAGCGGCGGGTCTAAATAACGCACTGTCATCGGTCTGCCTTCCAGTGCTTCATACATTGCCTTAAAATCCGCTTTCTGGAATACAAGCAGTTCATCCAATGCCGCAACTCTGCCCTCTACGGTCTTTGACAGAATCATTTTACGGATTTTCGGAATTCTGTCCGGCTCAAAAAACATATGCTCTGTCCGGCACAGTCCGATTCCTTCAGCTCCCAGTTCCACGGCTTTTTTCGTATCTGCCGGTGTATCCGCATTGGTTCGTACACCCAGTGTCCTAAACTCATCTGCCCACTCCATAATCCGTCCGAAATTTCCGCTCACGGTTGCTTCTACCGTCTGAATGTCCCCTTTATATATCTTTCCGGTTGTACCGTCCAGTGAAATAAAATCTCCTTCATGGAATGTATATCCACCCAGTGTAAATTCTTTTGCCTCTTCATCAATCGCAATCGCACCACAGCCGGATACACAACACGTTCCCATGCCTCTTGCCACGACTGCCGCATGGGATGTCATTCCGCCGCGCACGGTAAGGATTCCCTGTGCTGCGTGCATTCCTTCAATATCTTCCGGTGATGTTTCCAGACGTACCAGAATGACACGTTCTTTTTTATTCTCTTTCACAAGCCGTTTGGCATCTTCCGCCGTAAATACAATTTTACCTGCCGCCGCACCCGGTGAAGCCGGAAGTGCTTCTCCAATCACTTCCCCTGCCTTTAAAGCTTCCGTATCAAACGTTGGGTGCAGTACCTGGTCGAGTGATTTTGCATCAATTCTAAGCACGGCTTCCTGTGGTGTGATTTTTCCTTCATCTACCAAATCACATGCAATCCGGATTGCAGCCTGTGCCGTCCGCTTGCCGTTGCGGGTCTGTAAGAAATACAGCTTTCCTTCTTCAATGGTAAATTCCATATCCTGCATATCGCGGTAATGGTCTTCTAACTTCATCGCCAGATCAATAAATTCACGGTAGCACTCCGGCATATCCTGTTCAAGCTGCGTAATCGGCTGTGGTGTGCGCACGCCGGCAACCACATCTTCGCCTTGTGCATTAATTAAATACTCCCCATAAATTCCCTTTGCACCGGTTGACGGATTTCTTGTAAATGCAACACCCGTTCCCGAAGTTGCACCTTTATTGCCGAATACCATGGTCTGGACATTGACTGCCGTTCCCCAGTCCCCCGGAATGTCATTCATTCTGCGGTAAGTAATGGCACGCGGCGTATTCCATGAACGAAATACCGCTTTAACGGCTTCCATTAACTGCTCCTGTGGATTCTGTGGAAATTCTTTTCCATCCATTGCTTCACGGTAAACCTGTTTAAACCGCGCAATCAGTTCTTTTAAATCCTCTGCCGTCAGTTCCGTATCATACTTGATTTTTTTGTCTGTCTTGACCTCGTCAATAATCTTTTCAAAGTAAGACTTCGGCACTTCCATGACAACATCGGAAAACATCTGGATAAATCTTCTGTACGAATCATATGCAAAACGCGGATTGCCGGTCTTTTCTGCAAATCCTTCCACTGCTTCATCATTCAGTCCCAGATTTAAAATGGTATCCATCATGCCCGGCATGGATGCCCTTGCTCCGGAACGGACAGATACTAACAACGGATTGGCATTGTCCCCGAACTTCTTTCCGTTTACCTGCTCCAGCCAGCCCACCGCTTCAAAAATCTGTGTCTGGATTTCTTCGCGGATTTGCTCCTCATTTGCATAATAATCCGTGCATGCTTCCGTCGTTATGGTAAACCCCTGTGGAATCGGCATACCGAGATTGGTCATCTCTGCAAGATTCGCACCCTTTCCACCGAGAAGCTCCCGCATGTCTGCATTGCCTTCATGAAATTTGTAAACCCATTTCCTCATACCTTTGCCCTCCATACTTTTCTAACAGTTAATCCATATGATACCGGGGTTTTTACCCCACTACTCTTTTATATGATTATACCAAAAAAAGAAAAATATGCCTAGACTTTTTGTTAATTTTTTGACATTCTTTTGCTAAATTTTTTTCAAAAACATTTCATGAATCCGCGTATCTGATGTCAGTTCCGGGTGGAATGACATTGCAAGCTGGTTTTTATTTTCCACCATTACGATATTACCGTCCACTTTTGCAAGTACCTTTGTATCGTCCAATACTTTTTCAATATACGGTGCGCGGATAAAGCGCATCGGAAACGTACCGATTCCTTCAATCTGTTCGTCAACGGAAAAACTGCCGAGCTGTCTTCCGTAAGCGTTGCGGCGCACAACCGCCGGAAGCGTGGCAAGATGTGTTGCCGCATCATTGCTTAACTGCTGTGCTAAAAGAATCGCCCCGGCACACGTTGCAAGCACCGGCATACCGTTTTTTATCTGGCTCTGTATGGTATCAAACATATCCAGTTCCCGCATCAGTTTTCCCTGTACGGTACTTTCTCCGCCCGGAAGAATCAGTCCGTCATAAGACTGACGGACGTCCTCACCTTTTCTTAATTCTATATATTCTGCACCTAATTGTTCCAGCATCTGCTCATGTTCTGCAAATGCCCCCTGTACTGCAAGAATTCCGATTTTCATACTACTCCTCATTTCTGAGCGACTTTGTCGCGAAGCGGCGATGAGAAATTCGCGCAGGCGATTTCTCATCTGCCATCAATGTTGTTTGCTTTCGCTCAGAAACAAACAACTGTGTGAAAAATGGCGCATCAGCGTTATTTTTCACACTATTTGCCTCTTTCAGCCATTAAAAGTTCAATTTCCTGTTCATTGATACCAACCATTGCTTCGCCTAAGTCTTCAGATAACTCTGCAATCAGCTTTGCATCTGTGAAGTTAGCAACTGCCTTTACGATTGCTGCCGCACGTTTTGCCGGATTTCCTGATTTAAAAATACCGGAACCTACGAATACACCTTCTGCGCCAAGCTGCATCATCAGTGCCGCGTCTGCCGGTGTTGCAACGCCGCCTGCTGCAAAGTTTACAACCGGAAGCTTTCCGTTTTCATGAACATATAATACTAAATCATACGGTACCTGTAATTCCTTTGCCGCCTGAAACAATTCATCTTCACGCATGGAAACAAGTCTTGCCATTTCACTGTTCATTTTTCTCATATGACGGACTGCCTGCACAACGTCACCTGTTCCCGGTTCACCCTTTGTACGAATCATGGAAGCACCTTCGTTAATTCTTCTTAACGCTTCCCCTAAATCCTTTGCGCCGCATACAAACGGTACGGAAAACTTGTGTTTGTCAATGTGGTAAACATCATCTGCCGGAGATAATACTTCACTTTCATCAATATAGTCGATTTCGATTGCTTCCAGAATCTGTGCTTCCGCAAAATGTCCGATTCTGCATTTTGCCATAACAGGAATAGTTACTGCTTCCTGAATTCCTTTAATCATCTTCGGGTCACTCATTCTTGCAACACCGCCTGCCGCACGGATATCCGCCGGGATTCTTTCCAGTGCCATGACCGCACATGCGCCTGCTTCCTGTGCGATTCTTGCCTGTTCCGGTGTGGTAACGTCCATAATAACGCCGCCCTTTAACATCTGTGCCAGTTCTTTATTTAATTCGTATCTGTTTTTTGCATTTTCGTTTGCCATCGCTTTTTTCTCCATTTCCTTTTTATTAATTTTGAATCAACATTTAAATGGAGTATAACAAAAACTGGGCATAATAAAATATTCAAAAACAATATTTTTATAATGTCCAGTTTTAAATCTGTTTATATTCAGTTTTAAATTTATATATGGTCAGTTGTTAAAACTCTTATAGCCAGTTTAGCGGTTGTCTACCTTTTCAGGGTATAAGTCATGACTGCTTAACCGCTCCCATGCAACCTGCTCCCAGCGTGTCCCCGGCTTTCCGTAATTGCAGTACGGGTCAATGGAAATGCCGCCGCGCGGGGTGAATTTTCCCCATACTTCTATGTACTTCGGCTCCATCAGGCGGATTAAATCTTTCATGATGATGTTGACACAGTCTTCATGAAAATCTCCGTGATTGCGGAAGCTGAACAGATACAGCTTTAACGATTTACTCTCTACCATTTTTACATCCGGCACATACGAAATTGTAATTGCTGCAAAGTCCGGCTGACCTGTAATCGGGCAGAGGCTTGTAAATTCCGGGCAGTTAAATTTTACAAAATAGTCGTTATCCGGGTGTTTGTTTACAAATGTTTCCAAAACCTCCGGCGCATAATTGTCGGGATACTTTGTTCCCTGATTGCCAAGCAGTGTTACACCCTGCGTTTCTTCTTTACTTCTTCCTGCCATTGTTTTTCCTTCCTTATTTATATTTTTAAAATGATAATGCCGGGTCTTTGACACCGTTTGCCGCAAATGCTTTGGCACGGTCAATGCACGTTCCGCAGACTCCACACGGTTTTTCATTTCCCTCATAGCAGCTCCATGTATATTCATACGGCACATGAAGGTCGAGTCCGATTTTTACAACCTCTGCTTTAGTGCGTGCAATAAACGGTGCTTCCACCTTTAACTGCTTTCCGCTTCCTATATAAATAGCGTCATTTATCGCCCGGTTGAACGCATCACTACAGTCCGGGTATGCGCTTCCCGCCGCGTCATCGCTGTGTGCACCATAGTAAATGACTTCACAGCCCTTTGACAGTGCAATGCTTGCCGCACTGGATAAAAACAGTCCATTGCGGAACGGCACGTATGTCGATACCGGTGTACCGTTTGTCTTTTCTATCTGGCTGGCATAGCTTTCCTGCGGAATCTCTTTATCGGAATGTGAAAGCAGGGAACAATCACTGTACTGGAATATTTTTTCCAAATCCAGTGATAAATGCTCCACTTGATAATGCTGTGTTACTTTTTTCGCACACTCGATTTCTTTGGTGTGCTTCTGTCCATAGTAAATGGACAGTGCAATCACATTTTCCGCACCATACTTATCAACTGCCATTCCTAAACAAGTGGTACTGTCAACGCCACCACTGCATAAAACCATTGCTTTCATTTTGAAATCTCCCTCTTAGTGTCTGTGTATATGTTTTTGTATTCGTCTTTCGGATTCCGCGTGCCGTCATGCAGCTGTGGCAGCCTTCTATATAAACAGCTACGTCTTCCGAGCCGGTCACCTGCGTAATAATATCCGCAATATCCGTGCCGATGCGTTCCTGAAGCTGTAACCGCTTTGCCACCATATCCGCGATTCTTGCAATTTTACTAAGTCCGATGACTTTACCGTTGGGTACATAAGCCACCGTAACTTTCATATCATACATTAATGCCAGATGATGTTCGCAGTAACTAAAAATGTCAATATCTTTGACAACTACCATATCACCGTAACGGTCCGCCCCGCCTTCTTCGTCTTCCGAAAATGTCTTGTCAAACATCTGTGCAATCTCTTCATTGGTATATTTCATGCCCTCAAATACTTCTTCGTACATTCTGGCAACCCGTTGCGGTGTTTCTTTTAGCCCTTCCCTGTCCGGGTCATCTCCGAGCGCTTCTAACAGCCCACGGATATGATAAGCCACCGCTTCTGTATCAATCTCTTTCATTTTTCTCTCCATTCAGTTCTGCGATAAAGTCTATTTGCTTTCATTCCGAAACAAATGCGATGTAAACAAGCTTTCATTTATGGCTTGTTTACATTAATCCCCATTTCTGAGCGACTTGTTGCGAAGAGGCGATGAGAAATTCGCGTAAGCGATTTCTCATCTGCCATCATAGCTATTTATTTTTCACACTAAACGCCTCTTTCATCCGGTGCCCAGATAAATTTGTGCATTTGTAACTGCATACGCACGCCGTTCATCTGATGTGCTTTCATGTATTCCACAATGTCTGCGGGTTCAATCGCACCAAATACCGGGCTGATGTATACATGACATTTCTGTGTCAATCCATATTCCTGTATTATCTGCCGTGTCTTTTCCAAATCTTCAATGCTGCCCGCCACAAATTTAACGGTATCCTGCGGCTGTAATTCGGAAAAATTCTGCAGGCGCATAAATGTTTCCATTCCACTGCCTGCCAGCTTATAATCCATGGTCATTGAAAGCCGCTCCATAGATTGCCGTTCTTGTGTTAAATGTTTTACCTGTGCACGCACATTTTCCAGACTGACACTTCCGTTGGTTTCAATCTCAACAGCTTTTCCCGCAGACAACAGTTCTTTTATCAGACCCGCAAGTTCTGTCTGCAGCAACGGTTCTCCGCCTGTCATTGTCACATTGTCTATTCCTGTGCGGCACACGTCTGCCACCAGTTCTGCCGCCGTCTTTTCGACCGCCGGGGTATCCTGTCTGTTTGCCCATTGTGTATCACAATAACTGCAATTTAAGTTGCACCCCTTAAAACGGATAAAAACTGCCAGTTCCCCGGCTTTTGTTCCTTCTCCGTTGATACTCACAAACTGTTCTACCACCGGGTACTTTATTTGATTATTCATGTTCATACTTTATTCCTCATAGCACGCCGCATTATTCGGTGTTTCATATACGGTTACACGTTTTACACGGTATCCTGCCTGCTGCATTTTTTCATGAAAATATTTTGCCATATTTTCCGCCGTGGGACGGAACGGAAACTGCAAAATCTTAAACTGCTCACTTTCAAGCGCTGCAAGTGTCGCTTCCTTTAAACTGCCGGTTTCAATAATCAGGCAGTGGTCAAGTGCATCCACACATTCCCTTAAATCCCGCTTTAAATCGCCAAAGTCCACATACATGCCGCGGTTTTGTCCGTCTTCCTGTAAATCCTCCGTACAGACTTCCAGCACAACACGCCAGCGGTGTCCATGAATATTGCTGCATTTTCCTTCATATCCGTATAAAAAATGCGCCGCATCAAAGCTGTGTTCCGTCTTTAAAATATACATTTTTCCTCATTTCCGTACGTTTTCCATTCTGTCATGTAACTCTTCCTGCTGACTGCCTGCTGCTGTCCTACAGAAACGTGCGCCGCAATGCGTACAAAAAGAACATGGATTCAACCCAAATCCATGTTCTAAACATACTATGCAAATTTATCCCGTTCTGCCGTTGTGGCAGAATTTTCCTTTAAATATTGTATAGTCCTGGTTTTGTTTAGAGACAGGATGGTACAAACGAACTGTCTATTATTGCTAGGAAATAGGATAACAAATCCTTTTTAAAATGTCAACCGGTTCCCAGATTTTTTGTTTTACTGTTTTTCACTATTGTAATATTTATTTTTTGCAAGCAGCATATTTTTCTGAGCTTCGGTAATTGTATCAGTAATATCCGATATAAACACATAAAAAAGTCCACCGCCCACTTCAATGGTCTGATGCTCTAAATGTCCGCAGTCATCAAGCCAGCGCACCGTGCCGTCCTTTCTTACAATACGGTATTTAATATAATCCATACTGCGGTCGGACTGCTTTATCTGATCGTGAATTTCCCATTCCACGCGTGCCAAATCCTGCGGATGTACCATACCGCGGAATGAATTATGCACATGCTCCCGGAACTCCTCTATCGTTTCACAGCCAAACAGACGGATTGCACCCGGATTGGCATAGAGCAGTTTTTCTTCGCCCACTGCACGATAGATAAAAAAGCCTTCTGACATATTTGCCAGTGTTTCTGACAGATATACCGCACGTTTATCCTTCCTTCCCTGCATCAGCGTATCAATACTGCGGATTACAATGACTGCATCCTTTGGTGTACCATCACTGTCCCGTTCGCACACCGCTACCGTTGTCAGGCACCATTCCTTATTGTTTTTTTCATCTAACCGTTTATAGGACATTTCCAGCGTATCCTGCTTTGCAAGTCCTTTATTGAGATTTGTCAGCGAGAGAAACTTACGGATATTCTTTTCATCGGTTGATACAATCTTCCCCATATAAAAATGACGGTTAATGGATTCCTCGTAATTACCACGCTCCTGTAATGAATTTTCATCCGGGTAAATCATATGATAATAATTGTCCTTTAACTGTACAAAATAAACTTCACGATAGGAAAGCAGCATACTCTTTAGAGCATTCGATGCAATATATGTATTCGTAATATCCTGTATAATCACACCGATGTAACCTTCCCGGTACTGATAATATGTAAACTGCATATACCGGTTGGAAATGTGGCTGTAAAGGTAAAATGTTTTCTTTTCACCTTTATATGCCGCATTATACATATACGTATACGCTTCCTCTACCTTATCACCGAAACTCTGATATGAAAGTGCCTTTAGCTGTTCTAAATCTCCGGTGCAGACCTGCCGCATTGTTTCATTGGCATATAAGATTTCATAATCCACCGGTTTATTATTTTCATCTAAAATCAGGCGGTCAATACAAAATCCTGTCGGCATTTTTCCAAAGTGTGCCTCAAGACTTTCATAATCTTCATTAAATGCCCTATCCGTAATCTGTGTCTGCACTTCTGCCTGCTTTTTATCTGCCTGCACTTCGGTTACATTCATCAGCGAACCGTAATACTGGCGGCAGCCGTCCTTCTCCCGCAGGAAAAAGACTCTCATGTATACAAGAATGACCGTGCCGTCCATCTGCATAAAATGAATATATCCATCTGCTCCGGACATCTGATTCGAAAATGCCTTCTCAAAGATTGTATGCAAAAGGACCCTGTCATCTGCATGCACATGATTCCAAAAACGCTTTCCGTAACTGTTCGCCTGCCCTGATGATGTACCCATCAACTGAAAATACTGTTCATTGACCCTGGTAATTTCAATCTGATGATCCCTCATTTCATAAAATGCAACCGGTCCTAAGACATTATTTAACATACTATCCGTAATGAAATTCGTATCCATAAATTCACGAATATGAAGCGGCTCTACCTGCTTATAAAATAAATCATGAAAATCAAGCTGACGTTCGTCGCTTAGCAGTTCTTCAAACTGCTTGACCGGCAGCGGTTTATAAAAATAAAATCCCTGAATATAACGGCATCCTAGGCTCTGTACAAACTGTTCCTGTTTCTCTGTTTCAACACCTTCCACGATAATAGGCAGCCGAAGCAGTCTTGCCATATTAACAACAGACTCTAAGATGTTCATGCCTTTTTCTTCTTCTGTTTCACTGATATCCAGAAAACGCATATCCAGCTTTAACACATCAACAGGAATATTTTTTAACATGTTCAAAGACGAATAGCCGCATCCAAAGTCATCCATCATAACCTTAAAGCCTTTTCCGCGCAAAATGTTAACCGTACTGGTAATCCGCTCATCACTCTCTGTATATGCACTTTCCGTAATCTCCACTTTTACATAATGCTCGGAGAGCTGATATTTTTCCAATAACGAGAAAATATATGCCGGTACATCCATTGAAAAAATGTCTACCCTTGATACATTAATAGAAATCGGAACCGGCTGGAATCCCCTGTCTATCCAGCTTCTTATCCACGCACATACCTTGTCCCATACATAGCGGTCCAACCGGTCTATCATTCCGTTCTTTTCCAATACCGGAATGAATGCCCCCGGAGATACCATCGTCCCATCCGGTTTCACCCAGCGCACGAGTGCTTCTGCACCCACAATCTGATGTGTTGCAATATTACACTGCGGCTGTGCAAAAAAGGTAAATTCATTATTTTTTAAGGCCTCCTGTATCTCGGATAAAAGTTCCACTTCTTTTTCCAGCCGTGACTCCATCTCCTGTGTATAATGGCAGATATGATCAGGCTGTCCTTCAAAAGCATTAGACAGAGCCAATGTCGCCCGGTCATACATAATCTCCGGCGAATCTGTATCTGTATTAATGGAATATATACCGATAACCGGATAAAAGCCGACCGTATTGTTCCATTTATGAATACCTTTTATAATCTGTTCCTGAATCTGTTTAATAATCTCATGAGAATCCGGTATAAATATTCCAAAATTATCTGCCCCCAGATAACCTTCCACACCGTCATGCTCTCCTGCAATCTCTTTTAAACAGTTCTGAATATAAAGAATAAGTTCGTCTCCGGTTTCTCTGCCATAAAGCTTATTAAAAAGCCTGAAATGCTCAATATCGATTGCGACCATACTATATGCGCCAGAAAGTCCCATCTCCATTTTACTTCTGACATTCGACATAAAGGTACGGTTGTAATAAAAGTCACTTAACTGTGCACCCTCCATAAAAGCTACCCTCCTATCCTCACAACAACTCTAATTTTTATTGTAGTGCAAATAGAATAAAATTTCAATCCTAAAGCACCTTTATTTTATGAAAAACTACCATTCATTTTGTATATTTATAACAAAAGCCACCCCTGCAGACCTGTCTTCCTGCATGGGCGGCTCAATCCGGTTATTCTTTTGTATTTTTTACTTCTTTAAACGTTCTTTTACGCTTACAGGTTCTTTAACCTGATGCATATAAAAGAAAGAAGCTGAATTTACTGAACTTTTTGCAGTCTTTAAACCAACTGCCTTAACAGCTTTTAAAACTTTCTTCATACTTTCTTACCCCCTTTTGAATTAAAATTAATATTGCAGTTTCAAAAAGCGTCATTGCCACGATGTCCCCTACTTCTGCCAAGACACTTTTTGAAACGAATACCCCCAACAGATAGCACATGCTGATAAACCGCGATTTTTTTCGATTCATTACGACCTGTTCCCCGTCTAACGGTTTATTGGCATGCGGCACCGGAGCGAGCCACCAGATGATTCCCGTACCGACAGCCGCCAGCAGAAGCACTGCTGTAAAATGACTGTTCAGTTCCCCCGCTGCTGTCAGATTCAATATGTACAATCCGACCGTAGCACCTGCACATCTTACCTTTGTGGCTGCATGGTATCCTCCTGTGAAACTTCTAAGCACTGTAAATGACACAATAAAACAAATGCTTTGCCAGAATCTGCCCCACAATATGCCTAAAACTACTAAGAGCAGTGTTTCCAGAACACCGTCCATAAAAATTTCCAGCCCATATTGATAAATGTCAGCTTCATCTTTTTCAATCATCTGTTCCCGGGATAAATAGTCCGAAAGAATTCCCGCCAGCCGATGTGTCATTCGCTTTTACTCCTTATCTGTTTCTGCCCGAATCATATCTTTTTTCTGAAAAATTTTCAATAGGTTTGTCCTACTTTGCAGATATATGACGTACTTTGCAGATTTCCCGTGTAATAAAATATATTATACACAAGCAATATGCACCATAAACCGGCTGTTTTCTTCTGATATATCAATCAGTCCTCCATATTGATTCACAACTTTTTTCACGCTTAATATGCCAAGTCCGTGATTTTCAGCATCTTCTTTCGTGGTATGTAACTGCGGATTTCTGTCCAACACGGATTCTTCTATATAATTACTTACAATAAAATGACGGATATTATTGACTTCAAAACAGTCTACGCCAATAAATCTTTTTGCCTCCGGCAGATTTTCCTCCGCCCGGATTGCATTGTCCATTAGGTTTGAAAATACAATCGCCATATCCATTTCACGTTCTTTCGGATAGCTGGTTGTAATCTGCCAGCGCACAAAAATGTCCTTTTTCCGGCACAGCTGCGCTTTTTCATACATCACCGCGTTAAGCATTTCGTTATCCACAATGTAGTAAACATTTACTCCGATACTGCTGACTGCACCCGTAAAACCTGCCATCTGCTTTTTTGCCTGTTCCACATTTCCTTCTTCGAGAAGCTTTGTCCACGCCATTGCATAATGTTTTAAATCATGGCTTAAAATCCTTGTTTCCCTCTGCATCTGATAAGCTTTTTCAATCATTGCTTTCTGTTTGTCCAGCTGGATTGCTACGATTTTGCCCTCGTTCATACGCTGATTCATCTTACTGATATGCAGTGCCAGAAATGTACAGCACCCCAGAATCACCAGCTGTAAGGTGAAAATTCCGAGAATATGTCCCTGCTCTTTTCCGTATATGCCGGTATTTAAGTTTATTTCTAACAGACTAATCAGGATAAATGCCGCCGCAATCAGAATCAGTAAAATTAACAGCCACTCCTGCCATTTTAAATACACTCTGTTTTTTCTCTGTATCATCGCTGCCCATATCAATATCACCAGCAACAGTCTTGCAATTAAGATAGAGCAGATTCTTGTGAAAATATTTCCTGTAATCAGTACCGACATCGGTTCTCCGGTTACCAGTGAAATCACCGGAAAACAGACACTGCTTGACACAATATACAGTATCATAATAATGATGCTCCACAAGCACCATGACCGCCAGCTTTCTTTTAAACATACATAACACATTCCAATATTGACTGCAATTCCCAATATAAACTGCTGTACCGGCAGCTGAATCAGGTATTGCGCACACAAGTACTGTAGCAGCATAAATAACACCAGATATTTGCTTTTCCCTTTACGGACCCCCAGTATGTATGCCAGCGAACCTATCATAAGCACGCCGTCACCCAGGCTTGTAATCTGCTCTACTATTATATTTAACACTTTTTCCCTCTTTTCTATCTGTACATACTGTTTCCCATTTTTCTGATATACCGCAGGTAGCGTGCCTTACACATTTCAAATTTTCCTCTGCTGATTCGGATAACTTCGTTATTACTCATAACAATTTTATCGCGCTGTATCTCGTATATGTATTTCATATTACATAAGTAGGAATAATGTGGACATAAAAAATCTCCGGTTTCAGCCAGATATGCGAAATCCGAAATTTTTCCGCGGACCTTTAATACTTCTTTCTGTGTGTGGACATACAAATGATGGCTTTGTACTTCGATGTAGATGATTTCCTGCTGTGGTAAAATCGTCGTAACCCCTCCGGTTTCATCAAACTCCAGACATTCCGTTTTTGTATTCTGCTGTATCCAGCTTTCTACCGCCTCTGTAAGTTCTTCCTCCAGATGTGATTTTCTGACAAAACGAAACGGTCTGAAATGAATGGATTCAAACACCAGATTTTCCATACTGCTGACAAAAATAATATTTTCCCCTCCTGTTATTTTATATAATTCCTCTGCAAGCGTAAAACCTGAAACCTCGCCCATTTGGATATCAAGCAGAACAATATCGTAAGGAACCCGGTGCAGCACGTCTAAAAAATGCTGTCCGGTCTGAAATTCCTCAATCCCGGCTTCCAGTTCTTTTTGGGAAAATATATTTTTGGCAATTTGGACTTCCTGCATACGTTCCTGCATATCATCATCACAGACTGCAATCGTAAACATCACTCTTTCCTCCGTTTTGTGTTTTAAACCATTCCCCCGATTTATATATCTATTATATATGAATTACGGCAGTTGGGCAATACTCATTCCAACACGGGCATGAATCTTCATTTTTAGTTGATTTCATCACAAAACGGCGCAAAAAGTCTCCCTACTCAAAATAATATAAATATACATCTTCTAAATCAATATTATCTTCTACCGGCACGGCTTCTTTAGGCAGCGTATCCCCGACAAGCCGCAGTGCCAGTCCGTTTTTCCGCTGACGGATATTTCCGACTTTATACTCTGCCTGCAATGCACCGACATCATCCAGCGTGCAGGTAATCTCAGCGACCTTTCCCTGCATTTTCTCAATCAGTTCCACCGGAGTCCCCGTTGCTACAATCTGTCCCTTCTTTATTAAAAGGACGTGGTCTGCAATGCACTCAATATCACTGACTACGTGGGTTGCAAATAAAATGATTTTATCCTTTGACAGTTCGGCAATGTAGTTACGGATTCCGATACGCTCCTTTGGGTCAAGTCCCGCGGTCGGCTCATCCAGAATGAGTATTTTCGGATTGCCGAGCAGTGCCTGTGCCAGCAGCACACGCTGTTTCATGCCGCCGGAAAAACCGCCGATTTTTTTATGGGCAACTCCGGTTAAATTGACAACCTCAAGCAGTTCGTCAATCTGCTGATTGACCGTTTTGCCCTCTGCATTTTTCCCTTTTAAACCTTTGACCTCTGCCATATATTTTAAAAATGCTTTGGGTGAAAAATCCTCATAAAATCCCTGCTGCTGTGGCATATAACCGACAATCGCACGGAACCTTTTCCCCAGCTTTAAAATATCTTCTCCGTCATATAAAATTTTGCCGCCGTCACTGCCGCTGTCCCTGCTGACATTATCTGTTATCAGGTTAATCATTGTGCTTTTCCCGGCTCCGTTTGCCCCCAGTATCCCGTAAATGCCGGGCTTAAAAGTGTAAGTTACTTTCCGTAATGCCTGCACTGTACCGTATGTTTTAGATAAGCCCTCTAACTGTAATTCCATATTTTTCACCCTTCCTTTATACAAGCTGTGTCACCTGATGCAGTATCCACACCAGCAAAATAACGCCTGCCAGTACTGCCGGCATCAAGGCTCTGTTTCCCTTTTTTCCAATCGCTCTAGATACCAGCATGGCAGCTGTCATTGTAAACAATGCTACAACCAATCTTACAAGCAGTAATATCATAAGCCACCCTGAAATACTCACATGACCTGCAAGCCCGCCCCACGCATTTTCCAGAAATGTAAGGCTTAACGCCGGTGCTGCCAGATACGGCATACCGTAAATGTGGTGCAGATTCCAGATATCAATGCCGTAAACCGCCGCCGTCAGCCCTATGGTCAATACAACACAGGCGGTAATCTTCCAGCGCATCACCGCCGCTCTGCCGTTTGGCGCACTGTGTACAATCTGATACATGCCGGTTCTGTACTCCATGGCAATACTTTCAGACACAATAATCATAATTGCCGTTACCAGTGCAAGGATTAAAATAAACTCACGCTGTCTGCTGTATTTTCCAAAAATTTCTTCATATCCTCTGTCGGAAACCAGCCATATTTCCTGTCCGGTTGTTTCCCGTATCTGCTCTGCGTAAGAGAGTTTGCTTTGGTACTCCTGAATCGTATTTACAACCTGTCTTTGATACTGCAAGGCACTGACTGCCGCCGTATACTCTTTTAATTCGATTTCACCGGCTTCGTATGCCGCCGCCGCTTCTTCCAATGCTTCCTGCGCCTGCCGGTATGCTTCGAGCCGTTCCTGCACATAATCTTCAATATAACCGTACTCTTTTCCGCCATGCTCTAAATACATTTTGTCATACTCTTTCTGTGCATCGGTAAATGTCATCTGTCCGGTTGTACTGAAATATGCCGCTATGATTATCAGTGCTGCCACCGCCCACAGGGCTTTGCCTGTTATCACCAGCTTGTGCAGTTCTTTTAATACTACCGGATATTTTGCAAATACACGCTGGTACTGTCCGTGAACCGCCGTAAACATGCGGGATAACAATGACACTTTTGTATTCGGCCGCATGGCGGCATAGCGCATTACCGCAAAAATTCCGCAAAACAGACCACACACCGTTAAGAAAAACAACGCCACGGAAAAGACCGAAAATACATAATTTTGAAAACCCCAGTTGATATACGTGCTGTACAAATCACTGATTTTTAAAAAGCTGACAACATTAATATAATGAAAAACGTTATACACACTCTGCACTTCGATTTTCTGATAAACGAGAATCTCTATGCCGACAAATGCAGCTGTGCAAATCAGCGTATGGTTGCGGTTGCGGAATGCCATAAACAGCGCCCATAAAATGATACTGAATGCCGCTAAAATAAACCATGACAGGAAAAACAGCCGTAAAATATATGCGCCTTTACTGAGTGTATATGTAAATTTTCCAAAATCCACAAAGGTCTGTACCGGATTGGTCAAATCCTTTACTCCGCCGTATAACAGCATCGCTGTAAGAAATGTCGTGCCGTACAAAAGAAAGAGAATCGCAAAGGAACCGCCCGCTAACAACAGCAGTCTTTTGAGGGCAAGTACAGTTCTTCCGTTTGGGGTGTTATGTACAATCTGCCACATTCCGTTTTCACGTTCATCAAAAAGGGAATAAATCACCGCCACCATAAGCGCTGCCGCAATGTAATACATCAGGTTGTAGTGAACAAATGCATCTGCGCCCTTATCGTTGTCTAACTTCAGTTCGACATTCTGTACCCTTTCAAAGTCCTGTGCCGTCCTTAAAATGTTGCTGTAGGAAAATGTATTCTGCTTGGAGAAAATACGGAATCGTTTCATATTTTCTGCGTTTGCCATGACTGTATCAATGGAAGCCTCATATCCGTTCAGATATTCGAGCTTACTGCGCAGCTGCTTTAACTGTAATTCTAACTGGGTCTGCTGCTGCGCTGTCAGGCTCTGATGATACGCAATCATTTCACGACTGCCTTCATCGACTTCCGATAAAAGTTCTTCCGATGTCTGCTTCTGTGCCGCATTTTCTGCCGTCCGGCTGTTCTGCATTTCATTTTGAGCAGTATTTTTCGTTTCTTCCTGACTGTTCTCCTGCTTTAAAATTTTTGCGTATTTACGGATATTACTGAATTCCGTTCCCAGCCGTTCCTGCGCCTGTTCCAGACTCATATTTTCATAACGCTCAACCAGCTTCTGATACTGTCCCGCCGCAAAAAACATTTCCGTAAGGCTTCTGCCTGCCAGCTCGCTGTACAAAAACAGACACAAATTGCCTAGCACTGCCACCGCAATCAATATCCACATCTTTTTATGAAAAACCCTTTTTACTTCTCCCATACCATTCTCCTGTATATGACAATTTTTAATTTATCAGAATCCACTCAGATTTATCTGATAAATTTTCTTTTTTCATATATTCCAGATTATCTGCATTTTCTTCAAACAAATAGTCTGTATCGCCAAAATAAACGACACCGTTACAGAGAATTTTGGCAATCTGATTCCCTTTGGTATCCAGCACATAACAATATCTTTGGGTGCGTGCTTTTGTTTCTGTGGCTCTGCCTGCGCCGTTGTTAAAAAGATATAAATTTTTTCCGTCATAAGACATTTTGCACTGTATCAGTTCATCTTCCGCCGGATAAATAAGAGTATTACTGCCCTGTGTCATGTCATAGGCATAAAGCCCCGTTCCCTGCACAAAATAAAACAGCGTCTGATTTTCTGTATCCGCATGATAGTCACAGACATCGGCATCTATAACCTTTCTGGTATCTCCGGTGGCAAAATCATATTCAAACAAGCCTTTATAATCAGATGACACAGCCTTGGTTTCCTTATTCTTTGTATATTCCCGGATAACAAAATATAGTTTATCGCCAAAGCTTCTGCCGCGGTCAATAGAAGCTCCTGTTCCCGTATAGGAAAAAACGGTCTGTTCCGTTCCGTCTGTCAGCGAAATTTTTTTAATAACTTCTTCTGCTTCTTCCTCCTGACCTGCATGTCCGGTATCATCATATGCGTAGACATCATTTTCATGAAAGACAAGTGATATGCTTGATACGCCTGTATTGGCAAATAAATCGGCAATGGTTTCTCTTGCACTTCCGTCTGTATGGATGCGCACAAGTTTTCCCATTCCGCCTTCACATTGAATCAGATACAGATAACCGTTATAGCAGTATATCGTATCGGTCAGATACAATGCCGAACCGGTCTGCTTCATATCACAAAGATACGCATTACAGGTATTATCACTATGCGTACATTCCGGTTTTGCACAGACTGCAACCGCTTCCTGTGTTGTTTCATCAAAAAATGCTATTTTTGAAATTCCATCTGTTGTCTGAATAAAATAATAGCCGCCCATGCCCTTTGCAACTGCATGGTTGTCGGGATTCCAGTAGTTCTGCGATTCATTTTGTGTTGTGCCCCACTGCCCGATGGCCACGTTTACTGTATTCTTATCAGGATTTTCACGTACCTGATTTTTCAGGACAAACCCTAAAATTACCGCCGCAGTAACAAGGACAACTGTACACGTTATCATCATTTTTTTCTTCATTGATAATCACCCGCTTTCACGTTCTAAATTAATTTTAATTAACCGGTATCCATTCTTTTGCTGTCAGGATATCTGCTTTTTCAATATAATATTTTTGTCCGCCGCCCCATGAATCTGCGCCAAAAACATTCTGCTCATCGCCAAAACAGGTAAAATACATACCTTCTGTAGGAATCTTGTTCAATTCATTTCCGTCTGTATCCATAACATATAAATAAGTATCTGTACGCTTGAAAAAGTAAACAGAATATTGTTCATTACTCATATATAAATATTTTCCGTCAAAGGAAAGCTGGCAGATATTTGTTTCATTTTCGACCATTTTATAGATTCTTTCCGCCTTGCTGTCCGACAATTTACGTTTATATAAACCGTCATTAAATACATAATAATAAAGCGTTTGTGAAACTTCATCTACTGTGTAATCCGTTATGTCCCCGGACGATATATTTTCTGTTTTCTTTGTTGCATAATCATATGCAAAAATGCCTTTACGCGTGTAAGTACGCTCTGCATGCTGTTCTGTACTTTCACGTCCCTCATCTTCCACTAAAAAGAATAATTTTCCCCCATAGCTTTTGGCGGCATGAATCACCGCACCATAACCTGTGTACTCATAGGCATGTTCATCTTCTTTTCCGTCTAATGAACGTCTTCTAAGTACGGCTGTGGATTCCTCATATCCCGAAACACTTCCCTGTCTTTGATAAATGTACACATTTTCATCATGAAAGGTCAGACAATATGCCGGAGAAACAGCTCCGATTTCAAACAGCCTTTTTCTATATGAACCGTCCGGTGCAACCTGCTCAAGATAGGATAAGCCGTCAGTATCATCATTGTAAATTACATAAACCATGCCATTATAATAATAAATTTGCTGTGCATTATATTTTTTGCTTAAATACGCATTGCAATTTTCATCTGTATGACTGCATTCTGCCTTTGAACATAACGGAATTGTGTTTTTAGTTTCATTATCAAGATAGCATATTCTGTTTGTCCCCGCCTCAATTTGTTCTATACAGTAATATCCGTTTTCACATTTTGTAATATACCGCCCAAAGATATTCCAATACGGCTGATCATCTTCAGTTGAAGGATTCAGTGTAACCGAAGTCTGCTTTTTGGTACAGCCGGTGGCAAATATGCTTGTAAATAATAAAATTGTAACTGTGAGTATGATATATCTTTTTTTCATGGTAGTCACCCGCTTTCACTATGCCGCTACTCCATTTCTAATAAATATAACTCTAAATATGCCGGTGTATCAGAGGTTTCATATTTTTGACGTATGCCAAAATATTGTGTATGCTCTGTTCCGTCAACTTCCGTTATATCTGCCTGAATCACTGCACTTTCCAAATCTTTTTTATAATCGTTATAATATTTTTCTATTTCTCCGTTACTTTGTACGGCTATACAAAAAAATAAATAAACAGTCTGCTCTGATTCTCCTTCAATTTCAACAGACGGTTGATACATCGCTTCTAACTCATCTGTTGAAAATGAAAATTCATTTTTTGATAATCCGCCAGCAAAGTTATACAGTGTATACACAACCTTCTGAGTGGTATTTTTTTCAATAATTTCAGGTATTTGAATATTATTGCCGCAAATTAAATACTCTGTTGTAATTTCATTTTCATCAGTTACTTTTTTGTCATAAGAAGCTTTATAGCCTTTTAACATAAATTCTTTTACTTTTTCTTCGGATATGACTTTTTTATCCATTGCCAGATATTTTATCTGATATTGTAAATATTGTTCCTGTATGTAAGTTATCCCGTCTTTATGTGTTTTTTCTATTCTCAGCGGTTCCTGTCTTTTTGTTTCTGTCGATACTGTACTCTCCTGCTTATCTGCATTTTTCGTTTCCCGTATCCCACACCCTGTTATAGAAAATACCAATGCCAGCACTATTCCAATGATATATATTTTTTTCATAATTCCACCTCCAATATAACGGCACAGTTCTTACTCCATTGCCTTCCATTCCCACTCACCCGGCAATGATTTATTAATATAACTGTATTCTGAATTTCCCCCGCTTATTTTTTGAATGACCGTCTGCGCAAATAAATAATTGCCGTCACCAAAATAAATCCGCTGTGTCTTTTCCCCTGAAATTTGCTGAATCATATTACCGTTTGTATCAATTACAAAACACTGTTTTTCAACTTCTTTTCCCATTCTTTTTGAAATTGATGCCCACGCACTGTTATCCATATAAATGTATTGTCCGTCAAATGAAATTTCCGGCATTTGATTCTTTTCATCTGCCTCTATAAGCAGCTTCTGTTCTTTAGTATTAATATCATAACTATACAATCCCTTCTCTTTTACAAAATAAAAAAGCTTGTTTGTATTTTCATCTATGCAATACCCCGTAACTTCCTGTTCCAGCACTCTGCCCGCTTCCATTGTATCCGTCCGGTATACATACAGTCCCTTATATGCCTGATTTAATACCACCTTATCATTTACGTTTTGTTTCTGTACATCCGATATAATAAAAAACAACTGATTTCCATAACATTTTGCCTGCATAATGGCACAGCTTGCTCCCGTATACTGTGCAACGACCGCCTGTTCTTTTCCGTCTAAGGAGTATCTGGTAATCGTTTCTGCATATTCTTCTTCCATTCCCAAATGTTGATTCATATTGTATACATAAACATAATCATTATGAAATACAAGATTTGTTCCTGTATCTCCCTGCCCATACTGGTATACTTGTACTATCTTTTCCCGCTGTGCGCCATCGGGTGAAAAACGTACCAAAAATCCTTCACTGTTTAATAAATATAATGAATCTTTATAATAATAAACCGTCTGCATCAAATATCCGGTACCTTTTTGTGTTCCAACATACGCATTGCAGTCTGTCGTATTATGCTGACAATTCGGCAAGGCACATAACGGATAGCTTTCCTGTGTTTCTTCATCAAAAAACATCAAGTAACTGTCACCATTGTCCATATAATAGTAACCACCTTCGCCTTTTGCAAAATTATGTGCCACCGTTCCCCAATAGCTCTGCGAATCATTTTCTGTTTCCTGCACGGTCTGAATTTCAAGCTGCTTTGCCTGATTTAAATCACTGCTTTGCGGCTGTTCACTTTGATTTTTTGCAGTACACGCACTGCACATAAGACATACTGTGAACACTAGACCTATTAATTTTTTTCTCATATACCCACCCCTCTTTTATTGTATCCCCTCCGCAAATCACGAACTTTTTCTTTATTTTATTATTTTGTTACCGGATATACAATAGTCATGTCCTACTTTGCAGATATATGACGTACTTTGCAATTTTTAATTCTTTTAATTTTTATATTTAACTTATCATATATATTAAAGATATAAAATCAGACTGCCGCTTTCCGGTTCATTAAAGGCATTGAATGTATCCCTCACGCTCCAGCGGCAGTCTTTTCATATTACGCAATTCTTTATTTTATTCTTTATGGCTTTGCTCTATTGCTTCTATTTCTTCTGATTCCACAAACGTTCTGCTGTCGGCTTCCAGTTTTCCGCATAAGATTCGCATTTATCACACAAATGGTCTACGGATTCCATATCCTGATAATCGGTGTTGACAGCTCCTGTTTCTTTAACCATCTGACGGAGTTTTTCCGGATTTTCAAGCATCGGACATGGGCGCAGATGATTGTCATTAAACGGCTGGTTGTCATGATATGCCTGGAAAATCGGACTCTTTAATGCTTCAAGCAGTGTGCAGTCATGAATATTTACATTTGAATAATGAATAAATACACATGGCTCTACATCGCCCTTTGCATTGATATGTAAGTACCGTCTGCCGCCTGCAATACAGCCGCCAACAAACTGACCGTCATTCTGGAAATCCATCCCGAAAATTGCCTTTGTTTCACGGAAATGACGGATTCTCTTATACATTTCCTCACGCTGCTGTGGTGTCGGCAGTAATTCCGGCACTGCGGAATTGCCAACCGGCATATAATGGAAATACCATACAAATAATGCGCCGCTTTCAATCATCATATCATAAAAAGCTTCGCTGCTGATATCTTCAAAATTCCTGCTTGTGTAGCAGGTAGAAATACCAAACGGCAGCTTATGTGACTTTAACAGTTTCATTGCGTGCTGAACCTTCTGGAATACACCGTCACCACGGCGTCCGTCATTGGCATCTTCAAAGCCTTCCAGACTGATTGCCGGTACAAAATTCTTTACACGAAGCATTTCCTGACAAAATTCTTCATCAATTAATGTACCGTTTGTAAATGAAAGGAACTCACAATCCGGGTTCATTTCACAAATCTTGATTAAATCCTGTTTACGAACCAGCGGCTCACCACCGGTGTAAATGTACATATAAGTACCGAGTTTTTTGCCCTGCTTTACAATGGAATCAATCGTTTCAAGGCTTAAATTCAACTGATGTCCGTACTCTGCAGCCCAGCATCCTGTACAATGCAGATTGCAGGCTGATGTCGGATCAAGCAGAATTGCCCACGGAATATTACAGTTATTTTCCTGTGAAAGCTGGTCCTGTAACGCACTTCCGTTTAAACTTGCATTAAATATGAAGTTCTGAAAGAATGCCTTCCTTACACCCGGGTCCAATTCATAAAGTCGTAAAATCAACTCATACCAGTTGCCTTTTTCCTGTATTACCTTACGAATCATATTACGCTGTCCTTCGTACCAGCCCTGCGGTGCGAACCGGTCAACCATTTCCATCAACTTTGGAATATTTTCTTCCGGGTCTTTTTCTAGATATTTTAATGCCTGTTTAATACCAAAATCCTGCATTCCCTTTTGTAATTTGTTCGCCATAGTAATCTCTCCATTTCTTCAGTCTCGATATGCGTTAAATTTTACTGTGAAATGAAACAATTTACATTAGACACAACGACATTTTTGTAACAATTTAGGACAAATTTAAAAATTGTTACATTTTGGGACATTTTGGAAAATGTGTGGCTTTTCTATAAACGTTCCCGGCACGAGCATATTTCAAAATTAAATGGATTGGGTAAAAATGAACTTAAAAAACGGATAACAGCTACCCGTTATCCGTTTCTACATATTTTATTAATGCGCCGATGCTCGACTGCAACATTTTAATAAATAATTCCGGCTCTGTACATTCTTTTTCCGACAGCCAGCGCTCCAGCGCCGCAATAAATGCATCCGAATAAAAATTGATGCAGAATTCTTCATATTGCGGGTCTGCCAGAATATTTTTTACAACCATTTTTAACAATGGCTTTAACGTTTCCCTAAAATGTTCTACAAAAGAATTCTGCCCTTCAATCTGCAGTGCCTTTCTGTAAAATGACTGGTTTTCGTAAAAATACTGACAACTGTCCTCCAAAAAACGCCATGACCAGTTTGGCAGATTGTAGTCCCGGACATGGACAGCCTGAAAAAATTCCACATCAAAAATCCAGTTCACCAAATCATATTTATCTTTAAAATGATAGTAAAAGCTTTTCCGGTTCATGCCGCATTTTTCACAAATGTCGGAAACACTGATTTTAGAAAACGGTATCTGCTCCATTAATTCTTTCATTGCCATTGCAAGCGCTTTCTTGGTAATATTAGAATCTGGCATTTCAGATACAACCCCCTTCCTCTTTTTCGCACTGTATTATATTATATACAATTCAGACACACTTTTCAATTGTGAATTTGGTACGATAAAAGGTTCTATACTGATAATACTGATATTTACCAAAGTTCTACAATGGCACGCACACCTTTATTGGTATCTGTAAGACCGACAACGTGCCTGTCTTCATGCTGGATATACACGCCGGTAATTTCTTCTCCGTAAAGAATTTCCTTCTTATATGAAATGCGGATATGATTCTTTTCGCCTTCTTCATAAATCTGCTGCGGTAGAAGCTCTCCGGCGGCATCTAAATAAGCTAAGTTGTGCATATGCATATTGGAATCAATATCCCGGCGCAGTACTGTATAGCGTTGTTTTACTGCATTTTCCGTATCAAAAAAATCTTTTGGATATGACATATTTTCGAGCTCTTCTTCAAACGCCTGACTCTGCGGCTCCCCCTGATATTTTTCAATCAATTCCTGCGTAAGCCGCAAAGGTCTGCGCTTTACAATGTCAATCAAAACCCAGCGTGATGTTGCCCGCGCAAGCTTTTCTCCCTGCGTGTCAAACAATTCAAAATCCCTGTATGCACAAGCGATATTATGATTTCTTGACCATGTGTATGCCGTGATTTCATCCCGGTAATGCGGACGCTTGATAATCTCAATTTTCCAGTCCAAAACAACCCACGCCTGTCCGGTCCGCTCCACTGAATCCAGTCCGTATCCGACCGAATCCGAATGTAATCCTCCAATATCCTCCATCATTGTCATCAATGCCCTGTTCGTTGCATTGCCTTTGATATCAACGTCTTCAAGACCTATCTGGTAGTTGTGTTTATACTTCATGCAAATCCCCACTTCCCAGCCATGCCACAGTCCGGCTGATTATTTTCATGAGGAAAGTATAGCATATATCGGAAAATTTTGCGACTATGATGTTTTTCTGTATTCAAACAGCTATTTTATTGTAAAAAATATTTTGGATATAGTACAAAATAGAGTAGTCTTTCCTAGTATTTGGTTTAATTCTTTGTTATAATTTTTTATGTTGTCGCACCCATTCTGGCAACAGAAAGGGGGTGTACTCATGCAAACTATTATATCCTTTTATGTTTCTGTCATGGCAGCTATTGTTAGTTACTTTATTTGCAAATGGTTAGACAGAAATACCCGTGACAACTAGCCTAAACGGAACTCAACCGTATAAAATGAGAAATCCCCTTAGTAACGGCCATTACTAAGGGGATTTTTGTACTCATGCGCTATCTGTGTCAATTTGACACTTATATCCTTTTAGCTATCGCTATTATAGCATATTCAGACAGCCCTTTCAAGTATTCCATTTTTTAGTTTATTTTATACACCGGACAAACAGTAACATTCTATAATTATTCCCCCTTCCCCGTCCTATGGAATTTCCCCGTAATCGTTACTACTTCCACGCGGATTACCATTGTCTTTTCAATGGCTTTTTCAAGCATTTCAAATGGAATATCTGTGTAATGTCTCATGATTTTTTCCAGATACGCCCGCTTTTGTGTATCATCTGCAATTTCTGCATTTCCCGTACCGCAGACGCTTTCATAATCCATGTAACTGTTGCAGGCAACAGAACTGATCCTTGCTTCCTCATGGACGTCCATTTCAAAGGCAACCCTGCCGTCTTTTTCTATGAGTTCTTTTTTCGTTCCCGCATTTGCCCCATGAAAATACAAATAGATTTTATTTCCTTCTCTTTCATATCCAAAATTCATCGGTACAAGATACGGATATCCGTCATGATTCATTGCAAGGCGGCAAACCTTACATTTGTTTAATACCGCACAGATTTCTTCGATACTTTTCATTTCGTTTTGTGTTCTACGCATTGTTTTCTCCCTTCAAATTCTTTTATACAACTTACATTATTTTTTAAATTCTTTATCTGCTTTCAAAACTGCATTTAACATTACCGTAGCACCTTCTGTGCAATGCTTTGGTGTAGAATACTCTTGTTCACAATGGGATAATCCACCTTTAGACTGAACAAAAATCATTGTCGTCGGAAGCATATATGCCGCAAACTGCGCATCATGTCCAGCTCCTGAATGAATATACTGATATTTAATTCCAGCTTCTTTTGCTGCCTGCTCAACATAATCTACCAATTCTTTATTCCAGTATACCGTATCACGATTCCACGCCTGCTGTATTGTACAGGCACACCCTGCCCATGTTCGTTCTGCCAAAGATTTTACTACATTTTCTGCCTTTTGCAAACTCTCTGCATCTTTATGGCGCACATCTATAGAAATCTCAACTTCGTCGGGAACACAGCTATGTACACACGGATGACATATAATTTCTCCAGTTGTATAAACTAAATCTTCAATCTGTAAAGCATCTATCGCTTCGTGTAAATAACAGATTGCTTTTGATGCGGCAAATAACGCATCTTTTCTTTTTGCCATCGGAAATGTTCCTGCATGTGTTGTCTGACCCGAAAAATGTATTCTGTAATTAAACATTCCCAACACGCAATCAACTACACCGATATCGTTGCCTGCTTCCTCCAAAATAGGTCCCTGCTCAATATGCGTTTCAAACATGCATAGATACTTTTCAGGATTTAACCGAAATTCTTTTTTCCCTTTATAACCTGACTTTTCCAGTGCTTCATAAAATGTACTCTTATGGTCTATCATACTTTTAGACTGCATCATATCCTCATATTCAAAATTCACCCGGATATCTTCTGGCAGATAATCATGACATACAATGCCTGAACTCATCATTGCCGGAGGATACAATGAGCCTTCTTCATTTGTCCAAATCATTGCCGTCAGCGGATGGTGGTGCGGAATTTTTTGATTTACCACGGTTTCTAAGACTTCCATTGCCGATAATACGCCCAAAATGCCGTCATAATTGCCTCCGTTTTTTACTGAGTCGGCAAGAGAACCCATCACAATCCGCGGTGCCTCTGCATCGGTTCCCGGAATCGTTGCATACATATTGGCCAAATCATCGACCTCAATCACTGCACCGATATTCTCCATGCGTTTCTGAAACTCTTTTCTTGCCATAATAGCTTCCTTAGAAAGAGAATATCTTGTAATGCCACCATGCCCGGCATCTCCAAATTTTGAAAACGTTTTAATTTTATTTTCCATACTTTCTAAATTACATGTATACATCGTGTTCTCCTTTCCAACTGAATCTGATTTTATCTTTGATATACCAGTTTTCCATCAATGTATGTTTTATTTACCAAAATATCCTTTAAATGCGCTTTACTGCTTTTTAAAATATCCTCATCCAGCACAATTAAATCCGCCAGTTTTCCGACTTCAATGCTTCCTTTTATCTGCTCATCAAAACTGGCATATGCTCCGTTTATGGTAAACATTCTGATTGCATCTAATGCATCAATGCATTGGCATGTTCCACATTCCTCGCCATTTACAATATCTTTTCGTTCTACCGCACCCCATATTCCAAGCATCGGATTAACATCCATACAAGGTGCGTCTGCTCCTGCGGCCGCAATAATTCCTTCCTCAATATATGAACGATTTGCAAACATCATATTGACTCTGTCTCCATAATATCGGTTGTAATCTTTTGCATTAAATGCAACAAGTCCCGGATTACTGATTGGAATAATTCCAAGCTTTTTTATCTGCTGTAACATTTCTTTATCAATCATTGCGCAGTGTTCAATACGCGGTCTGCAATTCTTTCGCGGATATTTTGTTGTAACATATTCAATCGTATGGATCATTTTTTCCACTGCATTATCACCGATGCAGTGTGCTGTAATTTGAAATCCCGCTAAATGTGCATCTTCAAATACCTGATTCATCTCCTCCTGAGTCCAATTTATAATTTGCGGCAGTGACGGGTCATGGCTGTACGGTTTCCTTGTAGAACAGGACGGTGCACTGCTGCTTCCGTCTATCAGCATTTTTGCCGGTCCTAATTTGTAATGTGCATCTCCGATTCCTGTATGCAGTCCTGTTTTGATATGCTCATAAATGAAATCTTTAATCGACTGCTTTCCCAGCATTCTGTAAATCATTTCATATACACGAATATGCACATCCCTGTTCATACATGCTGTCTGTAATACTTTTACAAATTGTCCGCCGTAAGCACCTGCATCATGCACACTGGTAATTCCCTTACTTAAAAACATTTTATCGCACAGCTTATAAGCCTCTAATAACTTTTCATCATCATAAGTAATCATGGAATTCAGATAACCAAAACCTTCTTCTTTTACAAGTCCTGTCAATTCACCATTTTCATCTAAATCCAACTCACCCGGCTGAAAATTCTTCGCACTTTCTTTTGTCCAGCCTGCAATTTTCATTGCCATGGAATTACATACCCATGTATGAAGATCTGCCCGCACACACCATACCGGATTTTCCGGTGACACAGCATCTAATTCACTAAAATGCGGATGTCTTTGCTCCTTCAATTTGTTCTGATCATATCCCTGAAGTATAATCCATTCACCCTTTTTTCGTTTTGGAACAGTTTTCTGTATAATTTTCTGAATATCTTTAATTGATTTACAGATTGTATAATCAATCGGTATTACAATTTCATTCAACAAAATCGCATTCAGCATAAAGTGAGAATGTGCTTCCACAAATCCCGGCATTAATGTAGTGCCCTGCAAATCTGCATAATCTTCTTACCGTTACTGCCATAGGCTGCTCCTTTCCACCCCTTACAAATGATGCTCTTATATTTTTTCTTATTCCACTCTTAATTCCGTGCGGACGTAATAACTGCCCAAAATAAAAGGGGCTGTCTGCACCGATGTACGAATCAGACATTTTCGTACAACGGCTGCTGACAGCCCCTTTGCTGATATATATTTCATATATCATAAGACCTGTTTTATTCAATTGTCAATACTTTATTTTTCCCACAGCTTCCTGTAAATCATTTCCATATCTTCAATAGTAACTGCTTTTCTTGTATTGCCTGGGCTTCCGCTGTCATAGGCATCCTGCGCCATCTTTCCGATAACTTTGAAAAATTCTTCTCTGTCAACACCATATTCTTCCAGTGTCGGCACTTCGCAGATTTTACAGATTTCTCCCAAAGCCTCAATAAATTTTTTTGCCGCAGTTTCATCGGAATCGGAGGATTCTGCCCTGCCGACTGCCCTTCCAAGTGCTGCAAAACGCTCATAAGTTCCATCTGCCGCAAATTCCAGACAATCCTTTAACAGCATGGCATTCGACAGACCGTGCGGTACATGAAACAATGCGCCGATTGGACGGCTCATACCATGTACAATCGTAACGGATGAATTGTTAATGCAGATACCGGCTTCATATGCCGCTGCTGACATAGCTTCCCTCGCTTCTTTATCACTGCCGTCTGCATAAACTCTCGGCAGATAGGTAAAAATCTTTTTTACTGCAGAAACCGCATACAAATCGGTCTGTGCGGTTGCCTTTTTAGAGGTATATGCTTCAACTGCATGTGTGAGTGCATCCAGTCCCGTTGCCGCCGTGACACTCTTTGGCGTACTCATTGTAAACTGCGGGTCCACCACTGCAATATCCGGGAGCAGCACACTTCCCTTTAATAACATTTTAATCTGATTCTTTGTATCGGAAATAATTGTAAACTGCGTGACCTCCGAACCGGTTCCTGCCGTTGACGGAATAGCTGCCAACGGTGGAATCGGATTCTGAATAACTTTACCATTATAATCTGATATTTTCCCCGGATTTGTCACCATTGCGCCAATCGCTTTAGCCGAATCAAGCGGGCTGCCCCCGCCAAATCCGATAATAAAGTCACAGGCATTTTCCTGATACAGTAAAAGTCCTTCTTCAATCATTACATCGGTCGGCTCTCCGGATATTTTGGAATCAATCACGTAACCTACCCCGTTCTGCTCTAAAATGTCCGTAAGCACTTTCATAAATCCCTGTTTAATCATGGACTGCCCCGTAACAATCAATGCTTTTGTACCAAGCGCACAGATGTCACTGCCTGCCGCCGCCAAAGCACCGTCCCCGATATATGTCGTTCCCGGTATTGTAAATTTTGCCGCCATATCTTTTCCTCCCGTCTTTTCTTCATTTCTTTGAGCAAATTATAAGACAGGATATTTTTTTACACAATGTTACTTTCGACAACTTTTCTTGTACAACTGCACAGATTTTTAATACCGTGCCTTCAGCTTTTCAAATGCCTTAAATGAGCGCTGAATCATTGCTTCATCCACACAATACGAAATTCTTACAAATCCCGGACAACCAAAATCCGTTGCCGATACAAGCAGTAAATCTTCTTCCTTTGCCTTTTCACAAAAAGCATCGGCATCGTCTTCCAGCGCTTTTACAAACATATAAAATGCACCGTCCGGCTTAAAGCACTCATATCCTAATTCCGTCAGTCCCTGATACAATAAATCACGGTTCTTCTTATACAGATTCACATCACCTGTATTGCCGATACACTTCACAAGCATTTTCTGGAACAGACTTGGTGCACACACATAACCTAAAGCCCTGCCCGCTCCGCAGATTGCCGCATACACTTCACGACTTTCGTATGCTTCGTCCGGCACCAGCACAAATCCAATTCGCTCACCCGGAAGTGACAGGGATTTGCTGTAAGAATAGCATACCAGTGTATCATTATAATATTTTGTGACATATGGCACTTCTACACCGTCATATACAATTTCACGATACGGTTCATCCGTAATAATAAAAATGTGTGTTCCGAATTCCTTGGATTTTTTCGTAAGCAGCTCTGCCAGCTTCTGTATGGTCTGCTCAGAATAAACCGCACCGGATGGATTGTTTGGAGAATTAATAATTACACCTTTTGTATGTATATTTAAACGTGCTTCTAACGCATCAAAATCAATCTGGAAATTCTTTGTATCCGGCGGTACAATTGTAAGCTTTGCGCCTGCCGCCTGCACAAATACCTGATATTCAGGGAAGAACGGTGCAATCGTGATAAATTCGTCTTCACTATCCGTTGTAAGTGCCTTAAAACACAGTGAGAGTGATGCAGCCGCTCCCATTGTCATATAAAAATTATCGGCTTTAAATGCTGTCTGATACGTTTTATTCAGATAGTCTGCAACTGCCTGTCTGGTTTCTAAATCGCCCTGTGCAGACGTATAGCCGTGCAGATGTACACTGTCTAATTCCTTTGTCAGCTCCCGGATTGTTTCATTGACACATTCCGGTGCCGGAACAGTCGGATTACCAAGGCTGAAATCATAAACATTTTCCGTGCCGATTTCCGCCGCTCTCTTTTTTCCGTATTCAAATAATTCTCTGATAGCAGAACGCTTACTGCCAAGTTCATACATTTTCTCTGATACTATCATACTAATCCTCATTTCTGCGAACATTTTAATGCCGGAGAAATCGCGAACTGATGCAATTCAGTTCTGCAATAAAAAGATATTTGTGCTGCCGCGGCACAAATATCTGTGTGAACAATCTTTGATTTAAGGATTGTTCACACAAACCTCCCCATACATGTAATAATTATACATGAGATTATAACACTTTCCGGTATGAAATGTATACAACTTTTTCACTAATACAACATCTACTACGATTCTGCTTTTTTCTGATTTTCTGTATTTTCATTGTGTTCCGCTACTTCATGTCCTGTGATTTTTCCCTCGGCAATATGATAAATCTCATCAGACAGGAGATTCAGCTCCTCTGCATCATGACAGGCAAGAATAATGATTGAACCGTTATCACGCAGCTTCCACAAAATCTCCCGCACCTTTAAAGCCCCGGATTCATCGAGGGCGTTAATCGGCTCATCTAAAATCACAATATCCGGCTTTTCCATAATTGCCGCTGCAATACCAAGCCTTTGCTTCATACCGAGAGAATATTTACGGTATGTACGCTTATCATCCGGGTCGAGTCCGACCTCCGCCAGTGTTTCACGGATTTCATCTTCACCAATCCGATTTTGAATTGAAGCAAGCATTTCCAGATTCTTATAACCTGTATAATTTCCCAAAAAGGACGGATTTTCAATTAAAATCCCGATACTTCTCGGAAATGAAATATCCTTGCCGAGAATTTCACCATCAATATTAATCGTTCCGCTGTTTGGAATAATCAGCCCCGATATGGCACGCATCAGCATGGTTTTACCGGAACCGTTCTTACCCTTTAATCCGTAAATTTTTCCGCTTTCAAATGTAACCGTAATATCCTGTAAAATCGGCACCTTTTTAATTGTCTTGCATAAATTTTGTATTTCAATTTTCATTCTGCTCCTCCATTTCCGGCATCCCATCTGCCGCATCATCTCTTTTTTAAAATATCCATTCTATCAAAATAAATCTTACCGATAATAATCGAAATAACCGCCACTGCCACAGAAATTCCTATCGAAAGTCCTGTATTGACACCCCCGTCCACACAACAGGCATTTCTTAACATCATAAATGAATTTCCCTGCAAAAACGGTACTGTATAATATGCCGCTGCCGTGAGCAATGCAACATTTACAATATATGCAATAACCGGACTGATAACCAGCGCCAGCATCATCTGGAATAATGCCATTCCTACAGACGTAACCAGCGGAAGCCAGCAGACGGTATGCCGCAGTACCTGTAAATCTACCGGTACATCATTGACCGCCGCCGGGATTCCACAGACCGTCTGTACAATCTCCGGTGTAAGCGCCGTTGTCAGTGAACCGCCGGTAATCATACAGATAAGAACCGCCGAAAGATAAACTGCTGCATAAAATCCAATAACTGTGATGACACACCACACACATTTACTCAGCCACCAGAATACTCTTTTCTGTGTCCGCACGAGAATATTTTTTCCAACCCCCAGTAAGTCTTTTAAAATGTAATCCCCTATCATATAAGAAAGATAGAGCTGTAACATCATATATTCTGTCGGAATCATAAACTCTGCACCGTTTATCGGATTGTATATTTCTTTTCCCCTGAAAAAATACAACAGCATATCGCCCAGCGTAAAATTCATTGATGATATCTTTCCCCTGTCCAGCGCATGAAAACATGTTGTTACATAAAACATCGCCAGGACGCACCCTAAAAGAATAGCAATGACATATCGCTGATATTTATATAAAATACCCTGTTTGATATCCATTTGTACTTCCTGTATAAACAGCTTCATTCCAATCTCCTTTCCGCAGGCATCACACTAATCTCCATTTCTAATTATAAATATCTTTTTTTAACAAATCCTTTTTGCAGAACAAAATATAAGTGATCATCAACAGTCCCGCAAGCACCAGTACCGGGTAGATAAAATTTGAAAACACCCGGATATGCTTTTCGCTGATTACAACGGCATTCATGGTAACTCTGCCGTTAAAAACCAAGCCCCGGTACATTTCTTCTGCGGCATACAAAAGCATGACAATATATCCGCCGACCGGTGATTCAAAGACCCACCAGAAAAATAACATCAATACACACACAATCATTAATGCCGTAAACACCGCCGTAAAGCAGCCTGCCGCCACCAGTATCACAGACGGATGATATACTGTATCCACACCTCCGTAAATATACACATAGCTTGTCTGCGCACTCCAGTTCCATATAACATCCGTAAAACAAAACGGTATCAGACAGATCAGCACTGTTAAATATACGGAAAACGCCAAAATAATCTTTGTAAGCTTTACACACATTTTCAGCCATACCTGCTTTAACTGTGTCTGCCGGATAATAATTCCGTACCGGTAACAGCCTTTAAAAAAGTAAACCATTGTAAATGGAATAAATATTACCGCCATTTGATACAGACATGTCTGCAGGCCCGCACCGATAATGTCATACACACATTTGACATTTTCCGTCCTGTATTGTACGTGATAATAAAATATATATTCAAAAAACGCTACCACAACCGGACTTATCAGTACAATCGCAAGAACACACCCCTTATTTGCTTTTAAAAACTCTTTCATCTACAACCCTTCATCTTTCTTCTGCTTCCAGAAATACAATCCGCCAAAAAGCACTGTCAGACACACACATTCCAATACAACCGGTCCGAATCTTAACGCATTGATTCTTGTCATATCCATAATAATGATTGGACTATACTTCGCCTTTTTAATAAATGAAAGCATCATATATGAAAAATAGTTCAGTAAGAACGGAAACAATGTTATTAAAAAGCGGTTATTGACCCATGTTGACAATAACAATGCCAGGGAAACAAAAATAAACTGATAGAAAAAAATTAATATCAGATACAATACCATAAATATGTACGGGTGTGTGTAAAAAATATCTCCCCACAGCGCAATTCCGTTCCCTGCATAACACCCCAGCGCTGCCACCGGTTTTAAGGACGGAAGCACCATCATATTGGCAATCAGATTCACAACAAGCGGAATTGTCGCCACAAGTCCGCCCGCGGTACAGCTTACAATATACTTTGCGGCATAATAATATTTCTTGTTGGTTCTTGTATACAGATTTTTAACATATCCCGAATTATGGTCTGCGCAAAATGTCGTTGCATAGGCAAATACCGCCAGTATCGGAAGTATCAGATAATAAATCTGGCGGTACACCAGCGGCGGTCCTGCCATTCCGAAATAACTGCTGAATACCCCATACGGTTCCGATATGCCTTTGGGCGAGTACGCATCTAAAATGTGCATGGACTCCTGCAAACCGACCATTACAAACTGTGTCATCGTCAATATCAATCCGATTCCCAGGCTGATATAAAATGTCACCGAACGGAACAATCTTTGAAATTCTATTTTTAATACTGCCTTCATGTTCCTTCCTCCCCTATCTTAAATTCAATCATTCTCTGAACCGGATAAACCGCCTGCACAATCTGGAATGTATTATTCTTTACAAACCGCGGATATTCACTGTCACTGACCATTCCCAGTCCGATTGTATAGGCCGCCATACATTCACATTCTTCTCCTGCGGCAAGCGTATTCTCCTGCGCATAATGCGTACCTAAACCATTGGTCCACCCGTCCGGATATGAATTAACCGCCAGCTTTAACATATACTGCCAAATATTAATTTCCGAATCCCCTGTATTTTTAATTCTGAACTTAATAACAAGCTGCCGTACACGGCCTTTTTTCTTTTTTACCTGAAAATCCTGTCCGCCGAATTCATCCCGCATACAGGCTTCCAGTTCCTCACCCTCTAAAATTCTTGCCGTATCCGCACAAACCGACACACTATTATCCAGTGGCATCCATTCACCCGGCGCATACACTTCTTTTGTCCGCTGCGGAAACCTTTTATTGACATTGATTACCGCGGCTATTACCACAAACACCAGCACCAATACTATGCCAATTCCAATCCACTTCTTTTTTTTCATACGCACCTCCTACATTTCTTCCCCTATTTTATTTCAAATTCAATGACTCTTACGATAATGCCTCGTCTTTTTTTACCTGCCAGAAATACAGCAGACTGGTAACTGCCACTAATAATACCCCCTCGGCAAATACCTCCCGAAATTCCAATGACCGGATATTCGTCATATCAAATATCACAATCGGACTCAGACGATACTTTCGTATATTGACTACCAGCATGTGAAAAAAATAATTTAATAAAAACGGAAGTATCACAACCAAAAATCTGTTTGTCACCCGTCTTGACAAAATCAATGCTACATTCACAAATATAAACTGATAGAAAAAAATCAGCAGTATGTATAATAAAATAAATAAATACGGATTCGTATACAAAACATCTGACCATAATCCGATTCCATAAGGATAGATTGCCATTGAAGCCATTGGTTCTATCGCCGGGAGCATCATCAGATTCCATAAAAAGTTCGCAGCAATCGGCGCGGTTACGGCAATTCCGCCTGCAATACCGCTTACAATATACTTTGCTGTGTAATAATCCTGTCTTTTACTTCTGATATACAGATTTTTAACATACCCTGAAGCTTTATCCCCACAGAGTGTTACCGCATGTGCCATAACCGCCAGAATCGGGGCAATCGTATAATAAATCTGCCGATAGACCAACGGTGGACCTGCCAGTCCGAAAAAACTTTCAAATGCACTATACGGCGTACTTACCTCCGAAGGAATATATCCGTCAACAATATTTACCGCCATTGGAAGCCCCACTTCTATCCATTGCAGTGTCGTAATAAGTAATCCAATTCCAAGACTTAAATAAAACATTTTGGAATGAAATACTCTTTTAAATTCCATTTTAATTAGTTTCTTCACGTTTATTCCCCTATCTTAAATTCAATCATTTTGATGACCGGATATGCCGATTTCACAAGACGAATTGTATTGTTTTTTATAAATGTGTCATACTCCTTATCGTCTACATCCCCTCTTGATAACGCTATGGAAATCACACCTTCAGCTTCCTCCTGCGGTTCAATCTGTTCTACTGGAAAATAGTATTCATCTATTCCGTTGGCACAGCCGGCAGGATACGCTTCAAAATGCACTTGATGAACCAGCCTGCTGACCCTTAATGTATCATCTCCTACATTTCTTATTTTAAGCTTCATAAAGATTTCTCTCTCTTTATAACTCATTCCGATTATTTTTTCCCCGCCGAACTCTTCTTCATAATATTTCTCCATTTCCTCCCCTTTTAATATCTTTGCTTCAACAGCACATATTTCCGCTTTCCCTGTCGGCATCCACTCTCCCAGTCCGTATGCCTGGGTTGGTGCTTTGGGAAAACGGGAATTCAAATCGATATATCTGAAAATTCCAAGCAGGAAGACAAATGCCAGACCGATGAAGATGAGGTGTTTTTTCTTGTTTTTGCAAAATTTTTTCATCGCTCCTCATCTCCATATATACCGGAACCATTATCGGGACTCCACCAACATTCAAAATCATCTTGAACAAATCCCTTTGGCGATGCAGCTAAATATGCCGCTGTATATGCGTCATCTCCATATGTTTCATAAACCGTATTCCACATATACCATTCTTTATTTTTTCCAAATACATATGCCCTACGTCCACAATAACTGCCCGATGTGTTGTTATGTTCACTTGTTCCATATACTGTGACATAAAATTCTGATTCGTCACTGCTGGCATTAAAACATTTACACCAAGAGGACGTTGTATCATCTTTTCTTCTAAAATCCGAATGAACAGTATTGTCTCCTGAAAATGAAAAATACTCGTATGTATCTGAATTGTTATTAGCAAATACTTTCGTTCCTGTGCCGGCTACAATAAGCCCTAATAACACTGCCGCAAAACCTGTTGCAATTTGATTTACTTTTCCTGTTTTTTTCTTCATGTTAATTCTCCTATCTCTTTTACTGCTCATCTACCACTTTTCCGTTCTTTATATTCAGACAAATCAGTGGTTCTTCCTCTTGAACATTCCCTACTGCATATGTTTTAATATACACATTTTCTAATGTTGGAGTATCTGTAAATAAAACACCTTCGCTAGAAGAATATCCTTTTGATTGATACTTTGTCAGTCCCAGATATGCTACTGTTACAATTCTTTCTTCTCCCGGCTGTAACGAGGCAAAATTCCCATGCTTTGTTCCAACATAATCTGCATTGTAAACTTTTGAATATCCCTCTGATACTTTTGTAATTGTTCCATATTCATCATCATCATAAACATTGTACAATTCCAACTGACCCGCGTTAATATCCTGTTCTTCATTTGTTGTATTTTTTAAACGGATTCTGACAAACGGCCATATATACTCCCAGTCTTCGTTTTTCTTTACTGTATCAATATCTTCTCCCCCATTTTGACCTGAAAAATATGCCAGTTCTTCCTCGGTAAGTCCTGCTTCCTCTTTACTGTCGGCTAACAGCACATCTACCACTGATACTTCTATTCCACGGTATGTCGCCGTTTCATTCCTTGACAATAACCGATTTCCCTTTGATAACGGTGCTGCCTGTTCTCTTAACGATAAATGTGTTTTTTCTTCCGGTTCTTTAATTACAACATCTTTTTTTGCATATTCCGTTTCTGTTTCTTCTTCTGCCTGTATAGATTTTTCATTGACATCTGCAATACTCTGGCTGCTGCACCCGCTAATGCAGGTGCAGACTGTCAGACTAAGCAGAAGTATTCCTATACTTCGCTTTTTCATATAATCCGCTCTCCTCTTTTTACTACTCATTTACCACTTTTCCATTCTTGATATTCAGACAAATCAATGGCTCTTCCTCTTGAATATTTCCTATTGCATATGTTTTCATGTATACATTTTCCAATGTTGGGATATCTGTAAACAAAACACCTTCACTAGAAGAATATCCTTTTGATTGATACTTTCTCATTCCCAGATATGCTACTGTTACGATTCTTTCTTCTCCCGGCTGTAACGATACAAAATTTTCAAATGATGTTCCCTTATAATCTGCATTATACACTTTTGAATATCCCTCCGATACTTTTGTAACCTTTTTATATTCGCCATCATCATAAACATTGTACAATTCCAGCTGCCCTGCACATATATCCTGTTCTTCATTCATCGTATTTTTTAAACGGATTCTGACAAACGGCCATGTATACTCCCAATTTTCGTGTTTTCGTGTTGTATCAATATCTTCACCGCCATTTTCTCCCGAAAAATATGCCAGTTCTTCCTCTGTAAGCCCTGCTTCCTCTTTACTGTCTGCCACCAGCACATCTACTACCGTAATTTCTATTCCACGGTATGTCGCAGTTTCATTCCTTGACAATAACCGGTTCCCCTTTGATAACGGTGCTGCCTGTTCTCTAAGTAAGGGTTTTGTTGAATCTTCCGGTTTTTTAATTACAACATCTTTTTTTTCGTCTTTTGTTTCTGTTTCTTCTTCTGCCTGTATAGATTTTTCATTCACATCTGCAATACTCTGGCTGCTGCACCCGCTAATGCAGGTGCAGACGACTAGACCAAGCAGAAGTATTCCTATACTTCGCTTTTTCATAAATTGTCTTCTCCTATCGTTGTTCATCTCCGGTAATACCTGAGCCATTGTCCGGACTCCACCAGCACTCAAAATCATCATAAATAGAACCCTGCGGTGATGCAATCAGATATGCTGCCGTATAATCACAATCCCCATACGTTTCATATACTACATTCCACATATACCATGTCGTATCTTCCGAAAAATAATAAGACCTGCGACCACAGTAACTGCCTGATGTGTTATTATGTTCTGACGTTCCATACACCTGAATATAAAATCCCGAATCACTGTTACTTGAATCATAGCAGTTACACCAGCTTGAACTAGTATCATCCTTTCTTCTAAAATCAGAACGTAAAGTATTTTCCCCAGAAAATGAAAAACACTCATAGGTATCACTGTTGTTGTTTGCAAATGCTGTTACCCCTGTTCCCCCGATTGTGACTGCCAGCATCGCTGCTGTAATCGCTGCCAATATCTTATTGGACTTTTTAACTTTTGCATTTCTCATGCTTTCCTCCTCCTGCGGTTTCCCCTTCCGCTTTATTTTTATAGGCACTGCATACTTACTTTCCTGCCTATAATCCGATAATACCATGCCGCATTTTTTTGTAAATACTTTTGCCCTGCCGATGTAACGGATAACCGTTTTCATGTAACGGATGACAAAAAATGCCGCGCGAACATCATTCACGTGGCATTCCAATCATAAATACAATTTCTGTTTTATATTTTGTTTCACTCTTTTTTATACGTAATTCTGCATGATATTTTTGCAAAACCTGTTCTACATTCCGGATTCCCCTTCCGTGATTGATTGAATTTTTTAGCGGCTGATGCGGACTTCTGCTGTTCTCAATTTCAAGATACCATTTCAGGGCATTTTCATATCCTTTAATGTGGATATACGGTTTTTCTGTTTTGACATATTCACAGGCTTCTACGGCATTATCAATGAGATTTCCCAGTAACACCCCCATATCCCCGTAATCAATATTTAATTTTTCAGGATATAACATTCTCACAGATACATCTATCTGATCCGATGCAATATTTTGCAGTTTATAGCTTAAAATCGAATTGATATAATTATTATTACAATACCGCTCCTCTTTTACGCTGCTAATCAGTCCCAGTGCGGTCTGGAGTTCTGCTTCAATTTGCTGTCTGTTTTCTCCCTCGTTCTGCATTGCTGCCAGTATGCCCGACAGACGGTTTTTCATATCATGCCGGATATTTCGGATTGTATCCTGTCCCTGCTGTATTTTTTCATAAAAATATTCTGTATTTTCCAGTTCCTGCTGTATTTGCTGTTTTTCCGCATATAATTCCTGTAATCTGCTATACTGGCACTGAAATCCAAAGAACAGCAGACTTATGATAATAATTATAATCCAGATAAAACCGGCTGTCACTGCACTCATATCCATTCTGCGCTGTTGCTGCCTGAAAATATATGCTGCACAGTAAACCATCACTTCTGCTCCAAAAATAGTTGTGCTGGCATACTGTATTTTTTTCTTTTTCATCAAAGCGTATATGGCGCAAACTAAAATAATTTCTAAAATACACGTTACAACACAAGTTAATGACAACGTCATGATCTTCATTCTGCTGGGTGTATTCAGCTCGTCATGCAATGAATACTTGACGAATTGATACGAAAATACAGCTGCCGCCTGTCTTGCCGCAAATACATAAAAAATATAACTCATTCCCAAACTTAGTCTGCAAAAAGCATTGCTGGTTTGTACATTCATACCCAGCAAAAGTACTGTCTGCAAAATGGTACATGGCAGATAAATATCCATGCAAACCGCTGTTTTTTCTTTATCCAGTACTATTGCTGCAAGTCTGACTACCACTGCCAGACTTGCGGCAATATAAAATATTTTGTCCTTTTTTCTTTCGTATCTGTTTAAAGAATGTATAAATGTATAATACAAAAGCACATAGGAAAATGCTTCAATTATACCCAGTCCCACTATTGCTTCCATTTTTACTGCCTGCTCTTACCTGTAAATTCTATTTCTGTACGCCTCATATTTTTCTTCAAAAGACTTCCTGTATTTTCTCGTTATATCAACGCTGTTTAATCCAATGCCGTGTACATTTTCATAATACACCGTCATCTTATCAATCGTATGAATATATGCCATATTTATAATAAAATTATTTCTTAATTCTGCAAAGTTCTGCCGAGGCAGTTTGTCCATAATAGCTGAAAATTTTCCGTAATACTCAAATTCACCGTTTTCTGCAATCACAATATTCTTGCGTTTTTCCGATGTAAAGCAGATAATATTCCTGCAATCCAGCGAAATCATTTCTCCATAAGTCTGGAATGAAAATATTTGATTTTGTTCCGAAAAATAGTCTGCCAGCTGATTTAAAACATTTTCTACCGCCTGTGCATTCTTCTTTTCATTCAGGTACTGGTATGCGTGTACATGAAATGCCTCCGGCATAAATTCTTCGTGACTTGTTATAAATACAATCGGTATCTTGGAATTTCTTGTCCTGATTTTTCCTGCCAGCTTTAATCCGTTGCCGTCCTGTAATTCAATATCTAAAAAATAGACATCCGGGGAAAATTTCTTTTCATTTAAAAGACTTTGAACACTCTGATAAAAGTTTGCTTCAATCTTTTCTTTATGCTTTTCATTGTATTCCATAAAACACTGTTTGAAAAAGGTAAGCTGTCCCTCATCGTCATCACATACTGAAATCTTAATCATCTTAACCTCATCACATTACATTTTGCTATTATTTTATCATTAAATTCTTCTAAATAAAAGCATTTTCGCCAAAATCCCCCATAATCCCTATTTCTTTCCAACTTGTTGCGAAGATGCGTTCAGAAATTCGCGCTGTGATGAAATACACTTTTTATTTCTTATTCGTTATACCTTGTTTTATATAAATCCATACGTCTATTTTCCATCTCTGGATTTTCTTTCCGGCATTTTTGTGTATACTCTTTATCAATTTCTCCGACAAAATATCCCTCTTTATCTGACATTCCTGCAACAATCAGCCCCTTTGCATCTACCATTCTGCTTCTGCCAAACAATGAACGCCCATTGGGCAGTGTTCCGTACTGATTCACCGCTACTACCGGCGTAACATTATAAATTGCTGATGCCTTTACAATAATATCCCACTGGTCGGCATTGGGGCTGTAAAAAGCCGCCGGAACACACAGTATTTCAGCACCATTCGCCCTTAAAGTACGTGCGATTTCCGGAAATCTCGTATCATAACAAATCCATACACCTACTTTACCAATATCCAGCTGAAACAGTCCTAATTGGCTGCCGGATAAGAAAGTGTCGGATTCTTTGACCCCAAATGCATCAAAAAGGTGTATTTTATCGTAGAAACCAACCCTTTCTCCATTCCGGTTCATCACTAAACAGCGGTTATGCACTTTTTCATGGATATTTTCATTTCCCGCCCTTTTTTTCGCCGGTCTGACTGCATAACTACCACCAATAATATTTGTATGATACTTTTTCGCACATTGGCTCAGCCATTCTTCAAACATACCATGCTCATATTCTCCATATATTTCGTTTTCATATTCATAGCAGTCCATCTGGTAAAACTGTTCCGGTAAGACGAATAAGTCAATATCCGGATAGTTTTGAATCGCCTGTTCCATATATTTCTCAGCTTTTTCTAACATTCCCTGTTTAGATGTATTACAAAAAATTTGAATTCCGGCAGCTTTAATAACATTATTCTTCATTTTACTCCTCATTTCTTTTTGCAATCTATATTATTTGTTTTATTATATTCACAATATAAAATGTTTCATGTGAAACATCTGAACACATGTTCTTTATTTTCCAATCGTTTTAATTTTACTATTAATTTCATTTAGTATTTTAATAATTATATCTATAATTATATAATATATCATTTTTTTCTTATATTTCAATATAATCCTTAATTATAAGCAGTTTTATCACTATTTATCTTATCAACGTTAAAATACTGTAATAATTTGTTATATATTTCTTTTTTTATTCCATTGTATATATATGAACTGAGTTCAATTTTTTTAGTATTTTTTCTTTTGAACTGAGTTCCAGATTTTCTTTACTTTGTCCTATTTATATATTAAAACATAGCGTTTCCTACTATGGTATCTATTTATTATACATCATTATATACTATGCCGCGACACATCATATTTTCACTTCACTTCGTCCCTTGTTAAATAATCTGCCAATACAATCTCTGTGTAAAGATCAGTACATAGTTGTGATTTTTTACATTAATTTCTAAATATTCTGAACTCAGTTCACTTTTTATTTTATAATTTTATAGATTGAACTGAATTCATTTTGTATTTTATATATTAATACTTAAATGACTGAACTGAGTTCAGTTTTTATTATACATATTTATACTTAAAAGACTGAACTGAGTTCAGTTTTTATTTATCTTATTTACACGTCAAAAGAATTAAACTTGATTCGTTTTATATTTCACTGATTTACATTTTAAAATTGAACTGAGTTCAGTTTATTCGTATCTTACTCATTTATGCTTTAGGAATTGAACTGAGTTCACTCTACACTACACATTTTTTATAAAAATTTATAAAATATACTTTATTTTATATTACACGCTAATATATTAATATCCTGCATTTTCATGTAAATAAATATCCGTTGATACCCAAATTTTGATTATAGCAATCAAAATATCTCATACTTTTGCCTTAGAGAGCATATAATGATAATAAACAGCATGTTTCTATCTCATTTTTATCTATTTTTAGGTAAATAATCTTGATTTTATAGGTGAGTCATGTATAATAAGAAAAGTAAAGATAATTTGAACTCAGTTCACTCTTTTACAAGTAACACAATATCCTTTTTGAACTCAGTTCACACAAACAGATATAATAAAAATACAAAAAAAGAAAGGCAAACTATGTCAGAAGTAATCAGTTTTATTAATGAAAAGGGAGGTGTCGGCAAATCAACCTCCGCCATTACAATTGCGCAGATTCTTGCAATTTCAGGATATAACGTTCTGTTGATTGATTTAGACCCACAGATGAACACAACTAAAATGTTCGGACAAACCGACGAAGTTCTTGATATTAATTATGAACATTTGTTTTGCACTAAACAGCTGCGTAAATCATCCGTTCTTGAATTTATCAGTTCAACAGACTATAAAAATATTTCCATATTATCGGCATCCAGAGAACTGTCAACGCTCGTATACACCATTTATGACCGGAGCAAAGAAGCAGGGGGCACCAATATAGAATTGTATTTACGTCATAATCTTAGTCTTATAAAAGATGATTTTGACTATATCATAATTGATAATTCACCATTTAAGTCATATCTTACAACCTGCGCCATCTGTGCAAGTGATAAAATCGTTACTCCGATTTGTGTTGATAACTTCTCGTATGACGGTCTGATGTCACTGTTTGATACAATTGAAGATTTGAACAGTAAGTATTCCTTAGCTATTGAATTTGCAGGAATCTTTATGACAAGAGTTGCCGGACGTACAACATTATACAAACAAATGTTTGAAAGTTATGAAAATATGTTTGGTGAAAAATTCCTTCCTGTTTCAATCAGGAACTGCATTGCAGTCAGCGAATCCAATACAACATTTGAACCGCTTTTAACGTACGATAAACGCTGTACAGCCGCACAGGATTATATTGAACTGGTAAATTACCTCGGTCTGATGGACAATAAGCACTATCGTGAACTCGCAAAATATCTGAAAGGAGAGAGATAAACATGGCTAAAAAATCTTTCAGTGCCGGTGTTACCAAAACCGGTGTTCTTGACAATGCCGGCGGTGCAAAAATTAAAGAAATACAGGCAAAGGCACAATATAATTTCCAATATATTGCAAAGGAAAAAATACAATCCAATCCAAAAAATGAAAAATACACGCAGGATGGAATTGAATCCCTTATGGAAAGCATTCTGGTAAACGGTTTACGCCACAATCTTTCCGTTTTATACAATGCCGATCAGGATAAATACCGGTTAATCTCCGGTGAACGCCGTTACCGCGCAATCTGCATGATGAATGACAAAGACTACAACACCTTATTCCCGATGGGAATTCCATGTAAGATTGAAAAAGCCAACATTGACGATATTGACGAAGAAATTATGCTGATTTCTGCCAACCATGATGTCCGCGAAACTTCCATGGAAGTAAAACGTTGGGAGGTATCACGGTTAAAAGAACTTTATGAAGCCAAAAAACTGACTGGGGAAATCAAAAATATTAATGCAGAAATTGCCAAACAGTTAAACATTTCCGAACGTCAGGCAAGAAAATACACAACTGCTGAAAAGCTGATTCCTGAATTAAGTGATTTATTAAACAAAAATAATATTGACTTAAATCAGGCTGATAAATTCGGACGTCTGGATGAGGACGCACAATATCAGATTCTGGAACTGGTTCAAAAAAACGGCAGCATTGATAATGCGGAATATCAATCCATCAAAAAGATATCTGAAGAACGTGCCGCAGAAGCCAAAAAATATAAAACAGAACTGGAACAGGCAATGCAGCAGATTCAGGAAAAAGATTCCACATTAAAAGTACTGGAAGAAAAGATTACAAAACTTGAAACAGCACCATCTACGGGAGCCAAATCAAGGGAGGACTTAGAAGAAGAACTCCGATATATTACGGAAGCCAAAAATAAAGCCGAAAAAGAACGGGCAAAATTAGAAACAAACATTGAAAAAATCCGTCAGCAGCAAAAAGAAAAAGAAGAACGCAAGATATCTATTACAGATAACGAACTTAAAAAAATTACTTCACTTGCAAAAGCTGAGCAGGCACTTAATTTATTTGAAAATAATTTTGATACCTTAAAAGCAAATAAAGCTGTTATTAAAGGAGATGCAAATTTAAAAGTCCGTGTAGAAATCTTACGAAACCGTTTTAACGATTTTATTGACAGTCTGGATTAAAATGAATAACTATTAAGCAGGTTATACTTTAAATATTACATGGGTATAATCTGCTTAATAATATATCTATATCTAAATATCCGTATGAAGTTCCCTGTGTTTTAATATATATAATAATATATAACAGATTAAAAAAACAGATATTGATAAATATAAAACAGGAGAGAGCAGTAATAGAGCTGTCTTCACGTATTTTAAACAGTTTATTTTTTTCAAAATCAATGGTGAAATCTGCAAATATAAGACGAAAAAAGAATAGAAAAAGTCTAATCTTTTCACATAAAAGGTGAATTCTTGTGTATAACAAGAGAAAAATTTCGCTTAAAAGGTGAAAACTTTCCGAATGTGGATAAACAAAACAATATAAAAAATGTAGAATATGAAGAATACATATAATAAAAGGGATATTTCATTCAGAAAAGAAAAATTGTAAAAGAGAAAAAGTATATTATCATAAAATTATCGGAAAATGAGTACAACAAAAAGGCTGTTTATATATTTAAGCAGCCTGATAAGATGTTTTTAATTGAGCCATAATCGCAGTGCGGACAAGACCACCGAGGTTTTTTATTTCATGCTCTTTTAAAATATAAGTTTTATAAATAGAGGAAAGAGCATATATTACAGTATCAAAGGAATATTGTAATGACAGCATTGCTAAATCCTCAACTTCATAATCTTTAAAATGAATGAGGCGGTAATAATCAACAGTCTGCCGGTCATTAAAGTATTCTGCGTAACGGGCAGGTATTGAATTATTTACATTAACAGAAGTTACAGTTTTATTAAAATCCATTACAAACTGATGGAGCTGATGAATGTAATATTGATAGCAGCTTTCTTTTTGCTTTTTCGCATTATATTCATCTTTAATTTCAAAACGGATACCGTTCGTATTGAGCGTAATTGTAAAAATATCATTCGAGGTCTGTACAGCCTTACGGATGATATTCGGTTTACAGTACTCCGGCAGAAAGCGTTTCAAATCCTTATACGTATTGGAAATGGCAGTAAAAGGGCCGCCCTTTGCATTCAGATTATCAATGGATATTAACTGGCGCAGATAAATCCGTAATGTAACCAGTGTATCAATCTCAAGAATCTGTGATAATAGTTTTTTAGACAGCACAATAAAGCCACGGCCTCCCTGGCGGGCAGGAAGATAGTAGCTGGTGTAGTCATTTAAACAAAGTGTTATAATATAGGAATCCGTTCTGGCATATGTAACATAGGCATAACGGTTTAAAATTTCCAGATTATTCTTAACCGTTTTGATATCACAATGCAGATGTTCTGCCAATTCCCGGATATCAATATTTTTGATGATGCCAAAACGGTCCGGATGATAAAAATGCAGTAAAAGCAGAAGCTTAATAGCATTGGTTTTTAAACGCGGTTTATATCCGAAACGGTTGGTTTCATTATGATAAATCTTTTTATACTCGGTCTTCTGGGTGAAAATTTTATGTGGACAATTCCTACAGGCTTCACAAGCAGATAAATATGCTTCGGAATCCGGCGCAAAAGCCTGAATAAAAGCCTTGTATTTACAATCTGTGCAGGCCGCATTATTATAGTCGATAACAGATGTCTCTGATTCTTTGACTTCAATATAATTTTTTTGCAGACCAATAGACTGAATCAGAACTGCTTTACCGATATTTGCAAAGTTATCCAAAATTTTCACCACCTTTCCACATGATATTTAACAGGAAAACCCAGATAAAATCAAATGAAGTGTTTTACTAGTTTTTTATCCACATTTTACATGAAATCAAATTTTTTTTGATTTTTTTGTCTACATTTTTTGAAAAAGTAAGTTAGATTACTCTAAATTTGTCTACATAATTTCTTGAGATTTTTTTTGTAGAAGAGAAATTTAAAATTTTTGAGATTTTACTCTAAATTTATCTACATTCCTAATTTTGTAATAAATTTTTTATGTGCAAAATGCACAAAAGGCTTGTTTAAGCCAAAAATGTAGACAACCAAAGTAAAAACACCCCAATAAAAATGTAGAAAAACAATATCAATAAGTTATTTTTTATTCTATTAATGCTAAAAAAAGGGGATTTTCTGTGGGCTTGTATTATGATTTACTCTAAAAATGACTACATTTTTAAATTTTACTCTAAAAATCACTACATTTTGAAAATGCCGGAAAAAATTCTTTTTGAGTTTTACTCTAAAATTATCTACATTTTTGATGACGATTGAAAAAATAATGGAAATAAGCGAAGTAAAGGAATAGTAAATACTCAGTTTTTGTGAGGGTTTATGCATATTAAAAGGTGTTATTTAATGAAAAAAACGACAAAAATAATAAAAATGCGTAAAACAGCATGAAAAATATAAAAGCATTTCCGGAATATAAAAAGAAGCAGCCTCACGGTAGGAGGCTGCTAAAATAAAAAATGTAGACATTATAATTCACGATTGGATTGAATGAGCTTTGTCCGGTCAAAATTCAAGTCTTCAATTTCGGCGTCGGAGAGTGGCAGAAACTGAATAATGAAGATACCGTTTCTTAATTCAAAGTGTTTGATAGCAATCTGATTTTCTACAAATTCCTGAAGACTTTCCTGAATCAGCTGCATATTTTTCTTTTTGTTTTTTAATTTAAAACGGACAATTTTTTGGAAATAAGTATAGCTGTATTCATTCATTTTTGTTTCCTGGTTTGCAATCTGTTCGCGTTTCATGGCATAGCAGATAATCCGGGACAGGTTATTTGTTAAAATATCATAAGAAGCGGAAGTAATGGAAATCAGTTTTTTCTGAATAATGGCATTACTTAAAATTTCACCGAACTGGGCAATTGCATAAGGACGTTCGGCATCTTCCTTGATTGTAATATTATCAAATAAGTTGAAATACATTTTACTGCCTTCTTCTTCATAAGAGAAGTTGTACTCAACCAGTTTGCGGCAGGAATTGGAAATTTTATTCAGTACATTTTTTCCGACATGATAATCAACTACTTCCTTGCCAAGTGTATTCAAATCGACAACCACGGATTTCTCTTTTGAAAATTCCTGCATATTAATATTGGAAATAAAGGCATTTACCAGTTTTAAATCGTTACTGTCCATTGATTTTGGCGGAGTGAGTTTTCCGTTATTTACAGTTACTTCAAGTAATTCCTCACCGTTGTCATCCGTGATAATTTCTTTTAAGAGATTATTGGATGCAGTTTCCATCATCAGGGTAAATGAGGAAGGACTAAAAAGCGGTTTTTCCAATAGCTCCTCCGGAAACATTCTGAGGTAAGAATCAATATTTCCGGCTAAATCGGTTTCGATATATTTCCATGCATTAATCATTAAATCATTTTTTAATGAGTTGTAGATAGAATTGTTCGTAAAAGAAGCAATTCCAGGAAACGAAATCAGCAGGCTGTTGGCATCATTTTTCCAGACAGTCGCACGTTCTTTGTATTCTTCAATAATTTCATCCAGTTCTTTGTCCCCGAAAATATTAACATACTGGTCAATTGGGAGAGAGCGTGCCATATTGATGACGGAAGCGACCGGGTGCTTCGGATCGTCAAGTGTCATGGTTTCAATGTCCGTAATATAGGATTTGTACCAGCGGGCTCTTTTTTGCAAACGCGATTTTTTAATTTTGTTGATAACAGGAATTAAATCTTCACGACTGGTTTTACCTTCCAGATAGTTCATTAAGGTTTCATCTATTAATTCCGTCATGCTGTTACATGGAAATTTTAATAAATTTCTTTTCTTTTCAAAAAATTCGATGATAGTAGGATCGATATGTTTTTCCAATTCTTCGATAAAACGTCTTGAGTATTGTTCCATAAAAATAAAATCTCCATTCTGTTGAAGTTCAATATGTGTCCATAATTAATAAACATTATAAATAAAATGAGGAAAAAATGCAAATGGGAGAGTGCCGTTTTGGAAGCCTTTCTTAATTATAGGTATGTGGATTTTATGATATGTGGAGAGGGGAGTTGTTTTGTAAACATATAGACATATGTGGTCAATTATAGTAAAATGATTTATGTTGCAAAATAAATAAAGAAAGGACGTTTTGAAAATGGCTGAAACCACCCCTGCAAATATAGCAGATGAATTAAGTGATGAATTCAATAGTTCCATCTGGACTTTTTATCAGACGAATTTATCCGCAAGAACCAGAAAAGAATACCTAAATATCATCAGAAATTTTACAAAGCTTACAAAAACAGATCCGTTAAAGCTTACAAAAGAAGCTGCGGAATGTTATATCAATGAATTAAATGCCCGGTATACACAGAAAAAATTGTCTTACAACACACTGGTCATGCGCATTTCGGTTATGCGCAGTCTATGTGAATATATCCGTTACCGCCGTGAGCAGCAAAGCATTTCCTATTATAATTACTTTAATGACATCATTGTGCCGGATCAGGATAAAACACTTTTGGAAGAAAATCTTCCTACAGACTCTGAAATCAATGCTTTGTTAGAGCTTGCCGCAGATGCAGATGATGATACGGCATTTTTAGTCTTTTCACTGGCTGTAAAATGCGGATTAACCAGCAGTGAAATCAGTAAATTGGATGTAGAACACATTGTCATTGATGTGCAGGAACGGTTTTGTATCCAGTTTCCGCCTTCCCGCAAAACAAGCCGTATTATCCGTCTTCCAAAAGACATAAATGACCTCTTGCAGACATATATTGAAAAATATAACCGTATTGAAGGTGCTGTTTTTTATAACAAACATCAGACACGTTTAAAAGTCCGTGATGCCCAGCGCATTTTAAACCGCTATATTGAACTTGGCATGGAATGTCAAAAGATTCACAAGCATTTTACTTTTCAGGATTTACGCCACAGTGCTTTTAAATATATGCTGGCAGGAGGCGCATCCGAAGATGAAGCAGCCGCATACGGGGGCATCACAACAAAATGGCTGTCCCGTTACCGGCATATTGTCCACGTCACGGATGCATTGGGCAGTGCTGACTATAGCATTATACAAATCCGCGAATCGTAAAATGCTTCTTAGTAATAATGACTTTAATAATGGATTGCAATCTTTACAGGCATTTGCAAATATACTATAATAAATGCAGTTTTTTACAGAGGTGAAATCAAAATGATTCGTAAGGATTTAACCATCCGCTATGCCTGTGGTTCGTACTGGATTATTTCCACAGACGTCCACCTATATGCAGATGCTTCTTATCATGCACCTGTTATGACAAACGAAACCGGATACCATATCTGGATTTGTTTAAAAAAACACTTTTCAATAGAAGAAACAGCAGAAACAATTTCCGGACTGTATCATATTTCATATGACAATGCCTTACAGGATACAAAAGAATTTATTTTACTGTTAAAACAAAACGGCTGTATGGAGGGACTATGAAAGTATTCATCATTGGCGGCTGTAATACCGTAGTCAATGCTTTACTTCAGAAATTCAACAAAGAAGGTCTGAAGTTATACGTATTAACCGGCTCCCATCAATATCACAATAAATATAAACACGTATATGAGCAGTATCATTTTTCTTATGAGAACAACTGTATTAAGGAAGTGTTTGAAAGTGTACGCCCGGATGTAACGATTTTTACCGGTGCTTTTGACAGCAACTATCACTGGGAAAACGGATTTCGTGAAATTACATCTTATTGCAGCGGGCTGTATAACATTTTAACCGCATATTCCCTTTTACAATTCGGACGTTTTATCTATCTGTCTTCTGATGAAATATCTCGGATTACGGAGGATGAATATGCTGCAATTACAAAACAGATGGCAGAACCGGAAAACAGTTTCCATGAAAACTATGCCACAGCCTGCAAGGCAAATGCATTAAAAAACGGAGAGGAAATCTGCTGTAATTATAGGGAAACAACCGGACTGGATATCCTGACACTGCGTATTAATGAACTTTGTTATCTGCCAAAATCCGCAGACGAGGCAGACTTTTGTTTATCAAAGCTTTGTATGGAAGCCCTGACAGAAAAAAAAGTCACTTTATCCAAAGACTTGTATATGCCGTTTTATCTGTCAGATATGACAGAATTTTTATACCGTCTGGTAAAAGCGGACGATTTAAAACACCATTTTTACTATATGGGCGCGGACAACGGCATTTCTGCCAATGAACTCTGTCTGCAGATTGATTCGTGCCTTGCACTTTCGACACACCGTGAGCAGAATACCGGAGATGAAACGCTGTGGATTGACAGCCGTCTGCCATATAACCTCGCAGATGAAGTTTCCTGCACCTGTTTTTACGATGCAAAAGCCTGTATCCAGATGCTTTGCAAACATATTCAGAAACATAAAAAGCAGTTGATAATAAATAAAGAAACGACCGGTACAAAACATAATGTAAAGAAATGGCTGTCTCATATTTTTCAGGCAGCGCTGCCATTCATTGAAAATATGATCTGCTTTATCCCGTTTTTTATGATAAATAACCGTGTAACGGAAAGTGCCTATTTTGCACGGCTGGACTGTTACTTATTATATGTACTTTTATTTGCTATTGTATATGGCCAGCAACAGGCTTCTTTTTCAGCCATTCTTTCAATTGGCGGATATTTTTTCCGGCAGATGTACCACCGCACCGGTTTTGAAGTCGCATTGGATTACAATACTTATGTATGGATTGCGCAGCTGATGATTCTGGGTTTAAGTGTCGGCTATCTGCGTGACCAGCTTTCTTCCATGAAGGCTGACAAAGCGGATGAGATAACCTATTTAAATAACCGTTTAAAGGATATTGAAGAAATTAATGCAATCAATACCCGCCTAAAAAATGACCTTGAAACACAGGTTGTAAACCAAAGCGACAGTATCGGGAAAATTTTTGAAATTACTTCCTCACTGGACAGTGATGAACCTGAAAGCGTATTCTTCCATGCGGCGGAAGTTGTTTCACAGCTGATGGACTGCCGTGACGTTGCAATTTACAATGTATCCAACAGAAATTATGCGCGGCTGATGTCCTCTACCTCGGAATCTGCCCGCCGACTTGGCAACTCAATTGCCTATACAGAATACACGCAGATGGTTGAAGCGTTTAAAAACCGTACTGTTTTTGTCAACAGACAGTTAACAGAAAATGTTCCGCTTATGGCAGCTGCGATTTTATCCAATGATGAAATCCAATCTATTATTATGTTGTGGGATATTTCATGGGACCGCTTAAATCTCTCCTTTATGAACCGCTTTCAGGTTATCGGGTACCTGATTCAGAATGCCGTACTGCGTGCAAACCGCTATATTGATGTGCTGGAGCATGAACGCTATATCAACGGCACAAAGATTTTAGAACCCGCAGCATTCCGCACTCTGTTAAAAGCATTTCTGCATGCGCAGCAAAAAGGACTCACGGACTGTTCACTGATACAGATTACACCGAAAGCAGAGGGTATTGCACATGCCAGCCGCGCATTGGAACGTCTGTTCCGTAATTCGGATTATCTGGGCAGTATTAACGACGGATTTCTTTATGTCCTGCTTGCAAACACCAGTCCGAAAGATGCAGGCTATGTCACGCAGCGAATCGCTGAAGCGGGCTATAGCTACCGCCTTGTAACCGACATTAAAGATTAGGATTTGCCATCCGGCAGAATGGAGCAACTATGTCTACTACCAATTTATTACTATGTGCGGTGCTGCTTTTAAATACAGCCGCTGTCGCCGCATATCTGATTTGGGGAATGCTGACAGCCCGGCGGACTAAAAAAGGAAAAATGCTTGTTTTTATCCGTTTTTTCCTGATGCTTTTCTGTCCGGTAATTGGTATTTTGTATTTTGTATGCAGCATGCTTTTTCATAAACTGCTGTTTCACAAAAAAGTTGATTTGTCCGATGTTATTTTTAATAAGGAAAAAATCAGGCAGGTTGAACGCAGCGATTTAGAGCGTGAACGTAACATTGCACCGATTGAAGAGACCATTGCGGTCAGCGATTATAAAAACCAGCGCCAGCTCATGATGAACGTTTTGCGAAACGATTACAGGGATTCCCTCGGTTCAATATCACTTGCATTAAACAGTGCAGATTCCGAAGTATCCCATTATGCTGCCAGTGCCCTGCGTGACGAACTGGGTGCTTTCAGAAACAGTGTTTCCCAAAAGCACAAAGAAATGCTGGCAGATGAAAAAGATGCTGGAAAAACTGCGGCAGAACTCATTGAGCAGATGGTTCCGATTTTAAAACAGAACGTCTTTCCATTTTCAGAATATGCCACTTATGTTCACATTCTGGAAGATGCCATGCATACACTCTGTCAGAAAGATGGAACCGCAGCCCGTCCCGTCTATTACGAATGGCTTGTCCAGCAGCTGCTTGCCGTAAAAGAGTATGACGCAGCCGCACACTGGTGTGAAACTGCAAGACATGAACTTGCCGGAACTTTAATTCCTTATAAGTGTCTGCTTCAGCTTTACTATACCACCAAAGACCGCAAACGGTTCTTTGATGTATTGGAAGCCCTGCGCCAGTCGGATATTCCGATTGATAACGATACTTTGGAACTGTTCCGTATATTTAACCGCATTTAAAACCTTTTGACACTTACATTATTTCATTGGAAACGAGGATAACCATTATGACCGTACATACGATTTTACAGGTAGTATGCCTTTTTATAATTTATACAGTCCTTACGGTTGTACTGCCGGAACTGGTTTTTCATCAAAAATATAAAGGCAGAAGAACCGGTGAACGGCTGATGTTAGATATTACTGTCAGTAATTTTTACATTATGAACCTCGTTTTTATATTGCAGCTTCTGCATATTTCTTCTATATATACACTGCTTATATTTACGGTTATGCCTGTCTTTGCCGTCATTATTATTCAGTACCGGAAAGCATTTAAGGCATGGGGAATCCGGCAGCTTGCACTCCTTGGAAAAATTTCCTCTAAAACGATGGGCATAAAAACTTTCTTTGCCATTGTTTTTACACGGATAAAAGACATTTTGTGCAATGCCTGTAAAAATATTTTTCATATCATCGGACGGCATAAAACAGAATATGTATTATTTACCCTTTTATCCGTGTGGCTTCTTTATATATATGGAAGCAATGAAATTATCCAGTACGGTTATACGGTTTCCGACCTGCCGGTACACAATTACTGGATAAATGAAATGTCTAAAAACAATATTTTTGCCGCCGGTGTTTACCCGTTTGGATTTCACTGCATCATTTATTATATCCATACGGTTTTTCATATAGATACTTATGTAATTCTGCGGCTGTTTTCCGTGGTGCAGACCTTTTATCTGCATCTGGTTTTGTTTACCTTTATCCGCTGCATATGCCGTTCTTCCTTTGCCGCCTATGGTGGACTGTTTTTATATCTGGTTCCATCATTATACCACGGCAACTGTACGATCCGTTTTATCAGCGCACTGCCGCAGGAATACGGCATGCTGTTTATCCTGCCGTGTATTTACTTTTTATTCGCATTTTTTAAGGATATGAAAGAAAATGCCGGAAAATGGATTATCTGTACCGATTTAGCGGCAGCATGTGCGTGTTTCAGCATGACGATTGCCGTCCATTTTTACGACACAATGATTGCCGGACTGTTCTGTGCCGCCATCGTGATAGGCTTTTGCGTGCGTTTTTTCCGGCCGCGCTATTTTTTCCGGCTGATGGGGGCTGTCCTTTTAGCCGTTGTTATCGGGGTTCTTCCGATGTTTACCGCGGCACTCTGCGGAAAACCGATGCAGGGTTCTATCGGCTGGGGCATCAATATTCTGACCGGCAGGTCTTCCTCCGGAACAAACCAGAATCAGGACAGCAACGAAAATAAAGCAAATACATCATCTTCCGGTTCATCACAGATTGCCCTGCCGGACACTACAAAAGAAGAGGTAACACCTGAACCGGAAAATCTGGCACAGGATATTGACACTGAACCGGTGCTGACTCCGTCTGTTTCCACGTTGGAAAAAACGACACATTTTTTGCAGCATTTTTACCAGACCTTATCAAATGATATTCAGGAAGATATTTTTGCACAGGACGGCGCATTATTTGCTGCGGTCATTTTATCCTTGTGTGCCCTCATAGTCTTTGCAGGTATCGGTATGTGTATCGCAAAGCAGTCCGATTATGGCTTTATTCAAATCAGCACCGGTATTTTTCTGCTGTTTCTTCTGATTTTGTTTAATGCAAAAAATATCGGTCTGCCGCAGCTTATGGATCAGAACCGTTCAAGAATTTACCTCACGTATATGCTTACGGTTTTGTATGCACTTGTTCTTGATTTACCGGCGGGCATTGTGCTTTATAGTTGTAAAAAGCCGCGTGCTGCAAACGGTATTTCCCTGATTCTTTCGGGAATCATCTGTGCCGCCGCATGTATGGTATTTCCAATCCGCAGCCATATCCTCGCACCGCGTGTCAGTGTTCTTGAAACCAACGGCGCCATCACCTGCCTCGGACAGATTTTATCCGAGCGCAGAAATACGACATTTACCGTTGTATCCGCCAATGACGAACTTCAGATGCTTGCAGGACGCGGACAGCATTACGAAACGATTACATTTTTACGTTACTTAAAATATGCCGCGCAGGGACAGCGGATTATTATTCCGACGAAATATGTCTACTTTTATATAGAAAAAATCCCTCTGGATTATACCGTTTCCTATGCGGACAGTGGTCAGTCCATATCCCGCACAGGCGCTGCAAAGACACTTCCTTCCAGTGCCGGTATCAATCCTTATAAAGGGGAAAACCGCTGGATTGTCATGTCCAAAATGTATTACTGGGCGGAGCAGTTTAGAAAGCTGTTCCCACAGGATATGACCGTCTATTACGAAGATGACGAGTTTATCTGTTACCGGCTGATTCAGAATGAATCCAGCCCGTTTAGTCTTTCGATTGACTATAACTATAACCAGTAAAAATCACCGCTTCGCAGCAAATTGTTCAGGAATAGGAGTATTATGAATCACCAGATGTTGACAAAGAGAATTTATTTTACCATCAGCTGTATTATGCTGCTCGTACTGTTTCTGTTTCAGGGATCAAGTCTTGTACGACAGAAATATAACCGTTACGATGAAAATATCTACGCAAATGAAACGGCTCCTTTTGATGCCGGTACACAATTTACGGTTCAGACAGATTCTGCCGCCGTACTGTCGGATTCGCATGCTTTTATCGTCTTTATCGGCGATACGGATTCTGCATCTGGTACAACAATCCGTCAATGGTGTACCTATACTAAGCGTAATCTTTTGACGTACCGGCAGATTTCGGATTACCGCACCTACCGCGAAAAGCTGCCCGATGCGGTTTTGCTTGATGCCGACTTTGTAGACTGTAACAGCGATCTTTCTCTTCTTACAACGCTGACCAGTTACGGCATATCCATTGTATGGTGCAGCCTGCCGGATTTTAATACGATAGAAAACAACAGTGTCCTAATGGATTTTTTAGGCATTGCAAATGCAGTGTCCCCATCGCTTACCGTATCCGGTTATAAGCTCTACAGCGGTTTTTTACTGGGCGGTGAATCCTGGTATATTGCAAACAATGAAGACGAAGAAAAATATCAGGACTTTTCTCTGGATATGCCGTGGTATATTCCGGGAAATGCCACCAAGACTTATATGGCGGCAGAACTGGACAGTTCCGTATACGGCACGATTAAAACAGAAGACCGTCCTGCCGTATTCTGGCGGAAAAGTCTTGAAAACGCTTACATTTTCTGTGTCAACGGAGATTACCTGTCGGATACCGGGGGATTTGGCATTTTAAATGCCATTCTTTATGAATTAAAGGACTATGCCGTTACACCGGTTGTCAATGCACAGACCGTTTCCATTATCAATTATCCTGTTCTTGCTTTTGAACAGGAAGATGCCATGGATGCCGATTACAGCCGTAACACTGCTTCGGTACTTGAAAATGTCATCTGGCCGGATATTTCCACACTGTCAGAGTATTTAAACAGCCGCTTTACCTTTTTGTTTACACCGCAGTTTCATTATCAGGATGAACACGAGCCGGTATCGCAGGAACTGGAGTATTTTTTCCGCCTGTTACATGAAAAACAGTTTGAAGCCGGGCTGTCTTCCACAAGAGATACGGATACCTCCATCCGCGAAAAGCTGCAAAAAGATACTTCTGTTTACCGCACTTTTTTACAGCACTACCGCTTTCTTTCTCTTTATGCAAAGGAAAGTGAGATTTCCGAAGTTTTAAACGGCTCACCGGAACTGACAAATACACTGCAGACTATTGTTACCGAAAAAAGCAGCAATGACGGGAATTGTTTATTTGCGTATGTGGGAAATGATGTTTTGCAGATGAAACTTTTGTCAGACGGCACTGCCTACAGTTATAAAAATGATTTTATACAAAAAAGCTTAAATACGGCACTTGCTTATTCAAGTATCGGTGTTGACTGTACGGAAATCTGTAATCCGAAGGAGAATGATGAAAATGTTCTGTGGGATAAATTTTACCAGAAAACGGCGACAGCACTGGCAGCCTATCTACCGCCTAAATCGGTTTATCAAAGCTGTACGGTCACTCAGGCAGCCAGCCGTATCCGCGCCTTTTTAGCCGTGGATTACAGCAGTATGCGCACCGGTAATACCATTACGCTGCAAATCAAAAACCGCAGTGAAGACACTTTCTTTATGCTGCGCCTGCACAATGAAGAAATTGAAGACATAGACGGTGCCGCTGCTGAAAAGATTGAGGATGGTGCTTATCTTATCACTCCGGAGCGTGATACCGTAACCATATCGCTTAAAAAATAAGGAAAGGAGCAGTTTATGAAAATATGTATTATTGCTGAAGGATGTTACCCTTACGTTGTCGGCGGGGTTTCCGGCTGGATTAACAATCTGATCTGCTCTTTTCCCCGCGTCAGTTTTAGTGTCCTTGCAATTATTTCCGACAGAAGCATCAGCAAAAAATTCCAGTATACCCTGCCGGAAAATGTCACCGAAGTACACGAAGTTTACTTAAATGACTGTGAGTGGACCGGTAAGGGAAAGTCACGGAAGCACTGCCATCTGTCTGCAAAAGAAGCTGCCGCCTTAAAAAGCCTGCTGCTTGGCAAAGATACTGACTGGGTAACACTGACAACACTGCTGCAAAGCCGGAAGTTTTCTTTAAATGCCCTGCTGATGGGACCGGATTTTTTAGATGCCGTTATTGAATGTTACGAAGAAAAACACAGTGAAATTATCTTTTCCGACTTTTTATGGACAATGCGCTCCATGTACCTGCCGCTTTTTCTTGCCATGCAGTCCGATCTGCCAAAAGCAGATTTATACCACTGTGTCGCAACCGGCTATTCCGGTGTGCTTGGCAGTATGGCAAAACTGCTGCACCCGGAAAGTGCCTTGTTAATCTCGGAACACGGCATTTATACCAGAGAACGTGAAGAAGAAATCATCAAAGCTTCGTGGATACGGGGACTGTATAAAAATCTGTGGATTGAACAGTTTGCCAAAATGTCACTGTTTGCTTACCAGACTGCGGATAAAGTCACTTCTTTATTTGAACATGCCCGCACCTTACAGATTGAATTGGGCTGTCCCGAAGAAAAAACGATTGTGACACCCAACGGCATACGTCCCGCACTTTACCGGAATATTCCACAAAAAGACCCGGCAGACCCAATGATTCATATTGGAGCAATTTTACGGGTCACGCCGATTAAAGATGTCAAAACACTGATTATGGCATTTGCCTATGCAAAACAGAAAAACCCGCGGTTAAAGCTCTGGATTATGGGACCTGCTGATGAAGACGAAACTTATGCTTCAGAGTGTTTCCGTCTTGTCGGGGATATGCAGATTGAAGATATTGTATTTACCGGCAGGGTACAGGTCAAAGACTACATCGGAAAAATGGACTTTACGATTCTTACCAGTGTCAGCGAAGGCCAGCCGCTTACGATTCTTGAAAGCTTTGCGGCTCACCGCCCGGTGATTGCAACCGATGTCGGTAACTGTAAGGGGCTGTTACTCGGCGAATCCGATGACTTCGGTGAGGCAGGCATTTTAACGCATATTATGAATATCGAGGAAATTGCAAATGCGATGCTGACACTCGCCGCCAATGAAAAAATGCGGCACGAATACGGTGAAAACGGCTACCGCCGCCTGATGAATAAATACACCATCAAACAGATGCGCAGCACCTATGCCGACATTTACAGGGAATTAACAAAGAAAAAAACGTCTTAAAGAAAGGAGCCATTTATGGCAGGGGTTGGTTTAAGATTAAATAAATTTTTTAATAAAAAATCTATGAGCAGCCACATTGCGGGTGCCGGATACAGTATTGTCATTACCATTGCACCGATGCTGCTTGTCATTGTAACACTGATTATCATGCAGCGGCTTTTGGGCTACACGCAAGAATCGTATTATGAAAAACAGCTGTTCCAGAACACCGTGCTTTATATTTTTATTTTTTCACTGCTGGCAAGCGCGCCGTTAAATGCCGTTCTTTCAAGATACATTTCCGATGTTATTTTTGAAGAAACTTATGCAGATATTATGCCATGCTATTACCTCGGACTGCTGATACAGACTCTTTTTTGCTGCCTGATGGGGATTCCATTCTGTCTGCATGAGTGGCTCTCTGGCGGAGTACGCCCGGCATACGTTTTTATATCCTTTTGCTGTTTTATCGCGTTGTCCTTTATTTTTTATACGATGATGTATTTATCAATCTGCAAGGACTATATAAAGATTTCACTTTTTTATGCTGTTGGAAGTATAATCAGCCTTTTCTTATCGTTATTTTTGGTATATTATATAGGTATCAGTGTCTGTATGTCCATGCTGCTTGCTCTGACTGCCGGCTTTTTAATTACGGCATCCCTTGGATTAGCACTGCTTACGCAGTATTTTACGGAATACAGCCACCAATATAAAAAAATACTGAAACACATTGCAAAATACCGGAAACTGATTCTTGCCAATACTTTTTACACACTCGGACTGTTCGTGCATAATTTTGTATTCTGGACATCTGATTTACAAATCCGGACTGCCGGTTCTTTCGTGTGTGCTGAAACGTATGATTATGCTTCATGCGTGGCGATGTTTACGAACATTTCTGCAAGCATTATTTTTATTGTTTTGGTTGAAATGAAATTCAATGCCAGATACAAACAGTATTCGGAAGCCATTATCGGCGGACGGCTGCTTGACATTCAAAAAACCGGCATGCGTATGTTCCGTCTGCTTGCAGATGAACTGATGTCTTTGGTGCGGATTCAGTTTATTATTTCAACCGTGCTTTTTTTAGTCAGCCTGATTGTGCTTCAGCGCTTCGGCTATACCGGCACGATTATTCAGGTATACCCGTGCCTTGCCGCCGGATATTTTATCCTGTTTTTAATGTATCCGGTCTTTTTGTTTTTATATTATTTTAACGACTTAAACGGTGCTTTGTATACCGGCTGTATTTTCTGTCTGATGACACTGGCTTCAAGTATCTGTCTGTTAAATACCAGTCCCGTCTGGTATGGCGGCGGACTGACAATTGGTGCATTTGCCGGATGGACATTTTCATATTTCAGACTGTGCCGGCTGGAAAAGCATATGAAAAACCATATTTTCTGCAACGGTACGATTTTAAAACAGGTTTCCGGCACCCGCCCAAGCGGACAGGTGTACCCGGATACGCAAAAATGAACCCCCGCACTAAGAAAGGAGAAATTATACTATGCCGCCTATAATACTTCGCATAATACTCATTGTATTCGGAATCCTGCTGTTTGTCTGTGCAATGCTGTCTTATGCCGGAAAAAAATTAAAAGAAGGCTTTTTACTGGGGTGGTGTCTGTTTGCACTGTTTTTTATTCTTGCAGGCATTATTCCGGCACTCAGCTTCTGTACCTGGACTTTCGCTGTTTTTTCCGGTCCTGCACAGATGATTTTATCCGCCTTTCTGGTCCTGTTTTTGTTTAAGATTTCCGAATATGTTTCTGTTTTAAGCCGCAAAAATCAGGAACTTGCCATGCAGGTTTCCCTTTTAAACCAGGAAAATGAACGGATTCTTACAGAATTACAGCAGCTGACCGGAAAAAACAAAACAGAACTTTAATATTGGAGTACGTATGAAGAAAAAAATTTTATTTGTAATCAATACACTGGGACGCGCCGGTGCGGAAACCGCGCTGATAACCCTGTTAAAAAAACTGCCTGAAAACGAATATGATATTTCTTTATATGTATTGTGCGGACAGGGAGAACTCGTCCGTGAACTGCCCACCTATGTCCACCTGCTCAACCGTCATTTCTGTTGGGAATCGGTCTTATCTAAAAAAGGAAAATTTCTTCTTTTTAAGACAGTACTCATAAAAAATTTCTGCCATGGTGCATTTTTTCATAACCTGTCCTATCTGTTTTTAAACCGCAAAAACACACCGCTTGAAAAGCTGCTGTGGCGGATTGTATCAGACGGGTCTGAACGATTTGACACGCATTTTGACTTAGCGGTTTCGTATATTGAGGGCGGTTCTGCCTACTATGTACACGATCATGTATCTGCCGCTAAAAAAGCGGCATTTATCCATGTTGACTATGTACAGGCAGGGTATACACGCAGACTGGATAAGGACTGTTATGTGGATTTTGACAGGATTTTTGCAGTTTCCAATGAAACAGCCGGTGTGTTTGCCGGTGTCTATCCAGAATGTCAGCAGAAGCTTTCGGTTTTTCACAACCTGATTGACACCGAAGCAATCCGGCAAAAGGCACTTTCACCCGCCGAAAAGTCCATGCATGAAGGAATCCGTCTGCTGACGGTTGGCAGACTGACACCACAGAAAGGATTTGACTGTGCGGTTTATGCCCTCAAACTGCTGTTAGAAAAGCAGTACCCGGTGTACTGGTATATTATCGGGGAAGGTTCGGAATACGGCAGACTCACACAGCTTGCCCGGTCACTACACGTAGAAGACCATTTTATTTTTTTAGGAATGCAGACCAATCCGTATCCGTATTTTAAAATGGCAGATTTTTATATTCATGCAACCCGTTTTGAAGGCAAGAGCATTGCCATACAGGAAGCACAGGTGCTTGGCTGTGCTATTGCGGCATCCGACTGCAGCGGAAACCGCGAACAGATTGTTTCCGGTGTAGACGGTCTGCTTTGTCCGTTTTCACCGGAAGGCATTGCAAATGCGGTGGAATATCTGATAGAGCATCCGCAGACTGCCGAAAGTTTTGGCAGGGAGGCAGCACAAAAAGCCTGCCATTTTGAAAACGATATTCATATGATTCGTGATTTACTTTACTTACCTTAAGCTATAATGCAAATCTTACAGGGATAATTGCGGAGGACAAATTAATGCAGAAAGAAGTTTTAATTATTATACCTGCTTATAATGAAGAAAAAAATATTTCCAAGGTCTTAGACCGTCTGGAGCAGCCTGAAATTGCTGAATTTGCTGATATTCTGGTTATGAATGATGCTTCTTCGGATAACACCAACTGGATCGTCAAAGCAAGACACCATGCCGTTGTCACGCATGTATTTAACCTCGGCTACGGCAGTGCCTTACAGCTTGGCTATAAGTATGCAATCCGCTGTAATTACCGCTACGTCATTCAGATGGATGCAGACGGACAGCACGATGCCGGTAATTTAATCAATCTGTACCGTGCGTTAAAGACGCCTGATGAAAACGGTGTCTATCCCGATATTGTACTGGGGTCACGCTATTTAAACGACAGTCCGTACTTTGAAACCTCGGCTTTAAAACGTTTTGCATTTTTCTTATTCCGCCATATTATCAAGTGGTCAACAGGACGTACCATCATGGACCCGACAACGGGATTACAGGGATTAAGCCGCCGTGCCGCCTTGTGCTATTCAAAATTCGGCAATTTTGATGAAAAGTACCCGGATGCAAATATGATTACCAATATGCTTTTATCAGATTTTAATATTGTGGAAATTCCGGCGGCCATGCATTTAAGAGAACACGGAAAGAGCATGCACTCCGGTTTAAAACCAATCGGCTATATGTTTCATATGTTTTTTAGTATTCTTGCCGTTTTAATCCGGCAGAAAATCTTTAAAAATGTACCGAAAGCGGAGCGTTATAACAATGATATTCAAAAAACACAATAAATTTAAGCCGTATCTATCCATTGAAAAAGCAGATGACCACACGGTTAATCCCAAAAGAGGGTGGTACAGCATTTATCCGTTTACCCTCCCGGAACGTCCTGATTTTGAGGAATTGCAGTGGTGTTTAAAAAAACAGGAATCCCTGTGCCTGGTACGTGTCTGTATCGGAAATTATGCTGCACGCAGTTTTGATACACCGGCACTTACGGTTTTTGAAGAAATTTTGTCTTTTTTTGCCCGTCATGACAAAGACATGATCTTGCGGATTATCTATGATGATGAAGGAAAAGGCATGGAACACGAACCTGCTGGACTTTCACAAATCCAGTCCCATATGGACCAGCTTGGCAGTATCATTTACAAATATGCTGCACATATCTACACTACACAGGGACTTTTTATCGGAAGCTGGGGAGAAATGCATACTTCCAAATTCTGCGACAGACAAAGCCTCTGTCGTCTGATAGACAGCTTTTATCATGCCACAAAAGGCGCTGTCGCCATGGCAGTGCGCACGCCCGCACAGCTGCGCAGTCTTGAAACGGGACTTTCTGAATATACGGATACCGGCACACGCGGACGGATTCTTTCCCTGACCGGACTGTATAACGATGCCATCACCGGCTCTGAAACCGACTACGGCACTTATGCCGCCGGGGATACCGTCTCCGGTAATATTTCCTCTGATAATGTGTCTTGGGGGAACGTAAACTCCGGTGACGGAAAGTGGAGCAGGAGCGCAGAGCTTTCTTTTCAACAGGAACGGTGTATGCAGGTTTATAACGGTGGGGAGGTTATCATGCCGAATCCATACAATGACGGGGATACCGCAATTGAAACGCTCACCAAAATGCACGTTTCTTACTTGAACAGCCAGTATGACGGCACCGTACTTCAAAAATGGAAAGAACAAAAGACAGACAAAACTGAATCCGTCTTTGAACAAATCGACCGCCGTCTGGGGTATTGTCTGGTTTTATCCGCTGTCAACGCGGCAGATAAAAACTGTTCCAAATTTATAATTACCATAAAAAATACCGGCTTTGCCGCCCTGTATGAGCCGGTCATTTTAACACTGTCTGCTGTCTGCTGTACGGCTGATAATATAAATAATGCACCCTGTCTGCCGTCAGAAAACACCGTACTTGGCAGGAGTGAGATTGCAAAACTCCCGGCGGGAGAGCAGTGTATCGTATCCGTTAACTGCCCGCTTATAGCGCTTTCTTCCGGTCAGTATAAACTAACTGTTTCCATGGCACTGAAACGCAGTCAAAAAAAAGTCTTTTTTGATAACTGTGATACAGTGGGAATCCTGACGGTCATATAAATTTACGCCTGTATTTTGTTGTCTGTTTGATTCCATATCGGAACTCTATTTACTCGAATATAAAGGTACCACACAGGTATCCGTTTTCCGTCGGTTCTTCTGTGAGTGCAAATCGGATTTGTTCACCGCTCTTTGGACTGCTCATTTTCAGATAAACCTGATAAGTTCCCTTTGCAATGTGCAAAAACACCGGACAGGAGAGTGTAACTATGCTGTCCGGCTGTAATGCTGTGGTTGAGAACTGTTCACCCAGATTCTGTGTCTGTATGATATTTCCCTCCATGTCACATATCCGCAGTTCTGTCGTAAGATCATAATATGCCGATGCAAAGCCGGTATTTTTTACTGAAAGCGTAAGCTGTGCCGTCTGTCCAAACATTTTATAAGAAAATGCCGTCCCGCTGATTTCATAGCGGTAACCTAAATGCGCGCCGATATAATCATAACCTGTCGTGTCTTCATACGGCTGATTTTTCCATTTTTTTAAAACCTTTTCATCATACATACGGTTTAAATACGATACGTGCATTGTCTGCAATGTATTCATTGCATTTTCAACGTCATTGTAAACGGTATCGGATACGACTTCGCCGCCGTTTGGCACGGTAAGACAAACTTCATCCTGATAAGAAAGTTCACGACTTCTGTCGGTATACGTTCCCAAATCCGACTCCGATGCCATAATACCGTCATTAAACAGCCCTGTTTTTATAACCGCCGCCTGTCCTTCATCCAGATGATCCGCCGCCAAAACTGCACGAAGCTGAGCCGGTGTACGTACTGCCATATAAATTTCATCATCCAGACTGCCCCGCAAAACCGTAAAAAGCTGTATCTGTTCCTCTTCGGATGAAAAACGGGAGTGGTGCATTTCACCGTAATTTCCTATAAAAATTCCCTGCACCAGATAGATATTGTCTTTATGCTCATTCAGTATTTGTGCGCACTGCCGCATATGTTTTTCAATCTGTGAAATGTCGTTTGGCTCAGTGCTTTGCGCATTGCCGTCCCAGTCATATAAAAAACGCAGAATCAGGCTGCAGGAGCTTTCTTCCCAGCGGGTAAGGATATGTTTCAGCTCTGCCAGCGCATTTTCGGTAAGGTCACGGTCTGCAAACTGTTTTAAATTGATTTGAAGCAGCGCCAGCCGGTCATTGGCACTTTCACTCTGTGCAACAGCCGCAGAAATCTTTGTATCCAAGACACTCCATGCCGGATTCTGTCCGGCTGTCTGACTTTCGTCCGTCAGCGTATAGCCGTAAATCTGATACCAGCCACAGTACGGATTGTGCAGAACTTCCTGTGTCACCGTTAAATCTGCCTGCGTCCACACCGGCTTTTTATTGTATACAAAATACAAACACAGTCCAGCTGTTCCTAAAATCACCACAGTCACACAGACTGCAAGAATACAGACTGCCCGGCGGGTTATCTGCAAATTTCTATTTTCCGGTTTATTTTTCATTGCATTTACCTTTCTAATTCATTGCAACATATGATATAATGAGCACAAACACCATTAACGAACGAACAGCCCTGCAAAACAGGGCGAAAAACGCAATAACGTATGTTTATAAATGTAAGGATAAAGAAGGCGCAGCATACAATATCCTCATATCATAGTTGGAGGCTTTTGACCCTAACATTATAAATATATGATATAAGTTATATCATGGCAACAGAAAGCAGGCAATTTTATGACAAAAAGAAGTATGCAGTCTTCCACTCTAGATTTTGTAATTACATGGGTCGATGGCAGTGACCCTGCATGGCTTGATGAAAAAAGCCATTTTGCATCCGGCAGTGAAGCCGATAACCGGAAAGAACGCTACCGCGACTGGGATCATTTAAAATACTGGTTCCGCGGCATTGAAAAAAATGCACCCTGGGTTCATAATATTTATTTTGTAACATGGGGACATCTTCCTGCGTGGCTTAATACCGCACACCCGAAACTGCATATCATAAAACACACGGATTTTATTCCACCGCAGTATCTGCCGACTTATAATTCGCATACTATTGAATTAAATCTGCACCGGATACCAGGACTTTCAGAAAATTTTGTCTACTTTAATGACGATGTCTTTTTAATCCGCCCGGTAACGCCGCAGCATTTTTTTAAAAGCGGAAAGCCCTGTGATATGCTTGCCTTACAGCCGGTTGTTGCAAATCCCGCCAATCCGGTCATGTCACATATCTTTTTAAATAATACGCTGGTGCTGTCAAAATATTTTAACAAACGTGAAAATATCCGCCATCAGTGGCGTAATTATTTTAAACCCGGATATCCGCCACTTTATTTCTGTTATAACTTTCTGGAACTGGCTTTTCCGCTGTTTTCCGGATTTTATACGGTACACGGCGCTTCACCGCTTTGCAGATCAACCTATGAAACACTCTGGGAAAAGGAGTATTCACTTTTAGATGCAACCTGTTTACACAAGTTCCGTCATGCAGACGATGTCAACCAGTACCTTTTGCGGGAATGGCAGAAACTGACCGGTTATTTTACAGCGGAAAATGTCTGCCGCAGCTTCCGCTATTTTAATGCGTCTTCGGATAATAAAAAGCTTGTGTCTGTCATTAAAAAGCAGAAAGCAGATATCATCTGTATCAATGACGCCAATACAGCCATTGATTTTGAACGTGCCAAAACACAGATTAGTACCGCTTTTTCCGCGCTTTTTCCTGAACCTTCTTCTTTTGAAAAAGGGCAGTAATTTTATGAAACCACAATGATTGGAGGTCTTTTTTTGAACAGCAAATCGCGTACACAGTATTCTGCATACAATACCAGCATTGCCCTGTTTTCCAGAGCCGCCGCAATTCTTATGGGATATGTTGTGCGCGTTGTTTTTACCCATGTGCTGTCGGAAAATTACGTCGGTATCAACGGACTATTTACTGACATTTTAAATGTACTGTCCCTGTCGGAAATGGGCATTGAAACGGCGATTTCCTTTGCCCTGTATAAACCAATTGCAGACGGCAACACGGAAGCGCAGAAATCCATTATGCACCTGTATCAGTGGTTTTACCGCTTTGTGGCTGTGTTTGTTGCCGCCGCCGGAATCTGTGTCATTCCGTTTATGGACATTTTAATTAAAAACAAACCGGATATTCCGCACCTGACTTATATTTATATCCTGTATCTGTTTAACACAGTGCTGTCTTATCTGTTTGTATACAAGCGCACCCTGCTTGATGCCCATCAGCTCATGTACATTGGAACACTGTCCAAAACCGTTTCATGGGTGCTTCAGGATATTGTCCAGATTGCGGTCCTTTTGCTTACGAAAAATTTCATTTTGTACTTATATGTATATATCCTGACGACACTGTTTTCAAACATTTACATTTCAAAAAAAGCTGAGCGGATTTTCCCGTTTCTGCGGGATAAAAATATTGCTCCTGTTGAAAAGCAGGAGCGGAAGCACATTTTAAAAAATATCCGTGCCATGATGATGCACAAAATCGGAGATGTGATTGTCAATAACACTGACAACCTGCTGATTTCAAGCTTTGTCGGCATTGCCAGTGTCGGCTGTTATTCCAATTATTATCTGCTGATTGGCTCTGTCCAGCAGGTCTTAAACGAAACCTTTCAGGGGATTACCGCCAGCGTCGGCAACCTCGGCGCAACAGCTTCCAAAGAACGGGTGCAGACGATTTTTTCTTCCGTCTTTTTACTCAACCACTGGATGTTTTCTTTTGCCGCAATCTGCCTGTTTGAGCTGCTCAATCCCTTTATTGTGCTGAGTTTCGGTGAAAAATATTTGTTTACAACCGATATCGTATGGATTCTGTGCATTAATTTTTATATCCGGGGGCTTACCCGTTCCTGCCTGATTTTTAGAAATTCTTTGGGATTGTTCTGGTATGACCGGTATAAATCCATTGCCGAAGCACTGATTAATCTGATTGTTTCCATTATACTGGCACAACGCTTTGGTACATTCGGCGTTTTTATGGGAACTTTTATCAGCACCGTTACCACAACACTCTGGATTGAACCATTTGTTTTATATAAGTATCACTTCCAGACACCGGTATTTGCGTATTACCGCAGACTTTTGCTCTACTGTATCGAATGTGGCGCTGTATGGCTGACAGCTCATTTTTTATGCGAAAAATGCACAGCTGCATTTCATATTACCGGCATCATTCCCGACATGACACTGCGTCTGATCTGCTGTACGTTAGTAGTGAATTTTGTCTTTATCATACTTTATAAAAACAATGATGCTATGCAGCTGTTACTTCATAAATGGAGAGGATTACGAAAATGAGAAACGAAGATTTTATATTGCTTCATTTTTTAAAATTTGCGCTTTCAGCCAGCCCGGCTGCGGACTTTGACAAAGAATCCACCGACCGGAAACAGCTCTGTTTCATATCGGATTTCTTTAAAAAATACTCGGATGATATGAACTGGACAGAACTGATTCATACCGCAGACAGACACAGTGTCTTATCCCTGCTGTATGATACGCTTACCGCCGTCAATGTCTGCGCAGCGCAGTGTGAAACGCAAAATTTCACGCCGATACAGAATCAAACCGGCAGTTTTATACCGGCACAGACTTTGCAGATACCGCAAATCCCGCAAGACCTAATGCAACAGGTACAGATAAAAAGCACGCAGATTGTCCTGCAAAATTACCGACTGTTATATTACAGCAGTTTTTTAATTACCCTTTTGGAAGAAGCCGGCATTTCTGTCCTGCTTTTAAAAGGCTGGCAGACTGCACAGCTTTATCCTGTCCCGGAAGCGCGCAAGTCGGGAGATATCGATTTGCTGATTCCAGATCCTGCACAGTTTGAACAGGCTGTCTGCGTTTTGGAAAACCACGGATTTCAAAAAGAATCCACACAGCTGACACATCACCATACTGTATTTACGGCTTCGGAACATTTTCATATTGAACTGCATGCCATGCTTTCCGAACCATTTGAACAAAATGAACTAAATACAGACATTGCGGCGCTTTTACCTGAATATAATAGTCACAGGATTCACAAAACCATACTGGGATATCCCATCTGTGCCGCCACTGACCCCTACGATGCGTACTATCTGCTTTTGCATATGTTACAGCACTTTGTGCGTGCGGGTTTTGGTGTAAAGCTGTTATGTGACTGGACAGTCTTTTGGAAACGCGGCCTCTCACAGGACACAAAAGAGGTCTTTTTACAGCTTCTAAAAAAAACACGGCTTGAAAATTTTGCGAAAGCGGTTACGGCTCTGTGTGTACTGTATCTGGGACTGCCTTACACGCAGATTTCATTTTTATTTGGAAATGTTTCTGAAAAGGAGGCTCTTTCCCACAACCGCAAGCACTATGCATCCTTAATGGATGAAATACTGGAAGCGGAAGAATTCGGACATTCCAGCACTAACCGTATGGTATTTTTAAAAAACAGCAGTCTGACAGGGTTTCTTTGTGAATTCCACCATCAGATGAAACTGGGAAACAGCCATTCCGACTGTATCCTTTTATGGCCATATCTGTGGTGCACAACACTTATCCGTTTTTTGAGAAACAACCGCAGAATCCGCAAGACAAGTACCTTGTCCATTTTTAAAAAGGCTTCCCAGCGCAGCCGTCTTTTGCGGGATTTAAAACTTTTTGAAAAATAGGTCAAAAGTATTGACTGACTAAATAAAAAGGATTATTCTAATACAGAAATGTAATGAATTGGAGGTTTATCAGTTATGGCAAACTATGAAAAACCTGTCATTATCGACACAGAGGAGCATTATGAAGGGGTATATGCTGCCAGCGGTGACAATACAGACAGCGGGGTTTCCGCACCGAAATGCGACAGCAAATACATGAATGGTGTATGGCATGCACCGGACTATAATAATACAACTTCTTATATCCAGCGTTTCGGCTGTAACGGATGTCCGGCTTTCCGTTACAACGGCTGCGGACTCCAGCTTGAAAAATACTGGGGAAGCTACGATGTTGATAACGGCAACCGCTATCCAAACTGGGAGCGTATCGGACACCAGCCTTATGATGCGATTGACTGGGGCGATGTCGGTATGTGCTAATACATAAGAATCCGTAACAGGCGGCATACAAAAAATCATCAGGGATTTTTAAAAGTCCCTGATGATTTTTTGTATTTCTTCCGGCAAAAGCTGCCTGCAGCGTGTATCCTGTATGGCATATACATTTTTACATAATTTCAATGCTGTCGGTCGGTGTGTCGTAACAATGCACGTTCTCGGCAGTGAATCTTCCATAATATTTTTTAAAACCTGTTTTTCCGTTTCAATGTCGAGTGCCGAAGTGGCTTCATCGAGAAGTAGTACCGGTGCATTTTTAAGCAGTGCCCTTGCAATGGAAAGGCGCTGTGCCTGCCCTTCTGAAAAATTGTTCCCGCGTTCCCCGATTTTTTCATGAATGGTATCCGGAAGCTGTCCGATAAATTCCCATGCACACGCTTTTTTTAAACAGTCTATGATTTCTTTATCTGTGGCATCCGGTTTGACACTTCGCATATTGTCGGCAATCGTTCCCGAAAACATCGCATTTCCCTGCGGCACATACGCATAAAGCTGTCTGGTGGCAGGAGAGAGCGGCAGTGCCTGTTCAGAATTACTACCATCTGCATACAGCTTCATCGTTCCCTGCTGCGGTTCAAGCAGTGACAGTAAAAGACGAAGCATTGTCGTCTTTCCGCCGCCGGAAGCCCCGACCAGTCCCGTAAGCTGTCCCGGTTCTGCTAAAAAATCCACCTTGTTTAACACCTTTTTTCCGGTATGATATGCATACGATACATTTTCCATGCAGACACCGATTCCCGCCCGCTTATTTTTCTTATAAAAGACTTCAGCCTGTTTTCTTTCCGAAAAATCTTCATGCGGCATGTCTAAAATATCCATTAGCCTGCCTGCCGAAGTCGTTATCGAAACAGCTGTCGGAACCATGGCAATCAACGCATTGAGCGTACTGGTAAGACTGCCGGACAGCGATAGAAACAGTGTCATCGTACCGTACGTAATCGCCCCGGTAAACACCCGGTAAATGCCGAGTGCGTAACAGCTGTACGAAACGACAATGCCGACAAATGACATCATAATTGATGTCATTGCACTGAGCTTCTGAAATTTCTTTTTCATCGAAAAATAGTCTTTTTGCAGTTCCTGTAATCTGCAGACGTAGAGTGGTATTAAATCAAATGCCTTAATTGCCTGAATATTTGAAAAGGTTTCCTGATGAAATCCCGACATTTTTGCATTCATTGCTGCACTCTGTTTATTATTGGCCTGCATTTTAGACAGCAGTGTCTTTGACATCACGATGCTCACCGGAATCCCAATCAGTGCCAGCAGGGCAAATGTGACATCATAGTAAAATACGACCGCAAACGACGTAATAAATTTTGCTGTGTAAATAATCAGATTCGGAATCCAGTTTAACACACCGGATGAAATCACGGATACATCACTGCTCCAGCGTGTCAGCAAATCTCCGGTATGATATGCCATTAACGGTTCTAACCGCGTTGTCAGCATTTTCTGAAAAATATCTGCTTTCATTTCCTGATCTACCTTTAACGAAATCATGTTCGACAGATAATTTAACAACTGTGTCACACAGATATTTCCGGCTGAAAATGCGATATACCACACAAAAGTCATAACAAGCCGCGAAGCCTGATGTCCGGTAATCAAATCAACCAAATCTTTGGAGAGCAGACTGCTTACCAGGCCGATTATCGTACCGAGAAGACCCGTTCCCGTGTAAAACACGATTTCTTTCCAGTACATTCTCACATACGAATAAATCCATACCGTCTGAATCCAAAGCTGCTTAAACCGCCCGCTTTTTAGCCGCTCACAAATCCATTTTATTTTTTTCTTCATTTTTCCTTCCTTAATAATATATGCTAGTCCTTTTTTTCTGCCAACCAACCGCCTTTACGCACCGTCATTATATTGTTAAATATTTATCAATATATTCTTTCATCACAGCCGCCGCAGACGGTTCCTGCGTACAGTAAAGCTGACAGATTGGAATACGGTCCGAAAGTTTTTCTGCAAATAAAAGACTGTCATCAACCTGTTTTTCTGTCCATGCCGGTGAAATCATACGCTGTGCGGTGTAAAGCTGTCTTTCGTCCTGAGGCAGTTTACAGACCCGGTTCTCCGTTCCTCGTTTTAAAAGAATAATGCCGCCAAGCGGGTATTTTTTCGTTGTATAGACACCGGAAGTCCCGCACCATGGAATCCCATAGACAAAGACTTCGTCCTTTTCCATACCGAGCAGATTCAGATCACCATTTAATACCTGTACGGCATAAAGCTTTTCCCACAATTTAACATGGGTCGTTTTTCCCGTACCTGATGATGCCGAATACAGCCACGCCTTTTCTTGATAATAGTTGGAAGCTGAGTGCAGTGCATATTTACCGTGCAGTGCCGCAAAATAAAAAAATGCCGCGCGGAAACCATAAAACAGTTCATCAACTGCTTCCTGCTGCGTCGAGCCGTCATAATAAAATACCGCTTCTTTACCGTCAAAGGAGAGTGTACACAATGCCAGATGATGATTGGACGGAAAACGCAGCATATAATCCCCACTGCACCGGTAAACATCTAACTGACTGCCAAACAACAGCAGTTCACCTGTAATTTCCGGGACTTCTGACAGCACTCTGACACGCCAGCTCTGGGAAATACCGCTTTGCTTAACCGTATGAGCTGACGGATTTTCTTTTCCGTCCTCTAAAAAAGGTTCAAAAAACGCATGAAGCCATTCCTTTCTGCCTTTATAATGCACCTGAATGCCTGCGATATTGTAACGGCAGTAATACGCATTTTCCTTTGCCTGAAACGGAGCAAACGGAAATGCCTGCATTTCCTTAGCGGAAGCCTGTATCATGCCAAACTGAAACAGCGTCAGCACATATGTACTTAAATCACTGCTTATGGAAGCTGCTGTGACTGTGGAAGCTTCTTTGCCTATAGATGCAGGTTTCACGGTTTTGGTGTCCTCTGTCATTTCAATACTTTTCGCATATTCCGTATAGGCAGATAACAGTTCTTCCCATGATAAATCCTTTTGTAACAAGTCCCAGATGACACAGCCGGTCTGATTGATTTTTAAACAACGGCGCCTGTCTGCAATCCGCTGTCCTGTCGGTATAATATAAAATGTATCCGCAAGCTGTCTTATCACATAACCCGCCCTTGTTTTCATCTGCACATCCGCCTTTCTTCATTTCTATATTACTTTTTTCATGTGCTTTCTTAAACGCTTTTTTATCATATCATTATTGCATTTCCTTGACAATAGCGGGCTTTACGACTTATAATTTAATTAAGTATAAGATTCATTTATGGAGGTAATTTATTATGTCTGCATATGAAAAACCAATGATTCATGTTGTTCCTGAACAGGCAGAAGGTATTTTTATGGCAAGCGGTGATAAAACTGTCTGTCGCTTTGGCAGAACGGAAGCAAATCCCGGCGCTGATACCTGTCAGGCCTGTTCTAAATCCGGCGGTACGGCTTCTAAGCTTGCCGAAAGCACATTCCGTTCTGATTATAACGGATGTCCTGACAATATGCCGGAAAAGCAGTAGGACAAGTGATGCAGACAAATACTTCGGAATCTTTACCTCGTACAATTCCTGAATTGCTGGAAAACCATACCATTCAGGTTCAGCCGCAGGGCTACAGTATGTATCCGCTTTTTGTGCCCGGCAGGGATTCTGCCGTCATTGAAAAAGCGGACTGTGACCGGCTAAAAAAAGGTGATGTCATTTTATACCGCAGGGAGAACGGTATACTGGTTTTACACCGGATCTGCCGTATTACAAAGGACGGCTTTTATACGGTGGGAGATAATCAGACCGCAGTGGAAGGACCTCTGACCGCTTCGCAGATTAGCGGAAAACTGATACATATTATCCGCAACGGACATTCTTTTTCCGTAAATCACCCGGTTTACCGGATTCTTTCCGGATTCTGGCTGTTTCTGCGCCCGGTTCGCCGTCCCATTAGTCTGATGACTGCAAAGTTGAAAAGTATTGTAAATATATTTTTGATAAGGTACTAGAAAAAAGTTAGGCCTTTTCAAGTTTTTTATTTCTGTTATAATACTAAACATAACAAGCACACAGTTATTTATTTAACTAAAAGCTTATTACAATTCCCCCTAAAGAAATCGCTTCGGCGGTTTCTTTTTTTGCATTTTTTAAAATTATTTCTTTTTACAGTCTTTGAAGCTTTTTGTCAGGAACCGGTATAAGATATACGGTTTAGAAACGACTTTTTATCTTTATGAGCTTTCTGGTTTTACTGCCTGATTGCTTTCTGTGACATTGTTGGAGATTTTTTGATTTTGTGCTATACTGTGTATCAGATGATTTTACAAAGCGGCTGTTTTCCGATAACTGCCGGTATTCCTGATGACAGAATATAATTCACGAAAGGAAAATAGTGTAAAAAATCACACTGATGTGCTGATTTTTCACACAGCTATTTGTTTCTGGGCAAAAACAAATAGCCATGATGGCAGATGAGAAATCGCCTACGCGAATTTCTCATCGCCTCTTCGCAACAAGTTGCTCAGAAATGGAGATTAACATGACATTTTTATTTACACTTTTTGTAACATTTTTTGCGGGCATGGGTGCGGGACTTGGCACCGGCTTTGCCGGAATGAGCGCAGCCGCCGTAATCAGCCCGATGCTGATTACATTTTTAGGCATGGACCCTTATATGGCAGTCGGCATTGCATTGTCCTCTGATGTCCTCGCAAGTGCAGTTTCTGCATTTACCTACGGAAAAAATAAAAATCTGGATATCCGCAACGGTCTGATTATGATGGCAAGTGTGCTAACTTTTACAGTTGTCGGCAGTTATATCGCAAGCCTTGTTCCGTCAACAACCATGGGCGGTTTTTCAGTCTTTATGACATTTCTTCTCGGCATTAAATTTATTGTAAAGCCGGTTATGACGACCAAAGAAGCCATGCAGGGCGTTTCCGCCCAAAAAAGAGCCGTTCAGTCTGTTGTCTGTGGTGTCATTATCGGTTTTATCTGCGGATTTATCGGCGCAGGCGGCGGCATGATGATGCTTCTTATTTTAACCAGCGTGCTGGGCTATGAATTAAAAACGGCTGTCGGAACGAGTGTTTTCATTATGACTTTTACCGCGCTGACCGGTGCTTTGTCCCATTTTACAATCGGCGGTGCACCGGACTGGACTGTTTTTGGACTGTGCGTTATATTTACATTAATCTGGGCGCGCATTGCCGCCTTATTTGCCAATAAAGCCGAACCAAAGACGTTAAACCGCGCAACCGGTATTGTACTTGTTGTACTGGGGGTTGTGATTTTTGGATTTTCGATATTAAAATAGATGTGTTTAGCGGAGGTGATTCCATGAAGCTAACAACAGCAATTAATCGTGTCGGTTTGTCCGGATCGAATAATTTATAAAAATCTTTCTGTTGTTTCATGTTTTTTTACACCTTGTTCAAATGATTCTATAAAATCCACACTCATTTTATATAACTTCGTTAAACCTGACTTTAGCGAAGTTATATATCGGACATAATATACCCCCTCATTTTACCTTGTTTTAATTAAAATATCTGTAAAATCACTGTAGGCGGTCTTTCCTATAAAGTAAAAAAACGGAAAATAGCATCCTTCTTTATGTAAATGCTATTTTCCATTTTTTATTGTCACTTCTATATTTCTATAATAAAATCAGCTTTTGAAGTTTAATAGATAATATATCCGTTTACAAACTGCCATTCACCATACTCATTTGTCGCTGTACCTGTATAAGTAAGGTCTAAAGCTCCGTTTGTTATGTACCACCAGCCGTAGTCATTTAATGCCATTCCGGTATAGTTCCAGTCAAGCGCTCCATTCGTCATATACCACCAGCCGTAGTCATTTAATGCCATTCCGGTATAGTTGTTATCCGGTGTATCTGGATTGGTATTATCCGGTTCCGATGGTTCTAAATCTGACTGCTCCTCGGTAACAATTACCGGAATCTGTGTTACAAAACCGTTGCAGGTAATCGTTAATGTCGTATTTCCGGTTTTTACCGCTGTTGCATAAATCATATAATTCTTTACAACATCAATTTTCATAACCGATTCATCTGCACTTACAAATGAAATATCATAATCAAAAAATACCTTTTCATCAAATCCAATCACAGGTATCGCCTGTACATACCGGCTATTTCCTTTACCAATCGTCCATGTTATATTGGTAATTCTCTGTGCTGTTTGCATATATGTATCTTCACTGACATATGCCGTTACAGGCATGTCCACTTTAAAATTACATTCACATACCTGACCGTTTACAAGTGCTTTCACTGCCGCTGTTCCACAGCCCATTGCGGAAACTTTAATTTTATATCCCGTATCAGTTTCTTCCGTTTCAAAAGAAATAATATCTGTATCTGTCGAATAAATCTGAACATTTTCCTTAGAAGTATCTGCTGGTCTGTCATATGTCAAATTGACAATATAGCTGTAATTATTAAAGTAACCGTCTTTAAATTCCACATAACTCTGATCCATCGCCACATTGTTAACCGGCTCAACAACATAGACCGGAATTTCAATGTTTAAAATTCCAGAGGCATATTCTGCTTCCACCGTAACGCGAAGCTTATCCACATTGTCCAGATTTTTTACATGTAATGTAAATGCATTACCGGATGTGCTGACAGTTGCTATGCTGTCTGAAATTTCACCTCCGTAATATTTACTTACCGTATATGATACATTTTTTAAAAGCTCTGTATCTTTAAAAGATAATGTCTTTGTATAATCACCGGTTTCGGTTATTTGAAATATTCTGCCGTCAATATCAAACTCAGGAAACTGTTCATAATAACCGTAATATCCATCTCGCTGCTCCAAAACTGTTTCAAATGTATAAGCCGTAGAACCTTCACCATTAAATGATGAGCAATCATATGTATAGGACATTGTAACATCTGAATAAACATTCGGTGCGTACAACAGTTTGGATAAATCCATTTTCAATTCATAATGCGTATAATCATCATTAGAAGAAGATATAAATACGGCTATCTCAATCTCCCCGTCAAATACACCGTCAAATTTTAAAATCTGATTGTAATTATCAATATCGATATAGGAGCTTGGAGTCACATCAATATAAATCTTTTCTGCACTGATATTGTGAATTACAGCACTGGTCTCATGCGTCATAAGAATTCCAGCTTTCTCTGTACCATCCGTATCATCAATACTATATAAATGATTAATTTCAATATTTCCGTTTACGCTAAAATCTCCATTTGTCTTGTGATTTGTATCATAAGTATACCAATTTTCAATGGTACTCTTTTCATCGTTACCTGCATTTAAATGGAAATATCCGGTACTGCTTTCAATAACCGTCGGAACATTAATGGTACAGCCCGTAAATCCCTGGCTGCCGCCGTTAAATATTATTTTGGCATCTGCATCACCTATAATATTAATATTCTGAATATAAGTATAATGTCCGCCCGCATCATCTACAATCAATGAATAGTTTCCAAGATTGAATGTATTGGCACTATTATCACTGCCCGGTGCACTAAGCGTAACCCAGTCCTTTAAATGTACATCACAGTGAACAGTTGTATTGGCTGCTTCCAATGCAAACATCGTTGACCAGCCATATTCTTCATCAGACTGTGGCACAGTAATCGTAATAGACTTTACGGACGGCCACTGTTCATAGCCTGACAGGGTCTGGCTTCCCGACATTTCCAGAGTATAATCGGCTGATGCATCGGTCATTTTATCAAATGCCTGATTTACCGTATCCAACCGCTCTACATATGTATCATTCTTATAAAGATTGACATATGTATTCTCATCTGCCTTGGCAGACATTGGCGTTCTTTGCAGGACAAACAGCATTACAAATACCGTCAGCGCAAATATGCCGCTAAAAAATAAGCTTTTTCTTACACATTTTCTCCATTCGTTTTTTATTTATTTTATCACTTAAAATGTATATTTTCAATTTCTATAATTGAAATTTCATTCTGATTTTAACTGTTACGAATGCTGCGGAACAAAAAAAACTCCCACAGACTCTGCATTTTGTCTGTGGGAGCTTTTTATTTACTGAATTTTAAATTTTGAAACATTTTCTATCAGATTCTGAACATGTACATTCAGATTCTGAATTGTTTCTGTTGAACTATGAACCATATCTGCCAGTTCTTCCGCCATCGCAGAAGTTTCTTCTGTAGATGCTGCATTGCCCTGTGCAAATCCATTGAGCTTCGTTAAAGCATCTGTGATATTCTGGCGCTGGATTTCAATGCTGGCAGTCATGTTATCAATTGCGCCGACCGAGCTGACACAGGCTTTCAGGCTGCTGCTTAATGCGTTGAAATCGTTCTGTGCCGCATGAATATATTCAAACTGCTGATGAACATCCGTCTGCATACCTTCCATGACATGAATAAACTGATTGGAATTAACCAGAAGTTCTTCTACGACGTGATCAATTTCCACGACATTTTCAGCAGACTGTTTTGCAAGATTGGCAATCTGTTCTGCAACAACCGCAAATCCCTTTCCTGCTTCTCCGGCTCTTGCCGCTTCAATTGAAGCATTTAATGCAAGTAAATCTGTCTGGTCTGCAATATCGTTAATCAGATTTGCAGCATCTTTAATCTTCTGTGCAGATTCATTTGTCTTTGCCGCCTGATCATACATATCCAGAATCTGTGTTCTTGTCACTTCACTGATACCGACAAGTTCATCTAATGTCTTTGTTGAAGTATCATTTAACGTCTGCATGTCCTGTGCATTACTGTCTAAATGCTCTACTTCTTTCTCTGTCTGCACAATGCCATTGCCGATGGCTTCAACATCCTCTGTGGCAGCTCTTGTATACTCTGCCTGTGAAGTTACATTCTGCGTAATATCATCTACTGCCGTTGATACGTCGCTGATAGATACAGACATCCGTGTAAAGGCTTCCCGGAAGCTGTCAAGTGCCGTACTGATTTCTTCAGATACGCCTGAAATATTGGCTACAAGTTCTTTAATATTGCCCTGTGCCGTATTTAAGGAAACTGCAGTCTGACCGATATCATTCATAATCTTTACCGAAGCATCCTGCGTAATATCACCATCGGCGATTCTTGCCGCCATCTGTTGAATCTGCTTCAATGGCTTCACAATAATATTTTCACTTTCAATATAGGAAATAATAATGGCAACGATTAAAAGAATCACCGCAATAATCAGAATCATCATAACCATTGATGAAAAATTATCACGAATCTGTCCCTCTACTTCTGACATTTCAGCTTCCATATCATCGACATAATTGCCTGTTGTTACAACCCAGCCCCACGGCTCAAATTTTTGTGAATAAGCCACTTTTAAGGCAACTGTCACACCATCTGCTTTTGTAAAATAAAACTGATTATATCCGCCACCGTTATTGGCTGTCTTCATAATCTCCTGAATAATCATGACACCGTTCTGATCCTGCAAGGTATAACGGTTCTGCCCTTCATTCTGTGGCAGAATCGGGTGCATGACAAGACTGTAATCGCTTGCATCAATCCACATATATCCGCTGTTATCATCTCTGTAACGCATTTTGCGGACCGTTTCCTTTGCTTCTGTCTTTGCCTGTTCTTCTGTGAGTTCTCCAGCTTTAAAACGGTTGTAATAATATTCAATCACCGCGATAGAAGACTGTACCTCAGATTTGATTTCCGTATTGTAGCCTTGATTCATTGCATCTTCATAATTGCTGTATGCCATATCGGTCGAGGAACGGATGTAATAAATTGCCACACCCGACACAACTGCCGCAACAATCAGCGCAATTAATGCATACGTAATAATCAGCATCTTCTTTAAACTTGTTTTTTTCATAAGCCATACCTCATTTTATCCTTATTCGGCGTTTTCCCATTGAGGCTGTATGCAATAAAAAAGAACCGTAGAAAGTGAAAATTCTACGGTTCATAAAACTGTCTGCTGTGACAATACAATTTTGTTATTGTATATTCCCCAATTCACCCCTATGAGGGGATTATAGCATAATTAGTTTGTTTTTTCAATAAGCAGTTCCAGTTGTTTTGCCGCTTTACCGCTCATAATCAGTTCTCTTGCCTTATCAACTGCCTCCTGCATGGTCAGATTATCGGAAGCAATATAGATTGCCGCACCGGCATTTAAAAGAACGGCATCCATCTTTGCCCCCTGCTTCCCGGCTAAAATATCTCTTGCAATCTGCGCATTTTCCTGTGGTGTTCCACCAACCAGTTCTTCTTTATTACAACGCTTTAAACCGAACTGCTCCGGTGTAATTTCATAGCTTTTAAAGGTGTCACCCTTAAACTCACAGACCTTTGTCGGAGCGCTTAAAGAAATTTCGTCAATGCTGTCAGTGCCGTAAACAACCATGGCACGCTTTACACCGAGGTTATGTAAAACGTGAGCCAGCGGTTCTACCAGTTCAGCGCTGTATACACCCAATAACTGCATGGTTGCACCAGCCGGGTTTGCAAGTGGTCCTAACACATTGAATAAGGTACGGATTCCCATTTCCTTTCTGACACCGCCAACAAAACGCATGGCTGTGTGGTATTTCTGTGCAAATAAGAAACACATATTGATTTCTTTTAAAACCTGCGCACTCTGCGCCGGCGCAATATCAATTTTGACGCCGAGCGCTTCAAGGCAGTCTGCTGTACCACATTTGCTGGAAGCCGCTCTGTTGCCGTGCTTTGCAACCGGGATTCCCGCAGCCGAAGCTACAAATGATGACAATGTGGAAATGTTAAAGGTGTTTGAGCCGTCCCCGCCTGTTCCTACAATTTCAAGTACATCCATATCATTTAAAAAGCGTTCACAATGTGCGCGCATAACCTTTGCTGCCGCCGTGATTTCATCAATTGTTTCTCCCTTCATGGCTAATGCCGTAAGAAAGGATGCTTTCTGGGCATCCGTTGCCTGATTGGTCATGATTTCTTCCATGACTTCACCCATTGTTTCTGCTGTTAAATCGTTTCTTTTTACTAACTGTGCAATCGCTTCTTTAATCATTGTTTTTGCTCCTTTTCTTTTATAAATAAGAATGTGCTTTGCACATTCTCGCGCCGAGCGCGGTCGTTTGCGACAAACTACATCTTCGCGCGAGTGTGCATCATCGGCACGTAGTGCCTTTTGTGTAATAGGGAATTCTATCGGAATTTCCTATTACATAAAAAAAGTCCCTGAATGAACAAAAATACTCTGTTCATTCAAGGACGGTTCTTCTTACCGCGGTGCCACCTTGCTTTGTATCCGGCTCTGCCGCCGGTCACACAACTCTATGGAATACTATCATATTCCCGGCATGTAACGTATGCCTTACGTTATGGAATACTAAAGATAAACAAAATCAAGTTATCTCTTTGACCATACCCTCCGTGGTCCATTTAACAGACTGCATACTGCCGGTTCTCAGCACTCCCGGCTCTCTGTAAGCGCATCTTCTGCTGTTATCTCCACTTCAACGGTTTCTCACCTATTCAGTTCTATTAGAATTAATTATACGCTGTCAGCTTCATTTGTCAACCCTTTAATAGCGCACAAAGCTGTTCTTTTTCAAAAATATCGTCAAATAAAAATTCTTCCGCAAGGTCTTCAAGATTCTCCTCTGAATACTCAACTTCTCTTGAGAAAATGTGAATGAGTTCCATACGGTCTTTAAATCCGTATTTTTCACCGTTCTGAATCCAGCGCAGAAAATCCATTTCCTGTAATACTAAGTAATTGGCTGTAATCAGCTGCGCTTTGCCGTATACATCATGGTCGTATGCGGCTTTCATAAAATAACGGAATACAAAATATGCCGTCAGGTTAATATATTCCCGCTCACGCTCCTGCACTGACCTCTTGAATCGCGCAAAGCTGTCACGATATGCCTGCGCCGAAAAATCTTCTCCGTGCAGGACCGAAAACAGCTCTTCTTTCTGCCGGTTCCAGTCCTCATTTAAAACTTCCAGTGCATCATACGCATACAAAATGCGTTCCAGCCCGTCCTGATGGTCAACATCGACACTATCGCTCTGTGCTGTCTGCGGAACGTTCGCCTGACAGTCTTTTTGCTGCTTTGGTGTATCTGTAACTGTAAATTTTCCCCACTCCGTATAACTGCTTTGCGCAATCCGGTCGCAGGCGGCGATATCATTGACGTTGACCGCTTCCTGCAACTGATGACAGACTTCTAATAAAAGTATCAGCTTATCTTCCAATGACATTTTAGTATCGGTGAGCATTTCAAATATCTGACTGCGCACAGAAAAAAGCTGCTTTGCCAGTGGTGCATCAAATTCCGCATCGGAAACTTCTTCTTCCGAAATCGTTTCCTCATTAAATGTAAATGCTTCCTTATCCTGACAGATAATTCTTGCGGCTTCTTCACAGGCAAGTCCGATGCCGGTTTCTTTTACCGCGCCGTAATATTCCGTATAGCGCGGAAACTGGGTACAGACAACGCCCATTTTATCTTCACCAAGCACCTGATAAATCTCACACAGACCTTTGCTGTCCAAAAAAGGACATTTGCCGTCCTTTAAACGGAAACAGTATTCATCGGTGCGGGTAATGCTGTTTCTTAACCGGTCGCCAAATTCACCTTCCATGGAAAGGTAATACTGTGCCGTTTCTTCGTCAATATCAATCTCCCAGCCGCCAACACAGCAGTTGTCCCAGCAGTCTGAGGCTATACAGTGAAATGCTTTATAATAATGTGGTACACGCTGAATCAATCGTTCCTCTTTTCCGCAGTGACAAACACTGCTTTATCTTTCTATTTTTTCTAAATGATGTTTCAATTTGCATATCGTAGAATTAACATCATAATTTCTATTATAATAAACGAAAAATAAAAAAACAAGAACTGCCTCTTAATAAAAATCACCCTCCCGTGCCACCAGACGTTTAAAATTTCCGCCTGACAACCCGGAAGGGTACTTATTTAATGATATTGATTTTCCTGTAAAACTGTTATAAGTTATAACTGACGGATATATTCCGAAGCCGATACTGCGGCATTGGCGCCGTCTGCAACGGCTGTTATAACCTGACGTAAATGCTTCGTGCGCACATCACCTGCCACAAAAAAGCCGTCCTGTGAGGTCTTTCCGGTTTCATCTGCGACTACATAGCCCTGTGTATCCAGCTCTAGGAAGTCTTTTAAATGCTCCGTGTGCGGAATCATGCCAACTGCCACAAAAACACCATCGGTCTTTAACTTTGTGCCGTTATTTAACGTCACTTCTTCCACTTTCTTCTCTCCGGAAACCGCAGTAATCACTGCATTGGTAATCACCGTGATATTTTCCTTTTCACGGATTTTCTGTAAGGTTCTTGCAGAACCGCGGAATTCGTCCCGTCTGTGAACCAGATAAACCCGTGTACAGATATCGGACAGATACAGTGCATCGTCTAATGCGGTATCGCCGCCGCCGACAACAACTGCCGTTTTGCCTTTATAAAAAGCGCCGTCACAAATTGCACAGTAAGAGATTCCTTTTCCTGCGTAATCTGCTTCTTCCGGCAGACCTAACGGACGGTGTTTTGCACCTGCTCCGTAAATGACTGTTTTGGCTTTAATGACTTCGCCGTTCTCAAATGAAACGCTCCAGCTGTTTTCCTTTTTTTCAAAAGCAACGGCTTCACCTTCGTAAAATTCAACGCCCAGCTTTTTGGCATCTTCTAAAAAGATTTCGCCCAAGTCATAGCCGCTTTTGCCGACCAGTCCAAGGTAGTTGTCTACCTGACCGCTTTCTGCAATCTGACCGGTTCCCATGTATTCTTTTTCTGCAACCAGTACCGAAAGACCGGCGCGCTTTCCGTAGATTGCCGCGCCAAGTCCTGCCGGTCCGCTGCCGATAATCAGACTATCCCACATAAAATTCCTCTTTTTCCGAAACATCGCCTTCAATATGGAATGAGTTGAGTACCGGATTTTCTCTGTCCATCAGGGATAAAATCAGATAACTTGCACTGCTGTCATATGCCAGACGCTTATCTTCCTCGGACGGTCTGGACGGTGATTCCGGATGAGAGTGCCAGTTGCCAAGCGGTTTCAATCCATTTGCACGCATATCCTTTACGGCTGCTAACTGTTCCTTCGGGTCCAGTGAAAAATGCTCATTGGAATGGTCAATATTGGTCAGCAGATAGACTTTTTCAATAATCTTGTCATCGCCGTCAATTCTTCCTGCAATCAGACCGCAGGCTTCATCTGGCAGTTCTGACTCTGCGTGTGCCACCATTTTTTCATAATCTGTTTGTGAAAGTTTTACCATATCTGTTTTCCTTCCCTGTCTTATATTCGGCTTATTCTACTTGCCGTCACATTCTGCCTGTTCGTAATCGATTAATTCCGTAATAGTCGGATGGTCGCCGCATACTGCACAGCCTGATGTATCTGAAGGCAGCTTAATCTTACGGAATTCCATTTTTAATGCATCATAAGTTAATAAATAACCTGTGAGTAAATCACCGACACCTAAGATGTACTTTACAGCTTCCATTGCCTGAAGACTGCCGATTACACCGCCCATTGCACCGATGACACCGGCCTGCTTACAGGTCGGTACAGCATCCTTTGGTGGTGGATCTTTAAATACACAACGGTAGCACGGTCCCTCTCCCGGTACATAGGTCATTAACTGACCCTTGAAACGGATAATACCCGCATGGGAGAATGGTTTCTTTGCCATTACACAGGCATCGTTAATTAAGAACTTCGCCGGGAAATTGTCTGTACCGTCAATGATAAAGTCATAATCCTTAATTAAGTCCATAACATTTTCAGATGTAACAAATGTACGGTATGTATTGACTGTTACATCCGGGTTGATTGCGTTCATGGTTTCCTTTGCAGACTGTACCTTTGCCTTGCCGATATCTGCTGTTGTATGAATAACCTGACGCTGTAAATTTGATAAATCCACCTCGTCCGCATCTACGATACCGATTGTTCCGACTCCGGCTGCTGCCAGATATAATGCTGCCGGAGCACCGAGTCCGCCTGCACCGATAATTAATACCTTTGCATTTAATAATTTTTTCTGTCCCTTAGCGCCAACTTCCTTTAAAATGATATGACGGGAGTAGCGCTCTAACTGGTCGTTTGTAAAAGCCACTACTGTCCACCTCCCATGAAATATAAGAATTCTACGTTGTCACCGTCTTTTAACTGCTGTGTTTCAAAATCTGCGCTCTTTGCAAATTCATCATTGACTGAAACGGTTACGTATTCCGGTGTTTCTACATTTTCCTGTGCAATCAGTTCGGAAATCGTGATATTGTCCTTTACTTCCTTTACTACGCCTGCTACTGTAATCTTCATTCTTTAAATCCTCCTTAAACATTTTCTGAAATGAATTTCTCTAAATCTGCTTTTTTCTGTACACCTGTCAGACGCTGTATTTCTTTTCCGTCTTTAAAAAAGACCAATGTCGGTGCCGATGACACTTCGTATTTTTCAACGAGTTCCGGTTCATATGCGATATTGACTTTACCGACATATAACTTACCGGCATAGCTTTCTTCTAACTCTGCCAGCACCGGTGACATTCTTTTACATGGAACACAGCTGTCAGAGTAAAAATCTACAAGTGCAAATGTTCCGTCTGCCAAAACCTTGCTGTCAAAATCCCCAGCATGAATTCGTTCTGCCATTGCCGTACCTTCCTTTTCGTATTTTTTATTCGTCTTCAACCTTCTTGACAATCAAGTCATAAGTTCCGTCTTCATTGTCAATCAGCTTTAAAATCTGGTGTCCTTCTTCTTTGATGCTGCGTGGCACGTTCTGTACCGGTTCGCCATCATTCATGCGGATAGATAAAATCTGTCCGTCATCTAATTCTTCGAGTGCTACCTTTGCCTTTACAAATGTTACCGGGCAGACAACATCTGTAATATCTACTGTATCATCTATCTGAAAATCAGCCATTTGCATATGCCTCCTTTATTACTTCTTCAAATTTTTCTTTGCCGACACGGTCAATTGTGAACTTAAAACGTTCTCCTGCCTGTGCATTCTGTTCAAAGAATGTAATTGCCGCATCACAGACTTTTAACAGCTTATCATGGTCTTCAATAAACGGAATCACCGTGTTACCCTTGTTGATGTGATTACCGAATAATCCGCCAAAGGATACGATATAACCATGTGTTTCATCGTATGCGTTGGTTGGACAGGCCTTGGTACATCTTCCGCAGTAGTTACATTTGCTCTCATCAATGGAAATCTTTCCATCTGTTAATGTAATTGCACCGCTGCGGCATGCCTTTACACAGACACCGCACTGGATACAGTCGGATTCTTTCCACTGTACCTGAATACCACCTTTGATACCAACATCGTTTTCTTCGGATTTCAGACAGTTGTTCTGACAGCCTGTAATACCGAATTTAAACTTATGCGGCAATTCCTTTGCAAAGTAACGGTCGTCCAGTTCTTTTGCAAGAGCATATGTATCAATACAGCCGCTTGGACAGATTGCCGCACCCTGACAGGCTGTAATGGTACGGACTCTCGGTCCGCATACGCCCGGTTCAACGTCACCTTCTGCCAATGCCGCTTTTACTTCATCAATGTCATCTAATTTGATAAACGGAATCTCTACGCTCTGTCTGGATGTCAGATGTACGTATCCGTCACCGAATTTATCCGAAACTTCAGCAATTTTTGCCAGCTGCTTTGCCGTAAGATTTCCTCCGACCACACGAAGTCTTAAAGAGAAGTTGTTTTTTTGTTTCTGACGCATGAATCCGCCCTTTTTTAACACTGCATAATCTGTTGCCATTTGTACTTCCTCCTGATATAAAGCTTTCTTAGTCTAAATCCTTAATTGCCGAAGTGAAATCTTCTATTAAATCGCTGCCGTCTTCAATACCGACACTGACACGGATTGTATCTGCATAGACACCGGCATCCCGCATCTGTTCTTCTGTATTGTGGATATAAATTGTAGAAGCCGGATGAATGACTAACGTTCGTGCGTCACCGATATTCGTTGCATTGAGTGCATACTTTAAATGGTTCATCAACTGATACGCTCTTTCTTTCGAGCCGACACGCAGCGTTAAGATTCCGCCGCCCATACCGTTTAACTGGCTTTCTACCAGCGGCTTATACGGATTGTTTTCCAATGCCGGATAATTGGCTGTTACACCGTTTAATCCGTCAACTGCCTTTGCAAGTTCTAAGGCATTAGAACAAATCTTATCCATCCGCAGTCCTAAGGTGTCCATTCCGATAAAATTTAAAAATGCGTTCATCGGTGCTAAACAGCCACCCATATTTCTCCAGATTCCGTTACGCAGCTTTGCAACGTAGGCAAATTCACCATACTTCTGATATTCGGCAAATCCCGGATATTTTTTATTGTCCCATGAAAACTTACCACTGTCAACAATAACACCGCTGATTGCATTGCCACCGCCATTGATATATTTTGACGATGAATGAACCACCACATCCGCGCCGTATGCAATCGGCTGTACCAGATACGGTGTCGCCGTTGTGCTGTCCACAATCAGTGGAATGCCCTTGCTGTGTACAAACTCGGAAACGGCTTTTAAGTCGATAACATCCAGTCCCGGATTGCCGATGACTTCGCCGAAGACAACCTTTGTCTTATCTGTAATAAGCGGTGCAATCTCCTCAACCGTAATCTGTTTTGCAAAACGGGTTGTAATGCCAAATGCCTTTAAATCACCGAATAAATCAATCGTTCCGCCAAACAGTCCGCTGCCTGCGATAATCTCATCGCCTGCTTCCAGAATGTTTAACAAGGCAAGTGTCACGGCTGACATCCCGGAGGAACAGGCAACCGCTCCTTTTCCGCCTTCCAGTTCACAGACCCTTCTTTCAAAGGAATCTACAACCGGATTACTGATTCTTGTATAAGCATATCCCGGTGCCCTGTTATTAAAAACTTTTTCCAAATCCTGTGCTGTTTCATATGCAAAAGCACTGACCTGACTAATCGGTGGAAGTGTCGCTCCGTCAGGATACCGCTTAATTGCATTTCCATGCAGCAATTGTGTGTTAAATTTCATATTCCTCTTATTCCTATCTACTTACTATGATTTCAAGTTGAATTTAGTATAATCCATATTCTCCCATGTGTCAACTACTTTTTCATGGAAAAATAACAGCAAGCTCCGGCGGGTGAAAGGCTTTGTGCCCCTGGCAGCATTAGATAAAATCTCCGTGTACGGATACGCCCGCCGCATAGGAAGATACTTTCTTTACAAATTCTGCTGCTTCGGATACGGTAAGCGTACCATCCGGCTGCCAGTTTCTGTAATAAGTCTTGTCATCCTGTGCAAAGGTCTTTCCTGCAAATGCTTCATCTAATACAAGCAGTACAACGACACCGGCTTCTGTCAGGTGGTGCAGTACGGTTTCTACCGGTTCATCGGCTTCCGGCGCATACAGATAAGTATGTCTGCCTTCTGCGCTTAACTGCTTTTCAACCTGTTCTGCCAGTTCAAGTGTAATGCCGTGCTGTCCTACCGGGAATTCCACGGTTACTGCACTCTGACCGTTTAAGGCTGAACGAAGCTTTTTATTGACTTTCTTTTCTTCCAGTCCGTCTTCATCGGCATGCAGTTCAGTAACAACACCGCAGGCAGAAGTCATATTGGTTACACGGTCAATTAAAATCAATTCACCGAGTGTCTTATGTGCCGCAAATGTATCTGCCACGATTCTGTCTGCAAATGCGATTTCGCAGACTGCGATTTCATTTTTATGTAAGGAAGATACTTCCTTTTTCTCGCCTGTATTGACATCAATTAATGAAACAATCTTTGTTACAAGCCCCGGAATCATCTTTGTGCCAAGCTTGATAAAGAAGTTCTTTCCGTTTTCAAGAGCATCATCATCCATCCACAGAATCGTTGCCGTAACAGCTGCGGCTGTCTTGATACCGGAATCTACGGATAATACACAGCCTCTGGATACGTCCACTTCCCTGTCTAACTGAATCGTTACCGGCTGGCCTTCCTGTGCGGCATCTATATTCTTATCGCCCACATGAATACTCTTTACGTGTGCCTGCTCGTTGCTTGGCAGTGTTGTAATCGCATCGCCCACATGAATGTTTCCGGCTTCAATCTGACCCTGGAAGCCTCTGAATTCATGGTTTGGACGGCATACGCGCTGTACCGGCATATAAAAGCCCTGTTCCTTGGCTGCGGCTGTAATATCAACCTGCTCTAAGTACGAAAGGAGTGCCTGACCGTTGTACCATGGCATATTCGGTGATTTTACGGTAACATTGTCACCTTCTGTTGCAGATACCGGAATAATCGTTACGTTCTGTAAATCCAGTTCCTTTGTCAGTTCTGCAATCTGTTCCTGAATCTTTGCAAATACCTTTTCATCATAGCCTACAAGGTCCATTTTGTTGACTGCAAATACAAAGTAACGGATTCCCATTAATGCACAGATTCTTGCGTGACGTCTTGTCTGAACCAGCACGCCCTGTTTTGCATCGACTAAGATAACGGCTAAGTCTGCAAAGGAAGCACCTACTGCCATGTTTCTTGTATATTCTTCATGTCCCGGTGTATCGGCAACGATAAAGCTTCTGTTGTCTGTTGTAAAATAACGGTATGCAACATCGATTGTAATACCCTGTTCTCTTTCTGCCATCAGACCGTCTAACAGCAGAGAGTAGTCAATTTTACCCTCACGGCTTCCGACCTTGGAATCCAGCTCCAGTGCCTTTTCCTGGTCTGCATAAAGGAGTTTTGAATCATATAAAATGTGTCCGATTAAGGTGGATTTTCCATCATCAACACTGCCACATGTAATAAATTTTAATAATCCCTTCATTTTAGAAATAACCCTCCTTCTTTCTTCTCTCCATGCTGCCTGCTTCCTCGTGATCAATCACACGGCTGGTACGCTCTGAAGATACTGCACTTAATGTTTCCTCGATAATTTCGTCGAGTGTTTCCGCATCGGATTCCACACCGCCTGTCAGCGGATAGCAGCCGAGTGTACGGAAACGTACTTTCTTATTTTCAATCTTTTCGCCTTCTCTTAACTTTAAGCGGTCATCATCTACCATGATGATGTTTCCGTCACGGTAAATTACCGGACGTTCCTTTGCAAAGTATAACGGCACGATTTCAATGTTTTCACGCTTAATGTACTGCCAGATGTCTTTTTCCGTCCAGTTGGAAATCGGGAAGACACGGATACTTTCGCCCTTGTGGATCTTTGTGTTGTAAAGCTTCCACATTTCCGGACGCTGGTTTTTCGGATCCCATGCCTGTGCCGCATTTCTGAATGAGAAGATACGTTCCTTTGCACGTGACTTTTCTTCATCACGACGTCCGCCGCCGAATGCTGCCGTAAACTGATACTTATTTAATGCCTGCTTTAATGCCTGTGTCTTCATGATATCTGTGTAGGCTGAACCGTGGTCAAACGGATTAATGCCTGCCTTTACACCTTCTTCATTGGTATATACAAGCATTTCAATACCCATTTTTTCTGCGATATGGTCACGGAACTGTATCATTTCCTTAAACTTCCATGTTGTATCAATATGTAAGAACGGAAATGGCGGTTTCTCCGGATAAAATGCTTTCATCGCGAGATGCAGCATAACCGAACTGTCCTTTCCAATCGAATACAGCATTACCGGATTTTCACATTCCGCTGCCACTTCTCTGATAATATAAATTGCTTCTGCTTCCAATTCATCAAGATGTGATAAATTTCCCATACTCTCTCTCCTTAATATTTATTTGCGTCTTTTTTGTTGACTTCTATAACCTGTACACTGCCGTCCGGCGATGTAACGCACCACTCACGAATGTCCCCTTTGGACTTGACAGACAGCGTACTTCCTGCACCGCCCATATCTGCTCCCAGATAAAAGCTGATTGCGCCTGTCTTACATTCTTTTAAGCACGAGGTACAGCCCCAGCAGTCGGAAATGTGCTTAATGACTGCCTTTCCCTGTGCATCTCTTTTTATCAGGTTGCCGGGACAGGCTTCGATACACCTTCCGCAGCCTACGCAGTTATTTTGTGTAATTCGTATGCTCATAGTGTTTTCCTCCCGTCACCAGTTCTCTGAAAATGATTTCTATTTCTCCGTCTTTCATGCGGGAATTGACATATTTTTCCCAATCAGCATTCTTTTCAGGATAATCCGCATTTTCCGCAAAACTGTGCCAGCGTGTTTCTTTTCTGGCAAGCAGATGTGCGATAACGACCTGACAGACAACCAGACGTTCTTTGACTTCGTAAATACGGAGCAGATCGTCCATGTCTTCTGCCGCAAGTCCGTCCACCAGCTTTTGCAGGGATGTGATTTTTTCCTTTGCAAGGGCTAAACGGCTTTCATTATAACGGTAATCCGTTGCAATACCGCCTGCGTACTGGTCCATGATTTTCTGCATGGTTTCCTCAAGCTGTTCGGTCGTAAGCAGTCCCTGCGGATTGTTTAAGAAATGCTCGTATTCTGCCTGCTTTTCATTCTGCTTTGCTTCACTGTCCGCATCTTTGGCTGCTGTCTGCTTTTCATCTTTTAAAAATCCAAGCACCGCTTCTGCCGCAATTTCGCCCTCGGCTAATGCGCCTGTTACATATTTCTGCGGACAGCCGCCTGCAACATCGCCTGCGGCAAACAGTCCGTGAATTGTTGTTTCCCTGTTATTGTCTACCCAGTAACCGCTTGCGGTATGTCCGCCCACAATATACGGCTCTGTGCCTTCAATTTCCACATTCTGCTCTGACGGACCCTTGCCGGATTCAAGCCACTTTAAAGTCTGGCTCGGTGCCATATTTAAGTATGCCTTGTATAAATCCTGTTCCTGCTCTTTTGTAATCTCATCGGTCTTTAAATAACATGGTCCGTGTCCGGCTCTGTTTTCCATAACCGTTCCGTATACACGCTGGGAAGTTGTAAGACCGTATTTTGTTTCATAAATTTCGCCGTTGGAATTCATCTGCTTTGCGGATACACCCTGTGCAATCGTTCCTGTCGGTGCAATCGTATCTTTACAGCGCAGTGCGATAAAACGCATTTCAAAGGTTGTCATCTCAGCGCCTGCCGTAATGCCCATTGCGTAGCCCGCACCGGTATTAAACGGCGGGTACCACATTTTATGTCTTGAAAAGCCCGGATTGTTTGGACGGTAAAGTCCTGCCGCGCCTCCGGTTGCGCAGATGACCGCTTTGGCATGAATCACATAAAAGATTTCTTCATTAACATCAAAGCCGTAAGCCCCGTAAATGCGGTTGTCTTTCACAATGTAATCTGTAATATTGACGTGATTTAAAACCGTTACATTTTCCTGTGCGGATGCCGCTTCTGCAAGAATCGGCTTAATATTTTCCCCGTTAATCTTGATATTTCTGTTTCCTCTTGTAACGTATTTGCCGTTTTCATCTTTTAAAATGACAAGTCCGGCTTTTTCCATAACATCCGTTACATGGTTTAACCGCTCTGACATTGAAAGCAGTAAGTCTTCACGCACAATGCCGTCTGCATCTTTTTTGGCATAGTCTACATAATCCTGAGGCACTCTGCCTTCCGTAATATACGCATTAATTGCATTGACACCTGCCGCCAGACAGCCGCTCCGCCTAATATTGGCTTTTTCAGCAATCAGAACGCTGATATTTTTTTCTTTTCCGAGCGTCATCGCCGCAAAACAACCTGCTGTCCCACCGCCGATAATCAACACATCTGTTGAGAGTTCTTTCTTTTTCATGGCACCTTCCATTCCGCCGCACAACACGGCTTTTCTATCTTGATTTTTAGATAAATACTGAATCATCTACCAGTGACTGGTTTTCCAAAAGCATTGCCTTTTCTCCGACCGTTACAAACAGCCGATATATGAATACATCAACCTTTTCTCCCACCGCAATACTTTTTTCTTCCAATCCTCTTTTGGCAATAATCTGATTGTCGTTTACATTGACAAGCAGTTCTAAGCTGTCACCTCTGAAAGACACGCGCTCCACAACGCCTTCGGAAGCCGAAGGACCGAAACGCTGTACTTCATTTTTCTTGGATACTTTGACAAATTCCGGACGGATAATGGCTTTATCGACATTGTCCACTTTCGGAAAGCTGTGAAAGCTCTGATAATTGGTAATCTGTGACGTCTGTCCGAAGAAAGTCGCCGCGAATGCCGTCTGCGGGTTCTGGTAAATTTCAAGCGGTGTTCCCTTCTGCTCAATGTGTCCCTTGTTGGTAATAATAATTTCATCGGCAACTTCAATCGCTTCGTCCTGGTCATGCGTAACGAAAATACTGGTAATGCCGAGTTTTTCAATCATTTCCTTTAACCAGCTTCTGAGTTCCTGACGGACCTTGGCATCAATCGCCGCAAACGGTTCATCTAACAACAGCAGATGCGGATTTGGCGCAAGCGCCCTTGCAAATGCCACACGCTGTCTTTGTCCGCCGGATAACTGGCTCGGATACCGCTTTTCCAGTCCATCTAGGCTGATGAGTTTTAAAAGCTCGTGAACTCTTTCATCTATATATTTTTTATTCTCTTTTTTAACATTTAAACCGAATGCAATATTGTCATATACCGTCATATAGCGGAACAGCGCGTAGTTCTGAAATACGAAGCCGATACCGCGCTCACTTGCCGGAATGTTGTTGACTACCTTGCCGTCAATGACGATTTCGCCGCTGTCTGGTGTTTCCAGCCCCGCAATCATTCTTAAAATGGTCGTCTTACCACTGCCGCTCGGTCCTAACAGCGCAATCAGCCTGCCCTGTTCAATGCCGAAGCTGACATGATTGGAAGCCTGATAGCCGGCATACGTTTTATTAATATCTTTTAATTCAACATACATAATTTCCTGCTTTCTGCCGTGCTATAACGGCTTTTTCGTAGTCTTTCCCTTATGCTCCAGCACACTCCGCATGACCAGCAAAATAATTGCCAGAATCACGAGAATGGACGATACGGCAAATGCCGGTACATACTGGAACTCATTGAATAAAATTTCCACATGAAGCGGCAGGGTGTTGGTCAGTCCCCTTAAATGTCCCGATAAAACGGATACCGCACCGAACTCGCCCATTGCACGCGCCGTACATAAGACAATGCCGTACAGCAGTGCCCAGCGGATATGTGGCAGAGTAATTTTCCTGAAAATCGTAAATGCGCCTGCACCCATCAGCGCTGCGGCTTCTTCCTCGTCTGTACCCTCCGTTTCAAGCACCGGAATCAGTTCTCTTGAAATAAACGGAAATGTTACAAAGACGGTTGCCAGGATAATACCCGGTACTGCAAATACAACTTTGATGTGACACGCTTTGAGTATCGGATATAAAACACTCTGTCTTCCGAACAGCAGAATGAAAATCAGACCCGCGATAACCGGGGATACCGTAACCGGAATATCAATGAGCGTTGTCAGTAATTTCTTGCCTTTAAATTTAAACTTTGTAATCGTCCATGCCGCAAAAAGTCCGAATATGGTATTTACAACCACAGCGGTGAGTGTCGCTTCGAGTGTCAGCAGTAAGGCGCGGACGGTATATTTATCCGTAACTGCTTTTAAGTAAGCGGCTACCCCGCTTTTAAATGCCTGTGTTATCACGACCAACAGCGGAAGCACCAGCATTACAAACAAAAACAAAACACTGATTATTATCAGCAGCCACTTTACAAAGCCGGACTGTTTATTCTGATTCATTTTTTCCTCCCTTTCCGCTTCCTAACGGTTGCCGTTTAATATTTTTGTATTTCTTGCCTGTATCAGGTTGTTGATAAATAAAATAAGGAATGCCGCTATCAGCATTACCAGTGCAATCGCCGTTGCACTCGGATAATCGAATTCCTGTAATTCCGACATAATGATTAACGGTGTAATCTCTGTGTAGTACGGCTTGTTACCTGCGATAAACACGATACTTCCGTATTCGCCGAGACATCTGCCGAATGCCAGTCCGAAGCCCGTACATAAGGACGGTAAAACTTCCGGAAAAATGACTTTCCAAAAGATTCTTGTGCGGCTTGCACCAAGCACGCTTGCCGCTTCCTCGTAAGACGGGTCTAACTTTTCAAGCACCGGCTGAATAGAACGCACCACAAATGGGATTCCCACGAAAATCAGTGCAAAGGTGATACCCAGTCTGGTATAGGCAATCTGTATGCCAAACTTTGCAAAAACGCTGCCAATCCAGCCGCTGTCGGTTGTTAAATATGTAAGAGAAATACCCGCAACCGCTGTCGGCAGTGCAAAGGGCAGTTCAATCATTCCGTCTAAAATGCGTTTGCCGGGAAATTCATATCTGACAAGCACCCATGCCAGTATCAGTCCCATAACGGCATTGATTGCCGATGCCGCAAATGCGGTGATGAAGCTGACATAAAAGCTTGATAATACCCTGCCCCTTGTTATTGTTGCAATGATTTCCGGGAAACTCATCTGCGCCGTATAGATTACCAGTGTTGCCAATGGAATCAGCACAATAACACTCACCATTGTAAGCGTAACACCCATTGAAATTCCAAAACCCGGAATCACTCTTTTATTTTTCTTTTTCATGACTCCTCCACTCTCAAACACATTTGCTTACTTTTCATAAATCTCATCAAAAATACCGCCGTTGGCAAAATGCTTTGCCGAAACACTGTCCCAGCCGCCAAAATCATGTATCGTCTTTAACTTCATATTCAAATCAAATACATCGCTGTATTCCTGCAAAATTTCTTCATTGACCGGGCGGAAATAATTGTCCGCCGCAATACGCTGTGCATCATCGGAATACAGATACGATAAATACTCCTCCGCAACGGCTCTTGTCCCGCGCTCATCAACAACCGAATCGACAACCGCAACGGACGGCTGTGCCAGAATACTGATACCCGGTGTAATGATTTCATAATCGTCCGGGCAGTCTAACATGGAAAGATATGCTTCATTTTCCCAAGCAATCAGTACATCGCCCTGATTATTTTCCACAAATGAAGTTGTTGCGCCTCTCGCACCGGAATCCAGCACCAGTACATTCTGATACAGCTTTTTGATAAACTCCTTCATCTGCGCTTCATCGCCGTTGTAACGTTCCTGCGCATAACCCCATGCTGCAAGGTAATTCCACCTTGCACCGCCTGAGGTCTTTGGGTTCGGTGTAATCACACCCACACCGTCTTTTACCAGATCGTCCCAGTCGTGAATGTTTTTCGGATTGCCCTTTCTTACAAGGAATACAATCGTTGAAGTGTACGGTGCGCTGTCGTCATCATATTCATCAACCCAGCCGTCTTCTATCAATCCGGCTTTTTCGATTGCGTCAATGTCATATTCCAATGCCAGTGTCACAACATCAGCTTCCAGACCGTTAGAAACTTCCAGTGCCTGCTTTCCTGAACCGCCGTGGGACTGTATCACCTCAATGTCCTGTCCGGTCTGTTCTTTCCAATGCTGTGCAAATATCTCATTATAACTTTCAAATAATTCTCTTGTAGGGTCATAAGAAACGTTGATCATCCGTACACTGTTTTTATTGCTTCCACAGCCGGTCAGACACCCTGTCAGTAAAACAGCAATCAGTCCAAGGCTTAATAATTTCTTTTTCACAAGCTTACCTCCATTTCTCATTTCCTACATTTCATATTAGTCTAGTAGGTTTTATATGATAGTAAAACAGAATGAGGGTTTTGTCAAGAAGTATTTTCATGAAATGGGAGATTTTTCAAGAGCTTTTATAATCAGCGTAAGTTCTTTTCGTTTTCTTTTTCCTAGATGTTGTATTACAATCCCGATAATGTGCGCATTACTAAATCTACATCTTTATTCTCCAGTTCCTGAATAATGTGTAAATAGGTCTTTTGCGTTGTTGTCATACTGGCATGTCCCAGTCTTCTTGCAACACTGGCAATCGACACGCCCGCAAACAGCAGTAATGATGCATGGGTGTGGCGCAGTCCATGTATGGATATTTCAGAAATTCCGCATGCCCTACAATGCCTTGCAAGCACATCATTTACAGTAGAATTATACACCTTTGTTTCTCCGGCAAAAATAGGCTTATCCTCCGGCAGTCCCTTTACCAGTTCTGAAAATTTCACAACAATCTGCCAGTCAATCTGAATTTTTCGTACAGAGGATTTGTTTTTCGTTGGAAGGAATCCGCCATTTCCTTTGTAATCCCATGTTTTACTAATGGAAAGGGTCTGTCTTGCAAAATCAAAATCTGCCGGTGTAATGGCAAGCGCCTCAGAAAATCGCATCCCCGTCTTTGCGACTAACAAAATAAACCAATCCCAGTTTACTTTTTCTTTAATGTCAAGATGGGCTATCAAAGTATGCAGCTCAAACTGGTTCAGGTATTTGATTTTCTTTGCTCCCGGTGTCTTTCCTTTAATAATTGCCTTTCTGGTCGGATCCCGCTCAATCATTCCCTCATCAACCGCATCCAAAACCGCCCCTTTTAACTGATGATGAAAATCCAGTGTGGTCTGCCTTTCATGTTCTTTTGCATAATCGTTTAAAATCTGCTGGTAGACGGTTCTGGTAAGTTCTGAAACCTTTAACTGCGGCGCGAGTTTTTCAACCCATTTTTGTGTCATCAAATATTTTGACATTGTGGCTTCCCTGATTGCGCCCCTCTTATATACCTCTATCCATTGTTTGTAGTACTCACAAAAAAGCATTGTCTTGTCTATATCATTTAACATAAGCAGCCTCCATTTCTTAAAAGGACTCACGCTGATAGAAACAATACTATACTATTAATGATTAAGAAGCGGTTTAACCTCTTCATCTAATGTCTTTTTAAGTTCCGCCATCAACTTCGCATAATACTTAAATTTAGGCAGTGCCTTTTCCTGCTGCTCTTTATATTGTGTATAATTAACATTTGTCTTAATGACACTTTCATTTGGAATTTCTCCGTTTTTATAATGTGTTGCCGCATACATAACATCTTCCTTTGCCGCATACCATTCCACACAAAAGTCCGTAACAACCTGTTCAATGCACTCCTGTTTCATATTTTCAACCGTATTTAAAATGGATTGTCCCTTATATTTGTTTTCATCCATCTCAATTTCATAAATTAAATCAGACATAATTGCCGCTACTTTCGGATTTTCTTTATGCAGTTCTTCAACATACTGCTTTGCTTCATCGATCTTTTTCTGACGTTCTTCCGGTGTAATTTCAACCGATTCATCTTCCGGTGTTACGATATTCTGAATCAGACTAATGATATATTCATAATCAATTTTGGTATTGCTGTATGCCATAAGTTCATAATTTTCATCGACCGGCTGTGTCCCTGACGGGTCATCTCCACTGTCTGTTTTGTCTTGTTTGAGTTCCTCCAGTACATTCAGATAATGTCCGGCGTAGTCAATATACTCCTCTTCTGTAATTCCATATCCTTTAAGCTTACTTTCCTCATATCGTGTAAATGATTTTAATTGTGCAAATAAACTGTCGAAATTCTGAAATATCCTTACAAAGTCTTTCTTCTCTTTTTTTGACAGCTTTGGGACATCTTCCGGCTTTTCAGCAGCAATACGAAGTGCCGCCAATGCCTTTTTAAATTGGGGTTCAATTTCTTCCCATTCAGACACTAATACTTCTTTACTGCTTCCGGCAGAATATAATTTAACCGCTTCGTCAACGCACTCTTTAAACAGATGCGGTGCCTGAAATGTAACAATCTGTCCATAGGTCTTATGCGTATCATAAATGCGGTTTGTTCTTGAAAATGCCTGTATTAAATCATGCGGTCCCATAGGCTGCCGGTCTATATAAATTGTAGACAGACACGGTGCATCAAAGCCTGTGAGCAGACGGTCTACAACAATTACCAAATCCAACTGTTCTTTCCGGCTCTTAAATTTTGCAGCTTTTCTTGCAAGTCTTTTATTTAGGTTGGCATTATATCCCTGAATCTGTGATAATTCATATTTTGTTCCGAACATTTCGTTGTAATCTTTTAATGATTGCTGCATTTTAAGCTGATTTACCTGTGAACCTTCATCATTTTCCGACACCGAATATGTAATAGCGAATTTCGGAAAATCCGGAAGTATCTGCTTTATCTTTTCATGAATTTCAAGCGGTGTTTCACCCTTTTTTACACGTGTCAGTAAATCATAATACTTTTGTGCCTGCTGGATAGAACTCGTTGTCAGCAATGCTTCATATGTTTGTCCCTTACCATTTTGAAACCCTAATTTATGGTACGATTTATTCAAAATGATATCTAGTACCTTCAACATATGTTTTTCATTATCATAAAGGCGGCTGTCGGTTTCATCTTCCATATTTTTCGGTCCATTATGCTCTACCTGAAATCCTAATACCGCATTGTCATGAATTGCATTTTGTATTGTGTATTTATGCAGGCATTTTCCATATAACTCCTCAGTCGTACGCGGTAAATCTCCCATTTGCGGATAAGGATTTTCTGCAAAACGCGGTGTTCCCGTAAATCCAAACCACAATGAATTGCCAAAAAACCGTTCCAGTTCTCTTTTTGTTCCCGGTGTGACTGCTCTGTGGCACTCATCTGCTACAAATGCAATTTTTAAATTTTTAATTTTGCTGTAATCCGTACTATCCTCATCTAATCTTTTTGTAACAAGCCTGTGCAGTTTTTGAATAGTTGTTACTATAACCTGTCTGTCATCTGATTTTAACTTTTTCTTTAAATCATTGATATTACTTGTTTCATCAACATCAATCAAGTCATTATTGGCATATGCCTGAAATGCCATTGTTGTCTGTGTATCCAAATCTTTTCTGTCAATCAGAAAGATTGCTTTGTCAATCGCCGGAATATCCATTAATAAATTTCTGGTTGCTTTGTAAGAGGTCAATGTCTTTCCTGAACCGGTTGTATGCCATACAAATCCGGACTTTCCTGTTTTTGAAGCTTCTCTTATGGATTCGATTGCATGAATCTGATACGGACGAAGCAGAATTAACTTTTTCGCATCTTCATCTAATACGGTATATCTTGCAATCATTTCATGTGCCTGCGGTATGCGCAAAACACTTTTTGCAAAATCAATGTAATCTGTTACCGGATTGTTGTCTTTGTCCAGCCAGCCGCTTATAAACTTTTCATTTAATTCCGTATCTGCTGAAAAGTATTTTGTATCCACACCATTGCTAATGACAAACATCTGCACTGCGGAAAATATTCCTGTAAATTTGCCCTCGCTGATATATTTTTTTATCTGTCTGAAACCGTCCATGTATGGATGCTGTTTATTCTTTAATTCAATATGTATCATCGGCAGTCCGTTAATCAGCAGTGTTACATCAAAACGCCTGTCCCTTGCCGGTGCATTTCTATTTTCATCTGTATTTAACGCACTATACTGATTAATAACCTCATAAACACTGCTTCCGCCTGCGATATGCTCGTGATTCATCACTACCAGATGCAGGCGCTCTGTATCCCGCTGAACATGCACCTGCACTTTTCCATTTTCACCAACAAGCCACTCCCCGGCTTTATAAAATGATGAAAACTGCAACTGGTTCTTTACCTGTTCAAATTCCGCATCTGAAAGCTTTTCTCCGTTTAACCTGTCTTTATTGTTCTGCTCTAATATGTATTTAAAATTTGCCCATAAATCTTCTTCCGTCTTTAAATCTTTCCGGTATGTCCACTGTGAATCCCCATAAATTAACTGTTCTATCAGTTTTGTTTCAATCATTGATTCTAATTCTGCCATTTTTCTTCCCCTTTTATCTGTATTTTGTTTTTTTGTTCTCTATATTTGTTGTTTTTATATTATTTGTGTTATTTTTATAATTTTAATTTTTATACTTACGCTGATGAAGAGTGATGAGGTGGTCGAGGTTCTGAAAATAATTAGCAATTTTAACCTGTTCTTCCTCTGACTTAGGATAGATAATATCTGTATCTTGCAAAGCAGATTTTGATATCGAAGTAACTTTTATCCCTTGCATTAAAGGTATCAACTGATTGTGATACGCACTAGAATTAAGATAATATCCCAAATATCCAGAAGCAAATTTTTCTATTGGTCTATACGGAATAGTATGCAATCCAGATAACACAACCTCATCATTTAATCCGGCTATTTCACTGCATTTTCCGACAGTAGTATCCTCTGCTGTATCAGTAACAATCACATCTCCATTTTGTAAGAATGAAGCTTTGTATTTAACCAATACCTTTTCATCTGTAATCCTTGGAAGTTGCTCTTTGCTTACATCTAAGACCTCTCCAAACTTGATAAGAACATCGCCATAGTGAACATTCTTTGCAACACCTGTTTCATTCGATAACTCAGCTCTGGAAAGAGTATTATTCTGTAAACTAATTAATATATCCCCCAACTTACGCTTTTCCCAAACGTTAGTGGATTTTTCTCTCGAAACTCAACTTGTATGCTACTATTTTAGTTTTTATAGACAATATGTATATTTTTAAAATTATAAAAATTGCATCGTTTTTTATTGTACATCATATAATTAGCGGTAATTTTATACTTTAAATATCATTTTTGTATTTTTTATATTTTCATACTTACGCTGGTGAAAAGTGATAAGACTATCAATGCAATCTAAATAGTTGCCAATTAATTGTTGTTCTTTCAACGATATATATGGAATTTCTATTGTTTTCATTCCCTCTATATCAATACTTCTACCATCTCTAATACCATACACGTGCGGTATTAATTTCTTTTTAATAAATTCATGTGACCTAAAGTATGGATAATAAAATCTTGAATCCACATTTTCACCTTGAAACGTATGATACGCAGGGCTTACAATTCCGTCCATAGACGCCTTTTCAAGTCCTCCTTCAAATGAACGTAAATGTACAATAAAGTCATCTTTTTTCACCATTTTGTAACTTGAAAGATTTGATTTATCATACATCAGGTTTCTATCTGATTCATCTCTTTTTACAGTTCCGCCCCCTTGAATTATTGTCAATGCTGGAAGTTCTATATGATTCTTTTCTGAATATTCTTTGAATACTTCCCCCAACTTACGCTGTTCCCAAGCTTTCGCCTAAAGCTTTTCCCGCACCAGCATTAACGCATAACCCAATAAATTTTGCCCTTTCCACTTTGCTTTATCCAGTCTGTCCGCATCTTTCATAGACACCCCAATGCCCCATATCCTGTCTTTTACAGCACATTCAGCTAATATACTGTCACCTGTACTCAATAACAAATTCTTTAGTTTTTCATTTTGTGAAAATTTTGCCATTAGCCCTTGATATACAACAATCTGCCGAACACCATTCCAATAATTCTCATCATACCTCGAAACTGCTCGTCCCAACCGCTTAATCTCTGCAACATCTGATGTTTGAAGTATCTTTGAAGCAATTTCCATGTCATGAAATAAAACTGCCTTTTTATACATCATGTACTGTTCCATTGACGTAAAATGAATTTCATCAATATAAAACTCTGACAAATACCAATTACTCAGATAGCCGTTTTCTTCTTCTGGATTGTGAAAACAGATTATTTTCATGAAGCTGCACCAACTTTCTTTACTGCCAAATCCAGTTCCAAGTCATGAAGTCCATAATACGCTTTTTCTAAGAACTTTAATGGCACTTTGGAAATCACTTCTGCGCTCGGTACATTGTAATACCACTGATAATACGCATAAAATTCTCCCAGCCAGTCCGTCTGAAATCCCTGCAACCCCTTTCCCGGTTTTGCATTATACTTATCATTTTTTAAAAAGTATTCCCACAACGTCTGTACGTCCATTGTCATAACATACGCCTGTGAATCATCAATACTCTTGCGTGTTTTACTTCTCATGTATGTTTCTATAAAATCCTCTGTATCCTTATCAGGAAATTTTTGTGCAAAAAAATCAAATAATTTACCCTGTACTTCAACCACATCATTCAAATACACATCTGCATATGCACCCATTTTTGTCACCTCACAATAATGTACTAAATACATCCGTTACCTTATTGGCATCTGAATCTATTAACTCTTTCATTTTCTTTCTGGCTGAAATATCCCGCTGATTATACTTTATATTAAAATCGTTAAATTCCACCGAAATCAACTCATCTTCCAATTCGCGCAAATGTGTATAAGCCAGTTCAGATTTTATACAATACTGAATACCTAACCCACCTAATGAAAGCAGTTCTTCCAATATTTCCACGTCTATTTCATCTCGAACAAACGACTTTGCAATATAAAAATATGACGCATTTGCTCTCCAGCCTTTGATAACATCATATTCTGCTGTTTCAACGCCATATTTTTCTATAAATTTTTGTGCTAACATTCTGTATCGCTTAGAATCTGCCGCCGCACGGTGTTTCATCAGTTCTGCAAGCCAGCATAATATGCTTTCTTTCTGAAAATCAAATATTTTCAATCCGTCTGTATCCAATTCGTATTTATGAACCCAGCCATTAGATTCATCTGGTCTGCATACCGACCACTCTTTTGCCAGTTCAATATCTTCTGTGAGATAAAATCCCTTTCCATAATCATGCCGTGCTTCACCTAAACCGTATTTTGGTGTCACTTCTTTATTCGGACTGCCATGATATAATATAATTTTTTCCATTTTTATCACCTCAGCCCCTATATAAACATATTTTGCAACATAAATTTTTTGATATTTTGCAATTCATCGCACTTACGCTGATGAAGAGTGATGAGGTGGTCGAGGTTGGAAAAATATTCACCCATAATTGTACGTTCGGCATCTTCAACAGGCATCATGATTTCTTGTTCTTTCAGTTCGCTTGCTTTCACCAATGGTTGACCCGTTCCAAACGAAAGACGCTTAATATCAAAGTGTAACAACGCATAATAAAGAAAATCTAATTGTTCCCCCTTAATAAATACGGTATTATCACTAATTTTAACTTTCCCTGAATACCGATAAAGTTTTCCCGCATTAGCACCAACACGAGCTGTCAACAAAAAATCCCCCTGATAATCATATGAATCATCATATCCAATCACCGATGTTGAACCAAGAATCTCATACCGTCCTGACCCTTGTTGTGTAAATTTGCTCTTACCAGTATCAATAGATATAACCTCATCTATCAACTTACGCTTTTCCCAAGCGTCAGTGAATCCTTCAAATCTAACTTCTGGAACAGTCTGTCCTTCCTTCGGAAACATTTTTTGTAACATGTATTTCTTTAACTTTTTAGTCTGTTCACACTTACGCTGGTGAAAAGTGATGAGGTGGTCAAGATTAGATAAATATTCCCCAATCTTTGCCTGTTCCTCTTTTTTTGGCATTGCTATTGGAAAGTCTACAAGTATGCTTTGATTAAGATGTTTGATAGTTCCACCCGTTGCTTTTTTAGACACATAGTCCAGCAAAAAAGGTGCTTTTAAATATTGAAAAAGATACTTTTCATCTGTTGTATTTTCATTCTTAATTTCAACATTAAACACACCCGCATTTAATGTCGCAGGCATTGTTAATCCCTGTACATAAGCCACCTTTCCGAGTGTTCCGTCTTTCGTTATCAAGATACTTCCATTGTGAATTTGAATGTTTTTATCTTGGTCATATCGTTTTTTTTCTACATAATGGCAAGTCGAATAATTTATAGCACCACCATCGAAGTCTGTTCCTGTTATAAGCATATAATCACCACTATCTAAAAACTCTGATGTTCTTAAATTCTGCCAACCAATACGAGCGTGCATAGTAGTCAGTTCAGACAACTTACGCTGTTCCCAATCATCAGTGAACCCTTTAAATCGAACTTTTGGTCTTTGCATCTTCATCACCCCTCAATCATCTGAATAAATTCGTTTAACGATGCCATAATATCCGCATCTGATGAAGTAAGTTCTTTTAAGAGGGATACAAACTCCCCTTCTGTCTTTTCTATTTCTTCATCTGTCTGCTTCATTTCTGACAACAATGCCTTTAAATCAATCGCTTCTTCTTCCTCGAAATTATCAACATATCTAGGAATATTCAGGTTAAAATCATTCTTTTCAATGTCTTCAAAGCTTGCAAGAAACGCTTCTTTCTCTACCGTTTCTCTCTTATGGTATAAATCAATCACTGCGTCAATATGTTCATCAGTCATTGTGTTCTGCTTCTTGCCCTTTTCAAATTTCTGAGAAGCGTCAATAAATAACACGTCACGTCCCTCTCTGTGCTTTTTCAACACAATAATACAGGTTGGGATTGAAGTATTGTAAAATAAATTTGCCGGTAAACCAATAACCGCATAAATATTGCCTGAACGCAATAATTTTTCTCTTATTTTTCCTTCTGCCGCACCTCTGAATAAAACACCATGCGGAAGTACGATTGCCATTGTACCATTGTTTTTCAAATGATATAAACCGTGTAATAAAAATGCGTAATCCGCCTTGGATTTTGGCGCAAGAACTCCATAGTCACTGAATCTTTCGTCCTGTAAAAATCCTGCTGCCGCACTCCACTTTGCCGAATATGGCGGATTCATCAGCACCATATTAAAATCTGTTTCTTCTCCTGTCGGCCAGTCCCCATCAAGCGTATCACCATTGCGCAAAGTCTGGTTTTCCGGTGCAATTCCATGTAAGAACATATTCATTCTTGCAAGGTTATAGGTCGATGTCATTAATTCCTGTCCATAATACTTAATATATGCCGGTTCTGTAGAATATTTTTTTGCATTTAACAAAAGAGAACCCGACCCCATACATGGGTCATAAACGGATAATCCTCTTTTATCTTCCTGCCCTGCAATCGCAATTCGGGTTAAAATTTTAGATACTGCCTGCGGCGTATAAAATTCTCCTGCTTTTTTTCCGGTTTCTGATGCAAATTGTCCAATCAGATATTCATAAGCATTTCCAAGAACATCTGAATCCGAATTTAATAAATCGGCTTTATCAATTTCCTTTATCAGACTTGCGATTGTATCACTCTGTTTTTGGTCGCCTGTTCCCAAGCGATTGGAATACAAATCAATATCCGTAAATAAGTCTGCAAATAAATAATCACTCTGTTCAATATTATTAAATGCCTTTTGCAGTTGTTCACGGTTAAATGAATTGTTTCTGGCAGCATCTGCAAAAGATGTATACGTCAGTTCAGGTTCTATCACATAATGACATTCTGACTGAATCTGCTCTTTCAATTCCTCTGCACTTTCATCCTGAAGAGCCTCTTTATAAGTCTGCAATGCTTCCTTTAAAGTTTGCGGCTTTTCATCATAAATTAAATCATAAACTTTTATCAAAAATGAATCCGATAAATATTTATAAAAAACAATTCCCAACAAATAATCTTTATATTCATTCGCGTCCATTTTTGAACGAAGAATGTCCGCCCCACTCCATAATACACTGATTAAATCCTTGCTGTTTTCCAATTCAGCCATTTTATATTTCCTCCAACACTTTCAGCCTGTCGCTTCATTTTATCGTTAGTCATAATTATATCATGCAGATATGAAAACCGCAACGCAAAAAGAACCACCTCTTACGAGATGGTTCTTTTGATAAAGACCTCCTTTTACCCAATATACCCTTTCTCAATATACCCTGCAATTTCCTTTGCAAAATAGGTCAGGTAAACACAAGCGCCAGCGCGGTAAACGCCCGTTGCCATTTCGCAGACGATTTTTTCTTCGTCCACACAGCCAAGCTTTGCGCCTGCCTTGACCATGGCATATTCACCGCTGACACTGTAGGCGGCAACCGGGACATTGACGGTATCTGCGACTTCACGTACAATGTCCAGATAAGTCATTGCCGGTTTTACCATGATAATGTCTGCGCCCTCGGAAACGTCTAACTGTGCTTCCTTTAATGCTTCCTTTCGGTTGTGGAAATCCATCTGGTACGACTTTCTGTCACCAAAGGACGGTGCCGAACCTGCCGCATCGCGGAACGGCGCATAAAATGAAGATGCATATTTTACGGCATACGACATAATCGGTGTATTTTCATAGCCGTGGCCGTCCAGCGCATTGCGTATTGCAAGCACTCTGCCGTCCATCATATCGGACGGTGCTACCATATCCGCACCTGCCTGTACATGGGAAACCGCCGTCTTTGCAAGCAGTTCCAGTGTGCTGTCGTTGTCCACGTCATGTCCCTTTAACAGTCCGCAGTGACCGTGCGAGGTATATTCGCACATGCAGACATCTGTAATCAGATACATTTCCGGGAAATGCGCTCTCGCCTCACGTAGTGCACGCTGTACAATACCGTCTTCCGCATAAGCGCCGCTTCCGACTTCATCTTTTACATCGGGAATCCCAAAAAACATAACACTTCTGACACCCGCTTTTTCCAAATCCTCTAACGCATAAAGCATGGTGTCGGTGGTGTAGCGGTACTGTCCTTCCATTGCCGGAATTTCTTCTTTTATTCCGCTTCCCTCGCGTACAAACATCGGATAAATCAGTGCTGATGCATCCATTCGTGTTTCACGCACCATTTTTCTTAAAACGGGATTTTGTCTTAATCTTCTTGGTCTTGTAATCATTTTTTCCTTCTTTCCGCCGTATCAGACTTCAACTTCTACTATTTTATTTAAAATTTTTGTAAATTGCACAAATTCATCGGCATCACAGTTCTTTTTCGCCTGACAGACAAACTTATGTACCAGACTGTAAGCACTCTCCTGCCCCAGTGTCTCCTGCGCCCTTTCTGACAGTGCCGCAATCGCCGGAAGCGCCTCACCGAATGCCATATTTTTAACAAACTGTTCTTCATATTTTGACAGAATCGCTTTTGCCTTAGGCAGTGCCTCTAACTTTGCCGCATTATTCTGTCTTGCAAGCTCCTGCATATCCTCCATGGAATAGCAGACGGTTTCCGGCACCTGTGACATTTCCGGCTCAATGTCCGCCGGCACGGCAAGGTCAAAAAACACCCTCTTTTTCACCGGTGGATTTTGCGCCAAAAAATGTTCTTTCATCACCGTGTAATGCGGGCTTGCCGTTGCACTGATGACAATGTCCATGTCCGGCATATATTCATACCGCTTCTCATACGGAATAACCGTATACCGTGTGTCCTGTCCGTGTAACGGGTGCGGCAGTTCGTGTCTTGCCGTGATAAAAATATTTAATCCCTGCAAATCCAGTGCATCTTTTAAAACAATACTGCCAATTTTGCCGGAAGCACCGATAATCATAACATTTTTCACCGGTAAATCCTGCTGATATTCCATAGCCGTTTTCAGTGCCAGCCCCGCGGTCGATACGGAAGACTTTGACAGGATTGTATCGGTCTTCATGCGTTTTGCCGCCGTAACCGCCGACTGGAACAGACAGTGAAAAGTCGTTTTTGTATAACCGCTCTCCATTGCAAGAAAATAGGCATTTCTTACCTGCCCTAAAATCTGGTCTTCCCCAAGCACCGCCGAGTCCAGTCCCGCCGCCACGCAGAACAGGTGGTGTATGGCGTTTTTATCCGAGAATCTGCGGAATGCGTCCAACGCCGCCATATGCGTTTCACTGTCCTTTTCAATCCCCGCCGCCGCTAAAAGAACATGCTGCATTCTGATAAAATTCTGACTTTCCGGTGTTCCGCTACAATAAAGCTCTGTGCGGTTGCAGGTTGAAATCAACACCGCTTCCTCAATTCCTGTATTCTCCTGCTGTCCGTCCGGCTCTGTCAGCTTTTTTAAAATATCTTTTGTCTGTTCACTGTCAAATACGAATCTGCCGCGAAGCGGTGCACGCGCCGTTTTGTGGCTGATACTCAATAACTGTATACTCATCTTTATGGTCTTTCTGAAATAATCCTACACGTCTGCTTAATATCTTCCTGCGTATGTGCCGCAGATACAAACATCGCCTCAAACTGTGCCGGTGCCGTGTAAATACCGTGGTCAAGCATATATCCGAAATACTCTGCATACGCTCTGGTGTCTGATGCCGTTGCCGTATCATAATCCACAACCGGCGTATCGGTATGAAACGCACACAACAGCGAACCAATCTGATTGACCTGCAACGGTCTTTTCTTTTCCCCCGCCCAGTTTCTTAATGCCTGTGCAATCTGCTTTGCGCTCTCATCAATCTGTGTGTAATATTCCGGGTGTGCCTTTAAAATGCGCAGCGTTTCAATTCCGGCAGTCGTGGCAATCGGATTGCCCGATAAAGTTCCTGCCTGATAAACCGGTCCCTGCGGTGAAACCTTATCCATAATCTCCGCTTTTCCGCCATATGCGGCAAGCGGCATGCCGCCGCCGATAATCTTGCCGAGTGTCGTCATATCCGGCTCAATACCAAACAGCGCCTGCGCGCCGCCGTAGCCCAGACGAAAGCCCGTGATAACCTCATCAAAAATCAGCACACTGCCATATTCCTTTGTAATATCTCTTAAAAACTGTAAAAATCCTTTTTTCGGCGGAACAACACCCATGTTTGCCGCAACCGGCTCTACGATAATTGCCGCAACCTGTCCCTTATATTCTTCCATTAACGCTCTGACGGAATCTTCATCATTGTAGAGCGCAACCAGTGTGTTTTTTGTATACGAAGCCGGAACACCACTGCTGTCCGGTACGGAAGTTGTCAGTGCCGCCGAACCGGCTTTTACCAAAAGTCCGTCCGAATGTCCGTGGTAATTGCCTTTAAATTTAATAATATAATCCCTGCCGGTATAGCCCCTTGCCGTGCGGATTGCACTCATTGTTGCTTCCGTGCCGGAATTAACAAGACGCACCTTTTTAATAGAAGGCATTGCCTCACAAATCAGCTCTGCCAGTTCATATTCCTTGCGGGTCGGCGCACCAAATGTCAGACCGTCCGCGCAGGCTTTCTGCACCGCTTCAATCACCTGTGGGTGGGCGTGTCCCAAAATGCCCGGTCCCCATGAACATACATAATCAATATAGGTGTTGCCGTCTTCGTCCGTAATATGGCTTCCCTTTGCATTTTTTATAAACAGCGGTGTCCGTCCGACTGCGCCAAAGGCACGCACGGGGCTGTTGACACCACCGGGAATTTTCTCCTGTGAAGCTTTAAATAACTGTTCTGACTGTTGTGTATTCATCTTTTTTCCTTTCTGAAAATCCGCCTGACTTCTATTCTGCATATCCTGTAACACCGCCTGCACAATACCCTCGCTGTCCGCCTTTTTTGCCACTGCCGCAACAGAAAGTCCGGCTTTTTCACACGCTTTTGCTGTCTGCGGTCCGATTGCCACGATTTTCGGCAGCTTTAAACCGTCCGTGACTTCTTTAAAGGCTTCTGCCGCCGTGCCGCTTGCAATGACAACATAATCCATATCCGGGCAAATGCGTCTGCACTCCTCTATTCTGCGCATATCCTGCCGTGTTTCATACAGACAGATACTATCCGTTTCACACTCTTTTTCTTTTAATTGTTCTGAAAGTACAGGACTGCTCTGTCTGCCCTGCACCAGCAGCACCTTATCTTTTCTGTTAAGCGTATCCGCCCAGATACTGCCGAGCGTTTCCGCGTTAGCCCGCTGTGGCACAACATCCGCGATATAACCGTAGTTTTCCAGCACCTCTGCCGTTGCCGCTCCGACTACGGCAAATTTTACGCCGCCAAGCTTTCTTCTGTCAACATGAACTTCCGATAATGCGGCAAAAAACTGATGCACGCCCATGGCACTCGCAAATACAATCCATGAATAATCCGAAACCGTACTTAATTTTTCCTGTGTCCGTTCCGCCCTGCAAGGATACGTTTCTATCAGGCTGATGTCCACCGTTTCCGCACCGAGCTGTTTTAATGTGTCCTCCTGCTTTGCAATCAGACTGCGTGTTCCCGTCAGTAAAATCCTTTTGCCGGAAAGCGGCTTTTGTTTTGTAAACATCAGTTCTTCCGACAATGCCGCCACCTCACCGATAACAATGATTGCCGGTGTCTTTATTTTTTCTTTGTGCACCTTTGCGGCAATATTTTCAAGAGTTCCGGTCACGCTTTGCTGTCTTGCCGAAAGTCCGTTGGAAATGACTGCCGCCGGAGTTTTTACATCTTTTCCGTATTGGATAAGCTTCTGCGTAATTTCATCAATCCGTCCAAGTCCCATTAAAAAGACGAGCGTTCCTTCTTCCTTTGCCAGTACGGCATAATCGATGGCCTGCTTTTTTTCTTTCCCTTCATGTCCCGTGATAATATGCACCGATGCCGCACAGCCCCTGTGCGTTACCGGAATCCCTGCTGCGGCGGGTACACTGTAGGACGAAGAAATACCTGACACGATTTCAAACGGAATTCCTTCCTTTTTTAATGCCAGCGCTTCTTCACCGCCCCTGCCAAAGATAAACGGGTCGCCGCCCTTTAACCGCACAACATAGCCTCCCTTTTTTGCTTCACCCACAATCAGACGGTTAATCTCCTCCTGCTCCATAAAATGTGCATTTGCACGTTTGCCGACATACAGCAGCTTCGCTTCTGTCTTTGCCTCATTTAATATAGAATGGGAAATTAAATTATCATAAATAATCACATCGGCTCTGCGCACACACTCCAGCGCCCGCAGGCTCATCAAATCCTTTGCACCGGGACCTGCGCCCACTAAAGATACCGTCTGCACCTTTAATGATGCCGCCACATTTTCCGCCAGTGCAACGGCATCGGCTGGCTGTGTGCCGTCTGTCTTTTTATCCACTCTTTGAAGATTTTTTCCGTCCTTTGCATACATGCCCGAAATCCAAAATCCGTCCTCTGACTTTTCACAGCATACGCCGCAGGGTGCATTACAGCTTCCGTCCAGCGCTGTTAAAAAGGCGCGCTCTGCCATAAGGACTGCCCTCGCATTTTCATCATTTAAACAGTCCATGACTTCTTTTAAGTTGTCCTTGCAGATTTCCACGGCTAAAATGCCCTGTCCTGCTGCCGGTAAAAAGTCTTCCTTTGAAAAATATTCGTAAAACAAGCCGTCTTCCTGCTCTAAATGCAGGCGCTTTAAGCCCGCCGCCGCCAGAATAATGCCGTCATACTGTCCGTCTTTTAACTTTTGCAGTCTGGTCGGCACATTGCCCCTGAGCATGCGGATTTCCACAAATGGATTCATTGCTTTTATCTGTAATTCCCTGCGCAGGCTGCTTGTTCCGATTACACTGCCCGCCGGAAGGTCTTTAGCGGAAATCCCTGTCCGTGTCACCAGCACATCGCGGCAGTCTTCCCGCGCAAGCACCGCCCCGATACACAGACCGTCTGCAAGCTGCATCGGCACATCTTTGGCGCTGTGTACGGCAATATCAATCGTTTTGTCCAAAAGCTGCTGCTCGATTTCCTGTGTAAAAACACCTTTTCCACCAAACGAAGCCAGCGGCTGATGTAAAATAACATCGCCCTTTGTAATAATAGGAACGATTTCTATTTTTTCTTTTGGAAAATGTTCCTGTATTTTTTGTTTTACCAGCTCCGTCTGAATCATTGCGAGCTTACTTGTACGCGTTCCGATTCTAATCATGTTCCCTCCCGCTGTGTCTGTTTATTATCGTATCCAGTTCCTCCGCTGTCAGCGGACGTTCCTTTATACACCCTGCTTCAAAAATTTCAGTAAAACAGCTTTTGCGCTCCGCTTCGGTTTCAAACCGGCGCTGTACGCGCTCCCGCACCGCGCCAAGCTGTGCATTTAACGCACCGTAATACGGCGGTATTTCCTTTTCAACCGTTCTGCGGATTTTCTGTGTCAGAACCGGACTGTTACCACCGCTGCTGATGCCCACGACAACCTCGTCCTGCTTTATCAAGGACGGAAAGTAAAAACTGCACAATTCTTTATCGTCAACCGTATTAATCAGGATGTTTTTTTCTTTACACAGTTCTGCGATTTTGCGGTTTAATGCCCTGTCATCGGTTGCGGCAATGACAAACTGACAGCCCTCTAAATCTGCTTCTTCAAACGTACCGTATGCCAGCGTAAGCTGTGTCTGTCCTTTCGTTGTATTTTTAAGCGAAGTCAATTTCTCACAGTATATCAGTGCTTTTATGTAAATATGTGCGCCAAACGGCAGCAGTGCCGCCGCCTTCCGGTATGCAACCTCACCGCCGCCCATAATGAAACATTTTTTATCCTGCAAATCCACAAAAAAGGGGAAATATGCCATTGTGCCTTTTATCCTTTCCGTTTTTATCCTTTATTAAAAAAAGCTGCCGGACTAAGCCCTTTTACTTAGTGCGGCAACTTTTAAATTTATTCCATGAAAAGTGGTGTTGAATAATATCTGTCACCACTGTCCGGCAGCAGTGCAACAATCGTCTTACCCTTATTTTCAGGACGCTTTGCAAGCTGAATTGCCGCATATAATGCCGCTCCTGAAGAAATACCGACTAATACGCCTTCTTTTTTGGCAAGAAGCTTTGCCATATCAAATGCAACATCATTGTCAATCGGCATGACTTCGTCATAAATCTCCGTATTTAAAACCTCCGGCACGAAACCTGCACCGATTCCCTGTAATTTGTGTGCCCCTGCGCTTCCGCCTGAAAGCACCGGTGAACCTGCCGGTTCGACTGCAACCACCTGAACTTCCGGTTTTACGGATTTTAAATATTCGCCGACACCTGTTAATGTACCGCCTGTACCGACACCGGCAACAAAGATGTCAACTGCGCCGTCTGTATCTTTGTAAATTTCAGGACCGGTTGTCTTTCTGTGCATTGCCGCATTTGCCGGATTGACGAACTGTCCCGGAATAAAGCTGTCCGGAATTTCTTTTGCCAGCTCATCTGCTTTTTCAATCGCACCCTTCATGCCGCGTGCGCCCTCTGTCAGCACAATTTCTGCACCGTATGCCTTTAAGATGTTGCGGCGCTCAATACTCATTGTTTCCGGCATGGTCAGAATAATGCGATAACCCTTGACTGCCGCAATCGCCGCCAATCCGATTCCGGTATTGCCGGAAGTCGGTTCAATAATTACAGAGCCTTTCTTTAAAATGCCTTTTTCCTCAGCATCTTCAATCATTGCCTTTGCAATTCTGTCTTTTACACTGCCTGCCGGGTTTAAATATTCCAGCTTTACAAGCAGGGTGGCAGGAAGATTTAATTCCTTTTCGATATTTTCAACTTCTACCAACGGTGTGTTGCCAATCAGTCCTAAAGTTCCCTTATAAATATTTGCCATAATTACCTCCATTCCGCAGGCATACCAATGCCGGAGGAATCGCGAACTGAATTGATTCAGTTCTGCGATAAGGGCTGATTTATGATGCCTGCCTCATAAATCAGCCGTGTGAAAAATAATTGCATCAGCATTATTTTTCATACTTGTCTCCAATTCCGCAACAACATATCATTCTTAATTCATTTAGCCCTATTATATCGCCTTAATTCCTACTAGTCAACTAGAAATTGAGGGAATTACTGTTTTTTATCTTCCAACGTGTCCTCAGACACCAGCGGATACACCGCCGCCCCGTAGTCTAAGCGGCTTCTTTTTTCATAGTCAAACGCTGTCCATATCCGCCGATTCCGGAAACTATTCTGATTCTGTGTTTCACTTATCTGCACTTTCGGATTGCTCTGTGCCATCTGTTTTTTCAAATTCCGTTCCGGTAAATCCACCGAAATTCCCGCTTTTTGAAGTGTCATCTCCGAAAGCAGCTCAAAATGTGCGGTCTTTGGCATAGCGTATACCACCGCCATTTCACGGATAACGTTTTTGTACGGCTGTAAATCAGGTGCAAACGGCGGTCTTGTTTTTAAATTTTCGCGTTCATACAAATCAAAAATCAACAGTTCCGTAAAAAATTCCAGCTGAGCTTCCATCTGCATATCTTTCGTTTTTTCACATCCCGATTCTGCCTGTGTGTCTGAAAAATCCGCACTGTCCGGTGCTTTCTGTACCTGCATAATCCGCAGTTTTGCCGCATCGTAAAAATGCTGATACCTTGTCATGCGCGAATGTTTTACCGCAAACAGCCCGTTCTTTTCATAATAATCCGCAAGATATGCAAACATCGCATACGGTGTATCAAAAAACTCCCGCAGATATGTCAGACTTTGCACATACTGGCGGCTATTATAGTACAGCTCCACCATTTCCTCCACCGCTTTTAACGTCAGGACATCGGCATATGAAATCCACTTTGTATACAGCACCTCATACGGCGCCGTATCGGTGTATACAATGCCATATTCTTTGGCGTTTTGATACATTTTCGAGCCTTTTAACACCTTTAAAAAGCCAAGCTGTAACTGGTCCGGCTGCATATTGTATACATCATTAAACGACTGCTCAAACCGCTCCAGATTTTCATACGGCAGTCCCGCAATCAAATCCAGATGCTGATGCACATTTCCCGCGCTGTGTACCGATGCCACAACCTTTTTTAATTTTTCCAGATTCATCGTGCGGTCGATTGCCTCAATCGTCTGCAGATTGGTGGACTGCACACCGATTTCAAGCTGCACCAGTCCTTCCCGCATGGCTGCAATTTCCGCCAGTTCCGCTTCATTGAGCAGATCCGCCGCAACTTCAAAGTGAAAATTTGTCACACCATTGTCATGCGTGCGCAGAAAATGAAGCAGTGCCAGTGTTCTTTCATGATTGCAGTTAAACGTTCTGTCTACGAATTTGACCTGCGGCACTTTGGCATCCAGAAAAATCTGCAATTCCGCAAAAACAAGCGGCAGGCTTCTGAAACGCACCGAGCGCGACACGGATGACAGACAATAACTGCACCCAAACGGACATCCACGGCTGCTCTCGTAATAGATAATTTTGTGTTCAAAGACTCGCATATCCTGATATACAAAAGGCAGTTCGTCCATATTCATCAGTTCACGGTACGGCGTTGCCACAATTTCTCCCGTCTGACTGCGAAAACAAATCTGCCGTACTTTTAGCAATTCTTTCTCGCAGTTTTCATCAAAATTTTCATAACAGGCGGCAAGTTCGCAAAATGTCTGCTCTCCCTCACCTATCATCACGCCTTTAATCTGCGGATGATTTTTAAGAACTTCCTTTGCATCGTAGCTCACTTCCGGTCCGCCGAGCCATATGTCCGTATCCGGCAGAATTTTTTTTAATTCGCAAATCATGCGGTGAATCATTTCAATATTCCAGATATAACATGAAAATGCAAGCACATCGGGCTGTTTTTTATAAATGTCTTTTATGATTTCTTCCTGTAGCTGGTTAATGGTATATTCTGCCAGTTCAACCGTGTCCTTCCTGTCGGAATGGGCATCGTGATACGCTTTCAGGCTGTACACGGCAAGATTGGAATGAATGTATTTTGAATTAACCGCCGTTAATAATATTTTCATCTTATAAAATCCTCAGACTTCAAATTCTGTATTTACTGCGCTTCTGTCACAATATCGCCGAGCTGATAGCGGATTACCTTGCTGACCTCTTTTAACGGCAGTTCGACCTGATAGCCGATTTTTCCGGCACTAAACATAATTGTGTCATACTCTGCTGCCTCTTTTTGAAAAGTCGTCTTGAAAAATTTCTTCATGCCGATTGGCGAACAGCCGCCGTGGATGTAGCCTGTCAGCCCCAGCAGTTCTTTGGATTTTACCATGTCAATCGACTTTTCCCCGACTGCCTTTGCCGCCTTTTTCAAATCCAGTTCCTTTTCCACCGGAATAACAAAAACATAGTGATTCCCGGATTTTGCAACTGTAACGAGAGTCTTAAACACTCTTTTCGGGTCTTGTCCAAGCACCGCCGCAACTTCCGTTCCGCTGACTGCATCGGTCGTTACATAGCTGTGCGGCTGATAGGCAATTTTTTTCTGTTCCAGTATCCGCATGACATTCGTTTTTTCTTCCATTTCGATTTTCCTTTCTTATTTATTTCATTTATACAAGTCTTGTCGTCCACTTCGTACAGTCCCAGACCTCGCTTGCAAGTCCTTCATAAAATTCCGGCTCATGGCAGACCATAAGGATACTGCCCTTGTATTCCTTTAATGCGCGCTTTAATTCATCTTTGGCATCGACATCTAAATGATTGGTCGGTTCGTCCAGCACTAAAATGTTGCTTTCACGGTTAATCAGCTTACACAGGCGCACCTTTGCCTGCTCGCCACCGCTTAATACACGCACCTTGCTCTCAATATGCTTCGTGGTCAGTCCGCATTTTGCAAGGGCGGAACGCACCTCGTACTGGGTGTATGCCGGAAACTCCTGCCAGATTTCTTCCAGACAGGTCGTATCCACACCCGCCATTTCCTGCTCAAAATAGCCGATTTCCAGATAGTCACCCTGTTCCACTTCGCCTGAAATCGGCGGAATCAGTCCTAAAATGCTCTTTAAGAGCGTTGTCTTTCCGATACCGTTTGCACCGGTCAGCACAATTTTACTGCCGCGCTCCATTTCTAAATCCAGTGGCTTTGAAAGCGGTTCATCATAGCCGATAACAAGCTGTTTGGTTGTAAAAATGTACCGCCCCGGTGTTCTTGCTTCTTTAAAATGAAATTCCGGCTTTGGTTTTTCGGAAGCCAGCTCAATCATATCCATTTTATCAAGCTTTTTCTGGCGGGACATCGCCATATTTCTTGTGGCAACACGCGCCTTGTTTCGTGCAACAAAATCCTTTAACTGCGCAATTTCCTTCTGCTGTCTGTTGTAAGCTGCCTCTAACTGGGCTTTTTTCACCTCGTAAACCTCCATAAATTTGTCGTAGTCGCCGACATAGCGGTTTAACTGCTGATTATCCATGTGATAAATGAGGTTGACCACGCTGTTTAAAAACGGAATGTCATGCGAAATCAGAATAAACGCATTTTCGTATTCCTGAAGGTAGCGCTTGAGCCACGCAATATGCTCTGCATCTAAGTAATTGGTCGGTTCGTCCAACAGTAAAATATCCGGCTTTTCAAGCAGAAGCTTTCCGAGTAAGACTTTTGTACGCTGTCCGCCGCTTAATTCACAGACGTCGCGGTCCAGCCCCAGATCGAGCAGTCCCAACGCTCTTGCGACTTCCTCTACCTTTGCATCAATCATATAAAAATCGTGCATTGTCAGCATATCCTGAATCACACCGAGTTCTTCCATGTACTGTTCCATTTGTGCTTCGTCCGCATCGCCCATTTTGGCACAGATTTCATTCATGCGTTCTTCCTGCTGATATAAAAAGTCAAATGCCGAAGCCAGCACCGAGCCGATTGTCATCCCTTTTTCCAGTACGGCATGCTGGTCTAAATAGCCGACACGCACATTTTTTGCCCACTCTATTTTTCCTTCATCAGGCATCAGCGACCCTGTGATAATATTCATAAATGTTGATTTTCCCTCGCCGTTTGCACCGACAAGTCCGATATGCTCTCCCTTTAACAGGCGGAAAGATACATCTGTAAAAATCGCTCTGTCACCAAATCCGTGTGATAAATGCTCCACATTTAAAATACTCATAAAACCTCCATTGTCTGTTGTTATTGTGTAAATAAAAAGGCCTGCCACAATCTCTGCGGCAAGCCTGTTTTGTTATCCTTTATTACAGTTCTTTATAATCATCTGCCCGAAATCTTTTATAGTATACCACAAGTCTGTCTTTTTGCACGCGAATCTTTTTTAACTGGATTCCGCCTGCTAAAAATTCCTGCGGCATATTATTAATGAAATACTTTTGAAGCATTTTTCGCAGCTGTATATTTCTAGAACGCTGTGCTGCCGCCAGAATAAAAATGAAAAAGAACAGCACGCCTTTTCCCACCAGCGGTGTATCAAACCAAAAACGGATAAAAAGCGTATCCCAGATAAAATATATCACGCCGCAGAGTACGACAGCATAAATTACCGCCGTAATATACGACCTTATCCATTCCCTGAGGGTCAATGCCTTTAATTTATAAAAAAAACTGTGATAATTCTTTGATTCTTCCGGGGTAATCGGTAACTCATAAACTTCCATAAATATCCCTGCCTTTCCGTTTACCTTCATTATAGTACAGTATACCACAACCGGATTGGTAAATCTATGAATATTATGCTAAATAATTATGAAAAGTGCGTGTACTTCCCACAGATTATTGTACAAAAATGAATCTGCCGATGGATTAGTCATCACTTAAGACTTCTTCTACATGCCGGATTGACACATCTAAAAAATTGGATATTTCATAAACCGGCACCCCATTGTCATATAAAATAAAAATCAATTCTTCTGTCGATGTGCCTTTTTTACGTTCTGCCTCGATAAAATAGCGTACTTTTTCTTCGTCCATACAAAAATCCCCATTTCCAAGTATTTTTCACCTTAAACATTTACAAAGCACTACAAGCCGCCATAAACACAGTCATTATTCTATTCTGTTATTCACGATTTCATTACTTTCATTATAAAAAATCTTCCATAAACTTTCCATAGGACAAAAGGCTCAAAATATTTCGAATCAATTTATTCTTCGTTTACAAAAATACACGGTTAATTTATAATTTGGACTTTTTTTAGACACATTTGTCCCGTATTATAATAATCGTTGAAAGGCAATAAGCTTTTTTCATACACTTTTTCATATTTTCATACAGATGAAGAAGTCTATCAATATAACAGCTTTCCCGCTATTATATCTTCTTCATTTGTAAAAAACTTTCCCCTATAATAGCGGCGGGCCTCCCAAGCCCGCCGCACTTTTTATTATTTAAAGCTCATTGGCTGCATGATATCCTGTTCTGATTGCTGATGCAATATCTGCCGTTTTTTCACCACTGCAGTCTCCCACATATGTAAACGGTACGGTAAGCTTTGTATCGTCAAATATATTCTTTTTAGACCCCAGTGCATTTACAATTGTATCAGCTTTAAGTTCTACCGGCGCTTCATCCGGTGTATGAACGGCTTCAATCACATTATTTTTTATGGATACAACCTTTGTCTGGATATACTGCGCCACTTCATGTTTTTCAAAATCTTTTACTATCAGCGGCATCACGGTTGAGGATTCGCCTGCTGCAATTTTATCCATCATTTCCACAATGCTGACCTTTACTCCCTTCTGTGCCAGATATTCCGCGGTTTCCGTTCCGACCAGTCCGCCACCGAGAACTACACAGCTGCCCTGAACTTCTTTTCCAGCCAATACTTCCCACGCAGAAACGACATTACTGTTTTCAACCGGCATCGGCAATGCCATATTATGTGCGCCGACTGCAAGAATTACGGCATCATATTGATTAAGTTCTTCCGCCTCTGCTTCTGTATTCAGTTTTATATTTACATTCAGCTGTGGCAGAATTTTTTCATAATATGTAACCGCTCTTAAAATTTCACTCTTGCGCGGCGGTACTGCTGCAAGATGAATCTGACCGCCGATTTTATCGGATTTTTCATAAACGGTAACATGATGTCCACGTTTGGCAGCAACTCTGGCTGCTTCCAGTCCTGCAATACCGGCTCCGACGACTGCAATATTTTTTATCTTTTCTGCCGGTTTTATAAATACTGTGCCTTCGTTACCATTTTCGGCATTTAACACACACGAAATATATCTGCGTCCCTGAATGGCATCCACACAGCCTTTATTACAATTCAGACATTCACGGATACATTCTCCTGATGCTGCTTTATTTGCAATATCCGGATCTGCAAGCATGGAGCGTCCATATGCAACAATATCGGCATCCTGATCTTCAAGAATCTTTTCGCCTGCTTCCAGACTGATAACCCGTCCGACTGTTGCAACCGGAACCGATACTGCCTTTTTCACGGCTCTGGCTGCCGGCAGTGTCCAGTTGTAATCAACATCACCCATTGGCGGAATGGTATCCCCCATATTACCGGTATGGTTTGCCTGTGCCACCTGAATCATATCAACACCGGCTTCTTCAAGCAGTTTTGCAAAAGCCACTCCTTCTTCGGCTTCAAGTCCGCCCTTGCCCCGCAGTGAACCGTCTGCATTTTTTGTAATAATCGGCAATTTATATTCAATCATCAAATCCGGAGCAGCCTCTTTAATCGCTTTTACAACTTCCAGTGCATACCGGGTGCGGTTCTCAAAGCTGCCTCCATATTCATCTGTTCTGTGGTTTAAAACTTTTGAACACAGCGAGCCGACCAGACGGTCACCATGGACTTCAATTGCATCAATTCCCGCACTTTCAGCTCTTTTAGCACATGCTGCAATGCCTGTTTTGATTTCCTCTAGCTGTGCAGCCGTTGCTTCACTGACAAAATGCTGCATATCATGATGCAGTTTGGCATATGCATCTTTAGTAATCTGCTCTGCAAGCTGTGTCTGTTTTGCGGCTTCCTGTTCATCGCCTTCTTCCCGGGCTTTTGCCGCAGCCTGTCTTGCCATGCCTGCCTGCATAATCATTTTCCCGACACCCGGCACGTCATATTCCGGGTGAAAAATCTGCAATGCCACTTTACAATCATACTGATGCAGCGTATCTGCCAGTTTTTTGTATACAGGAATCTGGCTGTCATCATAAAGTTTCGGTGTCGGCGATGCCGTTCTGACCGGTGCCACATCACCGATTACTATGTAACCGGTTCCGCCCTTTGCAAGGCGCTCGTAAAAATTCAGGCTTCTTTCTCCGATTGAACCGTCCCTTTCCTCATATCCTGTCGTCAATGGCGGAAACATAATTCTGTTTTTTAATGTAAGACGACCTGCCTTTACAGGTTCTAATAATTTCTTGATCATAAGCGTGTCCTCCCGTTTTATAATGTCTTTGCAAGCTGATAAGCTGCACCAATGGCATCCTTTAAATTGCCGACTTTATCACAGTCCCCAATATAATTTACCCGTTCATTTTCCATTTTAAGCGGCGTATAACCTACTGCAAATACCAGCGTATCCGCATCATCAATATGATGTTCCACACCCTCTTTGACATAAGTGATTGTATTTTCATCCACTTTTGTAACCTGGCTGTTTAATTCAATCTTTACGCCTTTGCGCATTAAACGCTGTGTAAGCTGGCTCTTTGCCGCACCGCCTTCCCCTGTCATCAGCGACGGTGTCATTTCAAGAATGGTTACATCACGGTTTGCCGGGAATAAATCATTAATCAGCGGTGCCAGATAATCTGCCGTTTCACAGCCGACAGAGCCGCCGCCCAATATAACTATTTTTCTTCCCGGGAACGTTCTTCCGGCTAAAATATCGTCTGCCGTCATTGTCTGCTTAAACTGTTTAAAGCTTTCAATTTCCTTTGGTTTTGCACCGATTGAACAGACAACCTCATAATCCTTGAATTCCGTTTCAAGCATTTCCGGTGTTACTTCACAATTCATCCGTACCTCAATGCCTTCATTCTGCAGCCGCCGTGCCATAAATTTGATAACCTTGCACAATTCCTGTTTACTGATCGGCACTGCAGCAATCCGGAGCAGTCCGCCCAGTTCGTTAGATTTTTCACAAAGTACAACTTCATGTCCGCGTTTCTTTGCCACGTATGCTGCCTCCATGCCTGCCGGACCGCCGCCGATAACCAGCACTTTTTTCTTTTCCGTTGCTTTTTCAATCGCGTTGGTTTCTACAGATGGATTTACCGTACATGAAATCGGTTTACCAAACATAATGCCGTTCAGACATCTTCCGCAGCCGATACACGGACGAATGTCTTCTGCTTTTCCAGCGTAAGCCTTATTGGCAAATTCACTGTCACACAAATTCGGACGTCCGATCATACAGATGTCCGTCTTTCCGTTCGCAATCAGTTCTTCCGCAATCCACGGTTCATTAATCCGCGCAACCGTGGCAACCGGAATATGAACATGCTTTTTGATTTCTTCGCTGGAATGAGCGTGCGGTGCCGGTGCCGTACCCGGTGCCGGCATGGAACTGCCGCGTTTAATGGTATTGCCGCCTGATACATGAATGAAATCAACCCCGGCTTTTTCTAACTGTTTTGACACATAAATCATATCATTTAACGTCAGTCCGCCATCGCTGTACTCATCTCCTGAAATACGTACATCAATAATAAAATCTTCTCCGCACATTTTCCGTACTTCTTCAATAACCTCCAGCGTAAGCCGTAATCTTCCGTTAATATCCCCACCATACTCATCTGTCCGCTTATTGTAAAGAGGTGTCAAAAAGCCGCCCAGTAATCCGTGTGCATGTGCGCACTGTATTTCAACACCGTCACCGCCTGCCTGTTGGAAACGATGCGCCGCTTCACCGAACTGTCTGACGATTACGTGAAGTTCTTCTACCGTTGCGGCTCTTGGTGCCGCTTTTGCATAATACGGTCCGACATTTGACGGTGCAATCAGCTGCGGCGTACCCGGCAGCGGAAATGCCATATATGCCGGATGAAACAGCTGTGACAAAATCTTTGTATCGTATTGATGCACGGCATCCACCAGTTTTTTCCATCCCGGAATATAAGAATCATCATAAATGGACATATCACCCGGCAGATATGTATATGTCGGTTCGACTGTCGTGACCTCTGTTACAATCAGACCGACTCCGCCCTTTGCACGATTCGAGTAATGCTCTATCAAAGCATCCGTAACATATCCTTTATCTGCCAGATTTGTTGAAAGCGGCGGCATAAAAATTCGATTTTTAACTGTCTGCTTTCCGATCCGGATTGGTTCAAATAAATGTGGAAATTGATTCATACTTTTTTCCTCCGTTCCCAATTTGAATAAATTGTTTAATTATATTTTATATTTTAAATCTTTTTTTGCATATTTTCAACAAATTCTGATAATTTTTATAAAGTATTTTTATAAAATAAAATAAAAAAGAACGTCTATACAATATCCTGTTCTTATGCAGACACTGTATAAACGTTCTTTTATTCTTATTACTTTAAATACCGGCTGGAGAGCTTCAAACGTGTCATCGCTCTTGCCATTGAAGCCTGGGAATGATAATATTCCTGAATACTCTGCTTCTGGCGCATCTGCTCTTTGGCACGCTCTAACGCTTCCTCTGCCCTGATTTTATCAATATCTTCCGGACGTTCTGCCGAATCGACCAGTACGGTGACACGGTTATTAATGACCTGGGCAAATCCCTTGCCGACAACGGCATGATGTGTTTCACCGTCTTCGGTACGGAACTTTAAATCGCCCATTTCAATTGCAATAACGATGTTTTCATGGTGAGCCAGAAAAACTTTTTCACCGTCTAATGTCGGAATATTGACCATTTCTGCCTTGCCGGAGAAGAAAACCTTATCACTGGCAATGACTTTTAAAAAAAATGTATTCATTCCACGAACCTCCATTTACAAGACATTAAGCCTGTTCAGCCTTCGCCTTTTCAATGACTTCGTCAATGGTTCCTACATTGAAAAATGCATTTTCCGGATATTCATCCATTTCACCGTCAACAATCATCTTAAATCCTCTGATTGTTTCCTTTAACGGTACATATTTACCCTTCACACCGGTAAAGTTTTCGGCTACGAAGAACGGCTGTGAAAGGAACTTCTGAACCTTTCTTGCCCTGTAAACTGTCAGCTTATCTTCATCTGAAAGCTCTTCCATACCGAGGATTGCAATGATATCCTGTAATTCCTTGTACTTCTGTAAGATTTCCTGCACACGTCTTGCAGTCTGATAGTGTTCTTCACCGACTACATCCGCTTCAAGAATTCTTGATGAAGATTCAAGCGGGTCAACTGCCGGGTAGATACCCTGTTCTACAATCTTACGTGAAAGAACGGTTGTGGCATCCAGATGGGCAAACGTTGTTGCCGGGGCCGGGTCGGTTAAGTCATCGGCAGGCACATAGACAGCCTGTACAGATGTAACAGAACCGTTCTTTGTAGAAGCGATACGCTCCTGTAATTCACCGACATCGGTAGCCAGTGTCGGCTGATAACCTACGGCTGAAGGCATACGTCCAAGCAGTGCGGAAACTTCTGAACCTGCCTGTACAAAACGGAAAATGTTATCAATAAATAACAATACGTTCTGATGCTTTTCATCACGGAAATATTCAGCCATGGTAAGACCGGTTTCCGCAACTCTCATTCTTGCTCCAGGCGGCTCATTCATCTGTCCGAACACCAGTGCGGTCTTTTCAAGTACACCCGATTCTTTCATTTCAGACCATAAATCGTTACCTTCTCTTGAACGTTCACCAACACCGGTGAAAATAGAATATCCGCCATGCTCTGTTGCAATATTACGGATTAATTCCTGAATCAGTACGGTTTTACCGACACCGGCACCACCGAACAGACCGATTTTACCACCCTTTGCGTAAGGTGCTAATAAATCAATAACCTTGATACCGGTTTCAAGTACTTCGACAACCGGACTCTGGTCTTCAAATGTAGGCGGGTCTCTGTGAATGACCCAGTGATTTTCATTTTCAAGGCTTTCTTCGCCATCGATGGTTTCACCGACTACGTTGAACAGTCTTCCTAATGTCTTGTCGCCGACAGGCACTTTAATACCGGAGCCTGTAGCCACAACCTCCATATCCCTGCATAAACCTTCACTGGAGGAAAGCATGATACAACGCACGGTATTATTACCGATGTGCTGGGCAACCTCCATAATACACTTTTTACCATTATTATCTACTTCGAGTGCATCTTTGATATACGGGAGGTCGTTATTTTCAAATTCTACGTCCACGACAGGTCCCATGACCTGTACAATTTTACCTTTATTCATTGTATGAACTTCTCCTCTCCTAACGCTTTTTCTTTCTCTTCTGCGCCTTTGCACCGCTGACAACCTCTGTAATTTCCTGCGTAATCGCTGCCTGTCTTACCCGGTTGTACTGGATGGACAGGTCATTTAACATTGCACTGGCACTGTCTGTTGCAGACTGCATCGCAAGCATTCTCAAATTATGCTCACTTGCATAAGACTCAACCAGCGCACCATATACAAAGCCCTGAATATAAATCGGAATAATATTTTCCATCAGTGCTTCTGCTGACGGTACCATTGCGAGCTGTTCCATCTGTACACCAACCGGAACATTCTTGTTGAAATGTTCTTTTTCAAGCGGCAGCAGATGTCTTGTTTCTGTTTCCGTCTGTACACCGTTTAACATTTTAGTGTAAATGATAACAACTTCATCCAGTTCTTTATTCAGATATTCTTCCAGAATCTTTTCTGTAATATTACGCGCTCTGCTGACAGAAGGATTTTGCGCAGTGTAGTGAAACTGATGTGCAATTTCAAGTCCTTTTTTCTCAAAATAATGCCGTCCCATTTCACCGACTACAAACAGCTTGGCATGGCTGTTGCTTTTCAGACATTCTTCCACATCCTTAAAAATATTGTGGTTGTATGAACCTGCAAGACCTTTATCCGCCGTTACAACAATGTAGCCGACTTTCCGGTCTTCCGGCTTAATTTCCGGACGCTGGTTAAAAAACTCGCTTTTCATATCCGGAACATGTCTTAAAATTCGTCCGATTGCCATCTGCATAGAGTAAAAGTACGGCTCTGTTTCATCCAGACTTGCCTTTGCCTTTTTCAGCTTGGAGGAGGATATCATATACATAGCATTGGTAATTTTCATTGTATCCTGGATACTTTTCATCCGATCCAGAATTTCCCTTGCATTCGCCATGTCCTCACCTCTCCTTATGATGCTTTGTAGCTTGCCTTAAATGCATTTGCCGCATCAAGAATCTGCTGTGTCAGTTCATCTGTCAGAACCTTATCGCGTTCAATTGTTTCCATAATTGCGGTCTGTCTGGTATTAAAATGCTCTAACAAATCCATCTGGAACTGCTTAATCTTACTCTTTTCAATATCCATCATGACTTTATGGGTCGCACAGCATAAGGATACAACCTGTTCTGACTGGCTGAGCGGTCTGTACAACGGCTGCTTTAACATTTCCATCAGGGAATTACCATACTGTAACTGCTCCTTTGTTGCCGCATCAAGGTCTGAGCTGAACTGTGTGAACACTTCCATTTCCCTAAACTGCGCCAAGTCAATACGGATACTTCCGGAAGCCTTTTTCATTGCCTTTGTCTGTGCCGCACCACCTACACGGGATACGGAAAGACCGACATTGACCGCCGGACGCATGCCTGAGAAGAACAAGTTGCTCTCAAGGAAAATCTGTCCGTCTGTAATTGAAATAACATTCGTCGGAATGTATGCAGATACATCGCCTGCCTGTGTTTCAATAATCGGAAGTGCCGTAATCGAACCGCCGCCGAGTGCATCGCTTAAACGGCTGGAACGCTCGAGCAGTCTTGAATGTAAATAGAATACATCACCCGGATAAGCTTCACGTCCCGGAGAACGCTCAAGTAACAAGGATAATGCTCTGTATGCAACCGCATGCTTTGATAAATCATCATAAACAATCAGTACATCCTTGCCCTTGTGCATAAAGTATTCTGCAAGCGCCGTACCGGAATACGGTGCAATATACTGTAACGGAGCCGGGTCACTGGCTGTTGCGGAAAGTACGATAGAATAATCCATCGCATCATATTTCTTTAATGTATTTACAATCTTTGCAACGGTAGAAGCCTTCTGACCGATTGCAACATAGATACAGATAACGTCCTTGCCCTTCTGATTTAAAATGGTATCAATGGCAATGGCTGTCTTACCAGTCTGTCTGTCACCGATAATTAACTCTCTTTGTCCGCGTCCGATTGGGAACATAGAGTCAATGGCAAGAATACCGGTTTCCATTGGCTCGCTGACAGACTTTCTGTCTACGATACCCGGGGCATCTTGTTCGATTGGACGGTACTCTGTGCTTTCAATTTCACCCTGTCCGTCAATCGGTGCACCTAACGCATCAATGATTCTTCCGACAAATGCATCACCTACCGGAATACCGGCTTTCTTTCCGGTTCTTACAACACGTGTGCCTTCACGGATACCGGTGTCTTTACCAAAAAGAATACATCCGATTTCGGTTCTCTTGATATCCTGAACCATACCCTTTACGCCGTTGTCAAATACCACGATTTCACCGTACATAGCATGTTCAATACCGTAAACGGTTGCGATACCGTCACCGACCCATATTACAGTTCCTGTTTCTTTATCTGTCGCTTCACTATCGAAATTTTCGATTTCACTCTTTAAAATCGAGATAATTTCCTCTGAACTAATGGAACTCAAAATATCACCTCTTTACTAATTTCTGTTTCATTCTTGTTAATTTTCCTGCTACGCTTTCATCAATCCGGATGCCGCCTGCTTCAATCACAAAACCTGCGAGCAGTTCCGGTTCATGGATATATTCAAAAACCACTTTATTTTTATGAAAACGCTTTGACAGATAAGCTGTCAATCCCTCAACCTGCTTTTCCTGTGGTTTTTCCACATAGAACAGCTTTGCACGCAGAACATTTTCCTGTTCGTCTGCATAATCGCGGTATGCCTGGAAAATTTCATCAATGAGTGAAACACTCTGATTTCTGCACAGTACCTTGAAAAATGCGCGCATGCTTTCTGGAAAGAGTCTGTCAATTACCACATACTTTTCATGCAGTGTCACAACCGGACTTGCAAGGCTTTCATAAAGCGCATCTGCTGCTTCAAACAATTCCTTACTGTACCGGATATCTTCCTTTGAAACGCCCAATTGATATAAAACAATTGCATAATTAATTGATATCTGTGTCATGGGCATCACCTGCTTTATTTAAAAATTCGTCATACAGTTTCGCATTGTCAAGACTGCCTGCCTGCTCACCAATGACTTTCGCCGCTGTATCAATTGCAAGACCGGCAATCTGTGATTCCAGTCCGCGCAATGTTTTTTCACGCTGCGACACTACCGTCTTCTCTGCATTTTCTATAATCTTACCAGCCTGACTGTTTGCATCGGATACAATCCGGTCATATTCGGTTTTTGCTGTTGTCTTAGCTTCCTGAATAATGTTATCAGCATCGGCATTTGCCGTTTTTAAGGTATCCTCATACTGACTTTTTAATTCATTTGCATTTTTTTCAGCAGCTGCCGCGTTTGCAAACTGTTCTTCTATCATGGCTTTTCTCTTTTCCATAACGGCTACAACCGGACCGAAAAGGAATTTCTTCATTAAAAGATATAAAACCAGCAGATTGATGATTGTAAAAACAAGATTGATATCTACTCTTAACATCTTGTATAACCTCACCTTTCCTTTAGTTTATGTATTACTTTAACAGGATAATGATCAAAAGACCGATTACGAAACCATATACGGCTGTTGCTTCGGCAAGAGCGGCACCAATTAACAAAGTACTTCTGATTTTCTTATCTGCTTCCGGCTGTCTTGCAATCGCATCTACTGCCTTACCTGTTGCATGACCGATACCAAGACCTGCACCGATACCTGTAATAACTGCTACACCTGCTCCAATTGCTAATAATGCTGACATAATTTTAATCTCCTTTTTTCTTCATTCATTTTTAAATTTTTCAATTTTTAAGCTTCTTCCACAGCTTCTTCAATATACATGCCCGTTAAGAAAACAAATACATAGGCCTGTATTAAACCGTCAAAAATATCAAAGTAACAGCTGAATACCACCGGCACAAAAAGCGGCACTACTATTTTTAACAGTTCCATAATAACAAATGCTCCTAGCACATTACCGAAAAGTCGCATACATAAAGACAACGGTTTGATGAATAATTCCATCACATTGATGGGAGCAATAATCGGGGACGGCTCTACAAAGCTCTTTACCCAGCCTTTCACACCCTTTGCATGAATTCCTGAATACTCAACAAGAATAATGCTCATAACTGCCAGTGCTGCAGTAACATTTAATGCTTTCGTAGGCGGTTTGAAACCAAACAACCCGATTAAATTGGCAATTCCGATATAGATTGCCACTGTGGAAAGATAGGGAATGTATCTGCGACCCTTCTCTCCCACAATCTCTTCAAAGAAATTGTAAAGTCCTGAAACGGCTGTTTCCAACATCAGCTGTTTCTTTCCGGGATTTTCCACTTTTAAGTTTCTGACTAAGCACAGGCATAAAACAACCAGTACCGCCATGATAATCCATGTGACTACCACTGCTTCGGAAACACCAATCCCGCCAAATACCGGAATGGTAAAGACTGTTTCGCAGTTCAATTCCTCTAAAAGACTGTTCACTAAATCGTCCGTAATATCACTTCCTTTCCAGCACCCTTTTATAATAGGTAGGTTTGCTTTATTTTTCTATAAATCATTATATTCCCTATTGTCAATTTTTCAATTTAAAAAGATGTTTTTTTTGTGTTCGGAAAAATAGGATAAAAAATCCATAAAGCATTTGCCGTTTCTTTCCTTTTTTGTATAATTTTTAACATACATTTTATGCATCAAAGTGAAATTTTTGTGTTTTGATTTTGATGCATTGCTTTTTTTGTGCAAAATGCACAAAAACGTCACATTTTGAAAATTTCCCAAAAAGATTGTTTTTGTGCATCCTGTATATTATATGTGTATTGTGCAATACATTTTTTATATGTTATGTTGTTTTACGCTCAGTTTAGATTTTGTTAATAAATTTTATAATTGTAATATTTTTTCCAGCAGATATACTCTGTTAAACGGAAATGAGAAGTAATATCCGTCCACAAAATCCGCAGTCTGTGCCATAACTTCCCTTGCGATTTCAATGCCGACAGCTTCTCCTTCTTCCTTTGTAGCATTTTCCGGATACCGTGCAATAATCTGCTCATCGACTTCAATACCGGTCATTTCATTTTTCATAAAGACGGCATTTCTTCTGCTGACAAACGGCATAACGCCGCATAAAATCCGCGCTCCGGTTTCTTCTTTAATCTGTCTTAAAAGGTTTACGCCTTTTTCGGTAAATACCGGCTGGGTGAAAAAGAAGTCCGCACCCATTTCCATTTTTTTACGGATACGGTCAATTTCAACGTTTAAGTTGCGGCGGTTCTGGTTAATCGCACCACCGAACACCACCGGGGAATCCGCAAACTGTTCGGTATTCATATCATGAATGATATTCATTAATCCAATTGAATTAAAATTAAATACAGCTTTTACGGTTTGTCTGGCTACCGCCGGAACTGGATCGCCCGTTACCACGAGAAAATTATTGATACCATTGATATGTGCGCCTAAAAGCTGGGAGCGCATGGCTATGGCATTTTTATCGCGGCAGCATAAATGCGGCATGACACACATACCCGTTTCTTTAGATACCTTTTCCGCCATCAGAATCGAGTCCACACGCGTTCTTCCAGAAGGCGAATCCGGGAAAGTCAGCACATCAACATTGCTCTTTCTTAACGCGTGTGCGGCTTCCATCAGCTTTTTATCGTCACTGCCAAGCGGCGGTGCAAGCTCGACGGCAATGAGTTTCTTTCCCGTTCTCTCTTTCTTCCTATAAAAAGCGTTGTTCTGTACCGGCTTTTCATTTTCGCAGATTTTCTGTTCTGCCCTGCGTGCCGTTTTCGTCATACCAGCTGTTTTGGCACTCAGTCGGCGGATATGCTCCGGTGTCGTACCACAACAGCCGCCAGCAATATCTGCACGTACCTGCATAATATCGCAGACACGTTCTGCAAAATAACTGCCGTTATCAGCAGAGAATACCATACGGTTGCTGATATTGTGGGGATAACCGGCATTGGGCAGTGCCGTGATATATTTATCTGTCCGGAATTTTATATTCTGGAATAAGGTCGCCATATGCCCCGGTCCGATACCACAGTTTAAGCCATAAGCATCTGCAGGGCTTTTCTGCGCTTCTTCAAACAGGCGGTGCATACTCAGCCCTGCACTGCTGTAGCCATACTGGCTGACTGCAAACTGTACAATCACAAAAAGCGGTGTTTCTTCCTTTATATAACGGATTACAGGAAGAATCGTTTCCAGCTCTGAAAAGGTTTCAAATACAACGGCATCCACTCCACTCTCCACAAATAATTTTGCTAAGAAAAGATAGTGTTTTTCGGCGGCTTCCGTATCAAATGCAGCTTCTGCCGGTACCGGTCCGATGTCACCCGCCACATATGCCTTTCCGTCTGCGGCTTCTTTTGCAAGACGGCATGCACTTTTTACATTTTCTGCAAGAAGTCCCTGCCCACAGTTTAATAAGTCCGGATGTGCCGCAAAGGTATTGGTACGGATCAGCTTTGCTCCGGCAGATACGTATTCCTCATGGATTTCCCGTACCCGTTCCGGCGCAGACAGATTAGCAAGCTCCGGCAGCTCTTTGGTATTATATTTTTCTGCATAGTACGTGCCAAACGCACCATCACAGATTAAATAATTTTCTTTTAAATATTCTGAAATTGGTTTCATTTCTTTCTCCGTTCCTCTGTATTTTACTGCATTTTTATGCACAATTATATTTATCATACCATACCTGCCGGTATTTGTGAACTGCACAACTACAGTCCCTGATTCTGTATTTTCTGCCGCTTTTGTGTGCGGCTTGCATATATGTCTGCCGGATGCTATTATAAAGGCATTGCAAATGACAATAAAAATGGAGTGCGAAACGATGAGTATTTATTTAAAACCGATTCTGACAGCCTGCTATGTCTTCCCGGTACTGGCTGCCCTGTTTACCCTGCCTTATATTATCCGGCAGTACCATAAGTACGGTTCAATCCTGGTACTGCGTACCGGGATTGTATACACATTTATTTTTTATATGATGACTTCTTATTTTATGACGATTCTGCCGCTTCCGCCAATTGACTCGGTTACTCCGGAAAGTGCCACGATGCTTCTGACACCGTTTGATGCTGTGCGGCGATGGCTGGACGGGTGTTCTTTTGTCCTTACTGACTTCTCAACCTATAAGGATACATTTACGAACCCCGACTTTTTACAGATTGTCTTTAATATCCTGTTGCTTCTGCCGTTTGGCGTATATCTGCGGTATTACTTTAACCGCAGATGGTATCAGGTTTTACTGCTTTCTTTTTTATACAGCCTGTTTTTTGAATGTACACAGTTAAGCGGTCTTTACGGCATTTATCCCTATCCGTACCGCTTCTTTGAAGTAGACGACTTAATCTGCAATACCTTAGGCGGCATGATTGGCTTCTGGATAACACCCGCACTTTTGTTTTTCCTGCCGAGCCGCAAAAGGCTTGATGAAACGGCGTACAGACGCGGCAGTGAGGTTTCGTCCTTCCGCCGCCTGTTTGGTCTGCTTGCCGATTACGCAATCATTTTAGGCGTATATTTTTGTGTGTGGAAATTTACTGATGTTTTACAGTCTTTTTCCCATTCCATACAGCTGTTTTTAATTCCGCTTTTTGCGTTCTGCTACTTTACGGTCTGTGCCATTTTATTTCACGGATCAACCTTTGGTAAATTTTTAGTCAGTATCCGTCTTGAACGCACCGGAAAGAAAAACACGAAAAAGCACGCTGCGGCACATGTACCGGTTTTACTGCTGTTACTGCGGGAAGGAATTTTACATCTTCTGCTGATTCCGTCCCCGTACTACATTTTGCTGATGTATTCCGCACTGTCCGCCGGACCTTCCAAAAGAACAGAAATGCTTTTAGTGTGTGGTGCTTCATCGCTGATTGCATTCGTCATCTTTTTTATTTTTAATTTTTGTTACTGCTTTATCGGCAAAAACCGGGATTTATTTTACGACAGACTGTGCCGGATTCACGTTACCAGCTCCACGTCCGGTACAACACAAACGTCCCAAAGCAGCTTATAAAAAACTAACTGCCCCGGGACGAAAAATCATCTGCAATGCAGATATCCTATTGTCCATATCGGATAAAGCAAAAACCGGAAGGGCTTTCTGCCCTCACATTTATATATACGAGAGAAGTGCCTTTCCGGTTTCTATTTTTTAATTTTTATATACGGTTTTTCCTTCTTTTATCGTTTCAAGTACCACAATGTCTTTAATACATTTTTTATCGGCCTTGAGCGGATTGGCATCTAAAATCACCATATCTGCCATTTTTCCTGCTTCTAATGTGCCTTTTTGATCTTCCTCCTTATACGCATAAGCAGCATTGATTGTCACTGCCTGTAAGGCTTCATAGACATTAATGCACTGTTCCTGACCGATTGGCTGTCCTTTTCTTGTCACACGATTGACAGCGCACCACACTGAATGAAGCATATCCGGCTTTGTAACCGGTGTATCCTGATGAAAGTTATAAATCAGTCCGCGCTCTAAGGCGGATTTTACCGGGCTGATTCTTGCACCGCGCACCGCGCCTAAGTTCTTTAAATGAATATCGCCCCAGTAATACGTATGTCCAATAAATATAGAAGGAATCATTTTTAGCTGCACCATGCGGTCAAGCTGGTCATCCCTTACGGTCTGGCAGTGTATCATGACCGGACGGTAATCGCCGTCTGCCGTACCCATTTCTTTTAGTGCCGCCTGATAACTCTGTATAAACTGTTCCGATGCCGCATCGCCGTTACAGTGTGCAAGAATCTGGTACCCACCGCGTACTGCATCCTTTGCCGCTTTTGTAACATAGGCATCGTTATGGGTCGGATAACCACAGTAGTTTTCCTCCCCTTCATACGGTTTACTAAGCCATGCAGATTTGCCCTGTGGCGAACCGTCTAAAATCACTTTAACACCGCCGATTTTAACACGGTTTTTATATTTTCCGTTGTAATCCGCATATTCTTTGACCGTCTTTTCATAATCTTCCTTTAAAATGTATGCCACAACGTCCAGTTCCAAACCGCCAGATGCTGCAAATGCCGTCAACCCCTGCATGGTCTGTGCCATTGCCGCACCTTCCTGAACGGTTGTAATACCATATTTTAAATAAAGCTGCTGGGCTTCTTTCATCTGCTCTGCCATATCCATTTTCATGCGCGGCATGGCTGCGGCAAGCACCTGCATCAGTGCAGGCGTTTCCTCTACATAGCCGTCCGGCTCTCCGCTTTTATCCCTGCCGAATCTTCCGCCTTCCGGGTCTTTGGTTTCTGTCGTAATTCCTGCAAGCTTTAGCAGCGCCGAATTGGCAACTCCCATATGACCGGAGGCGTGGGAAATGTAGATTGGCACGGTTTTGGATACTTCGTCCAAAACCGTCTTATCCGGGTGTTTCTGCTCCGCAAGAAAATTATGGTCGTAACCGGTTGCAAAAATCATACCGTTTTCGTCAATCTGATTTTTTTCCAGATAGTTTTTCAATGCCGTGACAATATCCTCAAAGCTTTCCGTATCCGACAAATCACACATCTTTATGCTCTGTGCCGTCTGTACAAAGTGACTGTGTGCATCAATAAAGGCAGGCATAAGCGTATGACCCTTTAAATCCCGCTCCTGTGCCTCATTTCCGTAAAGCGCCCGCGCCTGTTTTAATGTACCGGTATACAGAATTTTTTTATCTTCCGTGACAAGTGCTTCACAGGAATCCTTTGCCCCCGTCATCGTAATAATATCACCGTCATAATAAATCGTTTTCATGCCTGCCTCCTTTACACACTCTGATTTTTTACATTAATCATCTTTACTCTGTGAAGAAATTGTATAAGACTCCTCAACCGGCAGGACAAAGATTCGTCCATCGCCGGAGTTGCCGGATTCACCGGTCTGTGCCGTATCCATGATAATATCAATAATTTCATTTTTATCGTCATCATCACATACAATCATCAGCATATTTTTAGACATTTCATCATAAACCAGTTCGCCTACCTGAATTCCATGCTGTTTACCGCGTCCTGCAACACTCCACTTGGTCGATGCGCCGTATCCGGCATCGGCAAGCGCTTTATTAACTTCATAAACCTTTTCTGGTCTTACAATCGCATATATCATCTTCATATCATTTTCCTCCAGTTCCCTGTAAACTTTAATTCCAACTGTTATGAATCATTGATTCAACTGCCGCCGTATCGGTTACATCTACCGTATCATGCAGATACCCGCGTAAGAACGGAATCTCTTCGCCACTTTCCGCGCCATCTGAAATTCTGCCTTTTGCTACGGTAAAGGTCGGCTTTCTTAATACACCAAACACCTTTAACAAAATGATATAAATAAATATTGTCAGGAACATACCGCCGCACGCTATCGGAAGCGAAATCATTTTAAGCCCCGCAAATGTGATAAACAGCATGGTTGGTGTTGAAAAAATCATTGCCATATTCATCATACCCAGTTCCGCACCGGTTGATGTCTGTAACTTCGGGTCAACCATACGGAGCAGTGATACACCGCTTGGTGTTGTACCGGTGCTTGTACCGAATACACCCAGCACCCGCTCGAAATCGTGGTCACTGCCAAGACGTTCTCCAAAGAACAGGCAGATGAAAAACGTAACAATACCGCTTGCAACACTGGCAAGTAAAATCGGAACAATCCAGTTTCCGATGATGCCTACCTGAATTGCCATAAAAGCACATACAACCAAATAATCAGAAAGAAATCCTGTAATTCTGCTCTGGAATGCATTGTTAATCAGATATTCAATGTTTAACTTTCTCATCACAGCTTTTACAATATAGGCTGCAAACATGCCCCACATAAACAGCATGGCACTAAACGTTGAACCAAGCGCCGGAATGAAGTTTACCAGCTTCGCAAGAACAAGTGCAAGCAGGTAGCAGACACCCATAATGGCAAAATGGGCAGCCGCTGTTTCAATATTGGCACTGTGGAAAGTCGATTTACCAAGTGGCTCTCTTTGTTCCTCCGGTACAAAATATCCCCGTTCAACAGCTTCATTAATCTTACTTTTATTTCTTGCAAGCCCTTTCTTTAATCCGTATCTTGCAAACGGTACTCCGATTAAAAATGCAGAGAGGAAACCAAAGATTGCATAAGTTAATGCTACCATTTCTGCCTTGTCAAATCCATAGGTATATTCAAAAAGTCTGCCGTAGGTAGATGCCTGTCCCGGTCCCTGACAGAATGCAAACGGAACTAAAATGCCATATATCGAATCCATATGAAATGCTTTTCCTGTAATGGATACGATTAAAATACCGACAAGCGGCTGGAGTGCATACAAAATACACCAAATGAGTGCCATACCGATTGCACCTCGTACCGGACCGCTGCTTTTCTTCTTTTTGCCGTCTTCTGTTTTTTTATTCTTTTTCTTTTTACTGCCTGTCAGTCCGATAGAAATAAAGGACATCACAAAAAATACATCTACAATATTACTGAAATCCGTTACACTTACACCGCCGACCGGATATTTTGACAGTACCAGATTCATCAGGATAAATCCTAAGATACCGCCGATAACACTGACCGGCATCAGCATATGCTGAAAGAATTTCACTTTTGCGCGGATTGCCATGCCGATACACAGCATCACGCTTGCCAGTCCAAACGCAACAACAACACTATACATAGGTGTCACCTCTTTTCTCTTGCACTGTCCTTATGCCAGTTTATGATACATTTCGCTTAACATTTCATCGGTAATTTCAACCGGATTGTTGTAAAGGTTTGGATGTCTGCTGATTCGTACCAGCTCTGAAATCTGTTCCTCTGTTAAATGCAAATCCTTTAAATCATTGCGCAGTCCCATCTTCGCCTTTAATTCATGGATGGCATCTGCCATTTCCTCTGTATCCTTAAATCCCAATTTTCTTGCAAATTCATCAATTCTTGCACCGTCTGCACCCTTTGCATTGATTCTTGCAAAATAATCCAGTGTCATGCCGCAGGCTTCTCCGTGCGGAATGTGGTGGATATTCGTCAGCGGAAATGAGCAGGCATGGGAAGAGGTTGTCTTTGGCAGGGTAAATGCAAGTCCTGCAATTAATGAAGCTTCACACATTTTCTCTCTTGCTTCCTCGTCTGCCGGGTCTAAATATGCCTTATACAGATACTGAAATACCAGTTCTGCCGCATGAAGGGCACACGCATCACAGATTGGCTGGTGTCCCTTGCTCCAAAAGCCCTCTAATGCATGGGATAACACATCAATTCCTGTTCCTGCCGTAACCTTCGGCGGCATGGTGTATGTTAATTCCGGGTCGATAATCGCATAGCTTGGGAAAAATCCGTCCGATACAATCGGGGATTTCTTTCCATTTGCGTGGTCTGTCAGTACAGATACGCATGTTACTTCACTGCCCGTTCCTGCTGTTGTCGGCACTGCAATTAACGGCAGATGTTCCTGTGGCATGGCAACACCTGTTCCATGGTATTTTCTAATAGAATCGTCCGTTAATGCAATACTTGCTGCTGCCTTTGCACAGTCCATGGAACTGCCGCCGCCAAGTGCTACAACAAAGCCGATTTCCTTTTCATGGATAATTGCCGCACAGGCATCAACCTCTGTAACATCCGGGTTTGGGGATAAATCCCCGAAGGAAGCGATAATCGCTCCTTCGCTTTCCTTTACAATGCGCTCTGCCAGACCGTTTGTAAAGAAGAATGGGTCTGCAACCAGTAAGCCGTTTTTAATTCCCATTTCCTTTGCTAAATCTTTTACTTCGGACACTCTGCCCTTGCCGAACCGGATTTTAACCGGCTGTAAATAATCCCAATTCATATTAACCTCGATTCCGCCGTATAATTTACGGCTTTTTATTAATCACAAAACTTTTCATCTGCCATTGTTAATACTTCATCCAGAATTGGAAGGTATTCTTCTAATTCTTCCTTTGTAATAATCAGCGGCGGGCATACTTCGATGAAATTCTCACGTCCGAAGGTTGCAAATCCTCTTTTCTTTAACTCTGCGAAAATCCAAGGCATTGCTGTTCCCGGAACACCATACTCCTGTAACGGTTCTCTTGTTTCCTTATTCTTAACCATTTCGAGCGCGCCGAATAATCCGATACATCTTGCTTCACCGACACACTTATGCTTTTCTACCATCTTCTGCATAAACGGTGCAACGATTTCATGCATTTCGGCTACATGCTGTTCAATGTTGTGTTCCTTGTAATAAGTCAGTGCTGCAACACCGGCGGCACAGGCAAGTGTATGTCCTGAATAAGTAAGACCACACTGTAATACATTTTCTTCAAAATAATCTGCAACCTTTTTATTTACAATAACGCCGCCGAGCTGTACATAGCCGCAGGTAACACCTTTTGCAAATGTAATCATATCCGGTACGAAATCGAAGTTCTGCCATGCAAACCACTTACCGGTTCTAAAGAAGCCTGCCATAACCTCATCGCAAATCATTAAAATACCATACTTGTCACAAAGCTTTCTGACACCTTCCATATAACCCTTTGGTGGTAAAATCACACCGTTTGCACCGACAATAGATTCCATCAGGATTGCGGCTACATTCTGCGGGCCTTCATATCTTAACTGCAAATCCAGATCTGCAAGTGCTTTCTTTGTAACGGCTTCATCATCAACACCGTATGTATAACCGTCTCTGTACATCTGCGGATTCATGAATTTTACAAATCCGTTTGCACCGCCGATTTCTGCGGCAAATCTTCTCCAGTCACCGGAAGCATTGGAAGCACCGAGTGTTGCGCCATGATAGCTTCTATAGCATGAGAATACTTTTGTTCTTCCTGTTACCATACGTGCCATTTTAATTGCATTTTCATTTGATTCGGCACCGCCGTTTGTAAAGAATACTCTCTTAAAATGATCTGCTCCGGCAGCTTCAACTAACATCTTTGCAAGCTTGCTCTTTGGCTCTGAAGCATACGCCGGTGCCATAAAGCACATCTTATCTGCCTGTTCCTTAATTGCTTCAACAATTTCCGGAAGTTCATGTCCAAGATTTGAGCAGACTAAAAGGGAAGCCATATCTGCATATTTCTTTCCATCATAATCCCAGAAATAAATTCCCTTTGCCTTTTCAACCGGTAATGCATCTACACCTGATTTTGACCATGACTGCATTACATAATCCTTGTGCATCTGTGCTACTTCTTTTCCTGTTAAATTTCCCATTTGTTTGTCCTCCTGAAAAAATAATTTCTGTTATGCAGAAAAAAACAACAAGGCGCCAGATTCTCCATTTGGAGTTTCTGACGCCTTTGTCATTTCTGTTATCTAACTGATGATTTTATTTTACATTTTTTACCGCCAAATACAATAGTTTAAAGCCTAAACCTTTTTGTGCCTTAGCACAAAGTCCGGATTTACTTTATTTATTTTGAAAACTTCCTTAATTTAGCGACCAACAGCCCCAGTGCCAGTTCATTGCGGACTGAAAACTTTGTAATATCCACATTTAAAAGGGCTTCGATTTTCTTGATTTTGTAATTGACTGTGTTCCGATGCACAAACAGCTCCTCTGCCGTATCCTGTACACTACCGTTGTGCTTCATATAACAGTCCAGTACTTCCACCAGATTACTGTTATTTAACGCATCATATTCATCCAGCGGCCGGATAGTATCCTGATAATATTCTTCAAAGCAGTCTGTATTTTCTATATTAAACAGCAGGCGGTTCACACCCATGGATGCATACGTTCTTGTCGTATCTTCCTCGTTTTCCATTTTTGACAAATCCACAATTTTTCTTGCAATCTGATAGCTTTTTGACAGACGGCGGAAACCCGCTGTGGTATTTCCAACACCAACAAATATAGATTCCGTGTTTTTCAATAACGGTACAATCTGTTCTTTGACAGTCTCTGCAAATTCAGCTGCTTTTTCTTCCTTCATGTCACTAAATACCATTAAAATTCTGTCATTTTCCGTAAATACAACAACATCATGTTTTTCCTGCTCCATCACGCGCGCCGCTTTCTGTGCAAAACGCTCCAGACGGTCTTTTAAAATCGGTGCATAAAATATTTCTTCCTTTTCATTTTCAAGCCGGTCGCAGATGTCCATCATCACAACCACGTAATTCCACTCGGCGAAGTAGCCTTTCTGCATGAGTGCCGATACGTATAGTTCTTCCTGCTTCGGCGTAAATATAGCATAACGGAATGCTGCAGACAACTGCATTGCGCGCTGCTGGGACTGCGTAATTGTAAAACAGATCATCCGCATCATATCTGCCATATGCACACTCCACGGCACTTCAAAAACCGGAAAATCGTGTGCATTGCCAAAATCAATAACCTCCTGCGGAATTTCAGCCACATAAGGTCCGATGTTTACTACCATTGCACTGGCATGATTTTTATAGACCCGATCCACCAGCGCAAGCAAAGACATTTTTTCACCGACACCGATTCCTGTTGTAAATGCAATTTCCCCACCGGACAAAAAATCGGCAATTTCTGTTGTATCTACCATATGCACCCATTCGACCGCATTGGTCAGACCGTTTTTTCCGGCGACCAGCTTAATATCTGCACAGCCCGCCTGCCGGATGGCTTCTTTTAAAACTACACTCATATCCTGCCCTCCTTTATTTATACAATCGCCATGACTCCTGACAGCAGTAATAAAATGTATGTCATTTTCATAAAAATTTCCTGTGGCAGCTTCTTTACCAGCTTTGTGCCAATCCATGTACCTGCAAAAACAGGAATAATTCCTGCTATTAACAAAAACCACACATGGCTGTTAAAATGTCCCGCCTGAAACTGGATTCCTGTAATGTAACAGCCAATCGTCAACCAGATTAACGCAATAGTTGCCCTGAATTCCTCCTTATCTTTTAATGCCCCTGCCGCATAAATGACAAGCAAAGCCCCGCCGGATACAAACATTCCGTGAATAATACCCGCGGCAAAGATGACAAACAACATAAGTACAGCCGGAAGTCTGAGCTGTTTTTTCACAAACAGCTTATCCAGCGCAATCACAATAATCATAATGCCGTAAAATGTCAGAAGCTGCTGCATCGGAAATACTTCAAATATTTTCATTCCCACAACCATACCGGCTGCCATCAGCACAAACATCTTAAAAAATTCCTTCCAGTTAATATGCCGGAATCCGGTAATTACAATCATCAGACTGGAAATCTGTGCAATTGCATTCAGCAGTGCCTTTGCTTCGTCCACACCGATTAATTTCATAGTCGGCGGCATGGAAATCAATGTCCCCGCAAAGCCTGTAATTGCCTGTAAAAGATTGGCACCAAATAAAATCAAAAACACTAAAATTTCTTTTATGCCCATCGCTTTTCCTCCTTACAATGCAAAAAGGAGACAGCTGCTGCAATCTGCAACACGGCTGCCTCCTTTGGCATTTTTTTATATTTTTATCATCTTCTGCAGGCTTGTGTTTCTGCCCAGCAGGACGACACATCAATTAATGTGTCATAAAGAACATAATCGCAAATAACGCGCCGACAACCCATGTGAACGGCTTAATTTCCTTTACTCTGCCTGTAAAAATACAGATAAATACATACGTAATCAGACCGAATGCAATACCGTAGCTGATATTATAGGCAAATGGCATCATCGCGATTGTCATAAATGACGGTACGGCTACTTCCGGCTTATGCCATTCAATATCTGCAACGCCACCCATCATCAATACGCCGACATAAATCAGTGCTGCTGATGTCGCACAAGTCGGAATCAGTACTGCAACCGGGCTTAAAAACATTGCAACGAAGAATAACACCCCTGTTGTAAATGCCGCAAGACCTGTTCTTGCACCTTCTGCAACACCGGCAGAGGATTCTACGAAGGTTGTAACCGTAGAAGTACCGCAGATAGCACCTGTTACTGTTGCAATCGCATCGGATAACATCGCCTTTTCAAAGTTCGGTACTTCGCCTTCTTCTGTGAGCATATTTCCTCTTGAACATGCACCGTAGAGTGTACCAAGTGTATCAAACATATCTACCATGCAGAAAGCAAGTGCTGTTGTAATCATCAGAATCACTAAATCTGCTGTAGAATGGGTTGCCAGATAGCCTGAAAAATCGAAGCCGTCTGTAAATACCTTTAAAAATGCCTGTGAACCCCAGTCACCGAATGCAGTAAACGGATTGAAGTTCATATTTGCCGCAAATCCTTTGTAAAATCCCGGAATGGTGCAGCCAAGGATATAATAAAGACCTGTTCCGCCGAGAATTCCCCATAAAACAGAACCCTTTACTTTTTTGTAAGATAATACGGCAATAATAATCAGCGCCGCAATTGTAACAAGCTTTGGCATAATTTCTGCCCAGGTTGCATTCCCGTTAAACAGGTTAAAGCTTGTCAGGTTGACACAGGTAGAGCTTGAAGAAACAATAATTCCCGCATCCTGTAATCCCAAAAATGCAATAAACAGACCGATACCGGCTGAAATTGCCATTCTGACACACTGTGGGATAGCATCAAATAACATCTTACGGACACCGGTCAGTGTCAGGATGATAAATACTACACCATCTAACAATACAAGAATCAGTGCATTTGCATAAGATAATCCGAATGTAAAGCAGACTGTGTACACAAAAAATGCATTCAGTCCCATACCGGATGCCAATCCTAAAGGAAGATTTGCGAGGAATGCAATTAAAAATGTACCGACAACGGCTGAAATTGCTGTTGCGATATAAATGGCATTATATGATACAACGCCAAGTTCTGAAAACATATTTGCATTAACCATGAGAATATACGCCATCGCCATGAAAGTTGTAATTCCGGCAAGCACTTCTGTTTTCACTGTCGAGCCATGCTCTTTGACCTTAAAAAATTTTTCCATGAGTCTTTCTCCTATTTTTTTCATTTATCCAAACACAGTCTGATTCTGTGCTGAATTCTTTGTATTCCCCAACTCCCTCAGACAGGCATTATAACACACTTTTTTCTTTATATCCACCCCATACCGCGCGAAACTGCATAAATCATATACAAAATATACGCACCAATCATGGCAATGCCCTCTTTCCGCTCTATTTTGTCACCTGTTGCGGCAAAAATATAAATAATAATACTCAGGCCGATTAAAATAACCGTGTCATACAACGACTCCGTTATCACCGGAATCGGATGAATAAAAGCTGACACGCCTAAAATCAGCAGAATATTAAAGATATTGGAACCGATAATATTACCTGCCGCCATACCGTTTTGTCCTTTTTTTGCCGCAACCACAGATGTGACCAGTTCAGGAAGTGATGTTCCCATGGCTACAATCGTAAGCCCCACCAGCGTTTCTGTCATATGACAGGCAAGTGCAATGGTTTTTGCACTGTTTACAACAAGCTGTCCGCCGATAATAATCGCAGCTGCACCACCAAGAATGTACACTGCGCACTTCCACGCCGGAAGTTCCGCAATTTCTTCATCCTCCACTTTATTTTTAAGCGCCATCAGAACCGTAAAGGCAAGATACGCAATAAACAGCAGAATCAAAATCACCGCATCCAATCTGCCAATTGTTCCTGAAAGCAGTATACCATCCGCAGTAAAGACCTTCTGCCCTGTAAATACATAATCTGCAATCATGACTGCCAGTATCACGGAAACAATAATTGAAAACGGAAAATCCCGCTTCATAATGCCCCTATCCACTGTCACCGGTGTAATCACGGCGCAGATTGCAAATATCAGCACCAGGTTAAAAATATCTGACCCGATAATGTTACTGATTGCGATTTCATTAGAACCCGCTATTGCCGCAGATACACTGACTGCCAGCTCCGGCGCACTCGTCCCCATTGCTACAATTGTAAGACCGATGACCACACCCGGAATTTTCAACTTCCCCGCAACGGCCGAACTGCCTTCCACAAAAAAGTCTGCCCCTTTTACAAGTGCGGCAAACCCGATTACCAGTAATACCAACTGTATAATAATTGTCATATTTCCCTCTTTTCTTTCAGCCTTTCGTTGACAAATAACCGGAACAGTGCATAACACACCGAACAGATCGGAATAAAGGTCAGCATTCCCACGATACCAAACAAACTTCCGCCGACTGTTACTGCCATTAATACCCACATTCCCGGCAGTCCCACTGAGCTGCCGACTACATGCGGATATATGAGATTTCCTTCAATCTGCTGTAAAACGAAAAACATAATCACAAATATCACTGCCTTGACCGGATTTACCAGCCCTATCAGTATAATTCCCACAACACAACCGATAAAAGCACCTACAATCGGTATCAGCGCTGTAATGGCAATAACAATACCGATTAACAGCGCATACGGGAGACGGATAACCAGCATGGTTACACAGAACATCGTTCCAAGAATACACGCTTCCAGACACTGTCCTGACAAAAAGCTTGCAAATGTCGTATTGGCAAGCCGTACCACACGAAGTACTTTTTGGGCTGTTTTTTCTTTTGTAAATGCATACAGAATTTTCTTCGTCTGCCTTGCAAGTGTTTCTTTCTGAAACAAAACATAAATAGAAAAAATAAATCCAATAAAGAAATTCGTCACACCCGATACAATACTTGTCACTGCACCGATTCCGCCGCTGATAATTCCCTTTGTACCGGCAGTTACAAAATCCATTGCTGATTTTAACAGCGATTCCCAGTCAATCTGCACCGAAGCCAGCTGCTGTTCAATCTGCGGATAGGCTTTGGCCTGCTCCATCAAAAACTGCTGCACATTTTGAAACTGTCCCGGAATCAGCTTTACAATATCTGCAATTGTAGATACCAGCTGCGGAATCACAATAACCATAGCTGCTGCCAGAATTACAATAATTGCCAGTAATGTCAGGACATATGCACATGTTCTTCTAAGTGCCGCAAATTTTTCAGTCTGATACTGTTCTTTCTGAAAAAGATGCCGTTCAATCTGCTTCATTGGCACATTCATAATAAATGCAATGACCCCGCCGATTAAAAAAGGCATAAACAGTGTCAGAATCTTTGACATCACTGAAAAAATCAGCTGTAAATTCTGTAATGCCCAATATAGAATAATCAGCACTGCCCCAATTGTAATATACTTTTTAACTTCCTCGTTTTTTAAATTCCGATTCATTCTTTCCTCCTTTTTCTGCCTGCAATAAAGAAAAACGAGACTTTATTGCAACACAATCGTTACAATAAAAGTCTCACTTCCTACAACGTGCTCCGGAGAAATCTATTTTCCCGTACTGACGAAATCACGTTACATATACTGCCCGTATATGCAAGCTACTCCCTTTTATCTGTAAACATCATAACATAAAGAAAATCCGGCAGTCAACCTTAAATTTTTTAAGCCAGTGTGCTATACTGTGTATACATGCATTATTACAGAAGGAGTGATTTTGTGAATCCAACAGCTGAAAACGATTTTTCAACTGGAAGCATTCCCGCACACATGCTGCGTCTTGCGCTTCCTATGACACTGGCACAGTTAATCAATGTCTTATACAATATTATTGACCGTATTTTTATCGGAAGAATCCCCTTTGATTCTACCAATGCGCTCACCGGTCTCGGGGTTGCCTTTCCAATCTGTACGATTACCATTGCTTTTGCCAACCTTGTCGGCATGGGCGGCGCACCGCTTTTTTCCATTGAACGCGGGAAACGAAATGATGCCGAAGCCGAAAAAATCCTCGGTAACAGCTTTGTCCTTTTACTGTTGTTCGGCCTGTTTATTACAATAACGGGGCTGCTTTTGAAACGTCCGCTTTTATATCTGCTCGGCGCAAGCGAAGCCACCTTCCGTTATGCCGATTCATACATTACCATCTACCTGTGCGGTTCTGTTTTTGTAATGTTAAGCCTTGGCTTAAATTCATTTATTAATGCGCAGGGCTTTGCAAAAACCGGCATGCTGACCGTTTCCATTGGTGCGGTCTGCAACCTGCTGTTAGACCCTGTTTTTATCTTTTTACTGGGACTGGGTGTACAGGGTGCAGCTCTTGCAACTGTTATCTCACAGTTTATTGCCGCCTTGTGGACATTCACTTTTCTGACCGGGAAAAAGACGATGATACGGCTCTCTCCAAAACAATTTGCATTGGGCAGAAAACGTGTCTGCAAAATCCTTGCACTGGGGCTTTCCGGTTTTACCATGTCCATAACCAACAGTGCCGTCCAGATGGCGGGCAACGCCAGCCTGTCCATACACGGCGGGGACTTATACATCGCCGCCATGACCGTTATTAACTCCGTGCGCGAAGTGATTCAAATGCCGGTCAGCGGTATTTCCAACAGTGCCCAGCCGATTCTCAGCTTTAACTACGGTGCTGATAAAAACAGCCGGGTAAAGCAGACCATCCGCTATATGTCTGTGGCTTTGCTTATCTATACCGTAGCGGCATGGATTTTAACCATGATTTTTGCCAGACAATTTATCCTGCTTTTTGATTCGACACCGGAACTGCTCTCACTGGGTGCCGCCTGTATGCACATTTACTTTTTCGGATTTTTTATGATGTCCTTTCAATTTGCGGGGCAATCCGTTTTTACGGCACTTGGCAGATCCAAATATGCCATTTTCTTTTCGCTTTTAAGAAAGGTAATTATTGTGATTCCGTTAATCTATCTGCTTCCGCTCACGCCACTTGGTGTAAACGGCGTATTCTGGGCAGAACCGGTTTCTAATTTTATCGGCGGAGCCGCCTGCTTTATCACTATGTATTTTACGGTTTATAAGAAGCTGTAAAATACACAGCTGTTCTTAGTTGTCCGCAACAATCCTGGCATGGCTTCCGCCGTCCGGTGTCTTGGTAACAACAATCTGCCGCCCGATACGCTCCTTTAATTCGCCGACGTGGGAGATAATTCCCACAAGGCGGTTGCTCTCCGATAACCGCAGTAAAACATCAATCGCCTGTTCCAGTGAATTTTCATCCAATGAGCCAAACCCTTCATCAATAAACATTGTATCAATCTGGATACCACCCGTCTGCGACTGGATTTCATCGGATAATCCCAGTGCCATTGCAAGAGATGCCTTAAAGGACTCTCCACCCGATAAGGACTTGACACTACGGATACTGCCGTTATAGTGGTCAATCACGTTTAATTCCAGTCCGCTCTGCGCTCTTAGATTATCTGCCGTCTTTGCGCGCACCAGTTCAAACTGTCCCGATGTCATCTGCATAAAGCGGGTATTGGCCCGGATAATAATACGGTCAAAAAATGCTGTCTGAACATATGTTTCAAGCATAATTCTGTCCTGACCGCTCAATGCACCGTTTGCCGTATTGCTGAGTGCCCGTACCCACTGATACTGCTTTTCTTTTTCGCTGCTCTTTGCCGCAATCTTTTTTACTGCACCTGCCGCCCGCTCATTGACCGCAATCCGCAAATCCAGTTCCTTCTTTTCGTTCTGATACTGCTTCTGACAGACTTCCTTTTCCTGCCGCAGGGTCAGTAATTCCCCGTACTTTTTCCCACTCTCATTACTTTCATTGTTTTCTTTATCTTCTTCACCGCTTTTTAGCTGTGTGGTTAAATCAAGCACCCTTCTCTGCTCTGCTTCAAGTTTGATTTTACAATCCTGATACTGCTGCCCTGCCTGCTTTGCCCGCTGTTGTATTTCCTCTTTCTGCCGGACTTTCTGCGCAATGCTTTGTCTTGCCGCTTCTGCATTTTCAAACTTTAAAGTCTGTTTTAATTCATCCGCCTGCTTTTTTAAAGCTTCACCTTCTGTCTTTAATACAGAAATACGGCTGGTACGCTCTGCCACCTCTTCTTCCAGTTCTTTCTGGCGCTTTTCGCACTCCGGTAACTGCCCGGAAATCTTCTGCTCTAATGCGACATCGGCTTCCAGTCTGGCTTTCTGCACCATCAGCTGCTGCTTCTCATCTGCCAGTGCTTCTGCTGCCTGCTGTGTCCGGTAACTCACCTGCTTTATCACGTCAATCATCTGTTCCTGTGATGCTTCTTCCGAATCTGATAAATGCGATAAATCTGATACATTTGACATATCTTGTACCCCGGCAACGATCGTTGGATGTGTATCACTTATCAATGCCGCATACTGCGCAAGCATTTCTTTATATGCGCTCTGTACCCGTCCTTTTGCAAGTCCTGCCTCTGAACTGAGTTCAGAACGTATTTTCGTCTTTTTGTCATAATCGTCTTTTTGACTTTTTAACTGCTGTTGTGTCGGCGCATTTTCATGAAGCACTGCTTTCTTTGGGTGGTGCAGTGAACCGCATACCGGGCAGGCTTCGTCTTCACGCAGGTTCTGTGCCAGTATGCCCGCCTGCTCGTCAAAATAACGTTTTTCCATTTCCTCATAAATGCTTCCCGCCTGTGCCAATTGCTCTGCCGCCATAATATACCGCTTCTGTATGCGGTACATTTCATTGACAAGATTTTTATTCTGTACAACCTTTTCCTGTAAGACTTCTGTTTTCCGACACTGCTGTTCATTTACGGCAATCTGTGCCGCTGTCCGCTCAAATGCCGCACCGCTGTCCTTTAATCCGCCAAGCTGCTGTTGATACTGCTCTCTTTGCAGTTTCGTTTTCTGTGCTTCCTGCCTGCTTTTTTCCAGTAACTGTTCTTCCTTTTCAAGCTGCTGTTTTTTCTGTCCGGTTTCATTCAAAATAAATTCCAGCTTTTCATAGCCCGGAAGTGCGAGCTGCTCCGCTTCAATTTGTGCAGTCAGGGTGTTGTTGTTTTCCTGCAGTTTTTCTGCCTGTTCGTATTCTATCTTTAACCGGCTCGCAAGCGTACCCAGTTCTGCCGTCTTCTGCTTTGCCTCTTCAAGTGCTTTTTCTACTACTTCCCGCTGCTGCTGTTTTCCAAGTGCTCTGTCAAGCTGTGCCATTTCCGCCGACAGGTCATCTGATTTTTGGACAACGGATTCCTGTATCTTTATATCTTCTGCCATAATATTTGCAATCAGTTCCAGACAGTAATCCGTATCCAGTATAACTTCTTCTTTTTGCAGATTTTCCAAAGAATCGGCATAAGCACTTTCTTTTTTACAGCGCACTTCTGCCAGATACTGCCGGATACTTTTTTCATCGTCTTTAATCGCGTTATAAAGTGTTCCGGCTTCCTTTTTTAACTGTTCCTGCAGCTGCAGATACGGTCTGGTATTAAATATTTCACGGAAAATCGCAGCGCGCTCCTTCGTTCCCGACAATAACAGCTTTAAAAAATCCCCCTGTGGAATCATCGCAATCTGCGTAAACTGCTCTTTGCGGATACCGAGCAGTTCTGTCATTTTCTCATTTACCGCACTGATCCCGCTGATAACACCGCCGTCCGGCATTGTAAGCTCTGCTTTGGCGGTTTCCTTCGTTTCTTTTCCCGCACCGCGTTTTGACGGACGCATATATTCAGGATTTCTGCAAATCACATACGTCTTTCCTTTTAATAAAAATGTCAATTCGACGAATGTCGGTGTCGCGGCATCGGCATATTTACTGCGAAGCATTTCCGTCGTTCTGCTGCCGCCGCTTGCTTCTCCGTAAAGAGCATACGTAATGGCATCAAACAGTGTCGTCTTTCCTGCGCCGGTATCCCCGGTAATCAGATAAATGCCGCCGGTTCCAAGCTGTGTCATATCCAGTTGTGTTTTTTCGCTGTACGGTCCAAATGCGGACAGAATTAATTTTAACGGTCTCATACTACTCCTTATTCCTAAGCAACTTGTTGCGAAGATGCGATGAGAAATTCGCGCAGGCGATTTCTCATCTGCCATTATAGATGTTTGCTTTCGTCCGGAAGCAAACATCCGTGTGAAAAATCAGTACATCCGTGTGATTTTTCACACTGCTCCTTATTCCCAAATAGATTCTATCAGCCCGCCGACAAGCTGTTTTTGTTCTTCACTCATCGGTTTGTGGTTCTGCTGTTCATAAAAATCTTCAAACAATTCCAGCGGTGTGCGTTCCACCGCCGCTTCACCAATCTCTAAGCTGCCACTGTTACGTGTTCTTATATTGTCATAATCAAGACGCATAATATTCGGATAGATACTGCGCAGTCTGCTGATGGCATCCGGAATATCTTCCTCATCCGTCAGTGTAATATGCAGATAATCATTGACTGCCGTATTCATATAATTTTTTCTAAACGTCAGTTCTTCATAACTTCCCTTAATTTCCCTCATATCATGAAGCGGTGTCACCGGCACGGTGTGAATCTGTGGATTTTTTCCTTTTTCTTTTAATTCAACAACTGTAATGCTCTTAATACGATTCACCTCAGAAAATGAATATTTAAGCAGTGTCCCGCAGTAGCGCACACTTTCCCTGCTACAGTGCTGTGCATTGTGAATATGTCCCAGTGCCACATAATCAAACGGTTCAAACACCGATGCATCCACATTATCCAGCCCTCCGACAGATACTTCTTCCGAATCACATCTGCCAGCCCCTGTTACAAACTGGTGTGCCACCAGTACATTTCTTTTAGACGTATCAACCGGCGTATGCTCAATTACCGTCTGTACAGTCTTTGTATAGTCCGTTAAATCTTCTTCATAAAACCGTCGCACCGTAGACGGCTTGATAAATGGAAGCAGATAGACACACACTTCTCCCGCATCGTCCCAAAGTGATACTTTCTCCATGTTTCCCTCAAATACCGGCGCAATATGAATCCCCTCCGCCGTAAACAGACTGCTTCCGAATGAGAGCCGCTCGGCGCTGTCGTGATTGCCGCTGATGATAAAAACTTCCTTTTTCATCTGCGAAAGACGCGTAAGAAATGTATCAAACAGCACAACTGCTTCTGCGGGCGGCACCGGCTTATCGTAAATATCCCCCGCAATCAGCACCGCATCCGCCGCCTCATTCTGTACGGTGTCCAACACCTGCTGTAAAATATATTTTTGTTCTTCCAGCATTGAAAATTCGTTGACACGCTTTCCCAGATGCAGATCCGAAATATGTATAAACTTCATGTCACTCCCCATTTTTATAAAACTTCATTGCAAATATAAATTTAATTAATTTAGTATCAGTATAACACAAACATATGTTTTGTCAAGTATCTTCATCTCATTCTTACGACGCAGTTTTCTTCTTATGCAAAAAAGAGTGCCCGTTTTCACAGACACCCTTTCCTATTCCTTTACATTGTCAAATCCCAATGTGACAATCTTATTCTTCGTCCTCGTCTTCTTCACCTTCATGAATATCTGCCTTTGGCTTGTCCAGACCTTCAATAACGATGTGGTTCTTTTCGGCATAATCCCAAAGTGCCGCATGAACTGCTTCTTCTGCAAGTAAAGAGCAGTGTACCTTTACCGGCGGCAGTCCGTCTAATGCATCCATAACTGCTTTGTTCGTTACCTGTAAGGCTTCATAAATGGTCTTGCCCTTTACCATTTCCGTTGCCATACTGCTGGTTGCAACTGCAGCGCCGCAGCCAAAAGTCTTAAACTTACAGTCCTTGATAATCTTTGTATCTTCGTCAATATCCAGATAAATACGCATGATGTCGCCGCACTTTGCATTACCGACTGTACCGACACCGCTTGCATTTTCGATTTCTCCGACATTTCTTGGGTTATTAAAATGGTCCATTACCTTTTCGCTATACATACTTCACTTCTTTCCTTTCCGTATTTTACTATGCGTTTTTCTTTTCTTCTTTTACAAAATCTTCATATAACGGTGACATGCTTCTTAAACGCTCTACAATCTTTTCAAGCTCGGATACAACAAATTCCGCATCGTCCTTTGTCGTTGCTTCTGAAAGTGTCAGTCTTAATGAACCGTGTGCAATTTCATGCGGCAGACCGATTGCAAGAAGCACATGGGACGGGTCGAGCGAACCGGATGTGCAGGCTGAACCGCTTGAACCGCAGATGCCCTTCTGATCTAATAAAATCAGTAAGGATTCACCTTCGATAAAACGGAAGCAGAAATTAACGTTATTCGGAAGACGGTTTATTCTGTGTCCGTTTAACTTTGCATATGGTACTCTTTTTTCAATCTGTTCAATAAAATAATCTCTGACAGCAGTTTCTTTTTCAATGCGCTTGTCCATTTCTTCCTGTGCCAGTCTGGCTGCTTCTGCCATACCGACAACGCCCGGTACATTCGTTGTTCCGGCACGTCTTCCACGCTCCTGTGCACCGCCGTGTACAAACGGTCCGATTTTAATGCCGCTTCTGATATAAAGGAAGCCTACACCCTTTGGCCCGTTAAACTTATGTCCGCTGGCGCTTAATAAATCAATATTCATTTCATCGACATTCATCGGAATATGTGCAAATGCCTGGACGGCATCGGTGTGGAATAAAATACCGTGCTTCTTTGCAACAGCACCGATTTGGGCAATCGGTTCAATTGTTCCAATTTCATTGTTGGCTGTCATAATGCTGATTAAAATGGTATCCGGGCGGATTGCCTTTTCCACTGCTTCCGGTGATACAACACCGTCTGCATCTACATCTAAGTAAGTCACTTCATAGCCGTGCTTTTCCAGATACTCACAGGTATGCAGCACTGCGTGATGTTCAATCTTCGAAGTGATAATGTGCTTACCCTTTTCCTGTAATGCTTCTGCAATACCTTTAATTGCCCAGTTGTCGGATTCACTTCCGCCTGCTGTAAAGTAAATTTCCTTTGCCTTTGCACCAAGAACGGCAGCAATCTGTTCTCTTGCCTTTTCTACGGCTTCCTTGGTATCTCCCGCAAAACTGTATACTGCGGATGGGTTACTATAATTCTCTATAAAAAAAGGTTTCATTTTTTCAAAAACCTCAGGTCTTACTGCTGTTGTTGCTGCATTATCAAGATAAATCAACTGACTCATTTTCATTCTCCTTTATATTTCATACGGCAGCAGCCGCTTTGCAGTTTCACCGGAAGTCCGGTACCTGCAGAACCGGGATTTATATTTTATTTCATAGTAATCCCGTATGTTATATGTATTATACAGGATTTCCCTGCAAAGTCAAGCACTAAATAACATAATCATCACTTTTGCTGTGATACCATTCCACCAAGTCTTCCAGTGTAATATTGTCAACAACCTCATTAATGGCATCATTAATCTTTTTCCACACGATAAAGGTTACGCATGAAGCTTCACGCTCACATTCCACGGCATCATCCTCTACACAGCTGACCGGTGCAAGTGTTCCTTCCGTCAGTCTTAAAATCATGCCCACCGTGTACTCCTTTGGAGGACGGCGCAGCATATAACCGCCCTGTGCCCCGCGGATACTTCTTACATACCCCGCTTTATTTAGTATGGATATAATCTGTTCCAAATATTTATCTGAAATATCCTGACGTCTGGCAATATCTTTTAAGCTGACTGCCTCACCTGTATTATTCAGTGCCAGATCCAGCATCAGACGCAGGGCATATCTTCCCTTTGTTGAAATTTTCATATTCGTTTTTCCTCCTTTATTCCACCGCTTTTCCGATAATCGTGCCGCCGCCCAGAACATATTCACCGTCATATAAAACGAGAGCCTGTCCCGGTGTCACCGCACGCTGCGGTTCATCAAATACACATTCGAGTGTATCCTCATTTATCATTCTTACCGTACAGTCCGCACCGGCATGGCTGTAGCGGATTTTGGCTTTTGCACGTACATCACCTGTAAATGCTTCTGCCGCCATGAAATTTAACTTATTTGCATACAATTTTGATGCAAATACATCTGCATTTTCACCAATAACAACTTCATTCGTATCCGGCCGGATTTCCGTCACAAATACCGGATGTCCCATTGCCAGTCCAAGTCCTTTACGCTGACCGACCGTATAATGGATAATGCCCTTGTGCTTTCCGATGACATTGCCATGAATATCAACAAAATTGCCTTCTTTCGGGATATAATCCGTTTCCCGCTGGATAAATCCGGCATAATCGTTATCCGGCACAAAACAGATTTCCATGCTGTCAGGCTTATTGGCAACCTGAATACCGATTTCTGAGGCAATTTTACGAATCTCATCCTTTGTATAATCTCCGACCGGCATAAGTGTCCTTGAGAGCTGTTCCTGTGTCAGGTTGTACAGCGCATATGTCTGGTCTTTTTTTGCCGTTACGGAATTGCGGATTGCATATCTGCCGTTTGCAAGCTGCTCAATCCTCGCATAATGTCCCGTTGCAATATAATCCGCACCGATCTGCAGGCTTCTTTGCAGCAGGGATTCCCATTTTACATAGCGGTTGCAGGCGATACACGGATTCGGTGTCCGTCCGCATAAATATTCATCTACAAAATAATTAATTACATTTTCCTGAAATTCTTTTTTAAAATTCATAACATAATACGGAATGTCAAGCCGGGCGGCAACCCTTCTTGCATCTTCAACTGCAGAAAGCCCACAGCAGCCGCCGTTTTCCTCAATGGCGCACTGCGGCTCGTCCTGCCATATCTGCATGGTAACACCGATTACATCATAGCCCTGTTGTTTTAACAGATATGCCGCAACCGAAGAATCCACGCCCCCTGACATTCCCACTACTACTTTTTTGTTCATTTTCCTCTCCATTCCGCAGGCATTTTAATGCCGGAGGAATCGCGGACTGAATGTATTCAGTCCTGCGATAAGTGCAGCTTTGTGGCGCCTGCGGCACAAAGTGCTGTATGAGCATGCTTTCGTTTATGGCCTGCTCATACTTTTCTCCATTCCGCAGGCATTTTAAAAGCAAATTGTTTCATCTGCCTGCTGCTTGATCTTTTCCCATAAATGTGCTGAATCCGCATCATACACCGCTGTCACGCGGCAGCCTGCCTTTTTGGCAGATTCCACGGCATGAAGCACATCTTCATATACTATTGTATCCTCCGGTACAAAATTCATCTGTTCACAGATTTTTAAATAGCTCTCCGGATTTCTTTTATTCACACCAATATCATATACCGTATAAATCTTTTCAAAACAGGATAAAACACCAAGGCGCTCCAGTGCTGCTTTGGCACAGGCTTTTTCAGATGTTGTAAAAATACACATCCTGCTTCCGTTTTGATATTCCCGCTCTATGAGTTCTTTCATGCCCGGCTTCATCCGTATGTCCTTCTTATAATGCTCACGGATCATTTCAAGCACCTCTTTCTGCATATTCTCGCGGTTTCCTGCAATACCGAGTTCTTTGATAAAATAATCCGAACATTCATTCAAATCCATGGTATAGGTCTTTTCATCAAAATCCGGCGGGAGAACTGCGCCTTTTTTCGTGGCATATTCTCTTGCCAGCCTGCGCCAGTATGGCATGGAATCTAGCAGTGTGCCGTCCATGTCAAAAATAAGGCTGCGTGCCGCACCAAACAGTGTATCCGCCTTTTTGCGCAGTGCCGCAGCCGCCGCACCCTCGTCTTCCTTTGCAAAAATCGCAGATATCACGGACACACCAGCAACACCTGTATCCTTCAGACTATCCATATTATCATATGTAATCCCGCCGATTGCAACAATCGGAATCGACACGCTTTTTGTAATCGCGGCAAGCGTTTCACGGCTCATATCCTTGGCATCCTGTTTGGTGGTCGTATGAAAAACCGCACCGACACCAATATAATCTGCGCCCAGCTTTTCAGCCTGAACCGCCTGCTCTACCGTCTTTGCCGTCATGCCGATAATCTTATCCGGTCCCAATATCTTACGTGCCTGCTCATAATCCATATCACTCTGTCCGATATGCACACCATCGGCACCGGCTTCCTTTGCCGCCCAGATATCGTCATTGACAACAAACGGCACATGATATTTTGCCGCAATCTGTTTGATTTTTTTTGCTTCCTCTACACGCTGTTCATGGGTTGTATTTTTTTCGCGTAGCTGTAAAAAGGTGGCACCGTTTTTTAAAACCTGTTCCACCACCATATAAAAGTCTTTTCCGCCAAGCCACTGCCTGTCTGTAATGGCATATAATCTTAAATCCGCTTTCGTTACTTTCATCCCTGACCTCACTTTGCATTTCTGTTTTCATTATAACAAGCAATTCATATTATTTCAATATGAATTGGTGAATTTTACACTTTTTTCATAGAAGCAAAAGAACTGCCGCATCAAAACATCACTGTTTCTGACACGCCAGTTTTTTCATTTATTTTTTATTTGCACTGATATCCTGTCTATCTGCATTTGATTTCCTGTATTTCTTATCTATGCTTCTTATCAATAAAGGCAATAATCTGTTCTGCTGTCTGTTCTACACCAAGAACACTGCTGTTTACTGTCAGCTGGTAGTTTCTTGCATCGCCCCATGTTTCATCTGTATATCGCTTGTGGAAAGCTTCGCGCTTGGAATCCACATATTCAATCAGCTCTTTTGCCTTGATTCTGTCCATATTCTGTTTATGCATCGTCCGCTCAATTTTGCTGTCCATGTCAGAATGAATAAACAGGGTTGTCACATCTTCATCGTTTTTGTAAATATAGTTTCCACACCGTCCAATCAGAACAAATGAATTTTCTGTAATCAGCTCATGAAACTGCTTTAAAACCGTTGCATTTCTTTTTTCCATATTATTGATGGCGATAGAATACAGCAGACTGTCCATCGGTTTCTCCGAGAAGAAGTTTTCCAGTTCATCATACATGCCTCTAGCTTTTGCCTCTGACACCAAAATATGTCTGTCATAACAACGGATTCCATAATGTGCCGCAAGTGCCTCTCCGATTGCATGTCCGCCGCTTCCACATTCTCTGCCAACTGTAATTATCATTGCACCTTCTCCTTTTCCTGCTTCATTTTTATTTTTCTAATTTTCTTTTTCAAATTTTAAAGTATTCCCGCAAACAGCGGTGCTGCCACAACCGTCATCAATCCTGCAACTGCAATGGACAGACTGCTCATCGCGCCTTCAATATCACCCATTTCCATTGCTTTTGCCGTACCCACCGCATGTGCCGCAGAACCGATTGCGATTCCCTTTGCCACCGGCTCCTGAATACGGAACACCTTACAGACAAATTCTGCCATCATATTGCCAAATACACCGGTAATAATAATGACGGCAACCGTAATCGTTACAATACCGCCGAGTTCTTCCGATACACCCATGCCGATTGCCGTGGTAATAGACTTCGGAAGCAATGTTACATACTGTTCATGGCTCAGACCGAAAATCGCACAGCCCGCCAGCACACAAAGAATACTGGTCAACACACCGGATAAAATGCCTGCAAAAATCGCTTTTGCATTTTTCTTTAACAGCTCAACCTGTTCGTAAAGCGGCACCGCCAGACAAACCGTTGCCGGTGTTAAAAGATAGCTGATATATTTCGCACCTGCATTGTAGCTATCATAGTCAATGTTAAATGCCAGCAGGCAGACAATGACTGCCGCAATTGAAATTAACAGCGGATTAAAGATTGCCAGTTTCAATTTTCTTTTTAAAAACATTCCAAGCTCATAGGTCAGAATACTGACCATCACTCCGAAAAATACTGAATTTGTAAGTAACTCTTTCACTTTTTATCTCCATTTCCATTTATTCAGATTGCTATCTAGATAGAATTTTCACTGATATACTGCCTTTCGCCTTCGGAATCTTTAACATAAATATGGTCTGCACCGTTTTTCTTTTTCGGATGTTTTTTCTCCATACGGATAACACCCTGGGTTACTTTTCCTGATACTGCCATAACAATAATGGTTGATATCAGTACAATGACCATAATCGGAACACAGACCGGCTTTAAAACGCCCCAGCTTGACAACAGTCCGACACCTGCCGGAACAAACATCAGCGGCATAATTTCTATTAAAAAGCGGCTTGTTTCACGAATGGATACCAATTTGATAATGCGCAGCTCCAGTGCGGCAAATAATAATACCAGACCATAGATGCTTGCCGGAATCTTTAACGGGATATAATATCTTAACAATTCACCGATAAATGAAATGACAAGTATGATTAAAAACTGTCTTACGTACTTCATAATTCCTCTTATTCTCCATTTTCTTTCCTTTTTTCGGTACAAGTATATACCAACGTTTTCTAAATAGCAACCCAAAATACATGAGAAATACAATCACAAAAATGCCACACAGAACCAGCTCTCCATAGCTGTTCCCATGTGGCATTTTTTTGATTTTAAAATGTGTCACGCACTAAATACAGGATACTAAATACTCTTTAAAAAGCTGCTCAGTGCGGAATTGCTGTATGTACCGCTGTCCGTATAGTTAGAAACAGTCGCGGCATATTTTCCGGAAATCGCATTCGCCTGTACGCGGATACTCTTCTGGGCAATTTCTTCCAAATCATTGTCCTTGTAAAATGCAGTCTTTAAATCTTGTACGGATGCACCGTCAAGTACCTTTTCATCCAGTGTCAGTGTACCGTCTTCTGCAAATGTAATACCGATTTTTTCATAAGCATCGCTGTCTTTAGACAGCAATTCGTTCATTTGTTCCAAATAGGTGGTATTCTCTGAACCGCCCATTTCCTTGACTGCACTTGCAAATGCATTATAATTTTCCACAAATGACTTCACTTCTGTTACAATCTTTGCCGTACTGCCTGAGCTTTCGGCTGTCGTAAAAAGACTTTCGGCGTCTGAACCGGTAAACGCAATCACACTGTCACGTACACTTTCTGCTGTTTCCTGAACTGTTTCATAAACAGAAGCATCCTTTGTGGTACTGCCGTTTAAGCTGATTCCCTTTTCCCGAAGCGTCTTTTTGGCGCCTTCCGATAATAAAGACTCATCCGCACCCTGTGAAAGTACCTCTTTTAAATTCTTGTCACTGTTGATGTAATCAAACAGGGACGTGCTATAATTCGCTACAACTCTCATTTTTATCTACCTTTCAATAATTATATTGCAGGTGACCTCCATGTACTTTAACTGCTGTTTTATATATCGGACATTTCTTTAAACTCTTTAATTGACATCAGCTTCTTTTCAATGATTGCCCGGTTTGTGCAGAAGCGCTCCTGTTCTGACGGCACAAAACGGTCGGATTCCACCAGTTCAACAAATTCTTTATAAGAAAGCCACCTATAATTCATTGTTTCGCCTTCCTGTAAAGTCACTTTTGTATCCGGCTGTGTAACATACACATAGCTGTGATAAATCGAATGTCTTCTGTAATCTGCATATTCATACAACTGCACCAAATCTGATGTCTGAGCCGTAATTCCGGTTTCCTCTGAAAGTTCACGCACTGCCCCCTCCTGTGGCGTTTCTCCAGCAAGAATCGAGCCGCCGGTCACTTCCCATTTTAACGGATTAGTCTTATTCTGGGAACGCTGTGTAACAAGCACCCTGCCGTCTGTTGTCACGGTATAAATCATGACAACCACATGAAATACACCGTCTGCAAGAGATTTTGCCATGCTGCGCGGCACTTTATAGCCTAATTTGTTTTCCCATGCATCGCAGGCGTCCCACATTTCTTCATTGAGCATTTGAACAAAGCTGTCATAATACTGCTCCTGAAAATACACCATTTCCTCAATCTGCTGCTTGGTATACGGCATATTTTCCGGTGCAACCACCCATTTATCCCCAACATCATCTTTTCTGTGTATAATGGCAATTTTTCTGCCTGTAAATTTATCAACAGGTATATCCACACCTATGATATAGGCATCCTGTTCTTCCCCGCCCGGGGTCAGAACACCTTCGATATACCCATAATTTACCGGATAAACCAGCGAGGGATAGTCCGGATGGGAACTTCCTATCGGTCTGTCTACCGTTACCGTTATCAATTCATCGTCCACAGTATTTTTCCTTTCAGTTTAGCTGATTTAAAATATGTCTGGCTACATAAACCCCGCTTGCAGAAGCATGTGAAAGCGAATGGGTTACACCGCTGCAATCCCCGATAATGTAAAGCCCTTTATTTCTTGTTTCCAGATTATTGTCAATCTCAACCTGCATATTGTAGAATTTGACTTCCACACCATAGAGCAGGGTATCATCGTTTGCCGTACCCGGCGCAATCTTATCCAATGCGTAAATCATTTCAATAATGCCGTCTAAGATACGTTTTGGCATAACAAGGCTTAAATCGCCCGGTGTTGCTGACAATGTCGGTGTTACAAAGTTTTCTTCGATTCGTGCTTTATTGCTTCGTCTGCCGCGGATTAAATCCCCGAAACGCTGAACGATAACGCCGCCGCCAAGCATATTTGACAGTCTGGCAATGCTTTCGCCGTATCCGTTGCTGTCTTTAAACGGTTCTGAAAAATGCTTTGCAACCAGCAGGGCAAAATTCGTATTTTCCGTATGCTTATTTTCATCTTCATAGCTGTGTCCGTTGACTGTTACAATGCCGTTGGTGTTTTCATTTACAACCACACCCTTCGGATTCATGCAGAAAGTACGGACTAAATCTTCAAAGCCCTTGGTACGGTATACAATCTTGCTCTCGTAAAGTTCATCTGTCAGATGTGCAAAAACCTCTGCCGGAAGTTCCACGCGCACACCGATGTCCACGCGGTTAGATTTTGTCGGAATTTCAAGCTGTGCACAGACCCCTTCCATCCACTTACTGCCGCTTCGTCCTGCCGAAATGATACATTTGTCGCAGTAAAAGCTTTCATCTTTTACATGGACAATATAGCCGTTATCGCTTTTTTCCACGGTCTGTACCGGTGATTCAAAGTAAAAGTCTACCTTTTCTTTTAATTCCTGATACAGATTTTCCAGTACCACATAATTAATATCTGTTCCCAGATGCCGCACGGAAGCATCCAGCAAATGCAGTCCGTTGGTGAGGCACAGCTTTTTAATCTCGGTATTTGCCGTAGAATACAATGCCGTACCCTCTCCGCCGTGTGAAAGATTGATTTCATCGACATAATGCATTAAATCCAGTGCTTCCTGCTTGCCGATATATTCATACAGATTGCCGCCGAACTGGTTGGTAATATTGTACTTTCCGTCTGAAAATGCGCCTGCACCGCCGAAACCGTTCATAATCGCACACGTTTTACAGCCCACACAGCTTTTTACCTTTTTGCCATCAATCGGACATTTTCTCTTTTCAAGGGACGTTCCCGTTTCAAATACGGCGATTTTTAGGTCACTGTCTTTTTTTGTCAGTTCATATGCGGAAAATATACCGCCCGGTCCCGCACCTACTATAATCACATCATATCTTTTCATAATAATCCTCATTTCTGAGCAACTTGTTGCGAAGCGGCAATGAGAAATTCGCACAGGCGATTTCTCATCTGCCATCATAGCGATTTGTTTTTGCTCAGAAACAAATCGCTGTTTGAAAAATCAGCACATCAGTGTGATTTTTCACACTACCTGTCCGCTCCTTTTTTCAAATTTCCTGCACTGTGATGCATAGTAACGCACGCCTGCACTTCCAAGCACCGCTTTCATCCTACAGGAATTGTCCTGTATGACTGCATATAATAATACCCGGAACCCTTCATATGTTCCGTCGGGTTTATGCACCTGTTCTGTCGGGCTTACAGTTTCGTCAAACGCATACATATCAAACGCAATCCGCTTGTGATTGACCATCACCTGTACATTTCCGCCACCGCCGTAGGCAATGGCATCTGTCACATAAACGCTGCTCTTTATCCGTAACAGCTCTCTGCGGCTTTGAATCTGGCGCATACATGCAAAAAACAGATACAGCAGTCCCCCTGCAATGACACCGATTGTCATCGGCACCGGATTGTAAGACGGATCATTTTTGCAAAGCCGTTCAAACCCCAGTTCACCGGAAGATATTAAAAATACAAACAATGCCGCCCAGGCTGCAATCTGCCAGCTGCGTGCGGGTTTCTTTTTTAAGTAAAATCCCAGAAATGCCTCTAAATCCTCACCCTGTGCTTTTCTCCAGCAGTCTTCTTTTAATTCTTTTACAGTATTTAAATCCGTCTTTTGAAACTGAATATCTTCAAAAATTCCTGCCATAGCCTCACTCTCCTGCACTTTAATCTTATATTAGTCCGAAAAAATTTCAGAAAGCACACCAAACAGCCTCTCCGGTTCTACCGGCTTGGCAACGTGGCGGTTCATGCCCGCCCGCCGGCTCTTCTCCATATCCTCTGCAAAAGCATTGGCAGACATCGCAATAATCGGTATGGTCTTAGCATCTGCTTTTGCTCCGGCACGGATTGCCGCCGCCGCTTCCAGTCCGTTCATCACCGGCATACGGATATCCATAATCACTGCATCAAACGTATACTCCGGCATTTTTTCAAACAATGCCACAGCTTCTGCACCATTATATGCACATGTTACCTTCATCTGTTTCTTTTCCAGAATCTTCTTTGCAATTTCCATGTTCAGTTTATGATCTTCAACGAGTAAAATTTTCTTTCCCGCAAGGTCTGTCTGCAGCTTTGACGCTGTATAATGCATATGATAATCTTCCCCGCTCATATACGGTGCTTTTAAATGAATTGTAAATGCCGTACCTTTCCCCGGCTCACTCTCTACTGCAATTGTACCGCCAAAGGCTTCTGTATTCATCTTAACAATGGCAAGACCCAGCCCGACACCTGCAAGACTGTCTGTCACAAGCTGGTTCTCCTGTTCAAACGGCTGATACATTTTTCGCTGGAATTCTTTACTCATGCCACTTCCGGTATCGGTAATCACTGTATCCCATTCAAGAAAACCGTCTTTACGCACAATATTTTTATGCAGAAACGAAACCTTTCCGCCCGCCGGTGTGAACTTGACCGCATTACCGAGCAGATTGAAAAATATACGGTTTAGCTTTGTCTTATCCGTAAAAATAATGTCATTCTGCGGATTTAGATTCGTATAGAAAGTAATATTTTTTTCCCGGCACAGAGGTTCCATCATGGCGCAGACTGCATCGTGCAGTTCAATACACGAATATGGTTCTTTCCTTAATTGCAGTTTTCCGCTTTCCATTTTGGACACATCCAGAATATCACTGATAACCCCCATTAAAAACGTACTCATTGAGCAGATTTTATTCATATAATCCAGTACCTGCGTTTTATTTTCCGGTTCTTCCAGTACCATTTTTGCCATATTGGTAATGACATTCATCGGGGTACGGATATCATGGCTCATATTCGATAAAAATGCTTTTTTGGCATCATTCGCCTTTTTCGCCTGCAATAATGCTGCCTCTAATTCCAGTCTTTTTTCATCTTCAAGGCGGGTTGTATTTGTTACGTCTTTCACAAGTACCAGCAATTTTTCCGTATTCTCGTGAAAATATGAAATATAATACTTATACCAGCACTTCCGTCCCTTTTCATTCCGCAGTTCAAACGTATATTCAAGTTTGTGATCCTTTGTCAATGCGATATTTTTTTTAATCTGTGCAATACTTAATTTCTTTACCGCATCTTCTTTATCACGTACATATCTGCAAAGTTTCTGATTTAAAATTTTATCATATCCCTGTATTTCTTTCATATTCATATATCCGCCCTGTGCCAGCACAAGCCGTATGCTGTCGGTTGGAATATCCACAAGAAAAACATCCAGAAATACTCTTTGAATTGCATAAATACTGACATCACGGAATAATTCAAAATCTTTTAAATACTTCTGTTCTTTTTCTCTTTGCTTAGATACATCTCCACCTACGCCAATTGCACGCACCGGCTCACCCTGTTCATTAAAAAATACACGGTAAGCAATGTCCATCCATCCCCATTCTCCATTCTGATGAATGGCACGAAATGTCAGGCGCTGATTCTTCCCCTGCTGTACATTGTGATAAAATTCCAGATACGCTTCACAGTCATCCGGATGAATCAATCCAAGCTCTACAAATCCTTCCGGTACATTTTCCTCATATTCGCCAAAACCAACCTGCTGTGTTACCGCCCAGGAGCGGTATAAACGATGCGTTTTAATGTCATAGTCCCAAAACCGGAAATCTGACTGCTGCAATGCCAATTCCAACATCTTTTTCTGCATTCTGGCATCTTCTTCTGCTTTTTTTATCTGATCAATATCGGTCATAATCGTATACAGCAGAATCGAATTTTTCTGCTGTACAAAACGGGCGCGTACACTGACCCACTGATACATACCATTTTTATTCTTAATCCGGTACTCATACGACATGACACGAACCTGTTGTCTTCTTGTTTTAAAATAATTCTGCGTTGTTTTAATATCATCGGGATGGCATAATGCCAACGCATTTTCCCCGATAATCTCCATCAATTCCTTTTTCGTATAACCGGCAAGCGCCGCCGTTTCTTCCGTAATATAAACAGTCCGTATTTTGTCTGTAATTTCATAAATGGCGATTCCGCCTGAAATGGTCAGAATCAGATTATCCCGCTCACGGATAACTTCTGCGTATTCCGCTTCGGACTGTTTTTCTTTTTCTTCATCGGTAAAAGTAACAACGACTTTTTTGTCCGTGCCGTTGTCCGGCATCATAATTTCATACCCGACACGTGTCCAGCGGCAGGATTCATCTATCATCTTCATCCGTATCGATATTTCTGCCGATACAATTCCCCTCTCCGGCTTTTCTAAAAACTCCATGGCGGCAAAGGTTTCCTGAACGGAAACCACTTCTTTTACACGTTCTTTTCTCAGCCAGACGGTTTCCATGCCCACCCGGCTGATCCAGTACTTTTCATAACCTGCCGTATGAAAAATTTCTTTTCCATTCTGATCAAGTTCTACAACGACCGTTTTATTCAATGATACCTTCCTTTTCTATAGCATTCTATAATTTTGCTATGGCGCAGACTGTAAGCACATTGTTATTTACCGTAAATTTTATATTCATTCCCGCAAAAGACACCCCGAATACCCTGTCCGGCGCATGAAGATATCCCGGACGGATATCCTGCTTTAAAAGACCGATAAGCCCTGCCCACTTTTCCGGCGGCACTTCTGCTTTAAGTTCCTCTGGAATCACAACCTGTAACCCGTGATCCATTACCGTATCCGCAAATCCACACACCGCATCTGCATGGCTGTCCGTATATGCCAGATACGGTTTGATATCATACACAGGAGTATGATCCATCATATCCACACCGGATACCATTAAGTACGGTGCCTCTTTTCCATCCAGACAGACCTGCTCCAGCCGGACACAGGAAAGTCCGATGGGGTTTGGGCGAAACGGCGAGCGTGTTGCAAACACACCCATGCGCCGGTTGCCGCCCAGCCGCGGCGGTTTGACCGTCGGACTCCAGTCATCCCGGATGCTTTCCGAAAACTGCCACAAAATCCAGAGATGGGAATATTCATCCAGCCCGCGGAATGCCTCTTTATTGCGGTATTCCGGTGCAAATTCAATTCTTCCTGTCAATTCACGGACAAGTCCGCTTTGTCTGGGTGCACCAAATTTTTCCGGGAAATCTGTTCGGACCCAGCCTATTATTTTCATCTGTTCCATTACTTCTCCGCACTCATCAGCTTTAACGGTGCCGCAAGCAGCAGCGCACCACCGACAATGTTGCCCAGTGTTACGCAAATCATGCTCTTTGCAAGTAACACCGGGTTGATGCTGCCAAACAACAGATACGCAATTGAAAATGTGCCCATATTGGCAACACAGTGTTCAAAACCGGATACAACAAATGCCATAATCACACAGAACATAACAATGAGCTTGCCGCTTTCCGACTTCATGCGCGTTCCCGTAAGGACTGCAAGACACACGCAGAAATTACACAGGACACCGCGTAAAAACAGCTGCATCGGCGGCGCTGAAAGCTTTGCCGCTAAAAAGCTGTTGTAATAATCTACTAAAATCTGATGGGATGCACCGCTTTTCACAAATAAAAAGCTTAAAAAAAACGCACCCACAAAATTGCCGATGTAGCTGACCAGCCACACCTTTAAAACCTGTTTCCATGTACAGGTTCCGGCATATGCGCCCATTGCCATTGTCATGTTATTACCGGTAAAAAGTTCACCACCGATAAAAACAATCAGCACAATCGCAATTGAGAACAAAAATGCTCCTAAAAGCTTGCCAAACTGCGGATAGGTTGAATACAGCACCGCAGCGGATACGTTGGATAAAATCGTTGCAACGACAATAAAAAAGCCCGCCATAATTGCACGGATAAAAAACTTTACAGGATAGTGTTCACAGATGTCTGCCTTTCCATGTGCGGCACCTGCCATTGTTTCCACATCTTTTGTCAACATTTCTTCTTCCTCTTTTTCTATCCGTATTTACGCTAAAACTTTCTGAATCTTATCACGCATCTGTGCTTCGCCCATCACATGAACGATAGACCATAAATCCGGTGTATTGGCTTTTCCGGTTACTGCAATACGGATTACCTCCGCAATATCGGATACATTGCCCTTGAAAGCTTCAGGATTTGCCTTGTATGCCTTCATATCGGAAGCGTAGCCGTGCTTGTCCGCAATCGCCTTTAACTTGTTAAACCATTCGGAATTGTCGTCTTCATGGTTATACATGGAAAGATACTCGGTAAGAATCGTCTTGACATCTTCCATATCCATGCGGAATTCATCTTTTTCCTGTGTATCTTCCATATCAAAGAAATAGCCGATCATTTCAAAAATCTGCTTTGCATACATGAAATCTTTTCTTCTGCGTTTCATGCCGATACCCATGTACAGGCGCAGGATTCCAAGCATTTTTTCCTTATCGGCAAACCAGATGTTCTTCTTTTCCGGTTCATTTTCCTCTGCCCAGTCATATAAGAAGTCATAAAGCTCGTCCTCTGAAAGCTTTGATAACTCATTTTTACAGATATTATGTAACTTATCCTTATCAAATAATGCGCCGGATGTACTCATCTTATCCAGTGAGAACGGGAATTCGTTGATATCCTTGTCCGGGAACTTTTCATGCCATTCTTCAAAGTTGGAATTGAGCAGTGTCATCAGATAAACCTTCATCGTATACGGATGATAACCGTCTTTTCTGTAGTAATCAAGTGACAGTTCAGGGTCTTTTCTCTTGGATAACTTTCTCTTTCCGCCTGTTTCTTCATCAAACTTCATTAAATGTGCCGTATGGGCATACTTTGGCATCTTAAAGCCCAATACATGGAACAGTTCATAGTGAATCGGTGCTGATGCAAGCCATTCGCCGCCACGGACAACAACCGTTGTACGCATTAAATGGTCATCAATCGCGTGGGCAAAATGATAGGTTGGAATCCCGTCTTTCTTTAATAAGACAATATCGTGAATATTTTCAGGAAGCTTTACTTCGCCCTTGATTTCATCGACAAATACGATTTCCTTATCCGGGCTTCCCTGTGAACGAAGTCTTAATACATACGGCTTTCCGGCTTTGATATTGGCTTCGATTTCTTCATCGCTTAAATTGCGGCAGGTTGCATACTTTCCGTAATAACCGGTCAGTTCTTTCGCTTCTTCCTGCTGCTTTCTGACTTCTTCCAGTTCCTCTTCCGTACAGAAGCAAGGATACGCCAGTCCTCGTTCTACAAGGCTTTTTGCATAGACATGATAAATATCTACACGCTGTGTCTGATAATACGGACCGTAGGCATTGCGCTCGTCATCGTCTGGGTAGCCTGCACCCTCATCAAATTCAATATTAAAATAACGCAGTACATTGATAACGGTATCAACCGCACCTTCTACCGTTCTTTTGGCATCTGTATCTTCAATTCTTAAATAAAACTTACCACCGTTTCTATGTGCAAGACGTTCATCCGTCAATGCACTATAGAGATTTCCCAGATGAATAAATCCCGTCGGACTCGGTGCGAGTCTTGTTACCTCCGCTTTATTTGGCAGTTTTCTATAAGGGTACTTCTCCTCATAGTATTCCGGTGTTTTGGTTACATCGGGAAATAATAATTCAGCAAGTTTTTGATTATCCATTTTTTCCTCCATTATGCTAAAATACATCTTTTTTCACACTTATATAGTTTATTGCATTTAATGTAAAAAATCAAGTTTATTCCAGCATACTGTTCATTCTCTCCATCTTTTCTTCTGCTTCGTAAATCAGACGGCTGCATTCGGTTAATTCCTCTCTGAATTCCGAATAATCCCCCTGATATTCGCCTTTGCTGTTAATCGCTTTATAGCTGATATCATGTTCTAAGCTTGCCCACAAATCCATAGCCATTGTCCGAATCTGAATCTCAACCGGAACCATCTGCTTTTTATTCATAAAAAAGACCGGAACACGGATAATGAGATGATAACTGCGGTAGCCGTTTTCCTTCGGATGTTCGATATAATCTTTGACTTTCATAACTTCAATGTCGTCCTGCGCCAGAATTCTGTCACGTATAAAATATACATCTTTAATATACGGACAGACAATTCTTACACCCGCGATGTCGTAAATGTTATTGCACGCCGCACCAATCGTCAAATCCAGATTTTTCTTCTGTAATTTTCCCAGAATACTGCCCGCAGATTTCAAACGGGTATCAATATGATGCACCGGACAGCGCACATTTTTATAGCGCGACTCATCTTTGATAATTTCAATCCGCGCCGTTGTCACATTCATTGCCGCATTGTACATTCTTAAAATCGGCTCGATGACTTTCCGGAATTCTTCCGAAATATCTGCCACGCGCACCATACTACCGTTATAGACCAGACCGGTTTCGATTTCTTCTATAGTCAGTGCATCGTTTTGCACCACCTCAAGCTGGGTCGGCTCTATCCGCTGTGTTTCTATATTTTCTATGTTTTTTGTAACATCTGTCTGTACTTCTTTTTCCATATCCTTCACCGCTTTGTATGTAGTTTATATGGTAAGTATAACACCGGGGGGTATAAAATACTATTAAAAGGGGGTTAATATTGATAAAACTTTTAAACAAATAATTGACAAATACACTTTATATACCTGATACATGCTTTACGCAGTTATACCGTCCGGTTAAAAATGTGTCAATACTCATTAAAATATTTTCATGCTAAAAATCATATAGCAGGCAATATGTCAGCGAATTCAGCCATGTTTTTTCATTTTTCCGATACACTGATAAAGAATTGACAACACAGGAATTAACAGTCACTTTTTCAAATTCGGTATCCGTCTTTTGATAAAAATGCCCGGTCTGGCTGATAACATAATAATCCTGTCCTGTCTTTCCCAGATAAATCATGACATGTCCAGGAAAGCCCAGTACCGCACCCGGACGCAGACGGGTCAGAATCTGCTCTTTTTCTTCTTTGGAATACGATGTCAAATCCATAAAAATATCCAGTCCCTTAAGACTTTGCAGCCCCGTTGTGTCTTTGGGCAGGCAGATACCAAAGCACGCAAAAATATCGTGTACCATCATGGAGCAATCCCTCGAGTCCAGACTGCCGCCCCAGCCATAGACTTCACCCAGCATTGAAAAAGTCAGTTTCAGAATATTTTCTGCCGTGCACGGTAAAAAGCCGCAAACCGCTCCCGCCGCCTGTGTCAGCTGTATCGCTCTTTCTTCATACTGACCGTTTTGATTTTTTACCGGAAATAATGCGGCAATATTTCCATTATAGGGAATTCCCGCAAATTCTTTTTCATTACATTTTTTCAATATTGTTCCCATATAAAGCGGTATCTGTGATACACACTTATCTTTTGGATTACACTCTGTCCTCCAGCGGCTTGCCGTAATCACATAAAAATCCGGTTGTCGTCCATTTCTTTGCTGTATGTCACAGTCGCTGCCACCGCAATCCGCAATACAGTCTTTGCGTACCCAGCCTGCGGCATTACGTGCATACAAATAGTACCATTCTTTACACAAGCTTTCGCGCACAATCACTACCGGCTCATTGGGCAATAACACCGTAATTTGATTGTCCCCATCTTTTTCTGTCCAATCACACGGACTTTCCTGCCATGCACCCAGCTTCTTTTTTACATCTGCACGGCTGATACAGATTCCCGGCCAAACCGCGGGTGAATATTCTTTTACTATTTCTTTAATATCAAACATATCTCCCGTTTCAAGACACCTGCAATAAATCTGCCGGTTTAACCGCTCTATTTCTTCCTTCGTGTAAATCAGCCGGTCTTTTTCCTGCATTTTGTCAAGCCAGTACATCACATCTGTTATTGACATGTTTATTCGTTCATCTGTACCCTGTTTATCTGCAATCTGCACTATACCCATCTGCTCATTTTTACAATCTGCCATAAAAAAATCCTCCCATGCGTCTGACAGCGTTTCATCTGTTTTAACGTATGGGAGGATTTTTATTTTTATGTCTGTTTTACTGTTTTGTTTCCTTCCCAGCCCCATAAGCCACATTCTTTTCACGAATCTGGGATACGAGCTGGCGTCTGTACGCGCGACACCCGAATTCGTTCCAGTATTTTTTCTGTTCCAACTTGATAACTTCAAAGCGCGTTTCCAGAATATCGGATTTGTAGCTGGTCTGCGGTGCTTCGCCCGGATAAAATACCGTAATTGAATCTTCATATCCCGCATGAAGTCCGTATTTATGAGCAAAAGCTTCTGATTCCGCTTTCTCTACAAACATAATGTGCGCATAATAGCCAACCAGATAAGAAAAATAATCCACGTCAAATTTTTCCGTCCATTCCTTGTCTGCTGCCATAAAGACAATCACCGGAAACTTTCTGTCCGGATTGGCAATCAGGCTGTCCATTTCCGCCGCATTTTCCGTATCAACATGATGAACACTCTCGCGGAGCCGTACCACATCACAGATTCCGATATTGTCCGCAATTTCACCATAAAAATTCGGTCTGGAAAATAAAATATTTTCATTATCCCGGTACCGTTCCTTTGGCTCTGCATATTCATTCAGCACCGTAAAAAGCAGTCCTTTTTCGTCTTTTTTGACAACCGCCTCTGAAATCCAGATACGGGAAGATATTCTAGTATCAAAATGCGTGGTATATTCTTTAAAATAGCATTTTTCCTCATCATAGTCAACCAGCACACTGTATCCCGGCGTACTGCCGCTGTAACCGGCAACCTGCTCCGGTATATCAGAAAAGACCTCATTAAAGCGGGACTTTACCCATGAATAAATGTATCCTGCCGCCTTGCGGAACGCGTCTTCTGTCTTTAAATTAGCCGTTTCTATGTATGTCTGTGCCTGAAAAACTTTATATCTTCCCAGTGTCTTAAACGGTTCAAAACGCTTGCGCCTGCCGCTGTTTTCCGTTTCCTGATGAGCTGCCCTGTCGCGCTTTGCAAAAACTTCCTTCAACCGCTCATCATTCGGGCCGATCTGATTGACAATACGGATAATATTATTAACATTTAACTGCACACCCTTATCCGATGTATTATTCCAAAGCTGTGCAATTGTTTTTCCGCGGTCAAAACGGTAAAACTGCTTTGCAAGCTCCGTATCTCTGTTTAAAATTTCTTCAATTTCAGGATACATCGGCGTATTGTCCAGTTTCAGCCTGTAATGGCATCGTATCATGTCGCACCACAGCTTATCCTTATAGTGCTGGTGTCCCAGATCCTCTAGCAGCTGTACAATAGAATCATCGCACAGCTCCAGTGTTGCCAGAATACTGTTCATCTTGCGTGCCAGCGCTTCATTACCGATACCGAATGCCGAACCTTTATAGCGCAGATCATGTTCAATCTCGTGCCACCCTTCAAAGGAGTTGGTTCTGACCTGTACTTCAAAAGTACTGTCAACATAATCTGCCAGTGACGGATTGACAATCGTCTTGCTTAAATATGCCGGCAGCTTAAAGATTCCGTTGACCTTCATTGCCTTAAACTCATATTCATTGTTTTCCGTGGTTTCCCACTTGCCGGGCTCGACAAACAGCGTATCCAGCAGCCTCATACAGATTTCCAGATCATCACTGAAATACAGCATAATCCGGATTCCGATTAAATCCTGCATTTTCTTATCTTCGTTTTCCGTGCCTTTCCGCCGGTAATCCTTAAATATCAGCTTGTTGACCATCGAATCTACCGCTTTGACACGATATGCCACTCTGTAATAAAACCCCGCCTTTTGTAACTTTTCTTCCAGAATACTCAGCAAATCTACTTTCACAATATCAGGTACAACAATTTTTTCAACATTTTCTTTGGTAAACAGCGGGTTTATTTTCTTATTATCCATACTAATCCCCATTCCACAGGCATTTTAATACCGGAGGAGTCGCAAACCGAATTTATTCAGTTCTGCGATAAAAAGCGGCTTTGTGGTGCCTGCGACACAAAGCACAACGTCAAGTTACACGCCCCCGTTTATTTATAACGAATATTTTACACCAAAATCGCATCGGTTTCCGGAACAATTGTCAGATCACGATAATTACACGAATCATTTAGGTCTATTTCTTCCCCATCCCACAGCCTGATTAACGGCCGCAGCGGATTCCATTTATTTGCCGCCACAATGCCTTCTCTGCCGTCTGAGAGCATCACTTCCGTCCCGGACGGATAGATTGCCACAGACTGAATAAACGCCTCTACCACATCTCTGTCAAAAAATCTGCCGCATCCGCCCATCAGATACTCAACTGCTTCCGAACGTGCATAAGGTACTTTATACGGTCTTTTGGATGTCAGTGCATCAAACACATCCGCTACGTGAATGATTTTTGCATAAATGTAAATATCATCACCTACGAATCCATTCGGATACCCGCTGCCGTCTTCATTTTCATGATGGGACAGAATCCCGGCACGGATTGTTGAACTAATATCCATGCGCTGCCGCAGAAAATCAAAAGCTATCTGCGGATGCTGCCTGATATGTTCGTACTCACTCTCCGTTAACGGTCCGGGCTTATTTAAAATTTCCGGATTTAACATCAGTTTACCAATATCATGCAGCATGGCGGAAATACTGACCTCTTTTAATTTTTTCTTATTAAACCCTAAATTGAGCGCAATGACTGTACTCATGACCGCCACATTGACAGAATGACGGTACGTATAATCATCAAACATTCTTAAATCAATCATATCCAGACGGATTGGCGGCCGTGACAGAATCTGTTCCACAATCCGTTCCGCAACTTTCATGCAGGCATCCAGATCACCACGCTGCAAGGCTTCTACCCCTTCATTGCGCAGTTCCTGTGTAACGATATCCTGTACTTCAATGTCTTTTGCCAGTTCATCTTCCACATAAAAACCCGGCAGTCCCCGCGCTTTTAATTTTCTGATATAATCCCTGGTCATAATGGTACCTGTTGCCAGCAGTACTCTGTTAATACTGTCATATATGGGCATTGCCAGTACCATGTTATCCTTTGCCTTTTCTATCGCAACATAACGCATAAACTATAAACTTCCCCCTTGTATCTTTTAAAACGTATATGTAATCCGCGCCTTTAGCAGCTGTTTTATATCCTCTGTTGTAAATGATGCTTCTGCCGCATGGTACAGAAATTCTTTTATCTGCGTATCCCCAAATGCAAATGTATCTGCAAGCAGCTGATATTCGTGCTGTATGCAGGTATCCGATACCGTCATATTATCGGTGTTAATTGTCACTGCCACTCCGGCATCCATTAACTGACGGATGGGATACTGTCCAATGGAATCGACAACTTTCGTATTTAAGTTACTGGTCGGACATAATTCCAGTGTAATGTGATGTTCTTTTAACAGTTCCATCGTTTCCGCATCATATGCGGCACGAATTCCGTGTCCGATACGCGCAGCACCCATTGCCACTGCTGCACGGATACTCTCTGTACCTGCTGCCTCACCTGCATGAATCGTAACCGGTATGCGTAACTGCTTTGCATAGGCAAATAAATCCGCATACTGCTCTGTCGGATACAATGCCTCCGCTCCGGCAAGGTCTACTGCACACACACCGCTTCCCAGATGTCTTGCAGCTTCTTCAACCGTAATTTTATTTTGCTGTCCATTGTCACTGCCACGCATACAGCATAAAATAATACCCGCGTGAATACTCTCCGGCTTCACACCTGCCACACTGTAAAGCCCCGCTTTCACTGCTTCAATCACTTCATTCTGACTCATCCCTTTCTGTGTATGAAGCTGTGGTGCGAAACGGACCTCACAATACTGCACACCCTGCCCTTCTAATTCAGTCAGCAGATCGTGCATACATTTTTCAAGTGCCTCCGGTGTCTGCATCAGCGTCAGCGGAAATTCAAACTTTGTCAGATACTCATTCAAATCCCGGCAGCCTGCAGGCACGGAGAGTTTTTTCTTTAATTCCCCGTCTGTCATCTGCAGTGTGATTCCTTGCTGCTCTGCCAGTTCCTTTACCGTATGCAATGGCAGAGAGCCGTCTAAATGCAGATGCAAATCTATTAAACAGTTTAAATTTTGTATATTCATCTTTATAATTTACCATTTTTTTATCATAAAAACAATTCCTTCCGCCCATAAAATTGTAAATATCATTATAAATTTGCCTATTTGTTGTTTTTATGATATACTAATAACATCAAATTAATCGGTTTTTAAATGGAGAAATTATTATGGCAATACATGAATCTGCGGAAAATTATCTTGAAACTATTTTAATGCTCAGCAAGGAACGTCCTGTTGTACGTGCTGTTGATATTGCAAATGAACTGGACTTTAAAAAATCCAGCGTCAGCATTGCAATGAAAAATTTAAGAGAGGCGAATCACATCACGGTCACAAAAGAAGGCTACATTTACCTGACAGAATCCGGTCAGAAAATCGCCGAAACCATTTATGAACGCCATCAGTTATTATCTTCGTGGCTGACAACACTGGGTGTTGACCCAAAGGTTGCGGAAGATGATGCCTGCAGGATTGAACACGTTATCAGTCCGGAAAGCTTTGAAGCGATTAAAAAGCATGTCAACCGGCATTAGACTTTTAATTTTTTATTACAAATAACAAAACAGGCATACATGTCAGAAACCGAAATGCTCTTGACATATATGCCTGTCTTTTTTATGCTTTTTATTCTATCTATTTTTATCCAGCCTGCATTTATCCTGCATTTTATTTTGCGTAATCCTTGTAATCGGCAGTATGCAGGATTTCTTCGGCATGTGCAATCTCCTCTTTTGTCGGCGGCATTACATCGCCAAGTTCGTATGGAATTCCTAAGTTTTCCCACTTAAATACACCCAGTGTATGATATGGCAGGATTTCAAAACGTTCTACCGTCTTTAACGAGCCGACAAAATCTCTTAACTTTTCTAAATCTGCATCATCTGTTGTAATTCCCGGTACTAATACATGACGAATCCACATTGCCTTTCCGTTGTCTGATAAATACTGTGCCAGATCTAAGATATTGCTGTTTGTCCAACCCGTCAGTTTCTTGTGTTTTTCATCATCAATCTGCTTAATATCGAGCATAAAAAGGTCTGTCACCTTCATGAGTTCATTAAATTTGCTAAAGAACGGTTCTTCTCTTGTAAAAGGATTGCCGGACGTATCCAGTGTCGTATGCACGCCCTTTTCCTTTGCCAGCTTAAACAGCGCAATCACAAAATCAATCTGTAACAGTGCTTCTCCGCCACTGACTGTAATACCGCCGTTCTTTTTCCAGTAGTTGCGGTAACGGTATGCTTTGTCAAAAACTTCCTTTGCCGTCAGTTCTTCTCCGCCTTCCATTGCCCATGTTTCCGGGTTGTGGCAGTATTTACAGCGCATGTGGCAACCCTGTAAAAATACAATATAGCGCACACCCGGTCCGTCTACCGAGCCGAAGCTCTCTACAGAATGTATTTTCCCTTTAATTTCCTGTGTATATTCCATTTTTTAATTTCCTTTCTTGTTTTCTATCTCTTATCCATTAGTCTCTCTTATTTTTTCTGTGATATTCTACTTTTGACACTCTTATCATTATATAAAGCTATCCCGCTAAATTCAAGCCGCTTTTTGCACATTTTGCGCAAATGCACGTTTTCTTACAATATAATAAGCGGATGTCATGACAATGCCTGTCACGACCCATGAAATCGGATAAATAATCACCAGTACCCAGAATTCATGCACGGCACGGCAAACCGTTGAAACCCAGATTAACCGCAGGACACAGGAACCTAAAAATGTGATGACTGCCGGTGTCAGTGAATGTCCAAAGCCGCGCATTGCGCCTGCGCTGATTTCATAAACAGACGTCAGAAGTTCAAGTGTCGTCGCTATTAAAATTCGTGTCATGGCATATTCAAGCACCGCCGGATCTGTGGTGTAAAAGCGAAGAAACATGCCGCGCCCAAGAACAAACACCATAGAGAGCAGTCCGCAGGATACCAGTGAAAATACCATGGATATATGAAAAATTTTCTTACAGCGTCCATAGTCGCCCGCACCGTAATTCTGACTGGTAAATGTCACCGTTGCCTGCGCAAAAGCATTGACAAGAAAGTATGTAAAATATTCATAATTCAGTGCTGCCGCAGAACCCGCAATCGCATCCGAGCCGAAGCTGTTAATTGCACTTTGTATACACACATTGGCAATTGAAAACATCATGCCCTGTATTCCTGCCGGAACACCAATGACCAATATCTTTTTTAACTCTGCCGGTGCTACTGCCAGTTTACGAAATTCCAGCCGTATCGGTGCGGATTCATGTGTCAGTATGTATACGATAATGCCTGAACTGACCATATTGGATATAACAGTGGCTATGGCAACCCCTGAAACGCCCATTTTAAATCCGATAACCAGCACAAGATTTAACACCGTATTTATCACACCCGCAACAATCAGGCTGTAGAGCGGACGTCTGCTGTCACCTGTACTTCTAAGGATGGATGAACCGAAATCATACAGCATGATAAACGGCATACCGAGCAGATAAATTCTCAAATAAACTACCGCTAAATCTATAACGTCATCCGGTGTCCCCATAAGGCTTAATACCGGCTTTGCAATAAACTGTCCGAATATCATAACAAAAATGCCGCTCACCAAGGCGACCACAATAGCCGTATGAATTGCCGCCTGAATATTCTTTTCTGAGCGCTGTCCGATATAATGTGCAATAACAACATTTGAACCGAGTGAAATGCCGATAAATAGGTTAATCATCAGTGCAATCAGCGAACTGTTGCTGCCGACTGCCGCCAGTGCCTGACTGCTGGCAAACCGTCCGACAACTGCCGTATCAATGGAATTAAAAAGCTGCTGTAAAATACTGCTTGCCGCAAGTGGCAGTGCAAAAATCAGGATTTTATTCCACAGCGTGCCATGTGTCATATCCATTGTATTTTTATTAGTTTTACTCATTTTTTGAAGCCTCCTTTTTGTCTCGCTTATTTTCATACATATAGTGGTCAGCCTTATCAAACAGCACCCGGAGCGTGCAGTCCGTATAATCCTTTGAAAATGCCCAGCCATATGCATAACTGATTGTCTCGTTTCTGCCGTACCGGTTAAACTGGTCTACTTCCTCCTGTAACTGATTTAAAATATTTTCAACTTCCTCTTTGGATGTATCACAAATAACCACTACAAATTCATCGCCTCCGTACCGTCCGACAAAATTCTTCATTGGAACAACATTTCTTAAAAGGCGTGCAAAATTCATAATCAACTGGTCGCCAACTGAATGCCCCAGCGTATCATTGGTAATTTTTAAATTATTCAAATCAAAAATAATACAAGCAACCTCACCTTTAATTGCTCTCATATCATGAAAAATTTCCTCACAGCGGCTCTTATTAGGCAGTCCCGTATGTAAATCAATATAGGCTTTCTGCTCTAAAATCTTGTTCTTTCTGGTTATCCGGACTGCCGAAACCATCTGCATTATCATTAAGATCACTAAAATCAGCATATCCACCGCAGATGCTGTCTCCAGTGCGCGAATTTTTCCGGCCGTCTGCACGGAATAATTCTCGGCTGCAAAAACCGTTTCATCTGCCATATCAAAATAAGTTTCACTCACTTCTACAATATCGGTATCTTCATATCCAAGCTCACGCACCTTGCGAATCTGTCTTTTTAAATTTCCCCAATACTCTATCTGTGCATCCAGCTTCTTATTATAATCTGTATCATCCAGTGTTATCAGATTGTAATTGCCGTCCCCATACTTTAATCCATTTAAAATATCGTCTAAATACTGAATCAGTTCATCGTTCTGATAACCGGTAATTTCAAGCTTTACCTCCCGCTGTGTCGCACCTCGCACCAGCCCCGCATAATTAATAACCCTTGCTGTTCCCTGTAATCTGCCGATTTCGCTCATAAGCAGAATTACAAGTATCATTAAAATCAGAATCAATACACTCTGTACTACCGTTTCCATTGTCCGTATTTTTTTGTTTTTATTTAATTCTGCACTACTCATGTCGTTTCTCGACTCCCTTCATTTTCTTCTTTATCAAACTCAAAAGCTGATGGCACAAGTAGCATATAAATCAGCTCTGCACCGGAAAGAATCGTATCTGCGCCATATTTATTTGCAATTCCTGTCATCCTATTGTAGTACAAAGTACTTCTGTATTTCAATATAAATTTTTACAGAGTCACCCAAAAGCAACTGTCACTTTTCCATAAAAAATTCTCCCCTATTCTTTTGATAAATCCGGAATAAGGGAGAATTATAAAAATTTGATAAAAATTTAAGCACAAAACAACAAAATTATAACCGCTTTCCTGCTTCGTCAGTGTCAATCATTGCCTGAATGAAGCGTTCTTTTGTCGGTATGCCCGGAACATATGTCCATTCAACCACACTGGCGGCCTTGTCTGCAATTTTCACTAAATCTTCTCGTGAAATTTCAAGTTCGTCTAATGTAACCGGCAGTCCGACAGATTTATTAAACTGCATAATGCGGTCACGCTCTTCTAACTGTCCGTCATAGGTCAGCAGGCAAAGCACACCGAACGATACAATTTCACCATGCAGATGTCTTTCGCACTGCGGCAGTGTCGAAGCCCCGTAGTAAACACAGTGCGCCAGTGAACTGTTGTAATAGTAATTGTCCTTCGGATCCGGCTGGTTTTCGTGTGTTGCAAAATTTGAAACAATCCCCGTTGAAATGATAATATCGAGTGCGACCTGCTCTAACGCAAAATCCGGCTTGTTATTTCTGCACGCTTCCAGTGCCTTTGCACCGTACTCAACAAGCGGTGTTGTACAAACCTTGGAAATGCACTGTCCCATAAGCGGTGTATGGTAAATAAATTTATCCCTGCTGGCAAATAAAACCTCGCACTCTTTGGATAAAGCATCGCCGATTCCCGCCCATAAAAGCTTTTCCGGTGAATCTGCAATAATCTTTGTATTCACAAATGTATGATAAGACGGCGCATGCATATAGTAATATTCCTTAAAAGAACCATCCGGATTGTACATAACGGTAATTGCCGTACATGCCGCACAGTTTGATGCCAGTGTCGGGAAAGTAAAAAACGGTTTGTCTAACATATCGGCAAGTGTCTTTACCGTATCACAGGCACGTCCGCCACCCACGCCAAACAGCATATCAGCCTCCTGCACACGGCTGTCTGCCTTTAACATTTCCACATTTTCATAGTTAGAATCACCGCCGTACCATATGTAATCCAGGATTTGAACGTCCGAACCTTGAACAGCCGCATCTAACTCCTGTCTTGCCTTTTCCATGGCAGTCTTTCCGCCGATAACGACTGCGGTCTTTCCGTATTTTCTTGTAACATACGGTATCTGTTGATAGCAGTCCTCACCTACACTATAGCTTGGTAAAAATACACTGTAACTTAACATTTTTCTTCCTCTTTTCTTCCAGTCGTACATATTTTCACACCACTCCCGTTTCCTAAACGACTTTGCAGTAAAACGGTAATACACCGCTCACAAACCTGATAAATTCGGTTCTGTAACAAGTGGCATGAATATTTATTCATACTATACGACTTTCAATTCGGAAATTCAATGGTCTGTATACAATTCCCTGTATATTTTTACGGACAAAAACTGGACACCCGCCCTAATGCAGATGTCCTGTAACGCTTTTTCTTTATAACTTTTAAAATGCCGCACGGTAGATTTCCAGAATCTGTTCTTCCGTCAGTTCAACATAATTGTTTCTTAACAGTCTTTGCTGTGTCTGAATGACGTCTTTTGCAAACTGCGCAAGGTCACTTTCCCTGACACCGAATTCCTTTAACGGTGCTTTCTTTAAAACCTTATCCATTAAAGCATACAGTGTCTCAAGCGACGTATCCGGTGTAACATGAAGGCTTTCCGCAATCAGTGCTTCCAGTTCGTTGATTCTGCCGTCCGGACATAACTTTTTATACATTTTCATAACGTCCTGAAACATTAACTGATTGGACTGTCCGTGCGGAATGTGATATACCGAACCGAGTGGATAGGCACACGCATGAACGGCGGCACAGCCCGCATAACCAAACCCCAGTCCTGCCCAGTTGGAAGCCTCTAAAAATTCTGCAGCATACCTTTTCCACGCCTCTTCTCCGCCTTCCTTTACCACCTTATCCCAGCAGGTAAGAATTAATTTTAATGCTTCTGACGAGAAAAGTCTTGAAATACTGCAACCGTTCGGGCTTAAAAAGGATTCTGCACTGTGAACCATTGCATCAATCGATGATGTCGCAAATACCTGATACGGCATGGAATCCAAAAGATTTGTAATCAGAACCGCCTTATCTGCGAGCATGGCATCGGATGCCAGTCCCATTTTTACACCCTTGCTGACACGGTTCATGACGGAAATGTTTGTCACTTCACTGCCCGTTCCGCAGGTGGTCGGTACGATAATCAACGGATGTCTTTTTTCAAGTTCACTGACATGGTCGTATAAATCATCGACTTTATCCTCAGGGGCTGCAACGGCAACCGCCTTTGCAATATCAATAACGGTACCGCCGCCGATTGCAACAATCCGGTCAAAGTTCTTATCCCGCAGCGCATCAAGAATTGCATCGACCGCACCGTCTGTCGGTTCGCCTTTTCCGTACTTTTCACGGAAAAGTGTCTGTACACCGAGTGAGAGCGGCTCTACATACTGCTTATAAGTATGCTCACCACAAAGGACTAAATCCTTTTCCCCAAGCTGTGCTTCTTTTGCAAATTGTTCAAATGTATTATATTCTTCAATTTCTGTTTTTATTGAAAAACCTTTCATGCTTCTTTATGCCCCTTTCTTTGCCTGTTGTTCGTCTGCCGTAAATCTTGATTTCTGTTCTATAGTCTGCTTATCTGCTATGCGTTTAACGCTTCTTTTAATGCTTCTTCAAAAATTTCAAGTCCCTTTTCCATCTGTTCATCCGTCATGGTAAGCGGTGCAAGGAAAAAGGAGCAAATACTTCATGCCTTCATATCAAAATTATCTTGCAATATTATGTTTTCACCTACACTACCAGTCTTTTCTTCACTATTTAATGCTTTTCTCGCCTCACTAAATGCCTCATAATATGTCATTTTTAATGCTGAATGAACCTGTGACTCTGCTTTTGTTTCTTTTTCCTGCCAGCCTACTCCCCCTGTATAGGTCAAAACTTCTTCGCCCTCTTCATTGTATACATGAATTGCCGAGCCTGTCCCTGTTCCCTGATATTTTGCCTCATAAGGTATTCCAAACAGCATACAGAGCCATTTTTTGTCTGCTTCCTCAACTTCTTTCATTGCTGACATATTACCTGAATTCATTGATTGACTAAACTTTCCAATTAAAGCAGCTCTATTCGGGGCTACTTTGCTTACTTCCGTCTTTCTCAAATTCATAAATGCATTTCCCATATATACATTGTCCTGTGCATCTTTTTTTGCCAGATCAACAATCTTCTCTTTTAAAGAATCCGTTAATTTCCATTTGTTTTTTTCAGAAGATTTAGAAACATTTTTATTCGATGTGTTCCACACTTTTGCTGTGCTATAATTATTTGATATTTCCATTTAATTGAATCACCTCTCTGTTCTGTCATTTATGTAATCATACAATTCCTTATATGACAGATATCGCATAAATATTTTTCCCATATCCAGCTACCTGCACTGTAACATACACATATCCATCACTTTTTATTTGCGCTGCAACTACCTTTACGCTTGACACTGCTGGTGCAGGAGCTTGAACTGAAATTCCAGGTGTCACATTTTCATCAACTGTATTTATCATTCCTTCATCCGTAAAAGAATCATACCAAATGCTTTTTCATCAAAATCTGCTTCTGCCATATATGGATTTATATTTTCATTTTCCTGAGTAACACATTCTGTACTAAATTGAGGGATATTATCCTGCTTACGTCTAGTTTCACACGGCACACCATTCATAGAATAATTAGAATTAATCTGCATATTGCAAATCCTCCTTAGTACACATTAAATCTCAAACTCATTGTATTCCACGGAGAATTTGCCGAAGTGGAATTTGCTGTAAATGTTCCAGCTTCATATTCACTTCCTTCATATGTCCAAAGGCAATAGTATCCATATGTCAAATTTTAGTATCTACCGTTGACTGAGCAAGAGATTTCTTAGCTTCTATTGATTCTCTTGTAACATTATCTAATGCTCCCTCTTTGATTGGCTTACCAATTTCCCAGTTAGGATCAGCCGTTTTTGCTGCATCATAAAATGCCTGTCTGTAAATTCTCTCATATTTTTCAAGAGTGTACCCGGCAGCCAGTCTGTCTTTCTTCTGCATTTTACGATACAAATTGTTATATACATCTGAGCGTCTTGTTGTATCACCATTGCATACACCATTTTCACGCAGAAATTCTTTTTTTGTCAGTTCATACATTTCTTCTTTGCTGCTATCCGGAATTGATATAATCTTTTTTCTCGAACTTTCATTTTCATCTGTCACTAAAAGTCCTGACAATCCATTTACAGGATTAATATAATCTCCGTCCTTATCATAATGACTCATCAGATTTTTTATTCCCTGAATATTGCCATACATTGCACCATTTCCAGCAGACATCATTTGTTTTACAGCAGACTTATATTGTTTACTATTCGTGTTAATTCCGGCAGCTTTTAATTGTGCTTGAACAGAACTGCTATTCAACTGGGACAACTGAAAACTACCTATTGAATTCACTCCTGATGTTCCAAATGATTTTTGAAATAAAAAAGCATAATCCGTTATCCTTGACATAAACCAACCTCCTTGTCTGTCTACATTTTATGTATTGTAAATTAACAATGTCTACTCATGTATATGCTGCTCACAGCTTTTCTCAATGAAATTAATATTATCTGAAATATATATTATGTCTTTTAATCTTTACTTAATTTTAACATTAGAAAAAAAGGTTTTCAATACTCATTGCAGAAAATCACGATATAAGCAAAAATCAACAGAACAGAAAGTAAAAAAACTTTGTCTATTCTTATTCCCTCAATTTGAATACCGAAACCATACCGCTATCCCTGCCTTTTATCAACTTTTCCAAACTTCCGTTTTGTAGCTTTCATCTGTTATTTCCGGATAATCATTTGGTTTCTGACTGATAAGAAGACGGATATACTCAGAATCATTTTTAAATCTTCTTCTTTTATCCGTTCTGACGATACCAGTGCCAGCACAGACCCTGTCTGGGAAAGCATTAAAATATCCGATGCCGTATAAAAGGAAAATTCCATACTGATAATATGGCGCAGTTCCCGCCCCAGTGCCAGCGAATCCCCGTTCTGATTCTGTGCTGCCTTTAACGCAAATTCAACCACACAGAACCCGCCTGAAAAGTCCACATTTAAGTATCGTGCCTGTGCTAAAATGCTTTCTCTGTTTAAATGTTCTGAATCCAGAATTGAAGTAAAAAGCTGTTCCTCCAGATTTTTATTGTTTTCCTCCAGCACAAGTTTGTTGCAGAGTATCTGGGAGAGGTCTATCAGCGGATATTTCTCCGGCAGTTCAAACAGCGGCAGGTCATTTCCATCGGCATACTGTATCAGTTCATCGGAAATCTGCCCTTCATTGATTCCCAGCGCTGAAATGCCATGCGCAAGCATTTTTCCGATAAGTCCTATCAATGTATCCTTGTTATCTGTGACACTGCGGTTTGTCAGAATTACAAATTCCCCGCCGTGAATATAATCTTCCACTTTGTATTCACTCTGCACACACTGTAGGCAGTCTGCAAAATAAATCCACCGGACAATATTTTTCATACCGCCTGCTCCTGCTCTTAAAAGCAGTACATTTTCCAATTCCGGTATCTTTACCATATCTTCACAGTTCATGTTTTATCAATCATTATTATAAAGAATTTTTATTCATTTCCGATATATATTTTTAATTTCTTCTCACTGTCCAGTCTGCATGCCATAATGACCGACATTATCATGTATCTTACGACCTCTTTTGTGATTTCTTCTTCAAAACGCGCTTTCATTTCAGCCGGGTATCCCGACACTAAAAAATGCACCCGGTAGTTATCGTCTTTTCTTGATAAAAATGCGCTGACATACAATCCGTTTAAAACCGCAGTCACAATCTCGTCATCTGTCACTTCGATATTAATTTTATATCCTGCGGAAGTAAAGGAAATTTTCCCTTCCCTGTTGTGAAATCTCGCGTCTGCAATTTCCGCAATTGAATAATTGTCCGTCTGCTGCATCATCGCCCCGATAATCGCCGTTTCCATTTCATTTTTCACGATATAATCATAACATTCCTTCGGTGTTTTAAACATTTTCTTTTTCCATTTCTTCGTTAATATAGTCTTCCGATGCAGCCATTGCCGCCAACGTCATGGTCAGCAGCTTTTCCAACTCCCATCCGAGCTGTTCTGCACCTCGCTCTATGACTTCTCTGGAACAGCCTGCCGCAAATCCTTTGCTTTTATATTTCTTTTTTAAGGACTTTAATTCCATATCCTTTGTGCTTTTAGAAGGGCGCATTAATGCCGCCGCCCAGATTAGTCCTGTCAGTTCATCTGCTGCAAAAAGTACCTTTTCCATTTCATGCTCCGGCGCTATGTCCACCGTAATGCCATAGCCGTGTGAAACAACACCGTGAATGATGTCTTCCGATACACCGCCTTCCCTTAACAGCTCCGGTGCTTTGATGCAGTGCTGTTCCGGGTACAGTTCAAAATCTATATCGTGTAAAAGTCCTACGATTCCCCAGTATTGTGCATCATTGCCGTATCCCAGTTCATTTGCATACCACTTCATCACGGCTTCCACGGTCAGTGCATGCTGAATGTGAAATGGGTCTTTGTTGTATTTTTTGAGTAATTCAAATGCTTCGTTTCTTGAAATGTGTTCCATTGTTGTGAGCCTCCTGCAATGTTATTATCTGCATTGTATCACTTTTTACTGTGTTTGTGATATATCTTTTATAAAAAAACTATTTTTCCCCCACTCTATACACGACTACCTTCTCCCGTCTGCTTTCACCATCGGATATGTCACTGCAATCAATTTCTTCAACAAATGTTACATTATATTCCTGTGACAGACACATAAGATACTCATCTGACGGATAATAACACATAACAAGCATTTCTCGCTGATTTTCATAATAACTGTCTATAATATTCGCCAGAACACTCTTAAATATTTCAACTGAAAATGGATTGAAAAAGAAAAATCTGTCTACGTTATCCGGAATCTTAAAGCCCACTGCATCAGCACATATAAATTTCACTTTATTCCCTGACACCGCATCAGCTTTATTTGATAACGCCCGGTTGTAAATCCGTTCATCATATTCTATCCCAATAGAATGACATTTTGTCTGATACGCCATAAAAATGCTTACCCTACCTTTTCCACAGCCATAATCTAACAGGGTATTATTTTTACCTATTATCCCGGTATTCGCTAGTCTTTCTAACACTTCATAGGATGTCGGCTCATATGGATACCTGAACGTATCCGACCTGGTGTCGTCACGTCCGGTTGTTTTTATTCTTAAAAGTTTTTCCCATTCTTTTTCTTTCATTATTAATATTCTCCAAAAAATCTTTTCCAAGTTGTGTTTAGCCTGCTAACACTAATAGTATATCCATTGATTTCATAACAAAAGTAACTCAAAAGCCGCAACCCCGTCGATAGCGGGAATGCGGCTTTTCTAAAGCTTCTCAGCCTGTATATTTTATTCTTTTCAAAATCCCAGATTACATTCTATCATGGAATGTAATATCATATCTCTAAACCCGCATAAACACTTGGTTTATCAGCTATCTTTTTGTTTACTACACCACTTTTACACCATTTGGAGTATTAGTGTTTAAAATTCCTTTTTGTTCAAACACATTCATTGCTGAATATAATTCGTCATCTGTGACATGACAATAAGTATTCATTGTTGTCCTTATATCAGCATGTCCAAGAATTCTTTGAAGTGTTTTTACATTCATACCATTCTCTAAACAACGAGTTGCAAATGTATGTCTTAAAGTATGTGGTGTTATAGGTTTAAAATCAATTCCCTTAGCCTTAATTCTTTCTTCTATTCTTCTTATTGAAACAGTTGTATTTCTAGTACAGATAGGGGTGTTTCTTTTTGTGACGTATACCAAATTTTCATACCCAACTGCCGCAACACATCTATCATTAACTTTTTCCCATCTGATTTTTTGTTCACTTAATAATTCTTCAGCTTTCTTGGTCATAGGAATTTTTCTTATTCCATTTTCAGTTTTAGGTTCATTTAACTGGAACTTATATCCCCACAAACCATCTTGTTTAGCATATGTTAAAGTATGTCTTACATGTATCATTCTATGATCAAAATCTATGTCCTCCCATTGAAGTCCACATATTTCTCCAATACGCATACCTGTCTCAAGTGCTAATTCAAATAATGGAAAATGTGCAATACCTTCACCATTTTCTAAGAATAGTTCTGTTTCTTTTCTTGTTAAAACTCTCATTTTGACTCCAACATCGGTTAATTTCGTCTTAACTTGTTGAATAGGGTTAATGGTTTTAACAACATTACAATCTAAAGCATATTTATAAAGATTCATTAACACTTTTTTGGTGTTTTTTCTACTGGCATCCGATGTTAGTTTATTGAATGATTCTTGAAAAGTTATAACATTGATATCTTTCATAACTCTCCAACCAAGATCATCCTTAATACGATTATAACCACCAATATAATTGGATATTGTATTAGGTCTATATGAAGGTGAATGTACTTTCATATACTTATCAAACCACTCATCTAATGTAATTTCATTATTAATTACATTCAACTCATTAGAATCTTCATATTGCTTATCTCTTAATTTTGCTCTGAGTTCTGTTATTGATTTTGAATATATAGTTTGTCTCTTTCCAAACCTATTAGTAAACCTTGCTTGATAAAGCCCATCCTTTCTCTGAGATATACCTTGTCCAAGTTCTTTCCCATTTAATGATTTACCCATTAAAATTTCCTCCTTTTAAGAAAATAGGAAAGAAGTACAAAGATATTACATATAAATATAATATCTTATGTACTTCTTTTTATCAAGTATTGGTGTAAATAAAATGTTATTTAGTTTTATTATCTATCCATTTATTAAGTTTTTCTTTATTGGCGTACCATCTATTACCTATTTGAACTCCAAATCCATTTCTTCCCCGAAGTAATTCTCGACATTTGGTTTGTCCAATTCCAAGATAATCGCAGGTTTCTTTTACAGATAATAATTTTTTATCTCTTTCCTGTGCTTCCAAATCCACCTTCACCTCTTTTTGTATCACTAAGATTTTCTTTTACATTAAACCCGAACTGTTCTACTGGTTGAATAATAATCTGTGCAATTCTATCACCTTCAGACACGATCCTTGCCTCACTGCTCTGATTATATAGTGCAACCATGATATTTCCTCGATAATCTGAATCGATCACCCCGACCTTATTAGCGGGAGCTAATCCCTGCTTACATGCCAATCCACTTCTGGCATACACAAGACCAACATATCCATCAGGAATTTCCATTACAATCCCTGTGTCAACAAAAGCTGTTTCACCGGGAAGAATTTCTATCTTCTTCTCTTCATTATGTATAACTGCATATAAATCTGCTCCTGCTGCAAATTCACTGCCATATGTAGGGGTTTTTGCATTCTCATTTGTTTTCTTAATATTAATCATTTTCATCTTCTAAAATTCCTTTCTTGACTAAATTTCTAATTTCTTTGCTAATATTCATAGAAATAATTTCATTTACAACACTTTTATTATCCTTATGATAATATGGATAATAAGTTGTTCCATTAGATTGGATCTCGTATGAAAAATAGTTTTCATCTATATTTACATAAAAATAAGCATAGATTACTGTTTTGTTGTTTGACTTATACATGGAAGAATAATATCTGTAATTTCCATGCTCATCATACCGAAAACCATATTCTTTTAAAATTTTATTGGTAATACCCTTAGCAAGCTTCAAAATAGTTTTCACCATCCTTTACATTTACTCTAAATTTGCCTACATATTCATAATGGTAATTTCTTTTTCAAGATACTTTAGATATTCATCCCATTTGTCAATCATATAGATATATTCCTTGCCTTTGACACATTTGAGCCTCATATCTGCTTTAATATTCTCCCAAGGAGTCTTCTTTGTGACCAAAGTCTGCAAGAACGAATTAGTCATTCTGCCTATGGTTAAAAGCTTGTCAGGAGAAATTTTAGACACGATTTGTTTGTACTGTGTCAATTTATCATCTGGAATCTTAAAGTCAGTTTTAGGGAGATTTTTAGGTGAATAGGGACTTATACCTGCGCCATTTGTCTTAGGTTTTAATAATGGAATTACTTTGTCTGAATTGATATATTTGAACTTGAATAACACTTCAGAATCCGTTTCACTTATATCAAATATGATTGATGGATTCGACTGTTGAATTGTTTTAACGATATTGTGACCTCTTATCAATGAAGGTATATATGCTTGTAATGTACTATTGCCAAAATGAAAGACTTTATTTCCGAATTGACAATCAATATACATATCTACATCTTCATATGTTCCATTGAGTTTTCTACAATAGTCGTTTGTGTGAGAATCAATAGGAACTTTTAACCTGTAAATTCCTTTGAACTTATCATATAAGTAAGCTATGTTTATCACCTTCTTTTAATATTCTTCGTATTCTTTTTCATCACTTACTTTTGGTGCATTGTTTTCTGCTTCTAAGACAACATCTAAGCACTCTTGTCTATTGTCAAATATTAGCTCATTAAGACTACTATATAAAAACAAATAAGCGTGTTTATCGTGTTTGTCAATGCCAACAAAGTAGTCATCGTCTACGGTTCGAATAAGTAATTCATTGACTTCGTATGTGCCTACTGGCTTCAGTATTCGAGCGTAGTATACAATTTTACCCCTTTTAATATCTTCTTTGGTCATTTGTAATTCTCCTTTATTAATCACAATATAAAACTATTTTGTTCTGAGCGAGAGATTGCTTTACGTCAATTACATGTTGATTTTTTGAACCTCTGAATTTCAATGTGAGATCCTTTTGCTCATCTATATATTCTCCGTCTACAAGCACATTTACATTGGAAATTATGTTCTTTCTTTTTATCATAGATAAATCTTCTTTGATGTGTTTTTCAAAAGATGTATTATCTTCACATAAATCAGCTTTGATTTTATAATTCATAATTTCATTCCATTCAAATCCTGTATATAACCAGATAGTTTTCTCAGGAAAGGAAATACGGATTTCATTGGAATTTTCATCTTCCAAAACCCTTGATTTTCCTATGTTTTCTGAATTGGGATTTTGAGAAATTGGATATTTTTCTCGGATTTCCTTAATTAAAGACAAAATATCATCCAAATTTTGTTCTGCAAGTGGTTCACCACCCAAGATGGAAATTCGTCTGATATATGGTCGATCAATCAATTCCATAAATTTATTTTTTGTTTCCTCTGTCCACTCTTTTCCACCATTAAAATCCCATGTTTCAGAATTGAAACAATTGAAACAATGCTTGTCACATCCTTGAACGAAGAGGGAGACTCCAACTCCCTCACCGTTAGAAATGTCCATAGACCGAATTTGTGCATACCTCATAATCAATCCTCCACAAGTTCAAATCTATATTTTTGTGTAGTGTTAGGATATTTTTCTTTATCAACCTCACTCATAAACATTTCAAGAGGACGATTCCAAATATGTCCTTCATAGTCATAAACAACCGTCACATCTTCAGTTTCTGTATGTCTTGAAATTCCAATAATCGTAACAATTTTACCAATTTTAAAGTGTTTGTATTTTTGTCCTACTGCTGGTAATGGTCTATCAAACTTAAAATAATTATTGGTCTGTTTAAAATATTGAGTACAATATGCTAAATCACAATTTTCATAATTTAATGGGTTATCATCTTCCCATTCTCCAATATCAGCAGATTCAATATGCAACTGCTGGCAAAACATATCTAATCTATCTGTAATAGATACTTTAATTTCTTCCTTATTGCAGTCATCAGATGGATCAACTAAATATCCACTTATTCTAAAAATCTGTGCCATTATAAATCCTCCGCAATATCTGTCATATGAACATATCTCTCTTTGATTTCCTGAGTACGTCCTTTTCCCCAGTAATTAGTTCCAATATATCCGCAAGTTCTTCTTGCGACATTCATCTTGTCTTTGTTTCTATTGTGGCAATTTGGACATTCCCAAATAAGTTCGCCATCTTCATCAATAATTTTAATTTCACCATCATAACCACAAATCTGACAGTAATCAGATTTTGTATTTTCTTCTGCATACATGATATGGTCGTAGATGAATTTATTCATTTCCAAAATAACTTCTACATTATTTACCAATCCATCTGTCTCAACATAAGATATCGCACCTCCAAGTGATAAAGCTTGGAATTCTGATTCTTTAGCAAGTTTATCAAATGCATTGATTGGTTCTTTAACAAATGTATGATAACTATTGGTAATATAGTTTCTATCCGTAATACCTTTAATAATTCCAAAGCGTTTCTGTAGACACTTTGCAAATTTATACGTTGTGTTTTCGATTGGAGATCCGTAAATTGAAAATCCAATATAATGCTCTTTATTCCACTGGTCACATTTATCATTCATAAACTGCATTACTTTAATACCAAAATCATGACCTTCCTGTGAATCAATATGTGATTTACCAGTCATATATTTTACACATTCATATAACCCTGCATATCCAAGAGAAATACTTGCATATCCATTGTGAAGTAATTTATCAATCTTCTCACCTTTTTCAAGTCTTGCAAATGCTCCATACTGCCATAATAAAGGTGCGACATCAGATAATGTTCCTTCTAATCGTTTATGTCTGCAAAGTAATGCTTTATGACATAATTCTGTTCTCTGTTCCATTAAATCCCAAAACTTTTCATAATCTCCTTCAGATGACAATGCTACATCCACAAGATTTAATGTGACAACGCCCTGGTTTAGTCTTCCATAAAATTTATAATTTCCATTTTCGTCTTTATAAGGTGAAAGGAAGCTTCTACACATTTTTATTACATATCACTATGTACACTGACTATATATTCTCTCCGAGTCCGTTACTCTCATCAACGAGCCGACTGCTTGGAATTGGTGCTTGTCTCCAATCCTACACCGCTACACTCATCACGGTTAGTCGATACACACTTCCTATTTCTAGGGTTGGCACGGTACTCATCTTAGGTCACAGAATCTCTTCTACCTAAGACCTATCCGTTAGCAACTATATTAGTTACACCCTCTAAGCAACGAGGTTCAATCGGTTTATCCTGGGCTGTAGTTTGCGCTCACCCATACACGGGAAACAGTTACCCTCTTTATATTTCTTCATAATCTTCTCTGAAATATAATCAGGATTCATTCTCTTTGCAGTACACTTAGCTGCAAGTTTTGTTAAATACCAATAAGGGGAATTTTCATGAATATTATCTTCTTCTAAGACATAGAGAAGCTTTGGAAATGCCTGTGTGACATATACGCCAACTTCATTTTTAAGACCAAGTAATCTCTGATTAAGAAACTCTTCAATAATCATTGCAAGTTCTTTCTTATACTCTGTAGTTTCTCCAAGATACATGAATACACTCAAAAAAGGAGACTGCCCATTTGAGTTAGACATAGAATTGCACTGATAGTTAAAAGTCTGAACACCATCCTCTACTTCTTTTTTGGTATCAGATTCTGCATATCTCTTACAATCTTCGTCAGAAAATCCCCATGACTTATATTTCTCATAGTATTTGTTGTAACTATCTCTTACAAATGGTGCTAAATGTGTAAGAGTAATTGTAGCCCCTCCATACTGAAGTGATGTAACACCAAGAATAATCTGAGTTGCGATTGTACAAGCAGTAATAAATCTATGTGGTTTTTCAATCATTACCTTGTTAATACAAGTACCATTCTGTAACATGTCTTCGAGGTTAATAAGTGAGCAGTTACTCATCGCATTCATACCAAAATAATCAATATCATGGAAATGAATAATTCCTTCATCGTGTGCTTGTACAACTTCTGGTGGAAGTAAAAATCTACGAGAAATATCTTTGCTAACAATTCCTGCCATATAATCACGTTGAGTATTTAATACTTTTGAGTTTTTATTGGAATTTTCAGTATTCCAATATTCGCTTTCACCATCTAATAGTTCATCAATTTCGGAATCTGTTGTATTCTCGTTTTCTCTCTGAAACTCACGAATACTTCTATACCCTTCATATGCTTTTGCAGTAAGTCTCTGCTTCTTAGTAATCAATTTATCATAAACCATTGATTCAATATCAGAGATGCTTACTTCTTCTTTATCCTTACACTCATTTTCAATCTCATTTGCAATGTCATCTGCAATCTTTGGTTTTACAATGCCTGAACCATTCTTCATAGCTTTAAGAATTGCAGTTGAGATTTTTGATTTGTCAAAATCAACTTCGGAACAGTCTCTTTTAATTACTTTTGTCAATATGTATATTCTCCTTTCTAAATTACTGTTATGATTGCATAACCAAGTACACATGTCGCAATCGCTGCTACAGCTTTCCAATCAATCTCAAATTCTATACAATCTATAATATTGAATTTCATTTTATCTCCTTTCTATTTCTCCCACGTTAAAATTACAAAATTCCAATCCTTTTTATCGCCAGATGGATATTCATAAGCAGTTAGTTTATGTGCAGCATCGCCCTCAAGCTCTTTATCTGCTAAAACCAATGCATCATCACGCATTCCATCCAAAATTTCTTTTACTTCTTTTACTGTTAAACACATATATTATTCTCTCTTTCTCGATTTCACAAGAAATCAACCTTTCTTGTGCTTTTTTAGCCTCGCAAACCCAGTATTCATGCGGTCTGCGAGGACATACTTTTAAATTTACCAATTTTTTTCTTCATTTTTTACAAATCCAGCAACTTTGCCGTCATTGAGTAAAACAGTTTCATTTTTATACTCAGCCTGTTCCAAACAATCTTCGATGGTAATTTCATCATAGTTCATCATATTATTGTCGTTCATAATAAAAATCCTCCTTAATTTAGCGTAAATAATAATCCAAAACATATTCAACACACTCTTCTTCTGTGTTAAAAACGACATCGCAATCTTCTTCAGATTCCCATGGATATATATTCTCTGTTCCGTATCCAATAATAGGAATTCCTTTCACGCGAGCATGTTCTAGTTCTTGTCCTGTTCCTACAGAGCTGTTGGAATTATTTAAATTAACAATTACCAAATCGCTTTTATCAATTTGACTCATGAAGAATCTCTTAATTTGCTTATGCGTTTTATGTAGGGTTTTATAGTAGTTAAAAAAATCATTTGGATTGATTACTCTAATATTATTGAATCTTTTTGATTCATAATTTTCGAGTATATTTTTTACATTGTTTCTCCAACCATTAGCTTCTACTTGAGTTAATCCGCCAGTTTTACCTGCTAAATAAATCTGAAAATCTTTCATTTATCATCCTCCCAATTTAATATTTTGTTTTTACAATTACCGTTACTGTCCACTTTATAATTCTCTCTTAGTATAAGAATATTGAACGGAATATTTTTATCATGTCGAACACAATCTAAATATGAACAATTGCGATTGGCACAATACATTCTTTTCTTATTTTCTCTCATTTTTATCACACTTTATGCTGTTTCATCAAAAAATTTACACACAGAAGCAACTTCTTCGACTGGTCTGTCATAATTTTTAACGAGATAATCAAAGTTATCTTCCTTCCCATCAAACATGGCTTTATCCGCTTTATATCTACGTTTAGATTCTTTCTTGTTTGGTCTTTTTTTCATTCGTTTTTTTAAAATTGAATTTTTGACTGTTAAATAAATGGAAATGTATGAGTCAAACAGATCATTTAAGTGTTCTAATCCGTCAGGCGTTAGAATTACAACTTTTTTTCTATTATAATCATAGAAATCTGCCAATCGGCTACCGTAGTACCAAGTACCTTCATCGGTCTGATAACTTCTCCACTCCAAAAATTCCTTGTTTTTAATCATATCTTTAAACTCATTTTCGGTTACGAAATGATAATCTACGCCATCAAGTTCATTAGATCTTGCTGGACGTGTAGTGTAAGTTAAAATTCTTTCATATCCCAATTTTACTAATTCTCTTGCAATTGTGTCTTTGCCACTGCAAGACTTGCCAACCAAGCAAATACTCATTAATTTATTCTCCTTCCACGTAATCTTTAATTTGATTTAGAAATTTTGCCTGAACAGTTTTGTCATTTGAGTACAGACAACATGTAATTGGTTCAAGCAAGTTTAAACTAAAAATTGCCATGATTGATTTTGCATCAATCTCATATCTATGACTTTTAATTGTAATTTCTTCATCAAATTTTGTTACAATCTCAACAAAATCATGCACTTTTCTAATTGTATCCAAACGAATAGTTACTAATGTTTCTTCCATTTCTTTCCTCTCTTTATTCATAGATTCTTATATAAGATATTTCGCCGTCAAAAATACCACCTAAAGTAGACACATCGCCTGTATTACCCCAACGATTTGAAATATTAGGGATTAATGTAGGACTATGAACAATAAACTCCACAATCGAATCATTACTTATAGTGTATTGTCCTAAATTATCAGTATGTTCATCTGCCTTGCAATCAGCAAGAATGCAAGGAATTATTTCACCGTTTTTCATCACGATATCAAAATATGTTCCAATTTGGGTTGTATAGTATGAACCTATTGCGCAACAAAATCTATCATCGACTTTGTATATACCTGTTTCATCTAATACATATTCACTTTTTAACCTGTATTGTTGCGTGTTTTTATTGGTGATATGTCGAGCATCCATATAGCTCTTAAACAGCTTGTCAGATGGTACATCACAATCTGTAAAAGTAAGATTTTCTTCAATTTCCTCTAGCTCATCTTCTAACTCAATATTCTCTACAATTTCTTCAACTGCTATCATTTTTTGCTGCTCATAATAAGTCTTATATTTTTTATAAATATGAGAATATATTTCTGCTTTTTCTTCTTGTACTGTTGCAGCTACAGTTAATTGTTTATTATTTGCCCCAAATGGGGCGACACAACAACCAATAACAGTACTTAAAAATACCGTTTTTGCAATACTTCTTTTAAATTTCAACGTATGAATCTCATACACCCACTTTCTTCGTATTTTTTCGTATACAATTTCAAATATTTTTCGTTAGAATTATCAAATCCAATGGGCTTTAATTTTGCTTCAATAATGCCGTATTCTTTTTTGATTTCTTCTACTTCATTATTCTCTTTTGTTCCAACCGTAACATATGTGTTGTCAGGAATCTTAGAGAAAATCTCTTTTAGTTGTTTCGCTTTATAGTACAAATTTTCACATTCACCTCCTCACTCTCATTAAATTCACTGAATTACTTAATCATTTGTAAAAATTCTTCTTCTGAAATAATTGGAATATTAAGCGATTTTGCTTTCTGATTCTTAGAGCTTGTTGAATTGATGTCGTTATTAATAAGATACGATGTTTTAGAACTTACAGAACCTACAACTGTACCACCATGAACAATTATATCGGCTTTTAATTCATCACGGTTTTTATAATGATGAACTGAACCAGTTACAACAAATGTTTTACCTTGTAATGTTTTTGGCATTTCATCTAAGACTATATTAGGTGTCTCAAAGGTAAACTCATTCGCTAACTGAAGTATATCTGAGTAATGATTTTTCCAATAAGTATTAAGTGAGTTTATTAATGCATCTCCAACACCAGGCAAATGTCTAAAGTATTCTGCACCTTTAACTGTCATTTCATCAATAAATGTGTTGAAATCATGATCTACTGCTTCTGAAATCATTTTACTTGCTGACTTGCCGAGTAATGGAATTGAAAGACTATAAAGAAAATGTTCCAGATTGGTGTTACGGGATTTTTCAATAGATGCAAGAAGTTTATCTACTGATTTTTTACCAAATCCATCAAGAGCTTTTAACTGTTTCTCATTAGCTGATAAATAATAAATATCTCTGATTGAATTAAGCCAACCAAAATTAATAAATTTTTCTATTGTTGTTTCTGATAACCCATCAATATTGAGTGCATCTCGTGACACCGCATGTGTAAACTTACCAAGAAGCTTGCCCTTACAATTATCATTGGTACATACAAGTAATTCCGAGTTATTGTCTTTCATTATCTTAGTAGGCTGACCACATATAGGGCATTTGTCTGGAATGTTGATATATGACACATCTAAAACTAAATCGTCAAACTTGCTTGAATCAAATTGCTCTGCCCATCTTATAGCAGGAATAATCATATTGGCTTTATAAACGCCAATCTTCTGACCTTTCCAACTTCTTCCAAGAATCTCATTCATTACAGAAACATTATGAAGTGATGCTCGACTTACTTCACTTCCTTCAATATCTACTGTATCAAAAATTGCCACAGGTGTTAAAATTCCAGTCTTACCACAACTCCATTCAATATCTCTCAATGTTGTTTCTACAGAATCATTAAATATTTTGTAAGCGATCCCATTCCTGAAATGGTGACTTGTATTACCAAGTGATTTTCCGTAAGCTACTTCATCAAACTTAAATACAACACCATCTTGAGGAAGATTTTCTTTTTCTGCAATATTAATAAAATTATCAATATGTATCTGTAACTGATTAAATTCGTTTATTGTAATATTATAGCACGGAACTATATCGAATCCTAAATTCTGAGCATTTAATAATCTTTTGTAGAATGAATTATCACTATCTCCTTCAACAACTTCCCAAGCATACCAAGATAATTTTCTATCTTTTACAACTGATGTATCGAGACTTGATAATGTGCCTGCCGCTAAATTACGGCTATTCTTATATTCTCCGTTTGTATTAATCTCAGAAAAATCATCTAATTTAATCAGTGCTTCACCATCAATTATATAAGTTCCTTCCTTATTAATATGTAATGGAACATTGGTGAATTGCCTAACATGTTCTGTAACATCAGATCCAACAATACCATTTCCTCTGGATTCTGCTAAAATCAAATCACCATCTTTGTAAGTAAGACGTGTTGTTAAGCCATCTAATTTTACAGAAGCCACAAGATTATGATTATTTGCAAATTTAACAATTTCTTCTACGCTATGACACTTTTCAAGCGAAAGCATTGGTGTTTTATGTGTGACTTCTTTTATATTATTTAATGTTATTGCACCAACATTCTGTGTCGGACTATTTGCTAATACAACGCCAGTCTCTTCTTCCCATTGTCTGAGTTCTTCTATCTTTTGATCAAACTCGTAATCACTCATAATAGACTGTCCAGTATTATAGTAAGCTGCGGAAGCTCTATTAAGTTCTTCAATTCTTTGTGTGATTTTATTCTTATCCATTTATCCTCCATTATTCGCTTAATTCAAAAACTAACAATGTATATGTCTCATCTTCAAGATTATCAACAATACAAGTATAATATCCTTGGGGAATTAATTCCTGAACTTGTTGAAATAACTCCTCCCAATCCGTACTTGTAATTTCCCATGCGAGTCGCAACTTATGACCTTGCTTCATTTCTTCTTCTGATAATATGTACTGCATTATTTCTCCTCTCCGCAAAATTCTTTCAAATATGTAAGCATTTCTGACTCTTCTGGAAAGAAGCCATCAACCTTCCTTTTATTCTGTAACCACTCTAAAAAGTTTAACCAAAATTGTCCCGCTCTCCAATCTGGTATATAAGTCATGTGTAATCTAGTTACTTCGTTATAAAAATTATACAGTCTATTCGGATCTCTAATGTTAATCACCTCTTTTATTTCTTTTTATACCATCTCTTATATAATCTTTGTCCACATTTGTCACAATAGTTTTGTCTTGGTACACAATTATCAACCACATAGTTACATACAGGACAATAACATTTATCATAGCCAAGCAATTTTCTCATTGGTTTATTTTTTCTTTTTAACTCTTTGTATTCTTCATATTCTTCGCCTGAAATAATATAAAATGCCATAATTTCAATCCTCATACATAATCAACTCTTTTGCGTATGGAAGTGTTTCTACCCATTTACAAAATGTGTCTACCCACTCTTCTTTGAGTCTATGATGTCTACGCTGAAAATACATATTGCGAAGTTCTGCATAATTTGTATCCCATGTTCTCATTTGTTCAAATCCTTCAGGTAACATACGTTTTGCCCTAACAAGAAGACGGTTCATTTTTTCATTATCTTTTGTTGTTTTCTGTATTTCCTTATATTCCAAACGAAGAGATTCAAGTTTGTTTACTGTATAAGTCCACCAATCAATATCTTCCTCACAGAAAACAAACATATCCAAAGTAATTGGATTATCATTATTAAGTAATTTGTGCATGGTTGAACAACTATTTTTTGTATTAAAATGATAAGTATCACCTTCAGACCACCAGTATCTAGGCATATCTACATCTACAGCAACATGAATCATTCTCATAAATTTGCAATGTTCTGAACCAGTTTTAATGAGAGTCTGTGCAAGTTTCATGTCATTATCACCTATAATAAAAGGTTCACCGCCATCATCTCCATACATATAACATTTATCTGTATCAAAATTTTTACAAAATTCTGAACAGTGTTTGCCAGATGGTGTTTTTAGACAATTAAAACTATCACTCTTATGCCAGCTATTCTTCGGATTTCTCATCCCACGGAGACTATGTTCAAATCCCCAAACTTCTGTATTCTCAAACTTCATTTTTCTCCTCCTTTTGGACTAACCATCTGCATTCTGTCTGTTTGCCTCTTTCTTTACTTGAAATATACATATGTTCGCATTTATCTCTATCGTATTTACATATGCCGGTACTTATATCATAGAATGGACATTCATCTTGAAAATATGGCATTTCGTCTACAAGAAATTTCATTTTATTCACCTTCCTATACTATATAGTCAAATTTTTCTTTATTTTTCAAAGAAGTTTAGTTTACTGTGAATTACCAATTAACATTCATTATCCCATCTGATACTACAACCACATTTACATTTAGACCGTTGCATTTGTATCATAGTTTTACATTTAGGACATCTTGCCGATACCCCCTATGCCATCTAAAAATGATCTTGTTTCTATGATTGGTTTGTATCTTAAATGTCTGTTTCTATTCATTATTCTCCCTAAACCCATTTAATTTTTCTTCCACAAAACGGGCAAAACTTAAAATCTCCATACGCAAAATTATTTGGTACTATTCCAGTTTTAAGCGGATTGTGATTACACTGAATCTTGAAACATATATTGCCTTCTGAAAAGTCAACGTCATTAGAAGATTCCCATTTGCAAGTTTCATTATCGTAACTTGTGTCAATAACACGAAGTCCCCTGATTTTTTCTAAAGTATCAAATCTATCATTTAATACATCGTGATAAATCGGCTCTCTATCTAAAATCCTTTCTACTTTTGATAAACTAATTAATTTCATATTTACCTCTTTCTATAATAAATATCTCAATCCACTTAGATACTTTTCTTTTAACCTATCTGTAAGTGTATTTGTCAGCGACAAATGATCTTTCATATCGGCTAATTTAACCCAATACGCACATTTACGGTAGTTTGTATGACAAACACTCTTAATACTTTTACAATAATCATCATAAGATACCTCTTTTGTTTTAGTTAGGATCTTCAATGCATTGGTAAAATTTTCAGGTAATCCTTTTGGATTATAATTTGTATCTTCTAATAAATTGCTAAAGCAACACATTCGTCTGTATATTCAGATGGAATCATTTCATTTTCAGCAACATATGTAGCGACTCTAAGTGCATGTTCTAATTTATCCTGTGGATAATACTGTTTTGCAATTCTTAATGCTGTGCTTACTTTCATCGGTTCTTTATCTAATGACACATTTTCCTCCTAATCTCCACAAGAAATAATGCTTTCTTGTTATCTGTTGATATCAACAAGATAATTTACTTTCTTATTATGTGCTTTAGCATATTCAATTTCAGATTTTGTTGAGCTTCCAATATATCCATTGACATTGATTACAAAAATTTCATCTGCCATATCAATTTTTCTCTTGTGCATATCATCTAACATAATCTTTTGCTCATCTGTAAATACATCGCCTGAATGACCAAAACACCCAACTGAAATCACAATGTAACCATTTAAGGTAAGTTCTTTTTGAACTTTCATGAACTCATTTTTAAATTTTGTACTACCACATAATGTAATCACTTTATAATCTTTTAATCCTTCACGGCATACACCTTCTACTGAATTTCCACACATAAATTCATTGCATTCTTTTCCTGGTCTTGGGCAACCCATATTTTTATAACCTCCTTAATTTTCGTAAGAAACTGTCGATTACTCTGCAATTTCATATTTCAATTTTGATATGTCGTATCCCATTTTTCCTAATTCATCAATCCACTTCTGTTTTATTGGGCATGTAGCAGTAAAGTTTTTAAACTGTGTTATACAATGATAAACACAATCTCCAATTTGTTGCTTACCGTATCGAAATTCTTTTAACCCCCCTTTCATACTCTGAATTTGTAATTTTCTTCTCCAAGAACAACACCAACCGCAATATCTTCACCATTTACATTTATGTATACATTACTAATTTTATATTTCATGTATTTTACCTCCTTAGTAAATCCGTCTTTCCTTGGCTTTTTGAGTCTCTGAAACGCCCTATTTATGGGCATTCCAAGACCTCAATTTTCTCAAATATGAAAATACTGTTCATTGTTTCAATGAATACTGCACTTGCTGTACTGATTATTGATACAACGCTACTTGTTCGCAAACACATATTGCTATAATCTGAACCATCAGCATTTTTAAGATAATTTATAATCATTGGTTTTCCAAGTTTAACATTATCCAAATCTAGCTCTACAGTTCTTCCAATTCTCATCGGATATCTGCCATCGGTTCTGTCTTGACCTCTTTCACCCTTTGTTCCTGAATGAGTTATTTTTGTTATTTTATATTCCATGTAATTCCTCCCACTGCATTATTCTCTTAAAATACTAACTTTGGATGAGCTGTGTCATATAAACACTGCTGTAAGTGAGTCTGTTTCTTACTTACGCCCTCTTTGCTGATAGCCATTCTCAAAGCACCAGTTTGAGCAACCAAATCACATTTTTTCTTTGCTCTTGTAATTCCTGTATATAATAATTCTCTTGTTAAAAGGGAATATGATGAAAAATCAATGCCGAAAATAACATGATCGAACTGAGAACCTTGAGACTTGTGAACTGTAATCGCATAACCAAGTTCAATACTATTAACTTGTGTTCCTTCTACATATACCTCTCCAATGCCCATAAACGAAATAAGCACTGCTTTATCTTCTGGAAATACCTTTTTAATAATACCAAGATTACCATTAAAGATAGGTGGATTGGTTTTGTATGTATTCTGTGTATTGATAACTTTGTCTCCTTCTCGAAGAATTGTTACTTTGCCCTGTGATACAACCTCAATCTGTTCTTTACTGTCGTCTTCTGGATTATATAAATCCTGAATCGTATTATTGATGTTATAAGTGCAAGCATCACCTTGTTTCTTAACAGGAACAAGTATCTGAGTTTCCATAATATTGAAGTTCTCTGTGTTCATTGCTTCTGAAAATCTCTGCATTATTTTATAGAAAGTATTACTCTTATCTGAATAACAATCTAATGATAAATCCTGCAATTCTCCTCTTGTCTCTGTACCAACCCAGTCTTTTTCTACAATCTGTATTCCTTTACGAATGCGTCTTGCTTCTGTAACAATGGCTGATGCTGCTGCTTGTCTATGTACTTGACTAAGATATACCGTAGGAATCTCAGGAGAATTGATCATATCAAACGCAATGTTGCCACACCCAATTGACTCTAACTGTCCCATATCTCCAAGACAGATAAGCTTTGCACCTGAAGGGATTGCTCTTAAAAGATAATAGAAAAGATAAGCATCAACCATTGAAATCTCATCTACGATTACAATGTCAACATCCAATGGGTTTTCATCATGATATGTGAAACCATTCTTGCCCCCATCATCAGTACAAGGATATTTAAGCAATCTATGAATTGTATATCCTTCTTCTCCTGTGATTTCAGCCATTCGAGAACTTGCACGACCAGATAAAGCACACTGTACATATACATAATCTTTCAATGCTTCAAGAAAAGCAGACACGGATGAACTCTTACCTGTTCCAGCTTCACCATGAATAACAACTACATTGTTTTCAAGTGCTTCTTTTACACCCATTCGCTGTTCTTCTGTAAATTGCCAACCATTCTTATGCTCGACATGCTTGATTGTATCTTCCCAATCGCCATATGTAATCTCTGATTTTGCATCTCTTAATCGGATTAATTCTTTGGCAATTTTATCTTCAATATTGTAGAATTTTCTAAGACCAATCTGTGTCTTATCTTCATTCCACCACAGTTCATCACCCATATCATGAATAGCTTCTGTAATATTCATGTCAGGAACATCTTCGCCAAGTTCATCAATAATTGCACCCATTAACTCATCAGGTGTAATCCATGAACAACCATCCTGACCAGAATCTTCAAGGTATTTGTAAATAAAAGCACTAATACGTTGAGAACAAAATTCTTCCATTCCACTATCAAGAGCTATTTTGTCTGCCGTTTTCCAACCGATTCCTTTTACTTCGTTACATAAGATATATGGATTATTTTTAACCTTTTCAACAACTAAATCAGGTGAATTATATCGTTCCATTAATCTATTCACCATATTGTTCGTAAGGTTATACTGCTCCAACTCTGAGAAGATTTTTGCTAAGTGGATATTCCGATTAAATCTTTCAATCCATCTTGCAGCTGTGTCTAACCCACAACCTCTAACTTTTACCAAATCTTCTGCCTTGTTATTCTTCAAAGAATCAAATGGATCATCCAATGCGTCATACATATTTTTAATCTGAAGTGGGGTGAACAAAGTGGACAAAAATTTCTTCTGTCCAACTTTGTCATTCTCATTAAAGGTAATGGCACTATAGATTGATATGATATTGTATTGTCCTCCCCATTTGGGATCTTCTACATAATCAGCCGCTAATACATACGAATCGCCTTCATTTAGCCACGGCATTTCTCCTTTAATGGTAATTTCGTTGTATTTGTTCGTCTTAGGCTTTCCTTCTTTTATTTTATCTATTGAAACAGAAGCTATTCCAAATCCATTCTTATAGTATCGTAAATGTTCTACACTACATATAATTTTTATTCTATTTTCTGATGCCATTAGTCCTCACTTTCCTTTTAATCAACTTTTGTTCTTTCAGATTGAAGTAGCAATGTACCATCTAAATGTATCTCTTGAACTTTATTTACTGTATGTTGGTAAATTGTGTCTTTGTAAATCATTGGTCTGAAACTATCGTCCCTTCTGATTCCTGCCACAACAATCTTTGAACCTCTACTTAACCAACTTCTTTCAAGTACAGTCTTCTTATCACTATTCGGATCAAGCTTTGCTGAAATTTGTTTATTATAAAATGCATAGTGACCTTTATTAAACTTCACATGTACTGCACCATACTTTGTAAGAAGTGTAACCATGCAATGCAAATTATCAGCATTGATAATTGTTCCTGCTATTCTTGAAATCTTAAATTTAGGCATTTTCTTTGGTGAACCATCAATATAGCGAGTGTAATAATCGTAAGGTTCTGGTTCTTCTGGTAAATCGAAGAAATTAACTATGCCATATAGTTCTTCATTAATATTCTCCAATTCATGCTCACCATCATAGAAACTTAATGCTTGCATAGACCAAGAAGGTAATGTACCATTAGCATATTGATTCCAAACAGTTTTAAATAAAGCTTCATTATAGAGATTTAATGTATCAGTATTGTCAAACCAATCCTTTAATGGCTGAATGTATTTATCAACCTCTTTAATAAACAATTTTTCTGATACAATATAATATTCTCCTTTTATTTTAACTACTGAGTCTTCTGTGAAATGTTCCTTGAAGAAAGGCTGAGAATTGTTGTCGAGAATATAATAACCATCATGATATCCTCTTTTTGGTACTTTCTTTCCTTCGTCTATATGCTTTTCATACAATCCTTCATCATCTAAAACATATTTTTTGAAATTAACCATACGTTTTGCTAAATCTAATGATTCAGGAATAATACCCAATTCTGTCATTTTTGCGAACTGTTGCATTGTAATTTTGTCACTTGGAGTAAAAGCATAGTTTTTTAAATACCAACGCATTGTTTCTTTTCTATCTGATGAGTGCAATTCTGTAAAGCAACCAGCTTTAATTAATTGAACCATTTTTGACTTGGTAATAAGCTTTGTATCGAGCATTTTACGAGCAAAATCTTCCATAGAATTAAATGGTCTGTTCTGAATAATTGCTTGTACAATATCATCGCCTATACCATTGATACCCTTCAGTCCAAAAATGATACGATTGTTCTCAACATCTGCTTTAAAACCGAAGTCTGCTGAATTGATAAGTGGAAGTTCTACTTTAACATTCTCTTTTTGAACAGCAGCTATTGCTATTGCCATCTTTCCATAATTGGTAGAATCACCTGCATTTTCATCTACTGCGCCAGAATCTACAATTAAATTCGCTGTCTGCCAGTAAATCGGGCTGTATTTATAACACAAATTCAACTCTTGAAGACCTATAATCGAGTAGGCTAGTGTATGACTTTTATTGAATCCATACCCTCGCTGGGTGCAAATAAGCACATTCCACACATAGTTCGTTAAATTCTTTGATAAATGCTTCTCTTCCGCATTAGCAAAGAATTCTTCTTGTAATTGCAAGAACTCTTTTGGTTTCTTCTTTGCGACCGCTTTTCTTAATCTATCACCCCAAGCTAGTGAGAAACCACCAATCTTCGGATGCATTGTCAAAAGTACCAAATACTCCTGGGCTTCACAGATACCAAATGATACTCCAATAATATCTTTCAGAATATCTTGTTCTTCTTGTGTCAGACCATATTCAGTCATTTCATCATACCAATACTGGATATTTTCTCTAAAACGAGCATATTTCTGTAATGGTGTTTCAGCACCTTTTTCCTGTGCCATAAGTCGCAATACTGAGTTAATGGTTGCTAATTCATCGACAGAAGCAGGTTTTGCTAATGCAACCGCCTGCACGCCACTCTCTTTCTCCATCTGAAAGAATGACATTACTTTGTGATTCCAAAGCATTTCCCACATATCTTTAGCATTACGTTCCAAAGTATATACGCCAATATATTTTTCATAAGTAGCTTTCAATGAACCTTGCCACTCTATTACATTATTCTCCAAAAGCAGTTCCAACTCTGCTTGCATTTTATCCAAAGCATCAATACAAAGCAGATCGACTTTAATAAGAGAACAATCTTCACACATATGTAAATCAAACTGAGTAATAACATCACCTGAATTTGTTTTCATAAGTGCTGTTGTATCTGTAAATGGTCTATCAACTAAGATAATTCCACCTGCATGTGAACCTACACCATTGACAAGTCCTTCTATCTTCTGTGCAGCTTCCCATAATTCAGGATATTTATTCATTTCTGTAACAAATTCTTGTACAGGTGGGTTATCATCATCACCATAATACATTTGTGATAAAGTTCTTAATTGACCTCTATCAGCTACAATTAATGAACTAATATACTGAGCTATATCATTATCAATCTTCAAACCACGAGCTGCTGTTAAGATAGCACTTCTACTCTTTTCAGTTGATAGTGTCATAACCTTGCTAACTCTATCTTCTCCATATGTATCTTTCATAGCCTGAATAACTGCTTCACGCTTTGAACCACATATATCAATATCAATATCCAAAACAGAAGCACGTTCTGGATTCAAGAATCTCCAAGGATATGTCTTTGTTTTTTCTCTTAACGGATTAATCTGTGTGATACCAAGAATATTTAATAGACAGAAACCTACACCAGAACCTCGACCAGCCCCTACTAATGTACCTGCACTCCAAGCAATCTGTACATCAATAGCAATCTGAAGAAGATATTTAGACCAACGAACCTTCATTTTTTCAGATGAATCCTTTATATAATGAAGACACTCGTTTATTTTTTCATAAGCTTCGTCTGTTTGGTAATAAGGATCTGTGTCAATATAAGCAACAATATCTCTTACTAAATGTCTATCACAATCGTATTCAGAATGATAAAACTCACTTAATAAAGGGATTTGATTCTTAAACTTTTCATACAATTCTTTGTTCGGTTCAGAGGTATTTAATGGAATATACGGAATATCGAGGTCTTTTGTGAGTTTGTAATACTCTGCTTTTCCATATATAAGCATTGTATTGTCTAATCCCTTTTGAACTACATCGTGACCATAGTATTCGTCCATATACTCATGAATTTCATCTTCACTCATGATATAAGTGGTAGAATAAAAATCATCTACTTCTCTGTCGCCCTCTTGAGACTCCAAAAAGATTTTATGTATCTGTCTATCTTCTTTTTTAAGATAATGAGCATCCGTTGTAATGATATATGGTGTACCTGTCTCTTCTGATAACTGAATTAACTTGTGATTAACATAGATTTGCTCCATCATATGAGAAGGTTGCAACTCTAAAAAGAAGTATCCTTCACCAAATATCTCATTCATATATGCAATCCAATCTTTACAAGATTGCCATATTTTTTCATATTCCTTTGGATTTGCTCTTTCTAAATCCTGAAATTGTAAAAGTCTATGTGGTAAAGCTCCCCCAAGACAAGCCGAGCTTCCGATAATATCTCCTTTATAGTTTGCCATCATTTCTTCAAGGTCACTATAATAGGTAGGAACTCGCATCATGACATGCATAAAAGAGTTCTTAGTCCAAGCTTTTGTACTTAATTCTCTAATGCCTTGATGCCCATGAGCATTTAATGCTACTAAAATAAAATGAGGATATCTATTATTAAATTTATTCTCGACAGTTACATCTTCTGTACACAAATATATCTCATTACCAAGAACAACTTTAAAATTCTCCCATCCTTCTAAATCCTTGTGACTGTCATAGTATTTAAGTGCATCTAAAGAGGAAGTGATAGACTCATGTTCCGTAAAGCAAATGCCAGCATGACCTAATGAGTGAGCATACTCAATCATTTCAGGCACTTTATTTATAGAATCTCGAAGTCTTAAATTGCTTCCCTCTGCACTATGGTTATGTACTCCAAAAAAACTCACTCAAATCCTCCTCTTATAACTGTTTTAATAAGCTTCTAACTGGTTCTCTTCCATAATTCTCTTTCAACCAATCAATGTATCCTTTATCCTTTTGTGCTACCTCCACAAGACGTTCATTCTTATACTTACCGAAATTCAACACATAAGTATCTAAAGGTGGTAATTCAGGTTTCTTCCATTCATCAAACTCCATGTCTAGCGGCTTTCGTGAAGCAAGATAATCAGCCAAATGAACAATCTCCTGATATTTATTTGATGGTTTTGGAAGTACAATTCCAGCATCTTTTGGTTTGTTTGAGGTATTAAACTGCCCCATGTGAGATTCAATCGCATTAGCAATCAGCTCAATTTCTTCATCTGAAATAACTGCATCTTCTTTGTGTTTTCTAACTGCTTCTGCCATTAACAACGGATGATCAAATACTGTGGACACTTCCTTTACATCATCATTTGCACCTGATTTTCTGCCATCATGCACTAAACCAGCACATCTTAATAAATCTCTTTCTCTGTCAGTGAACTTGTTCTGATACTGCTCAAGACTGAAAAACCAATTAAGGAATCGTACAACTGCAATACTGTGTCTCATCAATCCACCATCGCCTAATGCATATGCAGGATGGTACTTGCCTGTAGACGAGGATGGTACTTGCCTGTAGACGAGGCAGGTACATCCCACCAATACAAAGGAAGTTCTGATACCAAGAGTTTACAGAAATCTTTAATATCTTCATTTTCAAACGAGTCATAAATAGGCTCAATCATTTTCAGTTTTTCTTCTGTCATTAAAATACCAACTTTCTTTTCTTCTCTGTATTATTATTCTCCAAAGCATTCCACTTTTTATTAACTTCAAATGTCTTTTGAGTTGGTGTCCACTTTGAATAATATTCACATTCATTTTTATAAATAGTTGCTTCTGGATTTGTTGTGCAGAACGTGCACCAATGACATAATGGCGTGGGCTTCGGAATAAACAGATTTTTATTCTCACTTGCTTCAATATCACCAAACACTTTATCAAGTGCTTTGATTAAACGTTTTTCCCATCCTTTTGTAAGAGCATATTGTTCATCATCTATAAGGATGAATCTATACTGCGATTCAATAGGTAATTCACCAAACTCGTTTAAAATTGCCAAAGCATAAATTCCAAACTGTAATGAAGTTGCCAATTTACTCTGATCGTATATTTTCTTAGAAGTCTTATAATCAACCGTTCTATACTGACCATCTTTTACATCAATTCGGTCAATAAAACCTTTTAAAATGACTTTGTTATCCCATACAAATTCAAAAGGTTTTTCAAAATATGTAGGCTGCCAAGTAGTATCTTCCATTTCTTCGTGTAACACTTTATCAAATAGTTTTATTTTTTCTTCGTATGAAGCACCACTCGCATTATCAGCTTCGTGCCATACTTCAAAATATTTTCTTCTTAGCTGTGCTACACCTAATAATTCTTCTTTTGTTTTTTCGTCTGTTTCGGTCACTCCATTCTGTAGAATATTATTTAACTTGTCATAATCTACTGCTTGACCAGAAGCAATCATCCTGCCCTTCTGTTCCAACACATAATGACACAGACTACCCAACTCAAGTGCAATTGAAGTATCCTGTGAATACTTCTTATCTATATATTTAAACTTATACTGAAGAGGACAATTTTTAAAAACCTCGATTTTACTATATGAAAATGTAGGTAAACCTTTGTCCTTATCAGTTACAGGTCTTACTCTATCTTTTAATTCTTGCAATTACTTCTCCTTCTTTGATTCTTTCAACACTCTATTAACTTCATCCATTGTGATAACAATCTTCTCATCTAATAATTCCAACAATGTTTCTTTCCCCATATCTGTAGGACTGGCTTTATAAGGCAATCTATTCTCACTGTCTAGCAATAAACAAACTTTGCAATATGGCACTAATCCTGCAACTTTTTTTACAAGTTTGTTATAATAAATCTCTGCTTCAAAAGAATGCGCATCCTGGTATTCTCTATCAAAAGCCACAATCACTTCTTCACATTTGAGATATTGCAATAATAATTTTTGCTGAGTGACAGTAATATTACTTCCGCAAGTTGCTACTGCAAATGAATCTTCTCCAAAGTATGAATAATTTTGCATACATCCTTTTTCTGACTCAAGCAGCATTGCTTTTCGTATTGATTTAATTTTGTTTTGGGTAACATTGATTCCGTATAGATTTGAACCTAATTGATGACTAAGAAACTTCCCACTTATTTGAAGCGGAACATACTTTCCTACTCTTTCAATATCAGATTCATCAAGATAACGACCTCTAATTCCAATCAACCGATTATCTTTATCTCGATGTGGAATTACGATTTGGTTGGTCAATCCATAGTAACCAATCTCATATCTGCTCAAAGCTTCACGAGAAATATTGTCATTTAACCAATCTTCATGAGGTGCATAATAGAATGTGTCTAAGATATTTTCATTAATTTCAGACAATGTAGGTACTTCACGTCTATTCTTTTTTACTGACTTCAAACGATTAATCCATTCAAAATCATTAATACGATTCTTTTCTTTCTCAATCTCATCAGCACTTGTAACAGCTAACTTCCCTGTGAGTTCCCCCACGAAACGCAACGCCTTATACCATGTCAAATTTTTACCTTTAACTCTATTGGCTCTAATTACTAATTCAACAACATTAAAACTGTCTGAGCATTTAGAGTAACAATGAAAAGTTCTTCCTTTGTACCCCTTATCCTCATTTGGTTCGTGATAATAATACAATTTCCACGAATCTGATCCGTGACATACCGACTGGAATATTAAATCGCCATTACTATCTGTTTTTGGATAACTAGAGCCAAAATAAGTAACAATTTTTATTATATCTTCCTTAGTAAGTGAGTTAAGAATTGCATCCTTGTCTAAATACATACTCTCACCTCACTTACCAATTTCCCCAACTCTTTTTATCAGTTGGTTCTTCTTCCTGTTCTTCATCAATCGGATTATCAGGTACTTGAGATAGCAATACAGAATGTTCCTTAATCTTCTCTTCTACCTGCTCAATCTTTGTAAAATCCATATCAATTAACTCAAAATCATAATTCGTTACAAACAAACACTGTTCTGTCATAGTACCCAAATCAATTTTTGTCCAAATAATGATTCGTGTTAATCTTCCTCGTCTGACTTTGTATACCCAATGACACATATTAGGTACAGGCATATTAACCATTTTATGTAACACTGATTCAATTTTCTTTTTCTCTGCTTTGGTGGGAGCCATTGAGATAACACCCATATCCAATTTATTCGCTAATGCCTTTGAACCAGCTAACAAGTTCTGATCCTTATACTGTGCATTTTGTGCTTCACCATTTAACTGAGAAGCCGTATAAATAAATACATCTAACTGTTGAGCAATCGTCTTTAATTCGGTTGCAAATACCAATAATAACTGATGCTCTTTCAATCCCATTCCAGATTTACTATTTACTTCTGCCATTAAACGTAATGAAGTATGAATATAGTCGAAGAAAAAATATCTAACAGAAAATTCTCTATTATATTTCTTTATCTGGTTTTTAATATCTTCAATGGAAAAATCAGGAATATGTACGATATATAACGGACTAGATTCGATATAAGAAATGGCTTGTTGAACTCTTTCTAATTCTCCTTGCTCATATGTACCATATAGAATATGTTCCTCATTTACTTTACTAACGGCTGCAATTAACAATGTCTGTATCTCATCTACTGGCATCTCAGTTGAGAAAATAGTAGTTGGCTCACAATTTCCTGTATACACATACTGCTTTGATACAACATCATAAAAATACGGAACTGCAATTTTACAAGCATCACCAGCAGCCATACGAGTTTTACCACCACCTTGAGGACACGATCTCATAAATAAACATCCTAATCTCGCACCTCTTGATACAGTGTTCAATCCCTCATTATTCAAAGCCAAACCAACATCAGGAACTTCCATCAATTCATTTACCAAATCTGTCATACCGTCACCAGCTTGAACATCTGTGCTTAGTGTATTGGTACAATATTTCATATTGGGATTAATAACAAATGTTGCTTCAACCATTTCAATAATGTCTTGTTCGGTATAATTGTCAAACTTAATTTGTTCCGCTTCCATCTTTGAGGTATCTGCAATGGTACTGTCAAAAATAAATCTTGTATCAAGACCTTTTTGCTCATAATATCTAAGCAATGCGTATTTTCTTAATCTGTGATAATAATAATCATAGTTCTCAATGGTAGCCATATCTCTTGCATTTGAAAGATATTCTATACCTTGATTCTCCTGAAAAATTGAATACTGCTCTTTGTAATTGCTTAGATATGAATCTATACTAAATTCATCAATTGTGGTGCAACCTTGCATATGTAGATTGTAAATTGCAACAAATAGCAATTCATAGAAGTTCTCTGTATTAAAATCAGTTCTATCTAATGGTCTATCAATATCATCTATTAAGGAAGAATCTTGTATTAAACAACCAATCGTATTCAAATATGCTCTTTTATCTACAAGTCCTTCGTGTGCCATTATTTCACCTCTTTCCCAATTGACTGAATATCAATCTGTTTTATTTTTCTCCTTTTAGGTTGAACAATAATGGTCTTTTCTTTGTACATATTTGAAATATCCATACTTTCATTATGTTCTTCCAATTTATCAACCGACTCATAATACTGCTTTGCTTCTGTGTGATAATATGGAACAATACCAATTACATCACCAGTTAAATCCTTTTCAATGATTTCATGCAGATAAACCAGAGTCTTATACATGCTTTCATATGTAAATCCATAACGTTTAATATAATCTTCTGTTAGGGCATATACTTTTGTACTTAATTCTTCTCCTTCGATGAGACTTCTTAAATACTTATAATACTGTTGCTTTTTTGCATATTCTTCTTCGGACAATGCTTCTTTCAATTCAGCTTGAGGTCTAGCCTTTCTACCGACTTTTTTCTTTGTAGCAACCTTATCTATCTGTTCAGTTTTGTCTTTCTGCAATGTCTTGATTGCAATATTAAAACATTTTTTATGAGCATAGCGTCCCTTGTATGGAACGCCATCCTCATCTACAATTGGCTCATTGCATATTACGCATTTTCTTCGAGCTGCCATGTATCAACCTCTTATAAGTTATTCTCCTCAATGAAACTCTCAATATCATAAATGATTGCTTCAATAAGCTGTTCCTGACCTTTCTTCAGATCACTAGCCTTCTTGCCTTCGCCTAACTGGTTTGCAACGATTGTCTGTAAATCCTCAAGATATCCATTATCAGCAAGCTTCTCGCCAAGTTTCTGTAACTCGTCCATGAGGTCATCATATGATTTAACATCAACTGTTCTCTGTGCTTTCTGCTCCTCGTATGTAACTGCTGTGATTCCCTCTTCTCTCTCCTGAATCTCAATAGCCTTAATAATTACATCTTCAAGAGCTTCAGCAGTGAACTCCTCAATATAAGTAGTAGGAAGATAATCGAAACGAGAACGAGCAAAGAACTCATCTGTCTGTGCTAAGAAACCAGAAGACTTAACAACCTTACCGTCTTTATCAACACCGTTAGAACGAACATAAACACATAAGTCTGTATTATTGATGATAGGTGCTAACGCTCTTTTATCAGCCTTTGGTGAAATGTATCCATCCTTCTCCTGTGCATGTGCAATAAAGTAGCAGCAATATCCAGCACCAAGTAACTTGTTAATCTGTTTCCAGAACTCAGTCTCATACTCTTTCCAAAGTCCATATCCACCGTTTCCTTCTCCGATTGAAGGAGCTTTATACTTCTGGCAAATAAATTCCTGACAGTAATTTGCAGCCGCTTCAATCTCATCAAAGATAATTGTTGAATACATTTCTCTTGCCTTCTCTACTGTTGCAGGATCTGTAAGCTGCTTGTTAATCTTAATGAAGTCAGACCACTTTGTAATAGGACAATATGGAACACCAGGAATGGCATTAAGACCTGCCTCGAATGGAAGATAGAATGGCTTCTTCATACGAGTTGCCTGCTTAGTCTTTCCTAAGTTATTTCCACCATAGACAAGAATAACCTTGCCTTCTAAACCTTTTGCTACTGTGCTGACCTGTGGATTAAAAATATCTAATTCGTTCATGTAATTCTCCTTTATTTTCAAAAATATTTTCTTAATAAAAATGGTACATATTTCAAACTATTTCATTCGTACCTACAACAAAGTTAGATTAGAAACCTAAACTTCTACCATGTGCTGCACCACTTGGCTTTGCAGTAGATGCCCTTGCGCCACTCTGAGCTTTAGCTTTTGCTTCCTCAAGACGATTTGCTCTCTCCTGAATTGCAGCCTGAATTGTTTCAGCGACATATGGAAGCTCTGGTGTAATGCCCTCCTCATATGCTTCAGAAGCACCTGTGATAAGAAGATCACTCTTAATCTCTACAGATACCTTCTTTCTTGGCTTACCAATCTTAACTGGAATCTCTGTAACAGTCTCAATTCTGTTATTGATAATATCTCCATAGAACTCTACTGTCTGTCCTACCTCGAATCCTGAATCAACAGCCTGTCCTACTTCACCCTCTGCCACAAGGTCGATTGGCTCAATTCCGTTATATGTAGGCATCCATCCACTTACTACGATTCTTCCTGTCTCAACACCATCAGCATCAAGCTCAGGATTGATACCAGAAATGAATACCTCGACTGCGAACTCTGCGTGTGGCTCGTAATCCTCATCAGCCTTTAATCTATTGAAGAAATTGCTCTTGTAAGATACAATCTTCTCACCATTCTTACCTGTGAATGGGCTAATATCACCAATTACTTTAACCTTTGTAGCCTCTTCCTCGCCAACTTCTGCAATAGACTTGTACTCATTCATTACTGTCTGAATACCTGCATAAGTCTTGTTATCAGCACCTGCCTTAGTCTTCTCATTTACATTGACGTTGTACTTAACGAAATTCACATCAGAAGTCTTAACTGTAATATGACCTGTTACCTTATTCTTTCCATCCTCTGTTACAATCTTCAGATCCTTCTCACTAACTACACCTACTGCTGTTGCCTTTGCATTTGCCTGTCTTAAATTTGTTTCCTTTGTTGTTGTCTCTGCCATTTAAAAATGTCCTCCTTAAAATTAAAAAATTTATATAAATATTGTTAATAAAACAATCTATCTAAACGCCCAAATGGACGGAACACAGAAGTTAATTTATGTAAACATCTATGTATAATCAGTGATTTTTGAGTATAAAAACCCAAGGGTATGCTGTTCTTCCACCCAAATATGAATGCTATCCGCATTTATTTATTCTCTTGTTTTGTCTCGATTTTTATATAATTTTCGAGACATTTTTGTTTTGGAATTTTTGAACTGAATCGTTCAAGACTGATTAGATATTATCTAAGATATTTCCTGTTACTTCATATATTTCCAAATCATTTAATTCACACCATGATTCGAAGTTATCTCTCTGAACATACCAACCAACATTCATTCCGAGAAATTCATTCTCACCATTTCCATAAGAGACTACATTATATAATTCTCCGTTTAGAATGTCGTTTTCAAAGATTAGCTTGCCATTTTTATCATGGCTACCTGTACATCTACACAATGTCTTTGGATCTATTTCTTCAAAACCATCAGTTTCACCACTAGAATAAAATATCGTGGCAGGTTCAAATATTAGATGAACTTCTTTGTCATACATATCTAAACCTTTTACATAATATCCACAAACCCATTGACCACTACTAATGCTCTTTGCTTTACATAGCTGTGTATCCATTTCTCACCTCCTCAAAATCCGAATGAAACAGTGATTTCTACTGAACTACTTCACTTACTTATTCTCTGTTTTACTCTTATTATCCAACTCTTTTAATGTTTCCGTTATTTTCAAAACTTCTTCATTAATACATTCATTCAATTCCTTTTGATATTTCTCAATACTTTTCTTATGTTTTTCCAATATCATTGAAATCACTAGATTTACCTCATCTTCTGATAATATATTCTCCGTATTTGAGCATTTTGAATGAATAAATAATTTTGCCGATGAATCAGTATCATTGTTATAAGATTTAATGTTATCAATAATATTTTTTGCATTACTGCTTATTGAATCAATACTACTAATACAACAACAGCAAGCGTTATATGTTCGATTATCCATATCCACCTCTTACTTATTTCTATTCGATTTTCATTTTTATTGGGAATTGTTTGGTTGATTAACCAATAAGATAAAGCATTCCGATTATATAATGTAATGTCTGGTCTGTAGTGTATGTAATCTTATTCCATCTCGCTTTCAACGGATCAATAATCAGATGTGAAATAAAGATTACTGCCAACTGCCATGTCCAACCGAATACTATTAAGAATGGAACACAATATAATGCACAATGTACAAATAAATGATACCAATTCTTTCCTTTTGTCTGTGCAATAAAATCACATTGCAACACATAATCACCAATTAAATGACATAACACAATCAATACAATTATGTGTAAATTTAAATTCACCATACTCACATTTTTCACCTCTAACTTTTATTCTTTTATTTTGGGAAATTGTTAGCTGAATCGCTAAGACTAATTATTCAAGATTTTTCATCTTGCAAATAACATTATTATTCCTGATTGTTTCTGCTAATTTATTCAAACCAAGCTGAGTATCTATATGATATGTATCAACAAATCTTGGCTGACTCTTATCATCATGAATTACATCTTTATACGTTTTAATAAATTTTTCCAACCCAACTTCATCACGATATTGATTCATTTCTTTCTCATAAATCGGATTATAAGATTGAGTAATTGGAGGTTCATTCCCACAATGACCACCTGCTCTAATATTTAGCTCTTTGTATTTCTCATATATTTTGTTTGCTATATCCAATGGCATATCTCCATTGCAAACCCAATATGTCCAAGCCCTATAAAATACAAAGCCATTTAAGATACCAATATATCTTGTTTTTACTTCTGTATTCATATAATACGGTAATCTAAATACTGGAATATTTGCTAACCGAAGTTCTTCTTTTACTTTGTCATCAATTTTTCCATCATATTCATGTCTTGCAAAATTATCCATTTTCTCACCTCAAACTATATATTCTCTGTTCTATGGTTCAATTCTGATAATTTCTTTACCAACCTTTTCGGCATATTTTACACAATTTGCTGTTCCACCTTTTGAACCATCCCAAACCGCAATAACTTTATCAGCTAAATCAACCATATACTCATTTCTTTTCTGCATTAACCAAGGCTTATATTCTTCGTCAGATACCAACTTGACGATATCTGCTTTAGAAAGAATGTAATTGTATTGGTCAACACTTTCTTTAATCCACTTGCATGAATGATTTTTACAAGGGATTGCACAATGCAGTTTAATATCATATCCCTCGTTTTTTAATTCTAATACTGCCAATGCAAATACCGTATCAACTCCAAGAGCCATTCCTGTAATTGCTTCCTCACAATTATTCTCTTTTAAAATTGATTTGAATTGCTCTTTTAATCTCTGCCAACGTGGATCAGATAGATTGTATCCATATAATTTATTCGGTCTATGACCTGTTACACATATTTTCAATTTTTCACCTCTACAAACTAACTGATTATCGTTGCTGATATAATATTCTCTACTTTTTCACTTTTCTTTCTACCATAATGATTGTCAATAAACTTACCCATTCTAAAATTATAAGTTTTTCCAACCGCTAATTGTTTGAATAAATTATCATTTGGATAATCACTTCTGCCTTGTTGTCGATAAGTGCAAACTGTTCCGTCATCAAATTCAACTGTTAAATACATTTCATATCCAACTTGATGACCAATAGTTGTCTTATCTATAACAGTACCTTCCTTGTAGTAGTCTGATTGATATTCGTACCAATTCAAATCATCTAGCAGCCACGAAATACCAATAAAAATAGCAAAAGATATTACAATAATTCCTAACAACCATAAAATTTTATGTAAAATGTTCAGAATAAAATCAATAATAACTTTAATAGTCTCACCTCCAACTATATATTCTCTGTTTTATTTCAATTCTATCTTTTTGTCCTTATCCATTACATCTTTCATAAAATATGGCTTAGTGACAATATCAAAAATTATGTAGTAGAGATGATTACAGAAAGCAAAGAACTTAATATTTTTACAATCCAAATTATCACCACCAAGATCTTCTGCTATATTTTCAATAATAAAAGTGACAATAGCATTTCTGTTAATAGGAACATTGTGATGAATATGAGATCTTACTAAATAGACTAATCTATCTTCTATCTCTTTAAGTTCCCATTTATATACATTCCTGTATAACTCATCAAATTCGTCTTTTGATTCACCAAAAACTGCTTCAAACATAAAGTTCTGAAAATCTCCCTGACGAAATGCTTCTCTAATTTTATTCTCTGTCTCTTTTTCAAATCTCATATTCTTTACCTCTAATCATGTATTCTCTGTTTACTGCAACATTTCTGGATAAAAGTCATACAAATAATCTCCAAAATCTCCACCTATATCTGAATTTATTTGACTCTGCCAAAAATGCTTCCATTCTTTACCTCTCTCAGTCTGAATAAAATGTTCGTATTCAGGTCTTAAAGCTTCTCTATCTTTACAAATATCGCTCATTTTATAATTCTCCTTTAAATTGCACCAAGAAATGTCCGTTTCCTTCGACTTAAAACATGCCATTAAATCTATTATTGAATCTATCATTAAAATTTTTTGTCATATTCTTCATCTGACGCTTTGTAGAACAATAAACAATAAATTTAAGTACAAGAAGCAATCCACCAATACCAAACAAAATATACTCAACAATTGTTGGAATTACTAAAATTGCATTTGCCTTTAATACCTCTGCTACGATTCCTAAAATAATAAATACACACCACATAATTTTTCTCCTTATATATTAATCTTTCTGTTCAAATTCAAAGCAGTCTAAAATTCTTCCAATCTCATTAAATGTCAGCGTTGTAACATCTTTCGTTCTCACGTTCACACATTTAATATCAACTGCATATGATCTTCCTCTGTTACTGCCAACAGAACTAATTGGTACTGAAAACATTACAGTATCTCCAACTTTTACATCTGAAAACATTTTTGCTCTTGTTTTCTTATTTATTGCAGTACATTCAGCAACACAAGTCATCGTCATAGATTCTTCACCTACCTTTATTCATATATTTTTTCTCTATCAAGACCTAAATCCTTCAATTGTCTGTCTGTTAAAAAATCACAATCGCCATAATAATTATCAAACTGATTTAAAGAGATGTTGTTCCTGACGCAAGTTGCTATGAAGTTTATTTTCGATAATGTTCCATTTATTTTATGAAAGATATAATTCTGTCTGTCGGTTAAGTCGTCTGTGTCATATCCTGCAAACATCATAAGTCCCACCTACCTTTATATGTATATTCTCAAAACATAGCTACCATTTGTTTGTATATCTACTATCCACAAATAACTCTTCTTTTGATCTTGGATCTTTCAAATCACGACTATCTAATCTAAGTGGATTACCATAATATCCATTCCATGAACCACAACCTCTTACATTTACTGTTCCATCAAAATAGATGTAAACAATTTGATACGCAGGTTTGTCACAACATTGCCAATAACTAATTTTGAAACAGTTGTCCTTATTTACATTCTCTAAATGTTCTGGCACAGATTCCCAAATCTCACACTCATCATTGATTTGCTTTAATGTGTATCCTTCATTAAGCATATCATTAGCTTTTTCAATTCTTTCATGTCTTATTTCATGTGCTAATGCTTTTTCAGGTGTATCAAATAATTCTCCACATTCAGAGCATCTATATTTAATTACTTTTTCCAAGATTTCACCTCCTCGCAAGAAATCGAAATTTCTTGATACTTTTTACTTCCAGAAAGCCTTATTTTATAGGCTTTTTGAAAAGTCAACATAAATAATTTCATGCTCTCCTTTGATTTTTGACTCAATTTCTTCAAATGAATATTCATATTTATTACCAACAACAATAATGTCAGCTTCAATAGTATCTAACTCTTCATGAGCGTCTGTCTCATATACTGTTTTCGCTCGATCTGAATTAGCAATAATTCCTGCAATATAGCTCTTACCTAATCCACTATCACCTTTGAAAATCCAAACAGGTCTTTTATCCATTGCACGATTTGTTTCTGTAAATAATTCTTCCGTAATTCCAACATCGCCATTTGGATACCAACAGTCATCACCATCGTCATCTACATAGAAAATATCATTCTCTGTATTGTAAATAGTATCTTCAAAGTCTCCTTCTTTTGTCTCGATTTCAAACGATAAATCTTTGATTGGTTTATGTGTTGAGCCGATAAATGAATCGACACGTTTGACCTCACAATGTCCCCATGATGCACTGCACCAACCACTAGGACAATCACCGTATTCAGTCCAAAGCGATACTTCATATTTTAAATTATTCTCCGAAATACAATTTAAGATATATTTAGAATTGTCTTCAAAATCATCATCTCTATCGTTGTATGTACGAATATGTTCTATTCTTAATGAATGTATTTTTAATTTCATATTTTCCTCTCTTTCTAAACTTCGTAAGAAACCGATAATTCCTACTTATTTATTCTCTGTTCTTAGACTCCCATTTAATAAAATCTTCTAAATCATATTCACCAGATTCTTCTTCCTTAATCTCAGGGACAAATACGTTATAGTTACCTTCGTTACGATCATGCTCAGTAATTTGTTTCAACATTTCATACATATTTTTAATCCCTAACTGATATGCTCTCTTTTCGCCTTCAGTCATTCCGTCACAAATTTCATCATTTTTGCTTTCTAATAGACACTTATATTTTTCTAAGCTTTCTACGATTAATAAAAATTCTTCATTCATTTATATATTCTCCTTTCATTTCACAAGAAACGAATCTTTCTTGTTTCAATTCACATCATTATGTGTTTCGCCATCTGAATAATAAATATTCCAATCCTTGAATAAGTCAATCAATTTGTCATTATCCCAATCATATTCATTACAATGTGTAATGGCGATTGATTTTTTATCTCCAAAGTTTCCTATATCTTTTGAGCATCTACTATATAATTCTCCTAAATCAAGTGTTCCATATCTCAATGTATCCTGGAATGGATTTGGTACATTTGTTTTATCAAACATATACTCATTGATAAATCTCTTATTGCATTCAGATGGGAATTTACCAGCACCATGTCTTGTTAAATAAGTACGAGATACATAACAAGTTTCAATATTTATCTCATCATTCCATTCAACGTTTTCAATTATTCTCTTGGGATTTTCTATACCTGTATTAGACGGTGTTAGATGTGGAAAATATTCGGTATTATTCTGATCAAGTAATAAACCTTGTGCAGCTTCAAACACAATATTGTCAAACTGATTTAAGAAATAATTATCTGATATAACCAATGAGTGATTATTCATAAAATCCCAATCATCTAAAAAGTGTTCAAATATACCATTATCAAGGAATATTCTTGACCATTCATCTGTTAATATAATATTCTCTCTTTCAAATTGTTCTAAGTAATATTCCCTGATATGATTATCTACATCAGTTACACCAGCTTTGTATCTTTTTATAGTTTCAAAAATTCCCAATCCACAACTACCATGTTTATTTTTCCCACGATTCTCTTCTATAATCTGGTTTGCCATCATATCAAAAGGTGTTGTCAACATGCAGTTTTGATTGATATAAACATTCGGAATATATCCTAAATTCATCAATTCATCATATTCCTGCTTAAAAATAATTGGATTAACAATAAAATTCTCAGATAAATATGTACTTGCATGATTGAATGTTCCAGATCCAAAATGATGAAAGACATGTCTGATTCCATCAGGCGTTGTTACGGTATGTCCTCTCTGAGCACCACCATTTGAACAAACAACAATACTATTAGGTTTCTGCGAGAAATAATCTGTCATTAATCCTTTTCCACAATCTCCAAAGTTAGCACCTATCACAATCTTAATGTCTTTCATCTTTTAAATCTCCTATCCTACCAAGTAATTCCTTCTGCGTTAGAAGGTGTAGTAACTGTATCTGTTACATTATTCTCTGCTTCACTAACAATAATATCTACAATTTCATTTGTAATACTATCCATAGTCACTCTTCTAAAATGTGTATCATCAAGATACTTTTTGTAAGACTTCTCAATTTCTTCTTCATCCCATCTGTAACCATGATTTACATCTAAATGATAAATGTTAAACTTCTGAGAAGCCTCTTCGTATAAATCCTTAGTCTCTACATCAGACTGAAGGTTATCACCTGTCACCTCTGATAAGCCATGACCTCTACTCTTAAATGGAAGATATGGATTTAACTGCTCATCACCCATTGTAATAATAATTCCTTTTCTTCCACGATTTAAACAATCAAGTTTTGTGTGACGAGAACCGAAATACCATGCTGCTGTGTAGGATTCATAACTGTTTCCACCACCACCAAACTCAAAATAAATCTTGTCAAGCTGTTCAGCAATACGAATATCAGACTCAAACTGTGAAGCCTGGATTGGACAGCTATCACAAGCTAAATCACCAATACCCATAATAAGAAATTCAACATCTGTAACCTTTTCATACAACTTAGTCATAATTACATTTAACTTCTTTGCCACTTCAACGGCAGCCTGTCCCATAGAACCAGTTACATCAAGTGCAAGAATAACAGGGATTGTGTTTGGATGTTCCTCTGTATCGCAACACTCTCTAATAACATTCTTAGGATCAAGTGCAGAATCAATATTTCTCGCCTTAAACATATCTTGATTAGAATAAGAACCGCTAATCATACCATCCGTTGAAACACTCATACCCTTTGTTGTTGAATAACTTACATAGCTATCTCTTGTCCATGAACCGCATCCCATATTATGCTTCCTCCTCTTCGTCTACTTCTGTATCATCGTCATCATTGCCACTCATATCAAAGTCGAACATTCCGTCAAACATGTCACCCATATTTCCACCCATCATCATAAATGGTAACATAGAACTCATTCCACCATTTCCATTCATCATGCCAGTAGAGCCATTGTCACCTTTCATCATCTGAGAAAGCATCATATACTTTAAGATATTGTTTGTGCCTTTCTTACCCTTGATAATGTCACTACCAAACATTGAAACAATCTTGCCATAAAAATATGTATTGCCCATAAATACATGTCTTTCAGGAAGTACAGTTTCAATTGTTGAGTCCTCATAATTAATGACCGTAATCTTTGTCTTATCAGCTTCAATAACACATCTAGGCTTGCCATTTACAAGAATAATGTCACCCTTCTCTACCTTATTAGTTGGAATAATAAAGAAGAATTCCTCTCCAATATCAAATACAAAGTTACTACAGTTTGTGAGCTTGCCAGTCTTGATGTTATATGTCTTATAACCACCATTTGTCTTAACTGCAATTCCACCATTCATAGAAAGTCTACACATTCCACTTCCTACCTTGCCAAACATACCATTTAAAAAATTGTTCATCATATTTATTTCCTCCTATGATATAAAAATTATTGTTTACAATTACTTATTCTCTCAATTCATCCAACACTCTCATTAAAACGTGTCTTGTAAGATTCTTAACATCACCACTATATAATCCACATTCAATGTCACAAGCTTTTAGAACTTCATCAAGTGTTTTATTCCTTTCTTCACTCAGTAACCTCTTACAATGCTCATACTGAATATCATTTGTCTCATAAGCATTTCTGAGATTACTTTCTAAGCAGCGAATAATATCAATCAGCTCATCTTTTGTCATAGATTTTAATGTACTATCTGAATATGTATTTCTTCCATCACCTATTGACATGTTCCACCTGCCTTTACTATCTCAATTGCCTTTTTGAGAGGAATAAGATAATTATTACTGTTGCCACTTCCATACAGTTTTACAGAAGAGTCCGTTTTCAACTGCCCTACAACACTATCAATATCATAAGCTGTTGGTTGGTCTTTTATATCTCTATAATCTAACACATAATTGCTACACTCTTGGCAGTGTGATATATCTCCTGAACAATCACCTTCATAGTTGCAATGAAAACTCAACTTGTCTGCATCAATTAATCTCATTTTACTTCTCCTATTCGTAATCTTCTGGATGTTCTTTATAGTTATCTACCACACTTTTCATATAACTAAAATAATCTCTTACAGAATCACTAGTATCAGAAAATCCACTTGTCACTTCGTATCCATTATCGAACACTGCAAAGGTTAAGAAACCTGAGCTATCTAGTCCTACTTCTATGTCGCAGCCTTTATATTTACCTTTCATACAGTAGTTCTCCTATTTCTTTTATGTTCTTTATATAAAGTATTTAATTCCTGCTCTAACTTCTTTTTCTCCATAGGATTCTTACAATACTTTATTCTCTTCTTAAGAGTAGGTATATCTTGTTTTGGAGGTTCAAGGCATTCAAGAGGAAAATTATCGCCAAAATGCATTTCATTAATTGTTTCAAGAAGCTTTGCAACTGGATCTTCTTGTACCTGTATACCTAAGTCTTTATATTTTTGTTCAAGTTCATTTTGTATTTGAGTTTCTGCCATTTCACTTATCATTTTCCCTATTGCATCTATCTTTTTCCCAACTATTAAGGCTTTTGTAACATCACTTATTTTTTCAAAAGTATCATGTAACTCTAAAATATCAATCACCTCCAATCTGTCCAAATGAAAGAAAAATTTCATTTAAATTTTAGAAGCCATAGTCCTGCTCTTCAGGTTCTTTTAATTTCATACCAAGAATACAACCAATTTCATATGCAGCGTTTGATATGCCACAATCATATCCGTCACAAAATACATCGGATTCATTTCCAGAAGATCTCATTTCTGTATATCCACATGCCTTTGGACTATAATTGTTCTTTACCCATTCAATTAATTTATTTTTAATTTCTTTGTCCATTTATTCTCTAACCTCACTTGAAAGAAAAATCCTAATCCAACCACCTATTATCCAAATAGTAGAACCCAAATACTATTCCACCGATTAAAATAACCCAAAAGATCCAGAAAATAATAATTGGGAAATCAGATTCTAGCCTTTCTATCGTCTCGTCAATGGTCGAATTATTATAAAATGATGTGTTATCAGATATAGTTTTATCTCTCAAATCTGTAAAAATTGTTCCTTTATATTCAGTGCCAACACCATAATATTTGTACCTCACATGACTCGATTCTTTGATTTTGTCAATATAATCAGCACCAGGTAACTTAATCTTATTACTTGCGAAATTCACTCCACAAAATGATATTTCTTTGCACTTAATATCTTCGCTTCCAACTCTATCCCAAGTCCAATATGTCTCTGTTGTAGTATAAGTGGTTTTTCCATTTGAATGCGTAACAACTCTTGTATGCATCGTGTATCGCTCTTTGACTTTTTCTACATACATATATTCTCCACCAATTTCAGGATATGTAACTGTATCAACTGCTTTCAAATCACCATATACAAACGCATTACCAACATTTGTGTCCATTCCATATTGGAACATTTCTTGACTTTCTATCTTAACAGCTTTGTTATAAATTTCATTTTTATCCATTTGATATTCTGAAATCTTGGAAGAAATCAGAATACCAAACAGAATCATAACTGCAATGATAGAAATACTAGCCAAGATTTCACGTTTTGTTATTTCAAAATCGCCAAAATCAAAACCTTTTCTACCATATCTCATAGACTAATCCTCTTTAAACAAATCCTGTGGAGCATCAACGGGTGCATTGTAATCCAAATACTCATATTCCTGTACTTCATATCCAAGCAATCCAAGAAACTGTCTTGTAGGGAACTTTCTCACATATCGCTTGTATTCCTTAATCTGTTTATTGTAATTGCTGCGATACTCTGCAATCATATTCTCTGTCATAGATAACTCATTCATAAGAGTCTTATAGTTCTCATTGGACTTCAACTCAGGATATGCTTCTGCAACTGCTGTAATAGCTGTTGTTACATTCTCAATATCTCCTGTTGATCCACGACCATCTGCAACTGCTGTCAATGTATCAGCTTCATGTTTATCATACTGTTTTACGCAATCAGCAAGATTATATACAAGGTCAACTCTTCGCTTTTCCTGTACCTTAATATCTGATGACGCTGTATTTACCTGCTCCTCAAGTGCAATAGCTTTATTCTGCGAACTCTGTACACCAAATACAATCATCAAAATAACCGCTAATACTCCTACGCCAATAATTACTGGCACTTTCCAATTTGTGTTTTTCATTTAAAATCTCCTTTATATGTAATATTTTTATTAGTTACACTGTAATATTCTCTTATTTGTCGGGATTCCCATAGCCGAATGGCTTAGATATGATTAAAAATTTTCCAATGAAAGATTGGTTTACTGCGAAACCACTACTTACTCTTCTTTACGGAAGTATTATTAACCGACTTCTGAATGTTCTTCATAAGCTGAATATTATCGTTAATCATAAGTGCTAATGCCTGATCCTCTGTAAAACCAACACTTACATATGCATCAAATATATTCTTCTTTGTTCTCGCCTGAATTGCAGGATATTCAGTATTCTCAGAATAATCCTTTGCAATAATCATGAGTTCCTTCAGAATATCATATACAGGCTCTTTATACTTTGCGATGTATGTCTTTACTACCTCTCCTAAACTTTCTGGGTTCTCTGCTAATAATCTTAAAATTGTTTCCATGTTTAATATTCTCCTTTATAATTTTTATTTTTATATTTTTTCAAATAATATGTGCTTTCTTATGAAATTACTCAGATACAATTTTTTGGAACATATCATCTGCTGAGTCCAATAAGTCATATCTCTTATCAAATGCTGCTGTTGAGCTTCTTGCAAATTTACGCTCAACCATGTCGATGTAGTAAGTCATTGTTCCATCATCGCCCATATAGAACTCATTCCATTCATCATCAGACATCAATCTTCTAACATTCAACTGGTCGATGGCAAGATTATCAAAGCTAACTACCTTAAATTTCTCAATAATATCTGCAAGATTTTCATATAGCCAATTTTGCTTTACAACAATGTTTTCATGATCTTCTGAATAAAAATCATCACCACGTCTTAAATGTTTATAACCAAGAATCAGCATCTTCAGATTATTATTCTCTAAAGTTTCTACGTCCGATGGCTTTAATACCCCGTTGATTACATGAATGACCGCATTTGGATATTTCTTAATAAGTTCAATAAAATTCTTTGTTGGATTTACGAGCGATACGCCAAGACCATAGATAAGTTTTTCGTCAACAAGCTTTTTGATTAAATCCTGTTTCTTCTCAAAATGAATCTGATTTACAGTCATGTTTGCAATAACTTTCTTTTCTTTGAGTTTCTGCAAGAATGGAATTAAGTCAGGATGACTTGTAGCATCTCCACCACCAAGAGCAACTTCCTGATACGGATGAAGTGTGTTAATAAATTTCTCATTCAAAATATCTCCAAATTTTCCATCTGTTGTGCTACCTTCATGGCAGAATGGACATCCCATATCGCAAAAATTACAAATTTTTATATCCATATTCTCTGCAAAAGCTGGCACGAATTCATCATCTTCTGTTTCTCTAATCTTTGTTCCATCGCTCAAAATTATAGTTTTAAAGTTGCCATTCTTGTATCTTCCTAATAATTCCATTCTTAAAATCCTCCAAATTTTTATTTAATCATGACCATAATATCCAAATCCGTATACTGTCTCACCACTCGGAGTTGTAAATGATTCTGAATATGTTTCATACTCCATATAATCATAATCATCAAACTGCTCATATGTAAGAAATTCTTTCTCGTCATTATCCATTGACCTTTTAATTTCATCAGTAATAGGAATTAATTCATCATCCCATCTGCTCCAAACAAGTTCGCCATTCTTCCACTTATCATAATCTGAGCTTGTACACATTGTTAAGCTGTGTACAGAGCTACTATTAGTTTCAAATACTCCACGTCTAATCTGTTTTTTCATCAAAACCCTCCTTAATGATTGTCATTATCAATAATCAATTTAACACCTTTATCAAATATAAACTCTTCAATAGTACAGCCATATTCATCCATTAAAGAATTAATATTATCTACAGACTGATGATCCACATATCCGCTATAACTTTCATCAATCAGAATCCCATCACATTCACATCTTTTAGCAACTATATCATTAATCTCTTTGAATTCATCGGTATCATAAATATCACCACAATAATACTGTGCCAACATCGTAATAAGATATGACAATTTTGTTTCTGGATCTGTATATTCATCATATCCCCATCCAAACTCTCCATAATTTACAATTACTTTGTTCTCTACTTCATCAACATGCAGATATTCCGTTACTCCAAGTTTTTCAACTGTTAAAGAGTGCATAGAACTTGAATTAGTTTCAAACACTTTTCTTCTAATCTGTCTCTTCATAAATTAATCCTCCATTCCGATGTCGCCTCTTGGATACTCATGGTCAATGGCATCCATATTTACTAATCCTGCTTTCTTCATATCTGACCAATAACAATATTCGTCACCATCCTGAATAACAACATACTTCTTATTTGTCAGATATTCTTCTAATGATATATTCTCTTTTTTAAGGAATCCACTAAGCATATTTTCATCAACGTATCCTGTATATGGCTTCTTAAAATGAAAATATCCATTATCGTTTTCCCAATATTCGATTGTATCAATTCCCCAATCCTTTTCTTTTTGTTCAAGCCATTCGTTAAGCTCATCCTCTGTCTTGCCATATTCCTGTGCATAATCACTATCTTTATTCTCTGGATGATTTTTATTAGCGATTGAATCTGAAATCATAGGAATGACAATCTTTTTAAGACCAGGAACATATTTTAATGCAAGTGTTTCAAGCTTCTTATAATTCTCATCATTATACTCATGCACTAATGAGGCACAAGCATATAACCACTTGTCATGGAAATTACCTAATGCTCTAAATGGGCTTCTTCCAAACTCCATATCATGATCCCAAATATGCCATTCACAATCTTTCTCACCAGTTTTCTTGTCATCCCATAAATAGAAATCTTTTGCAATCTCATCTGGTGTATAATGCTCATCTTTCTTCATAATGCAAAGTGAATGCTGACTACTTGAATTTGTCTCGAAAACACCTCTACGAATCTGTCTCTTCAATTTTTTACCTCCTTGCTTTAATATTCTCTCTTTATAACAAAAGGAAACCTGAATTTCCTTACCAATAGTTACTAGAATCATTATCATTATGTTCAAAATCATCCGCTGTTTCTGAACACTTTCTTGACAATTTCATCGTATCTTCGTCATTCCAACCATATTCTGAATCAAGTTTATTAAGTCCCAAGTGTTTCTTAATATCATCCTGATTGGCTAAAATCTGACTCAATGCCTGAAATAATAATCTTGTTTCTTCGTCTCTCATATATTATCAAACCTACTTTCTATCAACCCATTCCTTAAACTCTTTAAAATCATCCTTTGTCATTACAACATCAGAATAATAGAAATCCTTATTACAAATAATCGCCCAAATTTTCTTCAACTTCTCAAAGAATGGTCTTTGCTGAGTATAAAAATTACCGTTTGTATATGTTAAGAAAGCATAATCCCCATCTTCATAATCATGAATCTTAAGGTGAATACCTTTATCACATCCACATTTACAGCTTACGATTAACTCATCATCTTTGAAATTTTTAAATACTGCCATAGTAATATTCTCCTTTCCACTCATCTAACCAATAGAAACTGTCAATCTGCTTATCAAGCTTTTCAACCTGCTTTCTTAGTTCTGATTCTTTCTTCTTACTATCTGTTTTCTGACACTTTTTCCATAATTCTTTACGTTGCTTAGTTAATTCTTCATATTTATCCGATATATCAATCTCATCTACAACAGAAATCTCAATCTTCTCTCCACAATGAGGACAGAACTGGATTGGATAATTGTCTGTTTGTTCGTATTCATCTCCCCAAGAGGTAAATGTTTCAGTATATGAAGTACAAAATTGAGGAATTATATTATCATCTGAATCTCTTGCTACTAATCCAAAAGTATCGTTGCATACTAAATCTTCACCTGTAAATACAATAGCCTTATCATTTTGAATTTCATCACAGCAATAAGTGAATGGCTTATGCTTATATGTACAAGTATCATTGAATTTTAATTTGATTAATTCTATCTTCATATATTTATTCTCCTAATTTGTCTTTAAAAAATAATCTTCTCAATGTACAAATATCTTTTGGAATTGAATCAATATCATCGACATCATGCAACTTTCTTACCCATGCATAATACTCATTAGCAATAGGAGTTGTTAAAGCAGATGTCTTTTTAATATATCCATTTCTAATAGCTTCATGTGAAATTGCTCTCATAAACTTCCAAAAGTTATAATATGCAAGCTTCAGTTTTGTCATATATCCAACACTATCTTCGATTACAAATCCCTCAATTTTTCTACCATTGTATTCATAATCCTCTTCGAGAATATCATAGTACCAATCATAAAAATCCTGCCAATTAGCAATCTCAAATGCTTTTTCTTTTGGAGTTAATCCAAGCTGATGAGCAATATCACACATAGTTTCATAATCATATTTAGCAAAATCCATCGGATTATAAACAATATCTAATAGATATAACTTACTTTCAGGATATTCAATAATATGCGGATCATTTTTCATATCAACATTTTCAAATACAAATGACACATTATTATCTTTCGCATACTGTTTCATTTTTTCTCTATTTTCTTCTGTAATCTGATTGTAAATAGCTTCTTTGAGCCATTGTGCAAACTGACTGTCAATAGTAGATTTACTTGCAATAAATAAATCATCATTATATTCGTCATAACTTACAATTCCCAAATAACCATTTTCTTTTACATACGCTGTAACAGGAAACTGTAGCTTATGTTGTAACATATCAAGTTTTGTTTCGGGACGCTCATTGATATTAAAAAACTTGTCATATGCCCTTGCTGCCACTTTACCCTTAAATGTATCAAGGTACAAACCTCTTGCTTTTATAGTCTGCTCATCCCATATCTTGTCGTAGAAGGCTTTGCTTGTAAAATTAAAAGAAGAGATGCTACCAAACTTCTTTTCTTGGATATATCTATTTGCTCTTAAAGAAATTATTACATCGGCAACCGAGCTATTTGTTACACTCTGTTCTTCTCTCATTTCAGGCGTTTTGAATACTTCATTATGAACTTCTACTTCGTGCATACCATCTTTATCAAGTTGGACACATCTTAAATCTCCACCAAATTCAACTCTTCCTTCAAGATTAAATACTCTATCATTCACACGAATTGGAACTTGTTTAGTGTTTCTATGACCATGAATCTGATAGTAATTTGATGGCATTTTTTCAGTGAATGTTTCTGCAATTTTTTCAAAATCATTGTAATTACCAACTCCATGAATCATCTGATCTGTTGCAACGAATGTAAGATTATCCGGCAATACACTTAAACCTGCATGAGTTACTAAATAAATATTCTCTCCATACTTATAATAAGCACACTGCCCAAATTTTCTATAAAGCTGACGAACATCTTTTTTATCAATCTTCGCGTCTTCTAACTGTGGCTTTGTTACAAGTTCAAATTCTTTAGACTTACCTGCACAACCATTAGCCCATAACCAAAGCCATCTTTCGTGATTTCCTTCAAGCATAAGTACATTCTTCTTATCTTTAATAGAAATCAGATACTTAATAACATCAGCATTTTCAATACCTCTATCTACATAATCACCACAGAAGATGTAAAATTCATCATCTTTGATACCGCCATTGTCATCAATATATTTTTTTAAAGCTGTATGACAGCCATGAACATCTCCAATATGATGAATTTTTTTATATTCGGATAAATCAAATAACTTCATCCAAATTGAATCTAATTTATCTGGTTTAATTACTTTAATACCAGACGGAATTTTCTGAGTCTTGAAACGTGAATACATTTTGTCGATTGCTGCATCTGGGACTCTCTTTAATTCTTCTCTACTAGCGTTTCTTCTTTTTACTTCGTCAATTGGAATGTCAGTAAAATCGACACAGTACATTCTATATCTATATGTTTCACACATCTGCTTATATCTGTTTATCTCAGATGTTTTTGAATTTGTAGTATCAATGACTGTAAACTCGCCTTTCTGCATACGAATTTCAAGCAAATTAAATAATGTCTTCCAAACGGTTTTATCATTACTCTGACTAATTCCTACTGTTCCATCAGGCTGTAATACTGGACTCTGACATAGTAATCTAATATCATCTGCTGATAATGCATATGGCTTTAATCCATTCTGCTCAATCCAAGTTGATTTCCCACAACCGGCAGAGCCTCTTAATAAAAGTAATACTCTCATATGTATCCTCTCTTTCTATTTTCTATGTATATTTTCTCTTATCTCAACTCGATTTCACCGAATTTTAATGTGTCATCTTCAAACATTTTGTTGCCCTGATATTTGCCTACAAGACAACCCTTAAACGACCTTACAATACCAGTTGCTGCTGATACGAATTTTAATTCCTGCTCAATTGGCTTAATTAATGCATCAAGTGTCTCTTTATTTGCAAATATATAAGGTTCATGCCCTTCTCTATATACGAATTCTGCAATTTTCGTATTTAACTTATTAACATTTATCTTATCTACTATTGAAAATTTCTCCATTTATTGTTTTCCTTTCCAAAAGAAATAACTTCTTTTTCTGTCTTTTGTTCATATTGTTATTCTCCTTCGAATATTACTTTTATTGGCTTTATAGCTTCGTAATTTGTTGGTATAAGAAGCACTTTGTCATTTCCAACCTGATTTTTAAATATTTTTGGAGCTTCAACAAATGTAACTCTTTTTGACCTATCACTATCCAGCCACTCTTTAAACTTTTTAAGATTTTCTTTTTCAGAAATTGCAGCACATGGACTTACTTTATCTATTAACTCTAAAAATTTTTGTCTTTCATCTTGTGATAACTCCATATTGCTATCCTCCATTCTTTACTACATCAAACTTAATTGGCAACATAGCAGTGAATCTACTCTGCATCCAAGGTTTTTCTTTTGTTGCAAATTCATCACCAAATTCTTCTGCCAATACAAAATCTCCGACAGTATAGATGATAGAATATCCAGTTAAATCTTTTGGAATCTCCTTATTTACATTACAGGTTTTAAGATGCATCATTTTATCTATGCACTCACCCATTAAATCTTGAAAGAATACAAACGTTCCATCACAATTGCAACGCTGCATTGTAAAATATTCAAAATCTGCATTTGGATCACGCTTGATAATTATATTGAAATAGGGCTTATCGTCTTTAAGAAAAGGTACATCTGCTAAAATTGTTCCATTTTTGGTGTAATTAACAACCGTAAATAACTCTCGTACATCCTGTTCAATCATGGATTCATATTTATTATTCTTCATGCCATTGCACTGACCTGATGCAATTCGTTCTTTTACAAATTCTAATGATTTACTCATATAATTCACTCTCCTATTCATATACTGGTAAGTCATCAATAATATTTTCAATCATCTTATACATTCTCTTTCCCCATTCTTCCGTAAGAGACTTTTCAACCCAATCACATAACCCCTTTTTATTCTCTTTAAAAATTCTTGGGAATGCTTCGTGATGATCGCAAGCTTTTATTACATAATTATATGGACTTGAACCTGTATAAAGATTCATCATTTCCAACGTGAAGAAATTTATCCATTCATCTGCACCTGAATAACTGCAAATAATTTTTTTCTGTCTATAGATAATTTCTGAAGCTTCTGATGTTAAACAAAATACTCCACAATTTTTATCAAAATACATATATTTATTAATTTCAATAATGTTTACAATATCTTCCATTTTTACCTCCTCAAAAGAAACGTGGTTTTACTTGCCTTTTTCAATTTACTGTACAAATAGCTCAACGCTCGATAAATCATCAGCATTAAGCACAATTTCTTCATTGTTGTACATTGCTCTTACTTTATTCTCTGCATCTTCTTCATTATCAGCTTCTACCTCTACAATTCTACTTAATAATTCTTCTATATTAACTTTGTATTTCATATACACCCTCCTAAATCAATACAAGTTTTGTATACTCAGGTTTTAGATTACTCTTGTGCCAAACAGCGTGCATATATTCAATAGAATCTGTACTACCACGTTTAGGTACTCCATCTTTATCAAAAATCGTATATCCATCTTTATCTTTCTTATCTGTAAAACCAATTCTGATATGATGTACAAAAGCCCATTCAGGCATATATTTTTCAAAGAACCATTCTCTTGATTGACTACCAAAGAAATTAAGTCGAAGTAACATAATCACATATCCATCATCGTCTACATCCTGTAACGCTTTTTCTATAATGTCCGTTGCAATGGCAAACGGTGGATTTGTAATAATAATATTAGGTTTGTAAGGTAACTTTTCCTTTAAATAATCACACTTATTTTCAGCAAAGCTATCTTCTCGTAAATCATATGTATGTATTTCACAATCCCCATAAATATTCTTGATGGCTGTTGGATAGCTCATAGGGTGATATGCATCTTTGTCTGTTTTGGGATTACCACCTGAAGTTGGATCAACGATAATAGAATTGTTCCAATTTAAAGGAACAACTTTTTGAAATGATTTTAAAAATAATTCAATATCACTAATAGGAGTGACATAATAATCTGCAATATGTTCATCTCTTGCATTACTTCTATTTGTACTACTCAAATTTGTTCACCAATAGTAGCTGCGCAGCTTTACTCACATGTGAACATTTTTCCTTTCCTTTGTTTTGTAATTACATTGTTATATTCTCTGTTACTTAGTAAATAATGAATGTTGTTTTTTCTTTAATTCATCAATTTCACTTTGAATCTTTTTATATTCCTCAACTTTATTTATTTTATGTTCTATTGGTTTTTTACTCCATTCACGAATAATACCACCTGTTACAAAACCACCATTATATAAATAACGCACCTTATTTTTCTTATTTGTCCATTGAGAACAACCAAGAATCTCCAAATATGAACTTTTAATTTGTAAATCTCCATGACTATTTTTAAATATTTCATGAACGCCAAAAAGGTTTTCTACAGTATAAGGATCATTTTTTATACTTAATATAGCACGAGTATCATAATATATATTTAATAATGGTTCTATCCTTACATAACAATATGTTTCATTTGTATCTGATTCGTTTCCATATCTCAATTTAATACCTCCTTAAGAAACCAAAATTTCATTATAGCTTTATTTTAAAAAAACGGGGTTTCCATAATACAATGATCAACCATATCTCTAAACGCAAATGGAGAATCTATAACTCTGTCTGAATATCTAAATCGTTTCAGAAAATCCAATATATCTCGTGCATCTTTATGTGACAATGGAATAAATTTCACATATTCTGGATGACCTTTAATACATACAACCGCCCACGAATGGTCATCAGAATGAAATCCTATATCTGTTCCAACATCCATCATAGAATTTATTAGTTGATGACAATCATCGACTAATTTAAACGACCAACCATATTCATCCTTTGCAGCATTTAGATACCCTTTTGCCCTATTATATAGGTCTTCTGCATCTTTATAATTCTGTTCTGCCGATTCAAATTTTGATAACTCTTCTGAAAATAACCATTGTCTTAATTTGTTTCGTATTTTGTTTTTAATTTTCACTGCTTCACCTCGATATTTGCTAATCTCTTATGACTCAAGTTATATTGATATTCTCCTTAATCAATTTCTTCAAATGCAACACTATTAAATTTCATATCTGGGAACTCTTCTATATAAACAATTGTGTGCCAAGAATGAACAATAATATCTTCTAATGTATATTCTTTTCCTATTTCCAATAAGTGATGATTTTCACCTCCATCACCCCATACGTCTTCATCGTTTCTAACACATTTAATTTTTCTTGGTTTTGTATTATAAATATCCATCTTGTTTCACCTCACCCACACACCTATATATTCTTGTGATTCCTGTTTAAATCTTTTTAGCATGTCAATCAATGCATCTACTTCTATCAAATCGTCAAAGACAATTTCAGCACTATTTCTCTTTTCTAAGTCTAATCTTTTTGCATAAGGAAATGGTTTGATAAAACATTCAAATTTAACATCTTTTCCTTTATGACGAAGTATGATTTTATTAATATTTTCTTTATTATTAATCTTCAATACTTACCCTCCTGTGAAATGTGAGTTTCAAGTCCACTCTTCCAACTTATATTCCTTGCCCTTTAACGACTCAATAGCAGTTTCTTTTGAAAAGAATACAGTCTTGCCAATACTATTTTTTGTGAAAGTTCCGCAATAATAATACCTACCTCTTACAGAAAACGTATATCTTGCTCTAATCTGTTTCTTATGTACATGACATTCTTTGATTGAATATGTGTCATGATAATCTCTACTAATAACCCATACAGTCTGTCCAATTTCTACGTCTGGAATGGTATTCTTCTTGTATTCATCAAACACTTCTCTTAATGACATTTCGTGTTTATTCCAAACTCCATCATCAATATCAAATCCACTATCTGATAGAAACTGTAATAATTCGTCAATGTCTACCAACTGCTTATTGATTAATTTATCAGCCATTTATTCGCCTCCGTTTCATTAAACGAGATAATCATAAATATCTCTTGCATCAATAAATACTCTACCATCAGCAACATTAAAGAATGTCACCTCATAACCAATACCCAATACATTAGTTATTTCACCTTCCTTGTCACCAATTTTTACTTCTCTTCCAATTAATTCAGCCATACAATAAACACCTCCGAGTATTTATTTTTCAACTACAAATAGCTTTTCTACTGCTTTTTCACCTGTAACTCTATCTGACTTCTGCAACACTTTACGTTCTTTCTGCCAGATACACTTAAAATCATTAGGCATATTATATTCACTTACCAACACTATATTATTTTCTGAAAGTTTACGAAGAAAATCGTAAAAAGAATCGTAGTCGATTGACTGTTTAGAATACTGTTTCGTATTTTTATAGGGTGGATCGAAGTAGAAGAGGCAGTTCTTATAATCTGCAAAGTCTTTATAATCGTTACATCTAATATTTATATCTTGAAGTAGTTCACAATCTTCCTTGAGATTTATAACTCTTTCTTTGTACATATTTCTTCCAGTATTATCTCTGGCATATCCACCATCAAAATATCTACCGCCATAGGATGCACAATATCCAATAAGTGCTGTATATTCTTTTGAATATTTGTTTGTACCTAGTTTTCTATTTTCTCTTACATCTGCATAATGTTCAAAAGAACAATCTTCAGGGGCAATAGACAAATTTGTATCAGATTTAGTATATTGTAGCAACGTTATCAGTTCATCATTTACATCTGCTGCAATTCTGTTATCGCATTGAATTTTTTCAATAATCGAACAACTACCACACATAGGTTCTATGTAAGTTTTAATATTATTATCATCAATATACTTCTGAATAATTGGCACTAAAAATTTTGCCAATCTATTTTTACTTCCTTGATATACCATTTAATTACTTGGAGTAAGGAATTCCTTCTTGTGTACACGAACCTCATCTCCTTTCATTTTATTTGAACTCTATTTTGTTCCTCTTTAATACTTTAATTGCTTTATCATAATTAGATTCAGCTACTTTAATACTTTTCATCTTAGTCGGTTTAGGCTTAATCCAATGACGACATTCAGTAATGTCTTCGTCATACCACATTAAACCGCTTTCGCAATATTTATGCCATTGGCAGTCATTATTACCGCATTTACTCATTTATGTATTCTCTCACTCTCTTACTTCCAACCTCAAAAATATCCTTATCTTTCTCAAAACATATGTAATTTCTACCTGTATTCAAAGCTGCAACTGCAGTTGTACAACTTCCTGAACACGAATCAAGAACTAAATCTCCTGGATTGGTGTAGGTCTTAATAAAATACTCACATGCTTCAACAGGCTTTTGGCACTGATGTAAGCTACTTTTCTGAGTATCCCACTTGAACTGCAGAACATCTCTTGGATATCTTTGTGTACTGCCACCACCTGAAATACCAGTCTTTGTAGCACCATAACAGTTGCCATCTGTTGTATGTTTTGTATAAGAATGAACAGGTGTATGTCCTTCTGTCATTTGTGGATTGTAAGTAGGGAGTTTTTTATAGAAAATCAAGACATTTTCGTGTGCCTTCATAGGCATTTTCTTAGCATTTAGATGACCAGTTGCTTTGGTCTTTTCGATAATCCATTCATAGCGATACAATTTTTCATTACTGCAAGCGAGCCTCTTATCAAATGGTGACTGCGACCATAATGCAATACAACCATCATCTTTGATAATTCGATTGTAATGAGTCCATAAACCATCTTTTTTGTTCTCATAAAACCAATCTCTTGTATATTCAAGACTACTATTTGTTACTTGAGCTAACTTAAATAAATCTGTTTCATAAAAATATTGACCTGATAACTCCACATAATCATTTAACGGCATTTCACATTCCCAAGAATTATTAGTCGTATTATAAGGTGGATCTGTGAAGATGAAATCAATTGACTTATCATCAACCTTTTTCATACCTTCAAGGCAATCTTCATTGTATATTTTGTTAATCTCTAACATTTCTTACTCAGAGCAAATCCAGATTTAATGCTGCAGCAAATCTCATGCTCCTTTCAATGTATTATTCTCTTATTTGTGATAGATTACATCAATATGTTCCATGCACCATTTCCAACATGGAATTACTTTAATACCACCAGCTTCATTCCAATCTTTCTTTAACTGAATTTGTGTATCTTTATCTAAACAAGAAACTAAATACAAAGAACACTCCATTGGTGCTGTTTTTCTGTATTCTTCACTAAAATCTTCTAAATTTAAATTCGCCATTTCTACCTCCTAACTCCAAAGAAACTTCGGTTTACTGTGGTCTATCATTTATCTTAAATATTCCGTTGGAGACGAACCAATTACTAACGATCCTAATCCCCATTGATTACAACATACACAATAACTCATAAATTCTTGTACCATATCGTTAGCAATAATATAAAAATCATTCGTCTCTATCGCTTTATCTAAAATCCAAAAACATACTTCATAGATTGATTTTGTAATATCACCATATTTAAATTGTTTATCATATCTGAATGTAAGACTTATATCTTTATAAACAGAACCAAAACTTCCATCATCCACTCTAAACGGAATGGAGTAAATCATTTTAATTTCCGATAAAGGTTGTTCTTTTATGTCTGAAATTTTGTTCTGAACCATTTCTCTAATACCGTTTTTAGGAATAATTACTTGTCCCCACGAAAATTCAACTTTTTCTCGACTTTTATTAAACGGATATTTTCTATCTTTTCTTTCAAATTCATGATCAAAACTCAAAAATTTTAATATATCTTGAAACAAATAATATTTTAATTCTTTATCCAATTTATTTTCTCCTTATTATCTCAAAATCTTACTCAATTTCTTCACAACTTCTTCGCAAAATCTATACAAACAAGTCTTCTTAATTGCTACTCTTAAATCATCAACAGCTTGTCTATATTGCTGACGTAATTCGTTGTCTATCATATTATTCTCCAAATATTCATTATGTTATGCCCACTTACACCATATAAAGGGTTCGAACCTAGTACAGCCCCACTGACACATAAATCACCAACTAGTATCCACATTTATGTCGTTGTCAATCTGAATTGAACAGCCCTACAATAATGAATAATATCAATTAATGTCTGCAATACTTTCTACAAAGCAGTTGTAATAAATATATCTCTTACCGTTAAAGTCAAATTTGACATATCCGCCATCATTTGTATCAATATCAATCTTTCCTTCATATGTTGCAAGTTCTTTACCATCTGCCGTGTATACAGTAATCGTTCTCTGCATACCGCCATTTACATCACTTTTCATATCTGTTACCATTCTGTCCCATGACGCACATCCAGTCATTCCAAAACACAATGTTAATCCTAATACAACTGCTAAAATTTTCTTCTTCATATGATCTACTCTCCCAATTCTTTTAGTGCATTAACAAGTTCAGCGAGTCTTGGATTCTCAGGATGCTCCTTTGCCATCTTTTCATATAAAGCAATATTATTCATTTTATCAATCTCAGACTTTAATTCCTTCTCAATAGAAGCTTTCTGCTTTGCAATTTCTTTCTGACGATTTTCCTCATCAATTCTTGCATTGTATGCATTCATATTAGCTACACCAACAACCTGTGCCGTTACGCACTTACCATATGCTTCTACTGACCTTACTTCTTTTAAAATTCCAAGGACTCTATTATCTTTTCCTCTTGCATTTACAATCACATATAACGGATATTTTGTATCGTACTTAACAATTTCATTCATATCTTCATCATATAAAGCAAATCCATAATCCTTCTTATTGTAATCATCTACCAAATTTACAATCGCCACTTTATTAAATCCTGTCATTTTATTATCCTCACTTCCATCTCTAATAATATCCAATTCACTTCTTTTAAACCAATATAATCCATTGGAGCTTGCTGCATTATACATTCCATCAATTTGAACCGCTATTGATCCACTTGTAATTTTGATAACTTGTCCATGTAGACCAACAATGTTGTCTTCTCTGTATTTCCTTTTATTAGTATATGTAACTTTTACTCGCTGATTTTGGTATTCTTCATAATCGTAAATCATACTCATTGCATCACCTCCTGTTATTATTCTCCAAAGGAATCTATGTTTCTTGGTAAAAATATTACTATATATAGTGTCTATATTTTCTATAAACACTATATATAGCATTTCATTTACGCCTGATACACAAAACTTGGCATTGGCTGTAATTTAAACAGATTTTTCTCATGCATTGAATCAATCTTAGCTTTTACTTCCTCGTTTGGCTCAATTCCATCTCTGATATATGCATCTAATTCAGCATAAGTAAATCCAAGGTTATCTTCATCAGTCTTTCCACAAAGACCATCAGTAGGTGTCTTGTCAACTAATTCTGATGGAAGCCCTAATTCACGACCAATAGCTTTAACCTCTGTTACTGTAAGCTGAGATAACGGACTGAAATCACCAGCAGCGTCACCATATTTTGTGGCGTAACCCACCCAATCTTCGGAAAGATTACACGTATTTGCAACTCGACCATTTACTGTTTGTGATACTGCATAAAGCGTAGTCATACGAATACGAGCAGGAAGATTTGTTGTTGTCTGAATTGATAACTCTTCATCTAATGATGTTTTAATTTCATATTCAGCAACATTCACAATTGTTCCGACTGGAATAATAGTACGTGGAATGTCTAAAAAACTGCAAAGCTTACGACTATATTCAATATCTCTTTGTCTTCCCTGTGGCATCATCACACCAAAAACTCTATCCTTACCAAGAGCTTCTACACATAATGCTGCCACAACGCTTGAATCCTTACCACCTGAGATACCAACGACTGCCATACAATCTTTACCATTCTTCTCAAAGAAATCCTTAATCCACTGAACGCAATCATTAGTTGCTTTCTTTACATCAAAATTACTCATGTCTAATCTCCTCTCTAACTCTCATAAGAATTTTTCCTAAATTATTTTCTCCAACACCATTCACAGTTCCCCAAATTTTATCACCCCAAGTATTACCTTCTTCGAGATGCTGATTATCAGTCTCAAGCAACTTTGCTTTGAGTTTTAAATTTTGAGTAAATTTCGCTTTTACAATTTCGTACATAACGTTGTACTTCACATCTTCCCAATCAGATCGAAGCTGAACTCTTCTGCCAAGTTTCTTTGCAGATGATGGATCTAAATTCGTGAAACATTCTCTATCTGAAAAAGTTTTTGCTGATTGAAAAGCAGCTTCATTATTCAAATATGTAAGTCCTTCATATGTAACAGGAGAAGAATAAAAGTTGCTTAAAAAATAATATTTACCTCTAAATTCATTTATCATCCTTTGTCAAGCCTCCATAATTCAACATTGCAATCATAAAAAATATTCTCTATCATTTGATGTACTTCCTCCCAATTTGCACCGCCACGAACACATCCAATTTTATATGGCATTGCAATACTCATATTTTCCAAAACCGCATATGATCTCAAATTTTCAAAACATTTTCTTAAAGCATTAATATCTGTATACTGTTTTCTGTCATAGCCATATGATTTTTGTGCAAATAAATTTGCATATATTCTTGCGTCAATATTAGACTGAAAATATCTAACAGAACCCAATAATTGTTCAGGTGTATTAATCGAACAAAAACTATGATAATCTTTATATACTTGCGTATCATAATCACGGATCGCTTTTGCAACACCAGAATTAAAAGCACCTTTGCAATTAACCTGGTGCGCAATAATATCAGTGTTCGAAGTGAGCAAGTCTCCATCAATAATTCTAATCATTACTTACCTCCGTACATTCTGTTTCTGATATCCGCAAATGTATCTTCTCTTACTAACTCTCCATCTTTAAATACGGTAGTAAGTAAACTGTTATCACTCATTTCAAGTAACTGATCTTGACACTTTAATTCACCGTTATCATCGTATACTCTACAACATCCTTTATGAGATTTCTTTAAGTGACTTGTATCTGTCTTAGGATCTTTGAAAATCATTAACTTCTTGCCATCAATTACTCCATATGTAGCTTTCATTGCAATACCAAAAGTATCTCTTGTAACAACAATCATCTTGCCATTTTCAACGATTGCAGTGAAGCAAAAAGCTCCTACACCATAAGCAATATTATTAGCTGCGAAACCACGCTTTTCTAATTCTTTCCAAATAGTTTCTACATTAGAAAGTGTGCAGCCATCACCATAAATAATACCGATATGCGGATTTAATACCTTATAACCTTTACCATTTACAGAACCACCAAAAATCTCCCATAACCTTTCAACTGTCTTAACTGAAATCTCTACAATATCACCACTATCAGGACGAACCAAGAGCTTTCCATTATGATTCATAATCTCTTCTTTACACTGTGGAAGAATATTATTTACCATATTCCAATAATCATAAGTGTCTGAAACCATACTAAATGATGTATTTGGATATAACTCTGTTAAAAGCCTCTTAACAAACGTAACCTCATCTCCATCAATTGAGAAATTAGCACCCATTACAGAATGCTCAGTTGAGACAGCACCGATTCCAATACCATTATTCTTACAATCGGCATTGTAATATCTATCAATATAATTAATTGCTGGAATTGTAGATGTCTTATTAAATGAAAGCAACCATGATGCTGAACATCTTGTAGCTTCATCCATACAAGACATTCCTCTCATGCCAAAATCTGCACAAGCCATATTTCCAGGCAATCCGTCTGTTGTCTTGTTGTACCAATAATCTGCAATCTCACGATACATATGACCAATAGTTGCATGACAACAAGGTTTCCATAATTCTACCTGAAGAATACATTCAATCCACTGAACAAGCCAAGCAAACTTATTATCCGTATTTGTAATCTCAATACAAGGAACACCCATAGGAACAAGTGTACCTTCTGGCAATGCTCTAATCTCAAGTGGTAAATATCCTAATTTGTGAAGTTCTACAATTTTATCTAAATCATAATTGTCTCTACCAATCTGTACATCCATCGAATCTGTATAAAGAGTTAGCATCTCATCTTCCGATAAATCGAAGAAATTTTTCTGAAAATATCCCATTAAATATTCTTTGATAAATGCCTGTAATCCAAAGAAAACCATTTCATTCTGATTCTCTAACATTGATTTTCGAGGCACCCAATACGACACTAATTTAGTCAAACCATTTGGATACATGCGATCATGACACTGTTTATAAGTATCTGATAATAACAAAGCCATTGTGTTATCCATAATTTTAAACCTCCATAACTGTAATTTTTTCATGACTACCATTAAACAAACTGTTTGTAGTAAATAATCTGTTCACTGTATTATTCTCCAAAGACTTGATCAATGTTCCTTTTTCTTTATCAAGAATTGAATTCTCTGTATGAGTGGCATATGCATAAATCTCAGTTACACCATGTTTCTTCAATTCTTCTGCACTATAATAAAGTGAACCGCCATATGCGATAATATCATCAATCATTAACACAGCTTTGTCCTTCAAATCAATACCATTTATTCTAATGTCTAATCCAAGGATTTTACCAGTCTTCCAATCTCTTTTCTTTTCACCATAACAGTATGGAATTTCAGGAAATAAATCAGAATATCTCTTAGCTGCACCTGCATCTGGGAAATATAATACAAGATTTCTCATACCAATCTTTGAAATAGCTTTATCAACATACTCTTTTGGATTTTCTTTTACACAATTATTGAGTAATGCAGTAGAAACATCGCTATGAGCATCTAAAACATAAACTGATGAAAATCCTAACCAATTGATAAAATCGCAAAAATACTTCAATGTGAATACTTCATCATCATTTTTCACTCTATCCATTCGTGCATTAGGAATGTATGGAAGAGACAAATAATAATCCACATTAGTAAAAAATCTTTCAAGATGTTTCTTTACTAACATCAGATAAAATATCTCATCGTTACTCTCATAAATCCATTCAATCCAAATACAAGGAGAGCCATCATAAGAGTCTTCCTCGATGTTGTTTATATTAATATTTACTCTTGGTGTTCCATCTGGAAACTTGTTGATTGTTACAATTTCGCCATTAATTTTAATCATATTCTACTCTCCAATCACTTCAATCTGACAACTTTTCATAACTTCCATAGCCGCTTTATGTTTATCAGGTGTGACTCCTGCACAGCAGCTTGCATCTACTGTGACATTAATAAATGGATAATCAGCTTTAATAATTAAAGCATTTGATACTACACAAATTTCGCTACAAAGACCAATAAGTTCTATATCATTGTTAAATCCAAAGTCAGTCCAATGTGTCCAGCCAAAAGATTCCTTATTGATATATGTACAATTTGGAACTTCTAATCCGTCTGCAATCTGCCATCCATGAGTATTGTAAATACAATGTTCAACTGGTAACTTGATACCTTCTGGTGTACTTAAATAGTTCTCATAATGTGTATCTCTTGTGAAAATAATTCTATCTCCACGATTATAATATTCTTCAATTTTCTTCTTGACATTTGGAACAATTTCCTGTGCTTCCTTTGTGCCAAGTGTTCCATCAATAAAATCATTCTGCATATCTACTACGATTAATGTTTTGCTCATTTTGTTACCTCTTTTCTTTATTTTTATATGTATTTATTCTCTGAAAACTCAGAAGAAATTCCGCTTTACTGCGAACTTCATATTATGTTATTCTCCATTACACTTCATAAAACTCAAAATATGTGCTATAACATCGACAGTCCATCCGTTACCAATTGCTTCAAACCTTCTTGTCTTAGGCATTTCTTTTACATTGCCACTCTCATCCATTCCAAACTCCGTATAATTATCTGGAAGTGTCTGAAGTCGTTCAATCTCTAATGGACATGTCTTTTTATATTTTTCTCCACCAAGCCAAACATTGAATTTTGTTTCTGTTCTACAACGTGGTACTGTTGGAGCTTTCTTATCTAAAAAGTACAGCCTGTCCTGCTGCGAATAATGACCTTTGCCACCAAGATCATATTTTATGTAATTTTCACACTTAATCATTGTGTTCCTGATTCTGTCATCAAAGTATTTGACTAAATCTGGATCATCACAGATAACATCTTTCACTAATAATCCTTTATCATCAGGAAGTGTGATATTTGGTATGTTCGTCCAATACAGACGTTTTCTTCTCTGAGCTGATAATAACTGACTATCAATCATAATTGGTTGTACACCCAATTCCTCACTAATAGCGTCTTGAATCTCATCAGCCATTCCATAATTGTTTTCATATAGGAAATATTTTGGATTTGTGTTCTTCTTTGCTTCCACAAATTTCTGAAACAGTTTCCAACCTTCGCCTTCTGTATCAATTTCTCTCTTCAATTTTGCTGTTTTACTACACTTGGCTTTCGACCAGAACTGGCAAGGTGAACCACCTATTAATAGATCGACTCCATTAAAATCCTTGAAGTCGGTAGAAAATACGTCACCGTATCTTTTGATGTCAGAATAATTATATCTACTGATTTTGATTGCATTCTCTTCAATTTCAAATGCGTTATACTCACTGACTGGAATATTGGTTCTATCTAATGCAACTCTTCCACAAGAGATTCCATCAAATAAACTTAACACTCGTAGCCCTTGAGAATTATTTTTTTCTTTATTCTCTGTCAAAATACACTATTTTACAGAGGTTACGTAACCATAATTACCTAGGAGTTACTGCTTAATTCCTTTCTTCTTAATTATTTTGTTGTAAAATTCTATGGAATTTGCACGTCTGCAAAAACCATAAGAAAAAAATATTTCATTGTTCTTTTTGGAAAATTTGGCTGAATCGCCAAAATAGAAATTTCTATATTAGATTATTCTCCATCTCGAAATGATTTAATTCGATTTTCTAAATAATCAATCTCATCATTCCAATGGTCTATTAACATATCTTCGATTTGATGCTTTGCATCTTCTATACTGTCTGCAAACAATGTATCATATTCAACATTTAGTTCTTTTGATACATATACAAATACGTTTTCGTCTGTTTCATCCTGTACAAAACCAACTACTACATTTTCATCATCTTCTTCATAAAATTGACTAAAATGTAATTTATAACATTCCTTACCAAATTTATTCTTTTCACCTGTTTCCCAATATTTCTTCACTCTTTTACCTCGCTAACTTTGAACCATAATAAGTAATGTGTGCCTTCACTTTGAAATACTCACCACAACTATGACATTTTACGTTTACTTCTTTGCACCAACCTTGAGTTACTAAATTCATCAAATCATATTCCATAACTCCATCTTGATATTCTTTCTTGCAATATGGACATTTTGGATATGTAAATTTGCTTTTATTCACTCTCTCACCTCACTTAGAATCCATCTCTTATGCTTTCTTTAAGACTTGCACGATTATATTCTTCCAAATATAAATCAATATTATGTTCTTTATTGAACTTTTCGCAAGCCTCTTGAGCTTCCTCTTTTGTTCCAAAATATGTATTACTACCATCATCGCATCTATGGATTTGTAAACCACAACTATCTGAACTAGTGGCATAAAATTCATAAGCGTTTTTCTTATTTTGAAGACTAATGATGCTACCAATTCTTATATCATAATCGTCAATAATCTTTTCAGCTATCTTCTTATATATGTACTCTCCTTTACAAGCAGGGCATATAAATTCTTTTCCTTTTATCAATACACGTCCTGTACTTTCACAATATTCACACTTTTTATGAAATTTAAATCTGTGTTCCTTGTCCTTAATATGATATATTTTTTGACCAAGTTTAAATGTGCCAACTGGATATCCAGTTTTATCTATATTACTTAAAAACATTCATCTTACCTCATTCTATTGGAATCATCTTTACCACATTATCACCCATATGTTCAACCGCATGATAATCTACAATCGACTTTAAAAAATCACATCTATTAGGTTTACATCCTCTTCCTTGGTATAAATTACATGCATAATTACCACGCAACTGATTTGTACATTCAGAAAAGATACATTCTTTTGGTTCATCTGGCATTTTATCTACAATAATTTTCACTCTCTCACCTCACTTATTCTCTATATGGTTCAGGCAACGGCATCCAAGCTCTCATACCACCATTGATTCTTCCCCAATACCATGTCCCATCATAGTATTGCCTTTGCACTTTTGTTACCATACCTCGATTTGTAGTAACAAGTACATTAATTACTTTTTTACCGTCATATCTTTTGTCGTCTTCTGGCATTTGTCCTTCGACACATTTAATCCACTCCAATTATTCTCTCACCTCACATCCATTTATCAATTTCACTGAACACATTACCTAACGAATCAACAATCATCAGATCTGCATCCTCATTCAACAACACTTGAATTTTCTCCATATTGATAACAACCAAATGTCTACCACTAAAATATGAAATATAATGAGCTGCTGGATAAACTTTTAATGAAGTGCCACCAATAATCAACATGTCAGCATTACTAATCGCTTCAACAGCACCATTTACAGCTTCATTAGGAAGATTCTCTCCGTATAAAGTCACATCAGGTCTAATCAGACCTCCACATTCACATTTTGGAATTGTCTCTTTAGTGTTAAATAAGAAATCCGAATGATATTCCATCTTGCACTTGCTACAATAATTCTTCTGAGTAGTGCCATGAATCTCAAAGACATTCTTACTGCCAGCTTTCTGATGAAGTCCATCAATATTTTGTGTTACAATAGCTTTCAACTTACCCATTTCTTCCATTTTTGCAAGCACCTTATGAGTAATATTTGGCTCAATATTTCTTGTATCCATCTTCTGCCGATAGAACTCATAGAATACCTTTGGATTGTTATATAAGCATTCTCGACTCAAAAGATACTCTGGCTCGTATCTATCAAACTGAACATCATGCTGATTATATAACCCATCCTTGGAACGAAAGTCGGGAATACCACTTTCAGTAGATACACCTGCTCCACCAAAGAATACAATATTATTTGATTCTTCTATATATTCTCTTAATTTATCGTACATATTACCTCACTTATCTTCTTTCCAATCAACCATAATAAATGACAAAAATCCTAAACATATCTCTATTAATATAAATTTCCATAATTCAACTGGTTCAGGAAAAATAAAATTCATTAATAAATTTAATGTCATAAGCCATATTAAAAATCTTATTGTGGATTTATACATACTATTCTCCTATTACTCATTTAAAACAATCAGAATGTTACTCAGATATAAAGCATAGAATACTAAATATCCACCACCTGCCAAGAATAATAATTTGAATACAAAGTTGATAACATTCTTTTTCGCCCATATTATTCCAACAATAAGGTTAAAAATTCCCATAATCAATAAAATAATGTTTAAAATATTCATATTTCACCTCCAAATTCCGCAAGAAATGTGTGATATTCATTCTACTATAAAATATATACCATATATAGTATATATTGCTTATTTTTAATACTATATATGGTATATTTGTAACAATTACTCACTTAATTCTGCAAGTGCCTTATCCAGATCCTCATCAGACATGTTCTCAAGTGCTGCATCCTGTCTCTTAGCCTTGATTTCAAGCAATCTCTGTCTCATCTCAGCATTTTTCTTAGCGTCTTCTCTCTTCTTCTTCTCATCCAGCTTCATACTAACAATATACTTGACAATTTCAATCTTATTAGAAATCTCCTCATCTTCCTTTGACTTGGTATTCAGAAGACTTTCTTCCTCAGACTTCTTTGCTTCTGCATTGAGTGTCTTAAATACTGAGTCCAGATTTGTGAGAGATAAATCCCACAAATCAATTACGTTAATCATTCCTCTGAATGGGAACTGATAGTTTGCTCTTGTTGCATTGATAAATAATTCGTTGTTTGTCATAATAATAATCTCCTTTTCTAATTAAAACTTAATCTTCATTACACGCTCTGTTGCGCCCTTAACCTTAACAACTAAATCTGCTCTCTTTGTCATAGAAAATCCAATTCCTGAAAGCTGATCATCAGTATCTTCTACATGACACTTAGCACCTAAAGCCTCAAATACTCTCTTGTGCTTTTCAAGGTCACTCTTTAAGAACTCATTGTAATAGCCATTAGGACTTTCGTTGTTCACACAATCCTTCAGGAAGAAGAATAAATGTCTATGACCAATTCCATCCTGCTCATCAAAATAATTTGGACTATAACTAATTACTGATACAGGAACAAACTGATTTGTATTTACACCCCAAATCTCACGGCTTGAAATAGATGAATTTCCTGCTAATTTCTCCTTAATTGAGAAGTTTCCATTCTCATCGAGTGTTACTTCTGCAACCTGAACCTTTTCATCAGTTCTCATCGACTTATCGTAATCAAACTTGTAAATTTCTCCATTAAATTCAATCTCAGCTCTAAATCCATGCCTTACGCTTCCTGAATACTGATGTACAAAGAACTTATAAACACCTGGTTTCATTCTTGACAGGTCTTCCCAAGTAATATTCTCTACTGCAATCTTTCCATTTGGATGAATAATATCAACGTCTAACTGACCACCCATTCTTGAAACACTTGGCTTTCTACAATTACTAAAGAAAATTTCATTCTTATCTGGCTCAATACAATGTGCATCAAGGTCGTAATTATCATGACCATCTTCATTCCACTGAATAGAAAATCTGAGTACACCATCGACATTGCCGCCAGCAGCTTTTACATTTTGCTTCATATCAGAATCAGTAATGTTTCCTGAATAAGCCCAAGACAATCCATTGTTCCATTTGAACATTGTCTTAGCTTCTGAATTAACAGGTGCAATCATAGAAACAAAGTTCTTCTCATGTTTATTCTCTACAAAAGCTTCAATCTCCTTTGCAGTTGGAAGTACCTTATCAATGAAATCCTGTACTGAAATCTCCTCAACCTTAGAAAACTTCTTAGGGCTTACAGCAACATCCTTTTCCATCTGACCAAAAATATCATCCGCACCAACCATTCTTCTTGCAGCACTCTTATTTGAGAACAGTACATTATTTACAGTAATATCATTCAGATTAGCAAATCTTCTCTGTAATGAATCCATATATCCAAGCTCTGTAATGGTCTTCTTTGCATCCTCAAGCATCTTCTTTGTAAAAATAGCCTTTGGTCTTTTATAGTTGCTTGGAGCGACAATCTGCTCATACTTCTTAACTGCTGTGTCAAGATCCATATCCTCACTTACATTAATAAGAAGTGTTCCAATAGAATGATTTCTAATTCTACCGATAGCCATACCTGCTGTTACTGACTTCTCCCAAGCATATAAATCCTTTTCAACATCAGAAGTCAGCTTGTCATATTCTTTCTTATACTTCTTGAACTCTGTGAGCACACCTTTCCATTCTTCACCTTTGTAGAGCGTATTTGAGTTGATAAGTTCAAGAATTGTATCGAGTGCATCCATAGTAATCTCATCAAGAGAACGCTTAAATACATTTCTTGTGTCTCTGAACTGTCCCTTAACTTCCTCGTTGGAACGACTACTTCTATTTATAAACTTACTTGGAAGCTCTAAGAAGAAATGATCCCACTGATGAGACTTTCCATTGATTTCCTCAAAGTTAAAATCTGTACCAATCTTAGGAAACTTAGTTGTATAAATATCTGTAACTGTATGAGCCTTTACAAAAGCGTCAAGCGCATCACATACTGGCTGATATGTTGTATCACCAAGATTCAGTTCCCAAATTGTGTGAATCTGATTATCCTTGATAGTGACAGCAGAACCAATATTCTTGATAAACTGTCTACAGCAACTACAATCATGCTCTCTACGCTCTCTGAAAATCTCATTTGTACCAGTAGGAAAGCTATCAAGATATGTATTCCATAACTCATCCTTATCTACATTTACCTCAAATAAATGTGTAGCCTCTTTCTGCATTTCATCGAAGTGCTTCTGTAAAGCCTTTTTAAACATCATAAATCCATCCATATTTTGTACCTCTTCTTTCTTATATTGATTTTTGTTAATTGTTTCTAATGTTATATTCTCCGTTTTATAAATTGAAAGGTCTATTTTATTACCCTTTGATAGAGTCGGTAGGCTATGACACCTACCAACCCTTGAATTATTTATTTTTCTTACGTTTTCCTACGATAAAACCTGTTCCAAAGCATATACCAAGACAGATTAAGAAAACTCCAATGTTTAATACAATCATTACTTATTACCTCTCTGTCTCTTCATATCATCAAGGATCTGACGAGCATTACGCTCTCTTTCAGAATTAGCAAGTCTTCTCTCATTAGCCTGTGCACTAGAATCATATGCAATTCTACTTCCTTCTGCACGTTCTCTTGTCTTTCTTGCTCCTTCACGAACTCTTTCAAGCATTCTATCGCTCTCATTATTCGTATTAAGGCTATCCATACTCTGATGAAGTTCAATAATCTGACTATCGGCTTCCATCTGGAAAAGAATTTGTTCCTTTTCCTCTTTAAGTTTCTGTAATTCTTCGGCTGCCTGATCACGAATATCTTTCTGATGAGCCTGTGCCTCTTTCATCTCTTCGATTGTATCTTTCAATACATTAATCTTATTCTCCAAAGTAGATTTCTTCATTGCGTACTGCATTGCTTCATCTTCTTTGTTTTCATCAAGACAAACGTTGATCTGCTGTGTAACACGCATGATGTCTTTGTTCGCCTGATACAAATCTTTCTCTGCTGTGTCACGTTTTCCTGAAATCTCTGCATATGTAGCAGAAGCTTTGTTATAAAACTCTTCCTTTTCTCTGATTGCAGCATTGTAATAATCTCTTGCACCTTCTGGTGTCTGTGCGTCCTGACGCATTACCTCATCTGTTCTTCCTCTAAACTTCACACGAAGCTGTTTTCCGAATGGTGTAAGAAAAAGAATCAGTGCAATTAAAACAATCGCTATAATTACAATAAACATAAAATTTGTCATACGTTCCTCCTACTCTGCATCAATACCGTACTGATTACATAACGCCTTTAATCCACCATTATATCCACTTCCGACAGCCTTGAACTTCCATTCGCCATTATGCTTATAAATCTCAGCTACAACTAAAGCAGTCTCAGTTGAGAAATCCTCACTTAAATCAAAACGAATAAGTTCTTCGCCCGTCTCTTCGTCTACTACACGAACATATGCATTTCCAACCATACCAAAGTTCTGAAGTCTACTTTCAGCATCATAAATTGTGACCGTCACAGCAAGAGTCTCATAGTCTGATGGGATTTTATCAAGTTTAATCTTAATAACCTCATCATCTCCATCTCCCTCACCTGTACGGTTATCTCCCATATGCTTTACACTCTTTGAACTATGTTCAAGATTACCATAGAAAATGAAATCCTCGTCATTGCCAACCTTACCATTCTCTTTTGTCATAAACACAGAGGCATCGAGATCAAAATCTGCTTCTCCGTCATAATGATTAATATCCCATCCAAGTCCAACAAGAATGTTTTTTAATGACGGTCTACCCTTTGTTAAATCTACTCTCTGTCCTTTACTTAACGAAACTGACATAATTAAATCCTCCTACTTGTATCTTCTTGTTAATTCGCTAACACTTGAATCATTTGTTCCCTGACCGATGGCGTTAAATTTCCACTCTCCGTCTTTCTTATAAACCTCTGCAAATACCATTGCTGTCTTGCCAGCATAATCATCTGAAAGATTATATTTACAAATTTCCTTACCAGTTGACTCATCAACAAGTCTAATGTACGCATTCTTGATAAGTCCAAAATCCTGCTTTCTTGAAATACAATCATAGATATTTACTACAAATACAATCTTCTCAACCTTATTTGTAATATTCGCAAGGTCAACTGTAATCTGCTCATCATCACCGTCTCCATCTCCTGTGAGGTTGTCGCCATGATGATACACACATCTGTCTTCTGCTGATCTGTCACCATAATAAACACATGTACGATACTTATCATCTTTTCCTAAAATAATTGCCGAAGCATCGCAATCAATGTTTGGCTTAGAACCAAAGAATCCTTTCTTAACAGCATCCCATCCAAGTCCTACCATAATCTTTGTAAGACCACCTGCTACTTCCTTAGATAAATTAATTTTCTGTCCTTTTACTAAATTTACTGACATATATATTCTCCTTCCATTTTATAAATCAAGACCAAAATTTCTACCAATAGCAGCTAAACCACCATTGTAACCTGAACCAACTGCATTAAACTTCCATTCACCGTTCTTACGATACAACTCACCTGCAATAACACCTGTCTCTAATGAGAAATCCTCATTAAGTTCATATTTGAAAAGTTCCTCATTTGTATCAGCGTTGTATGCTCTAATGTACGAATTATCAACCATTCCAAAATTCTGTAAACGATTTTCTGCATCATAAATTGTCGCTGAGAAGCTAATCTTTGTAATATTAGATGGAATCTTATTTAACTCAACAATCATTGTCTCGTCATCGCCATCACCTACACCTGTTCTATTATCGCCAGAATAAATCAATGCTCCGCTTGGATGCTGTGGCTGACCATAAAATACAAAATCCTGTTCGCCTGTTACCTTTCCTGAATCATCAGTAAAAAATGCTGATACATCCAAATCGAAATCTGCATTACCATCGTATCTATTTGTGTCCCATCCAAGACCAAATACGACTTTGTTTAAACCTGCATTGCATTTTGTAAGGTCAATCTTCTGACCTTTAACTAAACTAATTGACATATTTTTTTGTCCTCCTTATTCTTGGGAAGGCTGTCAACCTTCCCTTTTAATAATTTAAAAGAAATTGGGAATGTGAGTAATGTCAGAAAAATAAATGGAATAAAGCGTGTAATACATACTGTAATAACACTAATTGAAAAACATATAAGAGTAATAATCTCTACTGTTTTATAACTTTTATCTCTCATTACCATGTTCTCATCTCCTCAATTACTTATTCTCTCTTTTCTTCTCAATAATCTTTCTAATAAGATCAATTGGAATAACCATAAACGCTAGAATTACAACTACTACCCAATGTTTGAAATCTAAAGCTGTAACCTTAATAAGATTTTCTGCAAAGTTGCAAAGAGCAAAAGTCATTACAAAAATTCCGATTGCAATGGCTGAGAACAGTTTGTTCTTCCCAATACCATTGAATAAATTAATGTGTTCTGTACGAATATTAAATCCATTAAATACTGCCATAAAGCATAACAATGCGAATCTCGCTGTCATAGCTTCTGTTTCAGATGCAAACATATTTGCAATAGGACTGAATGTAATAATTCCATAAAGTGCAATAAAAGCTACTGTACTTATTGCAATACGTTTCTTTGCTCCTCTGATGAATAAACCAGAACCCTTTTTAATAGGTTTCTCTGTCATGTATTCATCCTTTGGAGGTTCGCCACCGAATGATAGTGAATTAAGGGAATCCATAATGATATTTACAATCAGAATCTGAACCGATGCGAGTAATGCGCCCGTTGCAATCATTGGATAGATAACGCTGAGAATTAGAAGTGAAATATTGATAGGTAACTGGAATTCAAGGAACATCATAATATTGTGCATAAATGTTCTTCCAAGTTCTACTGCCTTTACTACGCTTGCAAAATTATCATCTGTCAATACAATGTCTGAAGCTTCTTTTGCAACATCTGATCCACCTTGCATACCAAAACCAACATCAGCTCTCTTTAAAGCAGGACTATCATTTACACCATCACCTGTCATTGCAACTGACTTTCCAATTTCTTGTGCTAATGTGACAAGTCTGAGTTTTGTGTTTGGTGAGCATCTTGAAATAACTCTCAATCGAGGAATTATACTCTTTACTTCATCAGCTGACATCGCTTCAAATTCATCATTTGTAAGTGCTAAATCTCCATCTTTGTAAATTCCACACTCTGTAGCAACTGCAACTGCTGTCTCAATACAATCGCCTGTAATTTCAATAACTTGAATACCAGCCTTATGTGCTGTTTTTACTGCACTCGGTACTTCATCTCTTACAGGATCTACAACACCAATAATTCCAAGGAATGTCATGTCATTTGGTATTTCATTCTCTACTAAATCACCATCTGCCATTGTAACTGCAATGCATCTCATCGCATTGCTTGTCATTGCTGTAATTGCATTACTTAATGTGTCATTGTCGTTATTCTCTACAATTTCACCACTTGAGTCCATTACTTTTGTACAATGCTCAATCAGTTTCTCAGGTGCGCCCTTATAGTATGTAACTCCATCCTTTGTCGTAAAAGCTGAATACTTATTGCTACTATTAAATACCTGCTTTAACTTAACTGGATATTTTTTCTGAATGTCAGCATATGTTTCAGGATTTACAAGGCTAAGAACTGCTCTATCAATTGAATTACCACCTGTAATATTGTTTTCTGAATCAAATGTTGCACTATTATTTAAAGAAATGTTTGCCTTGATATTATTCCAAAGAACTGAATCCTTATTTACATCATTACCAAAGCCATCAATAATCTTCTTTGGAGTCATAATACCTGTCGTAAGAGTACCTGTCTTATCAGTACAGATAATATCAACATATGCTAACTCTGGAATTTTACCAGGATTCTTAGCAAGAATATTGAATTTCTCCATTGTCTTTACATTCTGTTTTGTTACAAGTTTTACAATAAGAGGCAATCCTTCGGGAACAGCAGCTACAATAATTGTTAATGCTACTGAGAAGTTCTGTGCGATTTTCTGAATAATATTCAGAACGCCACCGCTAAAATATTCTCCAAATCCAACCTGTACAACTCCTGAAATTGTAAGCACCGCAAATGTAATAACGGCTGCGATTGTTCCCCACTTAGAAATGAAGTCGCTCAGATTATCAAGTGCAATATCAAGTGCTGTCTTTGGTGCTTCAAGTGTTTGCATTTTAACAAGTGTATCACCATTTACTGTATTCACACCTACATCAGTAACAATCATTTTTCCTTCGCCTGACATTACTGTTGTGCCAGCAAATAAGCAATTCTGATTCGTATAAGCAGCTGTTGAAGTAGTTTTCTTATGAACATATCCTTCAATTGGTGTTTTCTTGCACTCTTTTGTTTCTCCATTAATGGCTGCATTGTTTACAGAAATCTTACCTTCAATGAGATATCCATCTGCAAAAATCTCTTGTCCCATTCCTACACAAACAATATCACCAACTACCAATTCATCCTTATTAATTGTTTGAACTTTGCCATCACGAATTACGTCACAATACCTGACTGATGTTTTGGCTCTCAACTCTGCTGCTGATTTTTGAACACCAAGTCCAGTCTTAACAGCAATACATGTTACAATTGCTAATACAACAAGAATCATAATTGGATCTGATAAATCCATTACTCCCATGATTCCAAGGAATAACTGCAATACTGCAATTGCAATAAGAATCATTGTGATTTTCTCACTTAATGCCTCCTTTGCGAAGTCATACCACTTGTCCAACTTTGGTTCAGGAAGCTTATTACTTCCATGAAGCTCTCTACTTTTGAGAACTTCTTTACTACTCAATCCATTCATCTGTTTTACTCTCCTTTTCTATAATTTTTATATGTGAATGTTAATTGGTTACATATCTATATTCTCTTTTTAATTTGGGAATTTTATTGAGCTGAATCGCTCAGAAATTTTTTACAATGAAACGAAGTTTTCTTGCTAATATTCTTCTGCTATATCATCATATTCGCTTGACAGATATTTAATCAAATCTTTATAAATATCCAACTGATGGTCGTATAAATAATTACACAATTCAATATCACTATCGAAAAACTCTTCAATAGCTGTGGAATTAGCCCATCTGTCAAAAGCAGTTCTTGTTGAAACTCTAAGCATCCATCTATTTTTTGTTCCGCTATGAGGCTCTACTATCATAAAAATAACTGTATCTGTTCTTGCTTCTAAATGACCTTCGTATTCATAAATCTCGTAATCCTGACCATTGTTTACTTTGTCATTCTCAAACCATCTTCTTATATTTTCCATTTTTACCGATCTCCTTGTTTTGTGATTAGAAAAATAGCTCATCAATCGACAAGTCCATATGTTCGTATAAGTCAACAATTCTTGAATCATTTTCATCTAACCCAAGTAAGAAACAACCACCTTCTCCTTGCTCAATTTTTACAATCTCATTCTTATGAAATTGTTCTATATCTATTTTTAATCTTCTAATACCGTAATATTTATATAAATCTTCTATTGCTGAGTTCAAACCATCCATCATTTTTTTATATTGGGAACTCAAGTCAAAATCGTATAAACTATTAATACTGTTTTCAATTTCATTATAAATATCTATTAAATTCGTCATACTTTATACCTCCACATGAAATCGAACTTTAATGTGTTTTTGCTAATTCAAATATTTCATTCCAATCATCATATTCTTTTAATTTCTCTTGTGGAACTAATAGTTCGTATTCAGATTCAATTTCTTTCTGAGAACCATACCCATTAAAACCAGGTGTGCTACCAATTAACCCACTATGTTCTTCTAGTTGACGAAATATAATAATACATCCCTTCTTCAAAAAATCACCCATTGGTGATGCATAACTATCAATTTGAATAATTGATTTATTTTCTTTATTTATATAAATATCTCCAAGCGTCATTTATCTTTTTTCACCTCACAATCCAAAGAAAAGCACACACTCCTATAATCTCCTAATCGTTTCACAAGCGACCAATATTTCAAGTTCATCATCACAGTAAATACATCCATCAATTGCTCCAAATTGATTAAGAATATCCCAATCGAAGTAGCTATTGTAATCACACATTGCAACAGAATAGTTCTTATTCGACTTAAATTCTTTTATGTGTTCTCCGTTTGGCTTATATGTATCAACACCATTATTTTCTACAATAGAAGCAACCCATCCATTCGGGAATACAATACTTCTATCACTTGTATGACGACACTCTCCATAATCATTTACCACTTCTTTTAATCCATATTTTTCTGAATATTCTTTTAACATTTCCATCTGTAAACCTCCTAATTTTCCAAAGAAAAAGAATTTACTCTCCTACTAAAATCCATAATCTTCTTTTCTTACTAACTTTCAAGTTAGCGAGAAAATCAACATTATTTAAACTTACCATAAGGTTAGGCTTATTTCTTCTAATCTCACTGATTGACGGATAAATGCCTAATTCCACAAGAATTCTAGGAAGAAACCTCTCGTTTGTATAATAAGTCTTTTCCTGCTCAATTCTGTTCCAATCATTTTCATCTAATGCAAACATTTCTTGCGGAGTCACAATTGGTTTTCCTATTACAATATTTTCTATATAAATCAATGAATCACCTCAAATTTCTAATTTTATTCAGTCTCGTCTTCCATTGCAACAACAATGATTGCACCAGTAATCTGCATAAGCAAATCCTGCTGGCTAACTCCACCTCTAGCAAGCAAAGTACCTCTTTTTGCCATATCTGTAAATTTATCAATAAGCTCATTCACATTAATTTCTTTTCTCATATACTACCTCCAAATTCCAAAGAAAAATTAGTTTACTATTATCCAAAAGTGATTACACCATCAGGGTTCTCTTTAAAGAATTTTGAAATTTTTTCAAGTTGCCATTCTTCCAAATCAAAATATCTTTTTCTCATCCATTTTCTGAGATTTTTTCTATTTGTAATAACCTTTTTAGAATAATTATTAACTTTAAACGTATCGGTGTATTCGCCTAAATCAACATATAATCCATTCTTTTTACGAACCTCATGAACATATGCTTTACCATTCATAAATTTAGAGTTTCCGCCTCCCCATCCAAGTTGCCACCAATATTTTCCACTGACACAAGGTATATCTTCATTGTATGATTTCATAAGTGATTTAAATAAAGCTTTATTATAAGCTCCAATTTCTATATTTTTTTTCTGAATCGCCAACCAAATTATAAATTTCAATTGGGGCATATTGTTTCATAAGTTCAAATTCTTCTTCTGTTATTGGTCTGCTAAACCATGTATGACAACCCATTATATTACATCCCTTCTAATTCATTGCTTGTAAACCAATAGCCGCCAAATGCGCTTGCTTCATTATACTTTCCATCAATCCTAACAGCGACAAATGTGCCTGTTATTCTTACTACAATTCCATATAGACCAATAATACCGTCTTGACTATATGTACTTTTGTTAGTTGTTATTACTCTAACTCTTTGACTATTATACATTTAATTTAATATTACCTTACTTCTCTAATTTCAACTAAAATTTCTGGGCGAAACGTAGCAAAAGTTTTGTCTAATATTTCATTAAGTTCCCAAAAATTTATTTCAGATTCATCTTCTAAAATAAGGATTGTATTTACTTAATTCCTTGATTAATTGTTCAACTGTCATATTTATTACCTCCTGATAATTTTCTTAAAAAATTTACTGTCATTTTGTAATATTTTTTATTGTTTTACCGACTTTTTTACTATCGCCGATTTGAACCCGCGATATTAGAATCAAAATCTAAGGTATTAACCATTTCACCATCCCCCCATTAGTCGGGCGTGGAATTAACTACGCCCTTATTATTAATTACTTATCTGTTACAACTGTGTTGTTAGTTCCAGAAATAGTAACCCAACCAAACTTATTTCTTGCTTCAGCTTCCTTCATTCTAATGAGTTCATCGGTGATAGAAGAGCTTAACTTATTGTTAGCTTCTGCCTGCGCCTGAGCTTCTATGAGCTGTGCATCAGCTTTAGCCTGCGCTTCTGCCTTAGTTACTTCTGCATCTGCCTTTGCCTTATTAATAGCTGTCTGATTGTTGATTTCCTGAGTTTCAGCCGCCTGCTGTGCGGTAATCTTTGCATTAATAGCTTCCTGTGTCTTTTCATCTACAGAAATATTAATCAATGATACATTGCTAATTGCAATTCCATAAGGTTCAAACTTCTTATTAAGATAGTCTGTCAATGCCGTATTTACATTTGCTCTTTCAGAACCAAGAATATCTGATACCTTATAATTTGCAACAACTTCCTTAGTCCAAGAAATAATGTTAGGTTTAATAAAGCTATCTCTTACTTCCTTACCAGACTGTCCTCTGAATCTTGTGAATAAATCAGCTACCTTATCAGGACTATATTGATATGTAAATGTAAGATCTATTTGCATAGCCTTACCTTCAGATGAACTTGCTGAAAAGCTGTCATCATCTTTAGAGTCTCCGTCCTTACCAGATGTTAAATAACTTTGTTCAAGACTCACTGAATATAATGTTGTCTTAACAGTCGGTGACTTTAAATGCCAACCCTGTGTGAGAATATCGCCCTTTACGCCACCCGACATACTGTACTGTACGGCGATATAACCGGCAGGTACACGTACTGTTGATATTAATAATAATATTGCCACCGCAACCACAACAATTCCTGTTACTATTCCTCCAATTACTTTCTTCATCTTTTTGTCTCCTTTTCTTCTTTATTATTTATTATTTCATCTGTCGAAAATACCTTATTTATAACATTGATAACAAGCTCACCAATTTTTACAAATAAAGGTGACAGTAGAAACCATAAAATTATTAATCCTATTAGAAATAATATAAAAAACACTGGCATTTAATCATTCTCTCTTTCCGTATTGTTATTGTATCTTTCTTGTTGTTCTCTTAATTCCTGAATTTGTAAATTTTCATTCATTTTATTTATTCTCCTTTAAAATTCTGTATCTCCATTACACATTTTTATTTTTCTCAATCTCCTTTCTCAATTTCACTAATATTTGTGCTATTTATTGTTTTTTCATAGCCCTGTAACAACATTCTCTCTTATTACAACTTTTACTTATACATGGTTTATGTTCTCCTTCTTCTTGTTTTCTGTAAATTTTAAGAAATTATCCAAATCTCTCTTCATGTATTTGTAATTAACAATTTGTGAAGGAGCAAATTCCCTTTTGTTTTTCTGATATCTTCCCAACCACTCCGCAAATTCTTCGTCCTTATCTATACGATAAGCGTATGCAGTTAATGCAATAAGTACTGTTGCGCAATTCTGATATAAAGTAGAATCAATTCGAACATAAGCATCAACAAACTCCTGATACTCTTCGATGTCCTCTACTTCTATATCATCAGCTACAGTTTTTCTAACAAAATCTAATATGTCAGAACTACCCGTATTCTGTTCCAACATATTTTTATTTGCTATTTCATTATTCTCTGTTTTAATTGAAGCATTTTCATTTTTATCTTCTACCTCAGAAGATTCTTCGTCAGTTTCAGGATGAACTTCTTCCTTATTATATGTAGTGTCATTCTTATTTTCTGTTATATCTGTTATATGTAAATATTCCTTCATAAGGTGTTCAAGCATGGCAAGTTTTGTTATAACCACCTTTTTATCTTTGGTTCTCTTATTTTTGTCATACTCATTAAAACTCATATTATAACCATCAATCTTTTTATCGCCCAATATCTTATTAAACTCATTTAAGAAATCAACAAATATGCAATCTTCAAAATTATATTTTGTGAATTTCTCAAACAATGCTGTCCATAAATATGTATTTTTCTTACTAAAAAGATTTTTATACTTATCATTTTCTAAGATGTTATATAATCTAATTGCTAAAGCATTTATTTTTTCAAACTCTTCCACACTCGCATTTTCTTCAATATATATACCCATATTTTTAACAACTGATTGCCATTCATCAAGATGATAAATAATCATGTCTGTCTCACAAAGAACTTTTTCATACAATCCATTGGTAAATTCTTTATCAGAATATTCAATACAATCCTTATAGAATCTATTATTAGATAGTATCTTCTTTATATTTCTCGCATATGTTGGAATATATGTAAGCGCCCTCTGAGCTGCTTTCATATTTTCGTGTTCATTATATATACGAATTCGTCTTGATATATCTTCTTTAGTCGAATCAGGATGTACCGCCAAACCAATCTGATATTCATCAAATTTCTCTTTTAGCTCTTTTGGTAACTGGTCATAGGTCTTATTCTTTATATCAAAAACAACCCATTCTTTCACAAAGTTACCGTTATCATCATGTTTATATTCTCCTTTTTCATCTTTAACTTTAACCTTATAAGCAATTTCACTATCAGCAATATCCTTTGTAATTTCCTTATTACCATATCTAAACATAGATAACGCCGTTGTTCTTTGCAAACCGTCTTCAACATAACTTTCTGCAAAGTTAGACATTTCTCCTAAAATTAAAGGCGGAATATATTCGCCTATAAGAACAGATACAACAAGCTCATTAAACATTCTATCTGTATAACACCCCATCGCTCTCTGTGTATCAGCATCTCCCTTTACATCTCCTTCTTTAAATTTATCTAAGTATGATTTTAATGTAAGTGTTTGTGGTCTAACTGGTTTTACTGGCATCAACATATTACTCTTCTCCCTTCTTACTACATTAATATGGCAACATTTTTATAAGATCTTAATCCTGACAAACAATCATTATATTCGTTTGCGGTTATATGTAATATTTCTAATATCTCGTCTTTCGTATACTGCTGAGATAACAATCTCGCTACCCTTTCCTGCTTTCGTGGCAATTGTTGCAAATATAATTCAACCTTATCAGTATATTCTTCTGTGAATATTTCTCTTTCTACATTCTCTCTTGAAGGTAAATTATCTTTAATATTTTTTACCTCATCTGTATTCATATCTAATGAGACATTCATGACAATTTGAGGATTACCCTTTTCATCAAGAATTAATTTCCCATTTTCGTCTTTTAAGAGATTCTGGCGTTTTAATCTATATTTATTATCTCGCATCCATGTGCTTGTCTTCCTCATGATATTTCCTACAAGAAATGTTTCTAAACGAGCTTTTTCATTATTGTATGTAATTAATGTTTCTATAAGACAATCAACCGCCACATCATATAGTTCATCATAATCACTTCTATCAAACTTCCCGTACCAAACTTTATGACATATTTTTTTGAGTTTTCTCATATCATTTTCCATATACGAATTAACAACAGCCATCATCTCAGGATTACTATTAATAATCCTCATCATCTCTTTATTAATCATTTCATCTACCTACCTTTCGCAACTCCTTATTTATGTATTCTCCAAAAGTCAGTTCAGAATTCATAATTTTAATATGTTTAGTTTCTCTTTTACATTTTGGACACTTACAATATCTATCATGTCGATTTCTTTCTCCTGGTTGAAAACTCATAGTCTCTACCATAGGAATCAAGCATTTTTTACATACCATTATCTTCATCCGCCTCCGTCTCTGTAATCCTGTACGTATATTTTCTATGTAACAAACCATCAACAGCTTTTTGAATTCTGCTTTTATGTAACTTCGAAGGACTAATGTCATCCAAAATATCTGATATAATTAACAATTCGTCTTTTAATTTACGTCTCTCCCTACGATTGTTCCGAATTTTTGTGTATATTAAATAACCTTTATACATATTTAAATCCGGTTCTAATTCTGCCTCATGTACAATGTCTATCAATTCTTCGTCTGAGCTATTTATTTGCGCTACTAAAATATCACTTCTTGCCTTTGCTTCTGCTAAAATTTCACCACATGTACCAAATTTATTAATCCATCGACTCACCTCTTCTGGAATTTCATAAACTTTATTTTCTTTTACTTTTGGCGCAATATCAGGTATAGCCTCTACATAAAAATGATATCTTCTTAATGTTTTGGGTAACGAATTTAATATATTCTTTGCTTTGTGTTCACTAAAAACGCCTTTTAAATTCTCCGAACAAGTTTCTGTCTTTCCATTTCTTACACGAATGTAAACTTTGTTATTATTTTTAATAACATAGTCCAAAATGACCACTCCTTTCTAATTTGAGGGTGCACTTTAATAAGCCTTAGAATATTGACTAAAGCATATGAAATGCATATTTAATTGTTAATGGGAAAATAATACTGAAACGCAATTGACTTAATTATAAATATGTAATATAATTTAATTGCGATTCATATTATTCAGTTAATATGTAATCGTGTTCTTTGAACAGAGTAAGTAGAAAGTGGTTGCAGCCACATTTGAATCGCTTGCTCTGTTCTTTTTATACTATAAACCCGAACATATATTCTTGTCAACACAAAATCGAATAAATGTTCTAATTTTATTTTTTCAAGTCCTATTTATTGGACTTAGTGGAAATTTAATATTATGAATCATTTCTGTTTGCATTTCTAAACACAAATGCCCAAAAAAATCATTATCGAAATAATCAACTGTACTTGCTTTATTAATTATTCTTTTTCCTTCATCAACAGAAATCTCTTTTGGTTTTGCATGTATAAATGTAACTCCGCTAAATGAATCTATCCATATCTTACCAGGTGTAGCGTCAATCATTTTTTTTGCTTCTTCTTTACTTACAAACATTACGCAAGTACCTCCTCCAATTTATATCCTGTTCCAAAGAACAATCCATTAAAACATGTCTGGTCAATAATCTTCCTGTCTTCTTTTCTTGTGACCGTACCAAGTTTCTCTGTTACTTCTGTTTTAGAAATAGTAATTATTTGTTCTCCCATAACCATTGAATATAATTGCAATCCATTTTCTCCATCGGCTTCAAGACATCCGTGAACCGGCATATTTATTTTCTTTATTTTACTTGTCAAAGGCATCACTGTAATTATCGTAGCGTGTTTTGTTCCTATCGGATTCGACACGATAACATATGGACGTTCTTTTGTTTGCACAGAACCTGTTCCTTCATATTTTATTTTTGCTAAAACAATATCATATCTTTGTAAATCCATATGTATTTCCTCCTCTCCAAAAATATTTTATGTATGGACTACCTTTGATATTTCATAGTATATACTTCAATATATATATTGTCAAGCATTATTACAAATATTTTTTATATTTATTTTTTTGAATATATATGTTATTATATATACATAGGAGGAATATAATTATGAAATTATCTATCCAAAATAAACTAAAAGAAAAAAATATGACACGCTATGAATTGGCAAAAAAAATAGGGGTAACATATCCTACGATTGACAAAATATACAAAGGTGAATCAACTTCTATTAAATTCGATATTTTAGAATCAATTTGTAAAGAACTTGACTGTTCTCCTATTGAAATACTCGATTCGGATGATACACAAATGAAACGATTATTAGCTTATGCAAATGAATTTTATAAATTAAATAATAAGGACGATACTCATTAATCTGTATCGTCCTTTACATATCACATATTGTTTAATACATCCTTCATTCCTACTGCACCGTTTGCATAATTATTAACTGTTGTATTTACACTACTATGTCCAAGCTGTTGCTGCACAAATGCAAGATTTCCATTCTGATTCATTATACTGGCATAATAATGTCTCATCATATGTGGAGTAATACCATTTCCATAATTCTCAAATATCTGTTTGATATTTCTCTCTGTTGTACGTGTGCCATTTTTATTAATAAAAACTGCCTCCGTATCTACAATATTATCTAAAGTATTTCTGTATTCTAACCATTCGTTTAAAGCCTTTAAAGCTGATCCGCTAAGATATACAGTTCTATTTTGCATTTCTCTGTACACACCTTTACCGAGAATAGTAATGTATGGCATTTCTTCATCTAAATGTAAATCTGATAAGTCCAAACCCGCAAGTTCCGACTCCCTTATTCCAGTTCCTCTTAATACACGAAAGATTGTAATATTTCTATTCCTTACTGGGATATCCTTTTTCCACATTATTTTCTCTTCCATATCATTAAGTTGCTTTTCTGTTGGAAGTTTTTTTGTTAAATTATTTCCAGATGGAATTCCTTTATATTTAATCATTTTGTAAAAATCTTCTATCTTACTATAAACTTCTCTTAATAAACAATCTCTATATGAATAAATATCCTGTATAAAACTTTTAATGATATTTTTTCTTGTTTCCGTTGTGGTTGGTGACATTCCGTTCATCTCCTTATATCTAAGATATGAACTAATATTTTGTGGTCGCAAATCACTAAAATCAGAAACTTCTATTTCAGAAATTAATTTCTTATTAATGATATTATTTTCAATTAACCACTGTAAAAAATCTTTAATTGCTACCAGATAATTTAATGCTCCATTTTTGCTTTCCAACTCATTTAAGTAATCTCTTAAAAATTGTGGTGCATTTAACTCTTCTAATTTTTTATTAAGCTTCTCTGCGTTTTTATTTTGCACTTCTATCTTGTAACACATAATTATCAACCTCACTTTCATCGTCTATGTAATAATTCTCTCTTTTTATCTTTGCGGCTTCAAAAATTTCTTCATAAGAATCACAAAATCTTACTTCAATACACTTCGTTACTTCACCACATCTCAAACAATACAAGTCCTTGACATGTTTTCGTTCTCTTTGTCTCTGCCTTTGAATACCTCTTGCAAGCATGTTTTCACTCATACATTTCATACAAATAAACCTGCTTGCATATTTTGGATTTCCATTTTTATATCTGCTCAATTCATAATTCACCTCATTTCCGCAACAAAAAAGAAGTGGTTTATTTCCACTTCTCCAACAATTAAATTTATTTTTAATTTTTCCAAGGATCATGTTTACTCAAAACATTTTTGATTTCATCAATCATGCCATTCATATATTCGTCAGATTTTGCTTTGATGTAGCCTTTCGCCGAATCAACATCCACTCCAATATCAATTACATCTTTATTATATGGATTGCCTGTTAAATCTTCTCCACAAGAAATCCTATCAAATGGAATATCATAGCATTCTCCCGAATTACCGTCTACACAACTAAAAGTTAATTCTGTATTTTCGTCATAACCAATCTCATTAAGTTTATTAATTAAATACACTACCTTCATATAAATTACCTCCTGCTTTTTGTTTTAACATTTTAAAAACATCTGATTTATTGAAATTTTTTAAATTCCAAGTCCAAAGTACAAACATTTTTATTGACTTTTTTATTTTTTACATAGTATTTCTCATCAAAATCATCACCAACATTAGGTATCGTTTGTTCATCAAAATCATTTAAGTATTCTCTTGTTGCTCTCAATGGAATATTTACCACAACTTTCATTTCCGATCACCTTATCCAATAAATTGTCTGCTTCAAATTCTCCTTATATCTTATATTATACACGTTAATTGTGTAATAAGATAAATATTCATTTTATTTAATTTAATATAATTACCAGATAAAACTTACCACGAAATAACATAATAATTATTTTCACAACTATTTATCTTATATCCAAGAAAATCTAGTTGTCTTAATACATTATTAGAATCAATTCGAATTTTGGTAGAACATTTTCGATTTAAAATACATCTTTTTATTTCTAATTTAATCTTTTTAAGTTCATATAATTCAGTTTTACTTAGTATTAAGCTTTGCTTTCTTGCTTCTTTTGCACTAATCATTATAATTCACCTCCCTTGAAAGCAATTTTTCTTTGGGTTATTCTTCTAACATTTTCTCAACTTTATCAAGCTGTGACTGATCCATTGACTTTCCAGTTCTATTGAGCATTAAGAAATATTTTAATACTGCCTTTCTATCTGCTTCTCTTACTTCTCCTTGCACAATATGATGGTTTAAGAAAACATTCTTATCTTTAGCAGATAAATTATTGTAATAAACTCCGTTATATGGAAATCTATTCTCATAAAAATCAATAATTGTGCTTAATCTCTGCTTACCATCAAGTATTTCATATCCATTACCCGTTTCAGCCCATTTCTTATCATCCAAATGGATAAAAGCAAATTTACCTATATCAATATTGTTAAAAATACTGTCTATAAGCAACTGTTTATCTTTTAATTCCCAAACATACCCTCTCTGATATTCAGGATTCATATCTACTCCAAAAGCATAATACTTGTGGATAATAGAACCAATTTCTGAATTATTAAAATTAATAAAAACTTCTTGATTGTTGCTAAAATTACTATTTCCATTTGTTAATGGTCGAATATCAACCCATGCGACAATCCGATATACCTGTTCTTCATAAGTTTTTCCATAACTCGTTTTAGTAGAAATACAATGTAACCCATACACCTTTCCATCATACAACACTTCTTTTACTGTACAGTCTTTTAATGCACCGTATTTTACCTTATCTCCTACTTCAAATCTATAAGTTGGCTCATTCAGATGTGGTACTTCATCTTTAATAAAACTTAATCCATTTTCTCTTTCTTGTTGTAACTGTTCTTCTATGGTTAATTCTTTATTTACTTTCTTTCTTGCCATTTAATCATCTCCAATCTATTTACCAAGAAATCGTCATTTAATCAGCTAACGATAAAATATCATTTCTATCAAAACCAATCAATTCATCAGATTCTATAATATCAGCCAATATATTAACAATTTCTTTTTGTGCTTCAGAATCCCATTCCATAAGCTCCTCTTTTATTATCTTTGCACCATTTGATTTTGCAATATAATAATCTTCCAGTGTAGCAAAGAAAAATTCATATTGACTATCAAATGGTGGCATTTTACTATTCTTCATATCATTTAAATATTTTAATGTTTTTTTATTTTCCATCTACATTACCTCATTTCATCAATTCTTCAATTAAATCTAATACTTCACATACAAAATTTCTGCCCACATTGAGGACAATATACATTTGTAGAATATACATTACTACCACAAATACTACACCGATGTACAATTTTTGATTTTCCAAATAAACCAAATTCTCTTTCGTTAGTTGTTGGGATTCTCTTTTGCTTTCTTACACATTCTTCTATAGTATCTATATTAGCCATTAAATCTTTAATATCACCAACAGTTATAACTCCATTTTCATTACTATATGCGATTTTAAATTGTTGTATGGAGATCAATGCCGCATTTATTTCTTCCATCTATATCACCTCTTCCAACTTTCCAACAAATTCTTAGTACCCATTACATATACAATAATACTTAACTTCAGGTTCTCCACTGACATAGCGATAACCCATTTCTCTTATTAGCCTTAAACCTGAATTATACTGCTTGTCATTTGTAAAGTTATCTTTTTTTGCCAATTCATTTATAATTGATTCCATTTGCATCCCATCATTTACAGTGAAATTTTACCACTTCTATAGTCATCTATTTTAGCGGTTCTTTGTGTGCCATCAGCATTAAACATCAATTCTTCAATTTCCTGCTTCATTATACTGATTTCCGACAAATCGTACTGCTCAACCATTCTCTTTAATTCATCAGATAATCCAGTCATTTGTGATAAATCTTCAATAGCTCTTTCCATATATTCATAAGCTAAATCTAAATTATTCCACACAGTATCTAAGTTATTTTGCGTTTTATTAATTCGACTCATTTATATCACCTCTTTAATTCCCCTGTTATACCTCGCAATTCTCTTTCCAATCTCTTCGTTACTTGGACAATTCTGTAATTGATTTACAGATATATGTCTACAGTCATCAGGATTGTCAGCATTATCAAATTTCACAATAGCTTCTTCATCACTATTCCATGCATATTCCATAAAAGTTCCTATAAGCTCTAAGCCCTTATGAAATACTCTATCGCCTTTCTTAAATTCCATCTATACCACCTCATTTCATCACAGATACATCAATAACATTTAATCCTGCATCTTCCAAATCCTGCTCAACGCAGTATCTTAATGTCTCTTCTGATGATTCATCATCATAAAATTCTGCTTCGACCTCAACAATGAGTTTTGCTTTTACTTTATTTGGCTTATCCATTGTTCTTGACTTCTATATCACCTCACCTCATTCCGTACAATACTCTGTTATAAATTTATTCGTAAACAAAGCGAATGCTGAAACCTCTGGATCTGATTTAAATGCGGCTATTGCTCTTGCTAATCTAATCTGACAAGACTCATCATCCATAGTTCTAGCTCCAATATAACTATTTTCCAAATAATCTAAAATTTTCTTTTCTGTTTCATTCATTTGTATCACCTCATTCAATCTCTTTAATCATTTTTTTAACTCGTTCAATTTCTTCATTTGTATGTGGTGTGCCACCTGCATTCATATCAACATACCACTGCAATACTTCTTTTTTTGTTTTTAAATGATTTATATAAATGTGAACTTTATACTCATCCGTTGGATTCCACATAGCCGCTCCTGGAAATCCAAATTCATCAAAAAATTGTCCAAAAGCTTTTAATTTATTACGAACAAAATTTTGCAATGCAATTGTTCGTTGTAACCCGTCCACACAAACATATTCATCTGTCTTATTACTCCAATTAAAATAAAAATCTCTTGCACTTCTGCCACCTTGTAGCAGAAATTCAATCCATTTACTTTGCTGAACCTCTGTCCAAACATGCCCTCTCTGAAAATCTGGATTCATTTCAAGTCCGTATATTGTAATCTCACGTTCTATATAATCAACATAAGATAAAAACCCATAGTCCATAGGATTAGTTAATCCATATTCTACAAATTTAGGTATCTCATTCCATTTCATTTATACCACCTCTCCCAATCTTCCCAATAAATCATTCATTCATTGGCTTCTTAATTACAATTTTTCTTCCACAAATCGGACAATAACCAATATTTATCTTTTTGCTAAAAGCATCTTCTGCGAAATCATATCCACAACAAAGTGTTACTCCATCAATCATTATTGTTCCATTCTGCCAAATTGCTAATGTTTTCTCTTTGTCATCTAAAATTTTCCTCGCTAAATCTTCATCGAAATTAGTAACTTTTAATACTTCTTCCACACAGTCTGTAGGATAAGAAGAATAACCTACTGCAAATTTTTCTATTTGACTTTTTGTCATATCATTACCTCCAAATTAAAGAAATCATCATTCATCATATTGTGGGCGATAGGACTTGAACCTATTCTTACTTCTGTCAGCCTGATTACTGATTTATGAGACTTGAACTCGTTTGCTTTCGTCAAAGCAGCCCCTATATTAGCTACCCACATAATGACAAGGAAAGTTAAATTTCAAAGTCTTTTTGTTCTTATATCTATTCCTAAAACACCAGGTTCTCGTTTATTATAGATAAATTTCAATGTCGGGTTAATATAAAACCATCCATAATCTCTTGCGTCATCAATTAACTCTACTGATTTATAACCCTCTTCTTTTTTCTTTTTAAGAAAATTTATTACACTATCAATATCTGAACTAATTTCCATATATAGTCCTCCTGAAACTTAGATTTTATGGGCTTTTACATAATCCCAAGTCACAATTTCTGGAAGTTCATTACATTTAAAAATTGTGACATTTTTGCACCGTTGTCTAATCAATTCATTTGCATTGATTTTACATTTCTTTAAATCATTTCCGAAGTCACTTATAATCCACGGTTCTATCTTAGAAAATCCATTGTCATATTTATCGTTATAAGCAACCGAATATATTTCATTTTTCATAGATATATTCTCCATTCCACAAGAAAACTTGGTTTCCTGTGCCTATTCCAAACCAATCATTTTCTCAAAATACATTGCAGCTTTACCATTTCCACCCTCATGTTTGTATCCAATACATCCAATCAATGCAGAATCAAGAGATAAATATGAACGGTTTGTATCACTGTAGTTAATGTATCCATGATAATATATTTTCTTATCTCTTTTATCAATATACTCTACAATCTGATATTCTCCAATGCAACCTATCTTAATCACATTGCCCCATGTAAATTCTTTTTCTATCAATTCCAACTTTTCATCGTGTGTTGCTTCTCTTACATCACTGTCAGTAATTGTATTTAACTCGCTAAAATAACACCTTCCATAATTACACGGATGGAACTTAAAATCACTTTCGCTTTTTACTACTGTTCCAATTTGATTTTTATATACAACAATGTCTCCATATTTCATGTTCATCACTCGCTTTCTTTATTATTATATACTACTTTCTTTGAACTGGAAAGTATAAGACAGTTTCCATCACATATACAGCGTGGATATTATGTAATTACTTTGATATTCTCTTTGCTCTTAGCTTTTCTAAATCTCTGATTCCTTTGGGTTTAATTTCTGGTGTAGTCTGCTGAAACATCTCTGTTGGTGACTGGTCATATGCCTCACACATTGCACAGAACGTCTTGATAACATTCTCCCATTCACTTTCATCAACCCACTGAATAAATGGTTTTTCACCTCTCTGTTTTAAGCAGATTCCATATTTATACTGAAGGTTCTTATAAAGTTCATTCCACATATTCCCAAATGGGATACCTGTCACAGCAGCTAACTGTCTAACACCTGCATTCAATTTCTTTCTATCAGACCATGAAAGAATTTCACCTGCTAATGCTTTATTATCATTCTGTAACTTTTCAATATGCCTATTCTTAAATGCTACAAGATTTGCCGATGCTATAGCAACCGCATTTGCATCTCCACTTGCTACAGCCATTCCGACACTAAGCATTAACTTCTGTTCTTCTTCAATGTCTTCTGTTTTGATTTCCGTTGAAGTCTTTTCTTCTATATTAAGAAGCTGTGAACGGATTTCAGAACTAACCTCTGATCCAGTTAAAAGCATTCCAATTCTGAGAATTGCTCTTTTAGGAAATACTTTGATTCCTGCGTTTGATATTGTTAGTATCTTTCCATTATCAAATTGCATCGTAATACTTCCTCTTTGACTTGGACACTTTGTCCAATTCAAAAAATCTTTAGACTTTTTAACCATTACGCCATCATTGGAAAACTCTTCTTTGTTTCTTTGATAAATTTTTTGAATAGCATCTTCTGAAATAATAATATCTTTCTTACCCAATGCTTTCTCTTCATCTGTCCTAATTGATGAATAATATTCAGCAATTTGTTTTACTGTTGCCGTTTCATTATCTGGTAAAAGTAACAATGTTTTTACCTGTTCCAATACTTCATATCTTCCGACACACTTATCCCTAAGTTGTCTATTATCAAGTAATGGATTTGCTGTTTCGTTCTGCTCTTTTGTTAATCGCATATTATATCTTCCTTTCTTATATAAATTTGTTGATAGCCTTCTATAGTTTTATTCTCTATTTGCTCGCAGACTATCGAGAGTATTCCAACTCTATCACGACAGCTTTTACAGATAGCCAATCTACTATTCAGTTTTCAAGGTACGCAATTTTTGTTTGGAAAATGTGACTTGAATAAGTCTAGAAAATACGATATAATATGTAATGACTAGGACTTAGGTTCAAGTGCTGATGGTGTAGGTTTTTACTTTGGTCGGTGGAGAACCTACACTATTTTATTTTCCTGATTGATGAATCTTATAAGAAATTTCTTTCTCAATTTGAATTTGACCATTAATATAACCATTCATAAGGATTTCTACTACTTCATTCATTTTATATCCTTCTTGTTTACATTTGGCTTTAAATTCATTCTGCAATTCTTCATCAATAGGAGTAGCAAAAGTTTTTTTCATTTGCTTTACCTCCTTATGTTAGTTATATTATCATTTATTTGCTAGTTTGTCAATTAGCTTTTTGATATTTTTCAAATAAAATAGCTGCTAGTACATTTCGTACCAACAGCCATCTCTTTATGTACTATATATTGTAGTTAGCGCATTATTCAATCACAATATATTGATTAAAAATTCTGTCTTAACCCTGTGTAGCTAGAATCCTACCGATTTCAGTAATTCCAGCTGCCTGTAACAGATCTTCTAATTTGTCGTACCTATCTACACTCCATTCTGGAACTCTGACTAGTTCCACATTATCTTCTCTGCAAAACCTTTCTAAAAGATTAAGTCCGTCTTTTTTTAATACACTTTGAAAGAAACCATTAAATTTCTCTTTTTCACCTTCAATCATTTTTTCATTATTTTGCTTATTATAGTTATCTATTTCCCAAAACAATCCATCCTGCGCCCAAACAAAAACATATCTTCCATCTGTCACAATTTTTTTATTTCCTTTTCTTTTTAGTATCTTCTCTTCTGCCGGAATAGCTTCGATAAAATGAACAAAAGAATCCGTTCCTGTTATAACCACTAATTTTCCTGCCCTGCAATAAGTGTCATCAAGCACAACTTTTGTAACATAGTACTGTGCTATTTCTTTTGCCAGCCTTTCCGCAGTGCGCTTAAAAACCACATTCTGCATTTCGAGCGTTTGGAGTTTTTCATTAACAGAAGCATATATCTCATACGCTTCATCAAGTGTTAATTTCACACTTTCACCAGTCATACATTTCCAATAATCGTCATCAGACAACTTATTTACATTAAGTTTGTCCATAACAGCTCTCTTCTCAAGTTCCTCACGTAACTTTTCCTTTTCATCCTTTAGGTTGTCTTTAAAACGACCATAGGATTTAAGAATACAATAATTATTTATTTTATCATTGAAAAGTACAGCATCTGCTTCTTTTTCATCCGTGACGAAAAAGAGTTTAATTCTTGACAAATACCCATCTGAATCGAAACATTTAACCCCCATCAGAAATGTTTCCTCTTCAATCTCACCAATTTTTTGGAATTTTTTTACAAAATCCAAAAATTCATTTTCAGTTTTGATTTTTACGGGTATCGTAAACATAATATCAACTCCTTTTTTTCTGCATTATTTCTAATTTACAAATCATGGTCGGCTTCTCTGATAACTCTTTTAGGATAGTCACATATTTCAAAATTAAATGTATCATCATCTTGGTGTTTTTCCCTTATTTTTTGTAATTCCTTTGCCTCCTTTTCAACGCAAATTGGAACTTGATAATGATAAAATGATGGAGAGTGACCAAAACCCGCATAACTCTGATACCATTTTGAGCATGAACTTTTTATTTTTACTGTTACCCATCCGGGTGTTAATGAATCATCAAATTCTTGCTCTTTTTGAATATAGTTCCAATCAATTGAGCAGACTGATTCAGGGTCTTTATTTTTCATATCTTCATAAGCCCTTCTAACTATCTTTGCTAGTTCAATTGCTCTTTTTTCATCTTCTTTTGTTTCAGACTTTAGACGAAGACGTTCAGCTAAAAGCTTCTCAGCTTCTTTATTGACACAATCGTATTCGCTCATATCTGTCTTTGATACTTTTCCATTATTTTTAAATACATTATATTCTTGTTTAAAAATATAATATTCCTCAGTATAATCATCGTAATCCAAGGTGATTTCCTTAGTTTTCTTATTTTTGTAGTATTCCACTATAATTTTTTCTTTTATCATTATACTCACTTCACTTTCTTTCGATTATATTAAACTACCAAATCCCTCTAGTATTTTTTTGAATTCTACAATCATTTTAATTTTTTCTTGACTTTTGCCTAATAATTTATTATTATTTATTTGAGTTTCAGGGAAACTATATAGTTTCAAGTTGAAGCGTTATGTCTGCGGACTTAGTGGGTAAGTCCCAATAAGCTGTCTGTTGTTACAGACAGCTTATTTTTATTTGACATAATAGTTATTATACACAACTCATCCATTTATTTATAATAAGATAAAAGATTACGATATTGCGCTGGTCTAATAATGTCAACGCTCAATATCGGCGCTTCAATAAGTTCTACATTGTTGTCGGTACAAAATTGTTTTAACAATTCTATACCATTAAGTTCTAATGAAAAACGTGCAAATCCATTTCCGCCTACACAAATTTTTCCTATCATACTTCCACTATGTTCTTCATTGAACTCTTTTAATTTATCTTTTAAGTTATACCCATCTCTCAAATAAGTATAAATATATATTGAGTCCGTAACTATTTTTGCTTTCATTTTTAATCACTCCTTTTGCAATTTTAATTTTACATAATATCACTCAACAACTCAATCACTTCATCAAGTTTTTCACTCGCTTCTTCCATGCTATCAATTGCATCTTCAGAACACATTCCTCTATAGCTGCTCTGTAATCCTTCTGGCATGTTATCAAATGCATCCTGTTTTTCACTTAATATAGAAGACAATTTCTTACTTACTTCTTTTAATGTACTATTTACAAAATCAATTTGCGTTTTAAGCTCGTTTATTCTTTTCCGTCTTGTATTATTCATGTAAGTTACCTATTCCTTCCCCATAAGTCATCTAATACTTTCTGATCGCTTGGTAGATTTGTATGACTAATTCCAATAGTTTGTAACTTGTAGTATTCTTCTTTTGTAATGTCGATTCCATAATCGCCTTTAACAGTTTCTCTATAACCGAATTTATCCTGGCATTCAGGTCTGAAGTACCATTTCTTATAAATTGGTTTATCTCCATGTTCCCATGCAAAAAGACAAGTAATTGTTCTTCCTGTCGCAATTTCCGTTGTAACTGATCTTCCAAAGTAAGGATTGTACTGCATATAGGCTAATTTGCCTCTTTCAATTGCATCTTGTTTTTCACGTTCACTCATTTCGAATAGCTGCTGTGTACCCCTTCCATAAGAGGTATCATACACCTTACTACTATTCACACCAACTGTAGAATATAATTTAACTCCGTTTCTGTCAGTTGTTTCGACTCTTTTTACTCTCTCTCCGTTGATATAATCATTACACAATCTGTCCATGTAATGAACATTCCCGTTCTCGTCAACTCTACGAGATACTTTTTTCATATCATAGTTATCTTTAGCTGCCTTTGCAGCACTTCCTGCATAAATTCCTAGGAATGCCAATAGTCCTCCGAACATATACAATCAACCACCTTTCTTATATTATTTTCTCCACTTTTCCATTTCGTCTACAGACTTTTTATTGAGATTATTATACATATCTCTTCTCTTGCGAGCTTCTTCTTGTTTAGAACTTCTCCAAAAAGCAAACATTATTACCAAAAAAACTATACTGATAATTGTACCCATAATTCAATCCTCCTATTTAACTATTCACGTCTTATTGTTACTATTCTAATTCTATCATACAATCTTAAATTTTGCACTATATATCCAAGTATTAAAATGATTCATATTTAGCAACTTTAATGCATCCTCAAAACCTTCAACGATATCCGTTGCAAACAAAAATCCTTTACCGTATCCCTCGTAATTATTATTAGGGATAATTGTAAGATACTTTCCATTCTTATGTACTTCATGTCCTCTTTTAGACATTTCCTTTTTAAATTCTTTGTAATCAAACATAGTAATTATCATTCCTTTCCATAAAAAATAAGAAATTGAATATTCCAACCTCTTACATATTCTCCAAGTAAATTTCCGTTTCTTCTTATTCTACATTGCCTATGGCATTAACATAACATTCATGAAATACCGTAGATTTATTTCCACTTTCATCAAATATATCAATCCATGCAGACAATGCTCTATAATTACTCCTTTCTCTTTCAATCGTTTCCATGGCTTCTTCAAGACTTACGCACCCACTTGACATTGCAGAAAGCCAAGGCTTACTATTTTCTGTATCCTGAATAAGTAATGATACCCAATATAATTTCATATTATCAACCTCATTTCTATCTAATCAAATCAAAATCCTCATTAAATGTTTCCATATCAGTTGTATATCCACATTTGTTTTCATCAATAAGTATCATATTTTCGCCACACATCATACATCTGTATTCATTTCCTTCTTTGAAATTACTAAAGCGATTGTCTTCCATTAATACTTTTACATCATGTTTTGCTTTTGCTTTCATATTATTCCCTCACTTCCTATTCAAACAATTTGTCAGCTATATGATTCACTTCCTGATAAATATCTTGTACCAATGAATCTTCATCAACGGTATCAATATTATCTTCACACCATACCTCAAACTCTGTATATCCGTTTGTCTTACAGTATTCTAAATAACTTTCCAATAAGCCATATATCTTTTCTTGTGCTTCGTTCATGTAATCAACCTCCAATCTTCCGATTCATTGTTCTAATTTTCTTACAGTAAAATAAATTGCTGCACAATATTTGTCGCCATCTACGAACAGATTATTTATTTCAACACCCAATTCTCTGCCAACACAATCCATAATATCATCCTCATTATATTCAACATCAAACGCTGGACTATATAAGAATACTTCTTTTGTATCTTCTTCCATATTAAATATAAGGCTTGAATCATCTTTTTGTTCCTTCATGAATTCCAATAAACAATCAGATGTTGTTGTAAAGCATTTTCTCTCAAAGAACCTTGAATCCATAACTGTTCCTCCTTTTATAATCTCAGTAAATCATCGTTTCAAGTCTTATTCCCACCCAATATCTCTTGGAGTAATTTTAATATAGCAATTAGCTGACTTTGATTTTCCAATATTTACACCAATAAAAATGTCTGTGCTTCTTAGTTCCATCTCTGTGCTAGAAATTTTACAAAATTTTGTAATATACCAAGGAAGTTTATTTTTAATCCATGTCATCCTCATTGATGCATTATTCTCAAGTTTTTCGTACAAAGAATACATTTCATTTTTCTGTGTGACATATTTTTGTTTATCGTCAACAATTTCTTTCATACATTCGTTCCTCATTGCATCATACATATTTTCAAGACTATCTGATAATGATATAAGTTGTTCTTGGATATTTTTTAATTGTTCATAGCTTTTCATTTTATCTACCTCACTTCCTTGTAAATCCTCATTTCATGGTACTTCTCATTTCATTAATCCATTCTTTTGCATCAAGAATAGGTTTTAAATTACATCCTGTTACATAAATCATTCCATAACTTCCAGATAAAATTGCTCTCTGTCCAGTTTCATTAAAGTCATTTAATGCAACGCCACATTCTCTTGCCAATCGTAAATGCCCTTCTCTCCCAAAATAAATACTATTTGGATTATTAAGATGTTGCACAACCGCACTTCTCATATTTTGCATATATTCTTCTGCTTCTTTGACTCCAAACATATTGTTTCCTCCATTCTAAAAAACTTGAAACTCTTGTTTACTTGCCTAGTTTCTTTCATATTTATAATAGCTTCCGAACCATACAAGTTTTGGATTCATAATCGTACCAACATTTTCTTTAACCTGACCACTATCGTTAAATCCTTTTTCAGTCATTTGTTCTGCATGTTTATTACGTTCCTCTTCTGAATCATAATGGTATTGTTCTATCACTTCTATATAAGAGGTATGCTCTCCATTTTCATATGAATGTTTCTTGATAATACTTTCTTTTACAATCTGCATACTTCATCACTCCTTTACTTCTACATTTAATGTAATCTCATACTGTTCACCTTCAATCAACCGTTCATTTAACACTTCTGTTTCTAAGGGATAATTCATATCATCAATAGAAACTCCATTCTTATCTACAAAATCATAAACTCCATCTGCCTTATTCCAAAAATCTCTTAATGTTTTTGCCATAATAAATCACTCCACTTCTATATTAATTCATCGACTTCAACTACATCAGGATTATCACTAAACCATGAATCATTCTCTGCAATTTCCTTTAACTCAATAAAATCTCTTTCAGAATCAAAGCAATCGTTGTGTTTCAAATAAGCTGCTTTCACCCTTTCTCTTGCATCTTCATATGACTCTGCCTTTACAATTCCAACAGCCAATTCTTCAATCCTGTAAGCATATAAGTTTGTAATATCTAACATATTAAGCACTCCTTTCCGTTTGAAATTGCTATTTCTTATGTTCTAAGGTTCTTCGTCATCTGCGTTTAACCAGTCCATATATAATGCGGTTGCATCATATTCGTCCTCTGTTAAATAACTGTAACTTTCCAAAAATTCTTCTTTTGTAAGGATTTTAAAATCTGCCATTTTAGGAATATCTGTTATAAATGTCTTGTTCATATCAAAATCAATGTCAAAACTAGCTCGACATTCAGAATGATATGTATAAAATCCTTCGAAGTTATTTTCATCATGTTTTAATCTATACAAATCAAATTCTTTTCCGCAATTAGGACACTTTATTTTCATTTCCATCACTCCAATCTATGCTTCATAATCAAATTCGCTTAATCCACCACTTGCAGATACATATTCTGCTACATCTGGAACAAATATCATAAGATTATCAGGATATTTTCTTTCATCCTTAATTGCAAAATATCCTCTTTCTTTTACGCCATCATTTTCAAAGTAATAACCAAAAATCATTTCTATTAAATTTTTCATTGATGTTTCTGGTTCGTATTTCTGTTCTCTGATCCATGCAGCAATGTAATCACAATCGCACCATTTCTCTTTTGGATATTTACTATAATCTTTTTCTTCTGTCCATTCTCCTGTCCACTGATCTACCATAAAATCATACCTCCTCAATCTCAATACAGAAATCATCAGGATCATATTCACTGCCTTCAATGTCCCAATCTTTCATGTATTCTTCTTTTGCGTTATTGGCTTCTTCTTCAGCTTCACCATAGGAATCAAATAATCCCCACTCAAAATCGGAGCTGTCTCTTAACTGACCGCCATCATAACTGATAATATATTTGAACATTTCAATCACTCTCCCTTCAAATTAGGACATAAACCAAGTCCTCCGTCAATTTCTGGTACTCTTCTATAAGCGTTTCTGTGAATACAATCTGCTTTATCACATTCTGTACAATCACATTTCTGATACTGTTCATATGTCATTTTCCAACCTGTCTCTGCAAATCTTTCTCTTGTCATCATATGAATCACTCTCCTTTATACTTCGTTTCCGTCTTTATCTGTTATAAAAGCGACTTCTGATAAATAAATACTTTCAAAAGCTTGATTTTCATATTCACCAGTTCCATTCTTCGCTATTTTCTTTGCCTCTTCTAAAGAAGTTGCTTCAATCGTTTGATCGACTTGTGCGGTATAAGTTACTCTATATTTTTCCTTAATACCTTTCGCTTTCTTGTATCTTGCATAATTTGCCTTATATTCAGCAGAATCTGGTGTGATTTCCTGAATAATATTGTTACCACTCATTCCATATTCTTCCATTACCACATAGATAATACCTGTGCTTAAATCATAATAGCTTTGTGTTTCACCATAATCTTCATATTGATCATATCTTGGATTCATAAAAATACCATCAGCTAAAATACTCATAATTTTTCCTCACTTTCTTTGTAAACAGTTCTTTCTTTTGGTTTTATATCGCTTCTAATTCCAATATATTTATCATTGATTCTTTGTAAATCCATTTTCCATCTGTTCTGATTTTTCCTACAAACTCTGCGAGTGAAATTTTTTTATTTCTTTCCATCTGCCATGAATACATTTGAATCCAATCGTTTAATAGATTGAACATTGAATAATCATAAAATGGACAACCCTTTGGTTTTACCTTTTCCAAAAACTCTTTTGTCTTTGTCAATATTGATACATGAGTTGTACCATTAAAATCGACTATAATATAGTTGCCTTCCATTTACATCACTCCTTTACTCTGTTGCAAATACTTCATTTCCATTTGTATCAAAATATCTTTCGTGAAATTTCCCATCCACATAATCAATATCTATTCTAACATCTTCACAGCCTGTAATAAGTTCTGCGTATCTTTGGTCTGCCAAAGCTTGCCAACTTTTAATTCCGTGGTCACTCTTTATATTCTTAACAAGTTTACGAACATCATCATAAAATGTTTCTGCATTTGTAAGCTTATTTAGTTTATCAATTCTTGCATAATCTCTCTTTTCAAAAGCAAATTTATATGTCATATTCACTCACTCCTTTAAACCACTCAAATTTATTTGTTACACAATTCCATCTGATAAATCCATTTGTGCCTTCTCTTATATTCTCACGATTTTCCAATACGCATTTAAGTAATTCTTTTGCTAGTTTGTCATTTAATCGCTTTTTATGGCATTTTAAATCATTACCAACATACTCAAACACTTCTGAAATATCTTGAATTGCCTTTGTATATCCTCTAATAAAATCACCAGATAATTTTTCGACTGTCATAACTATTCCTCCATTGTGTAATACAGATATTTATATCTTATATCATCTATATTTCCGTTCCAATCAATATCAAGCCACTTCTGTTCTACAACTAGGATATTATCATCTGTTGCATAACATTTAATAAAGGTATGTGGTTTTACATCTTTGAGTTCCAAATGACTATCTCCATCAAATACCAAATGGTTATTTGATTTTGCCACACATGTTCTTGCATGTGATTTATGTCTTTCAAGTCTTCTCTGTCTTACCGCACCAATTTCTCCATCGTCCATAGCAGGACTAATACCAATAAATAATGATTTACCACTTGTAATTCTTCTAATAAATTCTGCCTTACTAATTTCTTTCACATTCTCTAACATATCAATCAACTCCGTTCTATATTTCATAATCGCTTACTGGTTCTGTATAACCACTATCCAATTTAATTTCCATTGTTTCATAATCATCATAAACACTCTTTCGTGTTCCTCTTGTATGAATAATTTTTGCAAGTTGCATAATTACATATCTGCGTTCACATCCATGTTCATCATAAACTTTATGTGGATAATATAATGCCCTACCATCGCAAACTGTAAAATCATCAAACTCTTTTCCGTAGAACTGTTCACAATTACTTGCATATACATACCGTAAAGTGTGATCTCTTATATATTGCTTCTCATCATCTGTCAATTCATCTGTATTGTCTAATAAAGAAAAATCAAACAAAATATTTCTCTTGCCAGTCTCAAATGAATCAACATATTCCAGACTATTTTCCTTTGCTGTCTTTTTAGCTGTCTTGTATAATTTATATTCTTTAATTTTCATTTTCATTTTCCTCCGCTTTATATTTCTCAAACACTTCTTCGCTTCTCGCTTTTTCACTGCTCCAAAATACTAAATGCCAGGAATAAACCCATTCTCCATTTTCAAAATATTTATATTTTTCTTGAATTTCCCATCGCTTATTCCAATGACTTCCAATTCCTTCAACCATTCTGTATTTTCGTAACCGTACCATTTCATTCACTCCTTCCATTACAAAAGGCAGACACAATTATTTGCATCTGCCTTTATTTATTCCCTGTATTACTCTTCTACTTCACCAAATTCTGCAATATAATCTTCTGCATCTGCATAACGTTCCATCCAGTCTTTTGCTTCATTTTCACTTAATGGAATAAACTCACTACCGCCACTACTTTCATTGCTTCCACACGATCTTGCGTATTTACTCAACGCTCCACCCATTCCGTATAGAAAATATTCACCTGTTTTCTTTTTGTAAAGTGTTTCTTCACAATAATTAAAATCACCAAAATTATATGAATTACTCCATGTTACGACCTCTTTTGCTGTTTCTGTATTATACATTTTTCCATTAATAATTTTTTTCATACTTATCACCTTTTACCTTTTCTAAAATTTCACTGTAAATTACAATTTCCTGTGGTTACATTTCTTCATTGTCATATGTATAATCAAAAATTCCATATGCCAATCTTGAATTAATCACATCTCTTGTCTCAGTTTCCCAATCTTTTCTAAATCTTTTTGCCTGCTCTTTTTGTGGTAATTCACTATCACAATATTCCATATTGCCTTCTTCAATCTCTTTTGAGATTTTCATTTTTAATTTCCGTTGAGAAGTTCCAATAAATAAAAGTTGCATACTTGAATAAGATTTCCATACATCACAACTGTGTAAATAATATATTTGTTTTGCCATATAATCACACTCCTATCTGCTCCATTGTCCAACTTTATTTCCGTTTATGTCAATAATGTTTCCACCTATTGCACCATCTTCAAGTTTTCTGCAAATATCTTCAAGAAGTCTTTTGCATTCAATAGCCTCATCAAATTCGCTTGGCTTACCTGTAAACGGATCGCAAAATGCTGCACCACCTGTTTTAATTTCAATTTTCAACATAGCACTCAACCTTCCTTTCAATCCTAAATATCGTATTTTCTGGAAATGCCTCATAAATCCGTCTGCACCAATTTTCATCCCTAATACATTCAAGATACTTGTTATCAGGTGTAAAATAATATGCCTTGTGTCCTTCTTCTGATGAATCCTCTGTTTTATCTTTCCATTTTGTGATAATCACCATCTCATATTTATTATTTCCGTCATATGAAATACCTGCTAAATGAGCTGTGTATAATTTGCGTTGACTCATAGCATTACCTCATCATAAAATTTAATTGTTCTTTCCTTTTCAGCTTCATATTTAACTTTATCAGTAAACAATGTAAGATAAATATCACCCTCTGTATATGTAAACACTGCCATCTGTTCATCTGAATAAGCATAAGAACTATATCCGTCTATCTGAACTAAATCGAATTTGCATTTCTTTGCGAACTGGTAACTTAAATCGGACATCCAATGTCCACCTAACATGTAATTACCATTTCTATCTTCTGTCTCTTCCATGAAGTTTACATTTGCAATCCGTTTTGTATCTTCATTTAGTGAATATGCAGATAAATCTAAATCTGCAATTTCATATTCGCTCTCTACTTTCTTTACTCCAAGTTTTCCAATCAATTCAAAATATTCATTTCTCGGAACATATTTCATATCAATCACACTCCTTCCATCAATAACATTCTTTTATATTCTGGATTTCTTTTATGATTAGCAAAAAATGGTTTTTCATTATCAATGGTTACAGCTCCCCAAGGATCTGTCATAAATGGATTTTTTCTCCAACCTTTAGGTATTTCAGATACAACTTCCAAGCCTTTTTCTTTTGCAAATTCCATTACATGTTCAATTTTCTTTTCAGTTGCACTCTTGCCTGTAGCAGCTTCAAACAATTCAATACAAGCTTCAATGATTTTCGTTCTATTTTCTTCTGTATCTTCGAGTAGCCAATCAAAGTTGATTACACTTCGCTTTCCATCATCACTTAACTTTGTTGTTGGATTATAAATACCAAAACAAAATCCTTCAGAATCATGTACATAAGTATGGCAACCAATATAGGTTTCCATTACTTTATCAGTCAAACCTTCTTTATACCATAAGTAAGGTAATGAATTTTTACCTCCTGGATTTTCACAATGTACAATCTCTATTGTCATTGTTTCCTGTTTTGCATTTTTACCAAGTACTTTTATCCATGTACTTCCAAAACCCTTTGGTTCCTTTATTTCGTACTGCATCATATTAATCAACCTGCCTTTCCATGTATAACAAACTTGTCATAATTCCCTTTAATGTATACCAACACTGTTCTGCATTCATATATCCAATCAGTGAACCAGTATCTTTCTTTATGTGGAATTGATTGCCACCTTCAATACTGATTACTACAGATATTTCCGTTTTGCTTACTGCATTAATTGCACTGATTTCTCTATCAATCTTTTCACACAGTTCTTTTTCGCTTTCGCTTAAATATCCTGTAACTCCGTTATCCCATTTGATATTTAACATTATGAACACCACCTTTTTACAAGATATGTATTTCCGTTATATCTAACATTGCACCAACCTTCACTATTCGCTGTATACCAAAGTTGTTCCCATTTTACGTAGTCTTCCATATCTTCTGTATATGCGAATGGGAAATTTATATATCCCAAATCATGAAGCACTCTTCCATACCATTCTTCAACAGCTATAACTCCATTGCCTCCGTTATACTGTGAAGTTTCTGCATCAAAATCAACGATTGAGAAATTATCAAATCCACTTTCCATTATTTCATTAAGTAAAAAAGCCTTTGTTAAAATTCGCAAATTATCTTCATCAGTTTCATTTAACAATGCATTTAACTTTTCAATATTTGTAAATTCATCTCCAACAGGTGTATCAATAATAATCCATTCGTCATTGCCTAACATATTCCGTAATTTCTCTTCATCCATTGGTAATGTGATTACATGGTCATTATTAAAGTCAGCCATTGTATCTTTTGTAATGTTTCTGATTACAATTTCCATAATTCGTTTCCTCACTTTCTTGTAATAAAATAGGCAGTTAGTAGATTATTCTCCTAACTGCCTTTGCGTTATTTGTTATTCTGTTCTTCCTTTTTCTTTCCTATTTCTTTAATATGCTCACACATTTCATCCGAAACGCCATGCTGTTTTAACTGTTTCGCAAAGCGTTCATAAAATGGCAAGTCTTTCCACCGTGGTTTATTTTTAGTCATTTCGATTCACTCCTTCCAAAGAAATCTTAGTTTACTGTGCTTTATTCCATTTCAACCTTAATTGTTACTTTGCATTTATTTGGCTTAAACATGCTCTCAATAAATGCGATTTCTTCATCAAACTTATACGAGCCTTCATTTTTCTTTAGCTCATCTAACCAATCAACAAGCATATGATCTAAAGTTTCATATTCAAGATGACCGCAATCATCTTTGCCTCTCCATTCAGAATCGGTATCCTTTGTATTTGCATTCATCATCTGCAACACAAGTCGTCCATCAGGATAAAATCTAAACATATATGAATAGTAATCACATATTCTTGTCAAGATTTCCAGTTTGTCATTCCATTTATGAAAAATACCTCTTGTAAGATATTCTGTAAGATACTTTTCATCTTCTGCATTGCCACTCCAAAGGTTATTTTTTAAATATTCTCGCTTCATTCTATAGTCCATACAATTTCCTCCATTCTGCCTTTGAAATGCGAATTTACTTTGCCTCTGTAATTTCTAAAATTTCACAATAGTCACTGGTATCTCTTTTAAATGAATTTATTGCCTTGCGTTTGCTAGTGGCTTTTATCCAGTATAAACCAGTTTTTTCTATATCATGATTCATAAACCTTATATAATACGTTTTCATTTACCTTACCTCCAATCCAAGGAAACACGCATTACAGTGCCTTTGCAATTTCTTTTCTCATTTCTTCTAATAATCCTGGGAATGTTTCTTCAAATGAATCTTCTTCTGATGAATCCCATGACATTTCACTAACTCCAATATGCCATGCTGATTCAAATATCAATTTGTCTTTCTCTTTTGAGAAATTTACTGATATTTCGTGTCCAAACCGTAACAATCCATTGCTTGTGCTTTTATCAACAAAGACATTAATACATTCTTTACCTTTATACTGTATATATTCAATTTTCATATAATCATCTCCTTATGAAATATCCATTTATTACAACTTTAATGCAATCACATCTATTACGGATTTTACCATCGATCGTACATTCTCAGCAGTTACATTGATTTCATATTTTGCATTATTAACTGTTACGACTATACAGCTTTCTCCATTATACACATCTGCATATACATCTATGGTTTTATCTCTATCTTCTGCAAGTCCTGTTAATAATGGCTTTAATAATTCAACCGCCTTATCTATATCTCTTAACATATTTATACCTCCGTCAAATTATTCTCTTTTATTAATCGTTCTCGAACCATCTTATTTAAGTCCTTATTTACAGTGATAATTTTATGGGAAGTTCGATTCATATAAATAAAATGACTTCCCTTGCACCGTGCAAAATAGAATCCATTCCGTAATAAAATCGGCTCAAATTCTCTTAATTGTTTTGTTTTTCTGTATGCCATAATTTATCCATCCTTTCCTTATTATAATGTGACCGTATAGCCGTTATCTCAGCTTTGCATATGTATTAGATTGCAATATATTATTCTCTGTTACATCACTTTCGCTTTCACAGTTTTCTTTGTTGTCTTGTTATTTCTGAATGGACTTTCCATTTCGTAACGGACAATCTTAGACAGATAATCAAAAATCTGTGCCTGTGTCTTATCCATAATGTTCTCTACAAAGAATTCAGTTCCCTTGCAGTTTTTAATCAGCGCCGTCTCCATTTCATCTGTTCTGCCTTCACAGTAAGCATATAATGCCTTTAAAGCACGAATAATCTTTGCAGTATATGCTTTTCCGTTATATGAATCTGCATATCCGTTCCAACCAAGCTTACCAAGCAAAGTAAGCATTGCATCAAGAAGCTCAGGATTTGTCTTTGTAAATCCAATTCCATCAGAAATTGAAGTTAATATACCAACTGTATTCTCTGTCTCATCATCTCCTTTTACTGCTACATTATGCTTATGACAAATATCACGCAAAGCAGTATATTCTGGCTTACCTGCCGCAAGTGCCGCATGGTATATATCCATTGGCTGCATCTTCGCACGATCTGTTGACTGACTGAGGAATAAGTCAATCGCTTCTTTCAAACTACACTCCATTACTTCGACAACTACATCTTCCTTTTTTGCCTTAAATGCTCCATATATCCTATGCTGTCCGTCAATGCAAAGAAGTAATCCATTACAAAGTAATACCTTCGGTTCATCCCACTTGTACGAGTTATAGTTATTACCTATTGAATAAGCTCTTGCAAGCTTGATTCTTCTCTGCCACTCCGGTATATGAATCTGTTTTGGATCAACTACCATAAGCAACTTATCACCAATCCGTGAATTATTCTTAGCTGCCTTTACCATATTTGCAATCAAAAGCTTCTCATTCTTTCCTGTGAATCCTTCCGCATTCCGTGCTTCCTGCATTTCCATTTCTGCTTCCTTTGCCTTTAAATAAACTCTTTTACACATAATGTGTCCTCCTTATAATATTTTTTGCATAAAAATAACGGCTTGCTTTCGCTTGCCGTTCCGTTACTTAGCTTCTTCAAATACACCAGATTTAAGCATGTCCGTTTTCCAACAGTCAAAGTTTGGATATTCTTTTTTGTCTGTCATATCTCTATAGACTTCATGCATCTGTTTTTCTGTGAATGTTTTACCTTTTAGCGGTTCTTCATATGTTATATACTTCATTATATCTCACCTCTTTCTATCAGATAATTTTTATAAGCAGTTTCGCTTTCAAACTGCTGATATTTACCTATACTTGGCACGAAACCCATATAGGCAAATCCGTTATAATATCCCCTCATATATTATATTATCCTCCTTACAAAATTCTTTACCCTATCAACGATTGTTGGCTCGGTTGCCTTCTGCCATCTCTTTTGCCTTTCTGCAAAATACAGGCTGTTTTCTACATTGATATAATCCATCATCTGTAGTGATGTTAATGAGTTGTATGGAGTTGATAGAGTATTATCTATTATTTCAGCTCCGTTCCCTGCTTTTATAATTCTAAAATTAAACTGCTCCATTTCCCTTTATACCTCCTGTGTCAATCTTGCTGTTTTTAAAATCCGTGTAATTTCGCTTTCCGTTTTTGCATTGGCTATTGCTTCTATAATTTCCATTGTATAACGAAAATCTTTTGCGATTCGTACCGCTTTGCGTTTGTAGTTATACATTTCTCTTGACATAATCTTTATTCTCCCTTCTAAATCAGCATCGACAACTGTTTTGCCAGCATTGCCTTTGACAATCCTGTTGTCTTAATTCCTTTGTTACTTTTTATTTCTGCTTTTACAGAGTAAATCCGTGAAGGTTTGCTTGCCTTTGCAATCTGATAATTACAATAGGCAGTATGAATTTGTTTGTGTTTCTCTGACATAATTTTTATTCTCCCTTCTTTATTTTGTTATTGTGAAATCATAGCAATCACCTGTTGACGTGTAGATTGTTACAGTATCACCGTTGATTTCCGTTTCTGTTACCTGATTCAAGTTCAGATAATCGTATTTATTAGGTATATTTTTACCTATTAAAAAAGCCGTAGCGATTGCTACGACTGCGATGGCTGTATATGCCATTTTCTTTTTCATAGTTGTATTTCATTTCTTTTAATATTGTTTTTGGGTATAAAAATAGCACCTACCTTTCGGCAGATGCTATTTCCATTTATACTAACTCAAGTTTTCCAGTTACTAAAATATATCACCCTTATGGGATGTTTATATTATGGCATAACTTGAATCATTTTGTCAAGTGTTTTTAGATGATAATAATATCATCTTTTGGTTTAAATGACAAAGTATTCTATAAAATACTCATCATCGTTTTCATGTTCTTTTTCAAACTTGTTAATCTCATCAATAAGCTCATCTGATGTGGCTATTGCAAATTCTCCGCAACTGTAACCAGAATTATATATATCGTCTTCATCTTCCGCATAATGGTCATTAAAGCTACCACAGACAGGACAATATTCAAAATCAGCAGTTGTACCATAGGAAACCTCCCATTTTCCGTTTTCAAGACGGCTGTAATCAGTCCAGAACCCGTAACTGCCGCCGTCATTGGATTTTTCTGAATCGTATTCTGAGTAATTATTAAATCTTACTCTTTTAATTCCATTTAAGTCTTCTTTTTCCAAAATTTCCAAATCTGAAAAATCTGGATCTACTAAGCACACTACGTAGACCCCCAACATTAATCTATCAAAGCTCCTTTCTTTACTGATGATACCTTTTTTGGTATCCATTACCATAACAAAGTCATTGAGGTCTCTTGATCTTGTTGTCCACGGCGTACACAGCCATGCTCTGGAGTCTGTCAGTAAATGATTATGCTCATTCATGGCTAATGTAATTATATCATTGTACCGCCTTGCCTCATCAAAACTGAGGATTCTTAGCTTCCCTTCCCAACTGCCGAATTCATTTTGACCGTCTAAACTGTCCAATGAAATAGAATGGGAAATAACCTTTCCACAAAATTCGGCATTAAGTTTTTCTTCTTCCTTTTTTAACAAAGCGTTTATGTCGCTTTCGTTAAAATTGTTCGTGTTTCCGAACTTATACACGAATGAAGGAAACTCAAAAACACTCATAATTTTTGTTCCGAGCTCTGACTGCTCCAGAATAATATATTTGCTTCTTTCTGTTCTAAACACCTTTCCTACTTCTATATCTGCTAATCTCATAACAATAACCTCCTTAATTAAAAGTAATTAAATTCTTCCCAGTGATCGGCAACCAATAATGTTGTATTTTTTGTTTCCATTGTGTCCTCCTTATTTGCCTTGTAGCTGTTTTTTCTTTGCCTGAAGTTCTGCTATTTGAGCTTCAATTGAGGCAATTTCAGCTTCATTCTCGTCAACATAAGCCATAATATCTCCTGGTTGACATTGTAACTCTTTACATATCTTATCTATTATAGACATAGCAACATATTTATTCTTACTAAAATTAGCCATTGTTGACGGACTAATCCCTAATTTGCGTTGCAAGTCTATTTTTTTTATACCCTTAGAAATTAATAACGAATCCAATTTATAATATACTATCATCTTGTTTCCCTCCAATCACCTCCAATATATCATAGCTTACTATAATTATCAAGCTATTTTTGTGTTAATGCATATTATAAAAGAGCAGACTTTTGCGTTGTCTGCCCTTCTAACCATATATTATTTTCCGTTTCGCTTCTGTTCATCGGTTACGGACTTACACCGTAAGACGGAAGGCAGACTAATAATCTGCCTTATATCCATAGTCATAATAATAATTTTTATACCTCCTTTTCTGTGAATACTGTAAACTTGTCACAGCGCATTCTCTTTTCGCTTGGTGCGACACGTTCATAACCTGGTACTGGACATAATCCGACCACTTTACCTGGATATGCCTGTGCTGCAATAATACTACCGACAATTACAAGCCTATCAGTGCATCCGGTTTCCCTATAGGTTCCTTCTATATCTCTTATGATTTCTTTTCCCTCAGGCGTACCGACAAAAACAGTTGTTACGAATAAGTCATTTACTGCTTTTTCTTCTGCCTTTGCGTTAATGAGGACACTTGTTGGAACTGTCACAAGATCTCCGTTTGTATCTTGCATCGTGAGTGGATGTGGAGTTGTGTTTAATACGCACACTCCGTTTCCAAATCTGATTGTTTCTCCAATTCCCTTTAATATTAATGATGTCATAGCTTCCTCCACGGCTCTTGATACTATCTCCACCGACAATTAAATTTGCGGACTTGCGACCGCTATTTCATACACTGAAATAGTGCATTAAAGGCAGACTTTGAGCCTGCCTCCACTCTGCATGTTGACTTTTTTATAAATTTATGATACAGTTATCGTTGAAAAGGGAGGTTGCTAGCCTCCCTTAAGAAATAGAACCGCCATTCTATTTCTTGTTGTCATGTCTCTCGGAAAGAGACAAAAGTAACGTAGTTACTATAACAACTTCAATGATAACTCGAACCAAAAGCATAATATCACCTCCTTTCATATAGTCCGAGCGTGGTATTTTAAGGGCTACTACAATTATTTTGCAGTAGCTTTTTTCTTCTTTTCAGGCTCTTTATACTGATACTTGTAAGCATCTGTTTTGAGTGCGTTTTTATCTTTCATAAGCTGTGCAAGCGCCCTCATAAAGCTATTCTTGAATGTAGTCTTAGCCTTATAAGACAAGGTATTCCCAGTCTTGAATAACTGCTTATTGCTACTGTTTTTATAGCCTACTGCTACAGTCATAAAGCTAATAAGTGTAGGTGTAGCCTCAATTTTAAGGTCTGTGAACCACTCTTTTATAGCCTTCTTAAACTCTTCCTCTGATGTAGTGTAAGCAGAGTATAATTCATCTGTTAAAAGTTCATAGCAAGAGTCAATACGCTTATTGTATTCTTCTTTAAATGCGTCAAACTCTGCCTGATACTTTTCAACATCTGCTAAATACATAGCCTGAGCCTCAGCATCATCCTTTTTGAGTTCTGCCCATTCCTTGCTAATCCGTAAGTTATTCTGAAGAATGAGTTTTTTATCAGCCATTTCATTGATAGCAACCCAGAATTTAGCCATAGTTTCAGTAAAGTCCTTTGATGAAGTCATAAACTGCACCTTTACAGATGCCGTATTAATAGTTGCTTTTTTGTTATTTTTTGTTGTACTCATAGTAGTACCTCCTTAAATTTCAAATATAGTTATAGTGCTATCCACTGTTTACAAGGGCTTTAGACCTTTACAACATTAGGACTTATTTATATGTAATGCCCAGTTGTAGCCGTGTTACACCTTTTTAGTTGATAAGTGGTAAAAAGTTTTTCTCAAACCAAAAACCACTACAATAGTTTTGTTGTTTATCAAATGAGATAAACTCATAGCCTAAACTTATTTGTTAAACAGGCTCGCAGAATGCAAGCCCACCGACTATGATAATTTGTACAGTGTCCCCGTTGTCTGTACTTTATACTATTTTAGGCGGATTAGTCCACCTAACCTTATTAATTACTATCAAAAGGTATCCGCTAATGGAGCGGATTTCAAATAGATTTTATGTATGAATTTAATGCTTTTTGTCTATCCTTTTCCTACTTATTCATACTACTAAAAAATACTATTTAAACTTCTTTTAACCTGAAAATCTAAGAGCTATCGCCCGAACTTTTCTTGTCATATACAAATAGATATAGTAGTACAAATTTTTGAATATCTTTCAACTACTTCACATTTTATTCATTTATCAATGTCCATTTGTTTGCATAGTCCACGGATGGACTTTTGCGGTTGTACCAGTTCCCACGGATGGGAAAAGGTATTTTGTTGGGGGATTGACAAGTCAGAACTAACTTGTTATACTTAGACTTGTAGTGGGTCTAAGTAACCCCCTTTGCGGTGTAGGTGTTGGAAGCGCCACACCGCTTTTTTGTTCTTTGGGAAAAGTATCGTTGGTACTATGTACCGTGTTTTCGTTCCCCTTAGAACAATTACATTGTACTACACTTTTGTGTAGTTGTCAACAACTTTTTGAAGTTTTTAACTTCTTTGTTGGTTCAATTGAACCAACTTGTTATTGATTAATTGTAGTTTACTATATTAAATCGAATTTGTCAATAATTTTTTGAAGATTTTATTTGAATTATTGTATATAGATTAAAGCTATGATAAACGATATATCATAGCTTGAGACTATATCTAACAATATTATTAATACCATCTGACATAGTTTTTAATACTACTTATAACCTACTCAAAAAGTACCAGTAAAAACAATGTCTAATATATATCTATTAGCTATTGTTTTATCGAACAAGTGTTCGACCGGGGTAGCAAAAACCAAAATCGAGCAAGTGTTTTTCTATATTTTCAATAGCTGATTGTTCCACACACTCACTTAATTTTAAAACTCTCAAAATCTCAACAAAATCAAGCATATTTCCAAATTTTACCCTCAAACCCTTTATCGTACCCCATATCGCTCAAACCCACTAACCAAGCCACTTTCAACCATCTTTGAACCCCAAAATTAAAAATCCTGCATCACAAAATCCAATACCAAAATCTCGTTTCTTCTATATAAATAAGTAATTTTACCGATATCACTTTTCCAATTAAAAATTTTACATTTAAGACAATACAGAGGGGCTACGATAAAACTACACATAAATTTCAATAAACTCCCCATAATTACCATAAAAACAGGTGAAAAATAATATTAATTACTTAACCTTTATACAAAAAGACAGCAATGCACAATATTAAATAAAACTCATAAACAATAACGAGAATAAATAATTATAAATGTCATAATAATTAAAATAAAGAAAGGAATGATTTTATCATGAAAACTATTGTAAAAAGTGATATACTTGACTTAGATACCATTATCAAAAGTATTGAGGAGGAATTTATGTTAAGTAACAATAAAGAAAAATGGGAAGTACCTAAATATTCAGGCAATCAGATTAATAAAGCAGGAAAAATAATAGCTGATCCATTTTCAACGTCTGAAGAACGTAAAAAAGCACTAGTCGTATTAAACAATTGGAGAGCTGCACACGCATATCCTTTACAAATTATATGTAGCAACCTTAGAAAGAAGAATCCTAATGCTATAGTTGTTCAAAGATTAAAACGTTTAGAATCTATAACCGGCAAGATTCAAAGATTTCCCGAAATGCAATTATATAAAATGCAAGATTTAGGTGGTTGTCGTGTAATCGTAGATACTATAGAGCAAGTATATGAAGCGGTTGACAAGTATAAAAACTCTCGAATAAGGCATATACTTAAACGTGAATATGATTATATTGCTAACCCAAAACAATCAGGATATAGATCTTATCATATGGTATATCAATTCTATAGTGACAAAAAAGATACTTATAATAAAAATATGTTTATAGAAGTCCAATTCCGCACAAAATTGCAACATATGTGGGCAACTGCTGTAGAAATGATGGGTATATATACAAACAGTAATCTTAAATCTAGTCAAGGTGATTATGATATCCTTAGATTTTTTGAATTGGTATCATCTATATTTGCTATTGAAGAAAAAATGCCAGTATGCCCTAATACTTCTGATTGGATGGATGAATTAATCAAAGAAATTAATTATCTTGATAATAAAAATAACATAATATCTACATTAAGCGGATTAAATGTATCTATTGATTATGCAAGTAAAAAATTCAATCAGAAAAATAAGAATTTATATTATATATTGTTGCTTGATTATAACAAAAAGACCGTACAAGTTAGACCATTTAAAAATCTTGAATATGCTACAAAAGCTTACGATCAGATTGAACAAAATTCTGACAAAAATGTTGTACTTGTATCTGCCTCATCATTTGAAACATTAAGATTAGCATATCCAAATTATTTTGTTGACATCTCTCATTTTGTTACAAAACTTAGAACGATTGTAGAAAAATACAACGCTTCTATAATATAAGTTAATATTAATTATTCTAAATAACAGGCAGTGATGTCTGTTATTTTTATATCCTTATTATCCTTATATTAAAATCCACTTTCACGGCTCAAATTTCAATTTTACCCTTCTACCCTAACAACTAGCCACCTGATATATAAAAATCCAAAATAGACTCCGAATCATTAATTTTACCCCTTATATCCCATGTAAAGAATTTTACATTAACTCTTTTTGTTAATTAACATATCCATACAATGCTAAAAAATCATAAATTCAAATTCATATAAGAGAATAATCTATTGTAAATAATCATCACACCACTCTTGCCAAACAAAAAATAATAAATTTTAAAGGAGGACTCATTATGGGGTAACTTAACATTAATTACAACAGAAACATTTAATAACTTATCATGTAACTTTTATAGAAATATATTTGATGAATTAGTTGACAGAATTGCAAAAAAGGAAAAAATATGAAAACAATAATTATAACAGGTACACCTTATACAGAAAATGAAATTATTAAAAAGGTTAGTGAATTAAAAGAAAAATCGCCTAACAATATATTAATATTATTTCCTGAAGTATTAAACGGTCAAGATTATGTATTAGAGCATCCACAAGAAATGTGGCATAGACTCAATACTATATTTGATAATGCCCTTAAGGAAAATAAGGATATTATAATGGCTACTTATTCACCAATTGCCGTATATGCTCTGAGAATATATATTAAAACTTATGATATTTCTGAAAATATATTATATCAAATAATAAAAGAGTCGAAAGAATCAAAAAATGTCAGAACTGAGTTTGTACCAATTGATAGAGATGGAAAATATGCTAATGAATATAAGATTCATAAAAATGTTTTAGATACAATAAGCAAACAATTATTTGTATTAATCGAATAATGTATAGAAATCACACCTCACAGAAAAATTAGCCACTTTTATCTCATTCCCTTATAAGTTATCACCTAAGACATAAAAATTTAAAATCACTCTCAAAAACTCATTTTTAACCCACAGATAGGGGTATGAGAAAACTATATACAAGCTCAAAAAGATAGTATATGCGTAAGCACAAGATGTAGCCCTTTGATAAGGGCGATCTTTTCGCAGCGTTAGCAAGAAAAGAACATCTCTAGGTAGACAAAATTGAAAAGAGAATAATATATCAAAGGAGTAATTAATCTATGATACAAGAATATGAAATACCCAAATATCTTAAGCAAACAAAAAGTAATATTTCAAAAAGCAATCGCAAATCTAAGCATAAGCATCAGTATGAAGAATGCTTAATTCAATATCCGATTGCATTTTCAGGAAGAACACATATAAGCACAATGTTATATGGATATTGTACTATTTGTGGAAAAATAGGTTCAGTCAAAAATGCAAAATATGAAACTGAACTAGAACAGCTAAGAAAAGAAAGACAAGGTGATAGTAAATTTTGTGTATTTATATCAGATGAAGAAATATATGAAAGATACCACAATAAGTTACCTGTATTTTATATTGATGATCCATTTGCAAATTATGTTGTTTTAGAAAGAGAAAAATAATTCAGAAGGAAAATGATATTATGAAAAAACCAATTTTATTTAAAAGAACAAGAAAATCTGTTATAAGAAAATTATCAAATCCTTATATAAGAGAAAATCTTGAATATTTTGGATGTATGTTTTCAATATTAGAAATATGTTATATGCTATTTCACTTAAAGGAAATAAATAATATGTTTCAAGATCAGAAATAATATAGGTACACCATATATGTACCCAAATGAAATAATCAATCCAAAACACCATGTACCTAAATCAACCAATAACAATTAAACAAAAAAATTATGGAGTTTGTATGTAGCGTTAGCAAAATACAAACGGAATATTCTTCTCTTGATAATATGAGTCTATATAGATATTGACCTACACAAATCCACACCTGACATGTACCCAAATGAAGAAATTTTTTACTTTTGGGTACGTCATACATGTACCCAAATGAATTTTTGACAATTTCATAAATGTAAAAATTCACGACTTTTAGAAGTCAAGATGGAGAATATACTATTGTACCACTTACAATACTCTCATCTCACAAATTGTAACTGTAAATTATATTTTAGAAGAAAGGAAAGAAAATGGAACAAAAAGAACTAAAAATCGATCCTGAATTAAGGGATTTATTACCACCACTTACTGATGATGAGTACAAACAGCTCGAAAAAAATATTGTAGAAAATGGATTTGATAAAAATTTTCCTATTATGGAATGGCATGGATTCATTGTGGATGGACACAATCGCTATTCTATCTGTAAAAAACACAATATTGAGTACGTTGTTGGTACTCTTGGGTATGAGACGAAAGATGAAGTTATGGAATGGATGCTTGATATCCAGCTTGGTAGACGTAACCTATCTCCTATTCAAAGAATTGCTGTAGCTGAAAAGTATAGATCTATTTATGAAAGGCAAGCTAAAGAAAAACAATCTGAATATTATGGAAATCAATACGATGGAAGGAAAAATGGACTTACACCAAATTTGGGGGAAGTCCAAATAAATAAAAAATCAGAAAACGAAACAAATACTAAACTTGCAAAAATTGCAGGTGTTGGTAAAGAAACTTACCGTATGGGGGCAAAAGTTCTTAATTCAGATAATGAAGATGTTAAAAAGCGTGTATTATCAGGTGAGACTTCTATAAGTGCTGGTTATAAGGAATTACAGAATGAGAAGAAAAAAGAACAAATATCTGATAATAAAGATAGAGAATATAATACTGAACCACCAACCACACCCTCTCCTACTATTCAACCTTCTCAATCGTCTCAAAAAAATCAAGTTAGTGAAGAGGTAAGGCAAATATGCGAAGACCTTAAAACTGAAAAGTCAAAAGAATATCTTGATTCTATTTGGAATTACAAGATTGACATAATTGAATGTATGAATACTGGATTTGAAAGATTTTATGATGGATTTGTTAGTATTCTTAATGATATGGAAAATCGTGTAACTAAATCAGAATTAGATGAATGCATTACCAATGCGGAGAATAATATAACAAAACTATTAACCGCTATTGAATTAGCAAAAAAAATAACATTAAAAACGGAGGATTAGATAATGAAATTAAAAGACTTAGTAAAAGGAACAAAAGTAACAGACAATAAGATTGCACATAAGGAAGTACCAATTGATAAATTGGATGCAATGCTTAACTATCAGAGAGATATTGATATGAAACGTGTAGAAAAACTTAGTAGTGATGAATATTTTGATGAAAACGAAGTAGATGAAGTAAAAGTTAGCGTTAGAGAAGATGGTTCTATGAAAGTATGTGATGGTCAGCATACTATTGCAATTTTAAAGATGAGAGGATGGACGACTGTACCGTGTGAACTTCGTTATGGTTTAACTATTGAGGAAGAGAATGATTGGTTTACCATAACTAATACAAAAGAAAAGCCACAGAATAGAAAACGCACACTTACGTCTCAGATTAATGGTACTTATGAAAAAAATAAGATTGAACAGGATTTTAATAATTGCATAAAAGCACTTGGCTTTAAGTTAGATATTTTTGGAGAAGAACCAGGAAATGATTATAAAATTAAGTGTCCTGCAAAACTATTAGATATGTATAAGGAATATTCGTCAAGAAATGACGTAGATGGCTTTATTGAATGTATGGATTTAGTCAAGGGCTGTTGGAATGGAAATTCAAAATCATTGCAGTGGAATTATATTAGGGGAATGTTTGACTTTTATGAAACATATAAAGGTATTTTTGACAATAAGAGACTTATTACTTCTGTCGGGAAAAAATCCCCATCTATCATTAAAGAAATTGCAGATAATGATAAATATACAAAGAAACCATCTTTAAAATATGCAAAGATTTATGTAAATGAATACAATTCTGGTTTAAATAAGAACAAAAGATTAAAAATGTCCTTATTAGAAGATTAACATAGTGAGGTGATACGTCTTGCCAAACTATGTAAAAATTCCACGAGAAATCATCTATGATAAAGATCTCTCATCTAAGCGTGTAATAATCTTCTCATATCTTTGTACAAGACGTTCACTTGATGACACGGTGGCATTTTCTACAACAGAACTTTGTCACTGGTCTAAACTGAAACCTAATTACAGAGATGGGAAAATAAACCAAAAATATTATGAAGTTCTATTACTTCTCTCTCATTATGGATATTTTGAATCATGTCCTGATTTTGAGAAGTGTCTAAAAGAAAACACCAATTCGGTGAAATATCAGCAAGTACAACTAAATATTGAAAAATTCGATGTTCCTGATAATTTTGGAATCATCTATTTTGATGAATTAGACAAGATATTGAATTTTAAGGAAGAATTAAAATGTAAGGATATAGACCTTGCGAGAATGTCATCTGCTTATATCTTACTCTTACTCTCCTATATTCGTGTCAATTTGAATCGTATAGAAGATAAACCCCTCTGTTGTTATCGGTATTTTAAAACGATTTCAGAAGATATTGGACTTTCTGAGAGATATATAGGACGCATAGTTGATATTTTGGAAGAATTAAAAATTATAAAATGTCAACCTATGAAGAGAGAAAAATATATTAAAGATGGTAAAGAAAAATATTTAACTACTCCAAAAGTATTTGTTGATTATAGACATTTTATAAATGATGAGCATGGTCAAAGAATTGATAATAAATATAATCCATGTGAGGAAATCAAAAAACAAATAGAGATTTTGGAGAACAATAAGTTAAGAACATAAAGAGATATCATCCCCTACGACAATATCTCTTTACCATAAATTTGCGCAATGAGTGTTACACTAAACACTCTAATTTGCAGTGAGGCTTCTAATTTACTGGTGAATTATTGTTAATGAGTTACTAAATATAAAAATTGTATATACATATAATATTTATTGCATCGGTGAATTAGAAATCTCTTAATATTATTTTCAATAAAACCCTTTCACAATAAGGGAATATATAAATGTAACAAATAAACACGTATCACACTAAGGAGCGATGATATGAATAAATTTTTTTATTTAATAAGGAGAACAATAATTTATGACAAAGGAAACACAGAATCATGTAATGACAAGAACTATGGAACTTAAGGCTCGCAACAAGTTAATTTGCTCACCATTGTTATTAAAATCAGGAGCAGATTTTGGTGGAACTGATTTAAATATTGTTGCAAGAATTTTTACAGATATTAAATTTGATTGGGACAGACAGAAGGAATGTGACGTTAGAGATACTAAGAAAATGGAGGAAATAGCTTAATGAAATACGAAATAATTGGAGATACATCAATAATAATAGATTTACATAATGGATATTCAATACTTGCAATGAGTAGATGGAATAAAGAAGAAAGATTGTATAACACTACTTTATACATCAAGAAGAATGACATAGATAGATTTGACCTTATAGATTCTGCTCTTAGTGTTGAAACAGATAATAAAAAAGAATTATGTATGAAAGTTCTTAAATATGTTGAAAATACTGATTTTACTTATTATGTTAATCGCACAAAATATGAGCTTGAATGTTTTGAGCGAGGAAATGCCTTATATGAAAGAGAAAGATTAAATGTTGAGTAAATCAGATTATAAACATTTTGAGAAGGCAAAGAAAATAGCACATGTTTCAGATTTTTATAAAGTTCATATAGGATGTGTTGCAGTATACCAAAATAGCATTATAGGAGTTGGTTGCAATACCAAAAAGACTCATCCGATTCAAAAATACTACAATCGTTTTCGTAATTCTTGGGATGACAATGAAATTAATCCAAGTCTACATGCTGAAATTAATTGTTTGAATTCCATAAGACATTTAGATGTTAATTTTCACAAGGTTAAATTGTATATTTTTAGAAATCGAAAATGTTGTACTTTTGGTATGGCTCGTCCTTGTCCAAGTTGTATGGCTGCAATTAAGGATTTAGGGATACGGCATATATACTATACAACAAATGATGGATATGCATATGAAGAATTATAAGATATAAAGAAGGAGATTTTTTAAATGGGTTGTGAATATTGTGGAAGAATTAATGGACATGAAACTGGTTGCCCAAATTTTGTGCCACCGAAAACTAATTTCAGTTGTTGTTACTGCAAAGAAGGTATTTACGATGGCGAAGAATTTTTGTGTAATTATGAAGGGCAATATATACATAGAGACTGTATTCCAGGTATTGATTTCGTAATTGATTGGCTTGGTTATGAAGTCAAAGAAATGGAAAACAGTAATTGTTTTGATTGAAAATAAGAAATAGAAATTTCATTTGGAGAATATATAAGTGAAACATAATAAATAAAAGATAAAAGGAGGATTCAAAATGTATTGTTTTCAAAAGAAAGATGGAACAGTAAAGAAATATTACAAAGAAGCTATCGACTACATTCTGACTGCAACAGTTCAAAAACATGAAATAATGATTGGAAGATCTGATGAAGTTGGAAAAATATATGAATGCTATACAACTAAAAGGAAAAGATTTTTAGAACCCAAACGAAACACAATTCAATCTAAAATCATTAATATATGTGCTGAATTTGGTTGTTATACAAATCCGTGGTATAGCGGTTATCAAGAAATTTCACTTGAATTGCATGGAGATAATGTGGAATTTATGCTAAATGAACTTAGAAAATATTAATAATAAACAACAGGAGGATTTATGGCTGGTATTAGCGTACCTCAATATGAGATTTTTAAAATTGGAACAAATAAACTAAAGTATTTTAATTGGGATTTACAGATTACCAAAGAAGAAGCTTTTAAATATCAGGAACTCATATCACTGTTTGAAGCCCAAGAGTTCCGCATAATGGCAAATAAGATTTTAGAAAAACCTATTTGGAGTATTGATTTTTCAAAGATATTTATGCAGGTAGTTGTTGATAAAAAATCTGATTTTGCAAGAGCGACTGGTAAAAAAGGCGTTACTGTAAATGGTGTTAATTATAAACGCTTTGTTGGAACTACTGGTGGATTAAAAAATAATACTCTTCTCTTCTGCAATTCACAATATATTGATGAATTAAATGAATTATGTGAATGCAAGAGAAATCCAGATACTAAATTAGTTCCTGCAAAATATGAAGCTTACAAAGCATTGACATGTTCTGCATCACAATCGATTTGTGATCCACATGGAATTTTGGTTGTAAAAGATTGTATTACACAATATTTTGCAGATGTTATATCACTCGATGATGGTGGCAATTCAAAAGAACCGACAAGAGAAATTATTAAAGATAAAGCTCTTGAAAACAATGTATCTGACGGTTTTAATCTTTGTACTATACAATATATGCAGCGAGTAGCTGAATCTTTAGGTATTGATTATATTCCTGGCGGTGTGTGCTTGAGAAACGCATGGCTCAAAGGAATGCTCTATCCATTCCCTATTTATGAATTTATTGAAAAATACAATAATGGTAATTATATGATTAAAGATATTTGGGGAAATATGCAAGATATTCGTCAATGTGAAATGATTATCACAGAGTCTTCTCTTAAATTATGGGGAGCGTATGATAATATTGAGCAATATGTGAATGCGTATAAGGAATGTGGATACGGATTTTCTGTAACAAAAATTTCACCACATGTTCTTGAAGAACAGAGAGAATTGAATTACCAATATCTTCAGTCTTATGAATTTACAGACGAAGATGTTGAGGAATTGTGCGCACCAACAATCAACTATTTAAAAGATGCTATGTGTGGTGACTACTCTTCTACTATTAAATTTCTTGGTATTAACGAAAATACTGATGTAAATTCATGGCAACGTGCTTTGTATACAAGTGAATATATGTTGGGAGATCCATATATAATTGACTCTGTACATAGATATATCAAGAAAAAAATGAATGATGCGAAGATTGGCAAATTATTTGTAAATGGTAATTATCAGATTGCAAGTGGCGATCCATTTGCTCTTATGCAATCTCTTTGTGGTTTGGAAGTTACAGGTTTATTAAAAGCAAATGAATGTTATTCAAAATTTTGGATTGATAAAAATGAAGACGAAATTGTACTCTTTAGAAGTCCAATGACAAGTCATAATAATATTCGAATGTGTAATATCAATAATTCGGATGAATGCCAGTACTGGTATCAATATATGAATACTATCATGATCATAAACGGTTGGGATTCATTTTGCATGGCTGAGAATGGGGAAGATTGGGACTCGGATCTGAACTTTTCTACTAATAACCCTATTATGAAAAGACGCTATAGATACTTACCTGCTATCGAATGTGTTCAGCGAAATGCAGAAAAAATTGTTGTTACTGAAGCTGCTGTTAAAAAGACAAATAAAGCAGGTATGGGAAATCAAGTTGGAACAATCACTAATTATGTCACATCTATGATGGAAGTTCAATCTCATTTCGAGAAAGATTCACCTGAATATAAAGAATTAGAATATAGAATAGAATGTGGTCAGCTCTATCAGCAAAATGAGTTGGACAAAATTAAGGGAATTATTGCAAAACCAATGGAAAGCAGTTGGTACAATTTAGGGGCTTGCGGAGAGAATAAATATTTGCAATCTCTTTGTGCATATAGAAAACCATACTTTATGATTTATGTTTACGATGAAACAAAAAGACAGTACAAGCAATACATTAAAGAAAGTAATGCTAAATGCTATGCTATCTATAAATGTTCTATCGAGGATTTACATAATAAAGATACTCTTACAAAAGAACAAGAAGATTTTCTTTTTTGGTATGAGAGAAAAATGCCAGTTGGTACAGGGAATTGTTCCATGAATCAGATTTGTAAATATGTTGAAAGTCAGTTAGATAGTTACAAATCTCAATTACATAAGGACTCTTCATTTGATTATAATACATTGAAGGTTAAAAGGCGTTGTACTGAAGAACACAGACAAGCTCTGCGAGAACTTGAACAATATTATTGTGAATGCATTAAAGAATATAAAAAGAAACAGGGAAAAGAAAAAGGAATACAGCTAAATAGAACTGATATCTTTGATAAACAGGATGAATTCGACAAATATTATCAACGTGCAAGTATGGTTGAAATGTTTAAGAAGAAAGCTGAAAAAATATGTCCAAATGATGATGAACGTATGAACATCATTCTTGATATGACTTATGGATATAAAGGTAATAGACAGTTTTGTTGGGATTGCATTGGAGAATTAATTATTAAGCGTTTAGAAGAAATGGAGGAAGAAGTTGTATATACTGAATGAAAAAGAATATATTAGAGAGATGTTAGCGTCTGGCAACAAACTAGACAATATCTCGAATGGATATCTGATAACATTGATTGCTAAGTATTATTTTGACAGAGGTAAAGATTCAAATATTTTAATTGATACAGTCAAGAAAAAAATGCTTGAATTCAATATTGAAGGATATCAAGAATATAGATATGCCAATAAAATCAAAAAAACATGTATTGATTTATATGATTCGGAATCTAAAAATCTCTTTAGGGAACTTGAATATGTTCCTATTTATGAAAAAGAATTAAAAGTTGTGGAGTCTCTTCCAAATGATCGCCAAAAGAAATTTATGTTTACATTATTTGCTATTGCAAGATATATGGATTGTGAAGGTTGGATAAATAAGAAAGACTCAAAAGGTCTTTCAGAAGTATTTAAACTTGCCAATGTTACTCTCTCATCTGATAAAAAGAATGAATTGTTGCATGATTTATATAGTAATGGCTATATTCATTTTGGAAAAAAGGTGAATAATCTTAATATCAAAATAGATTTAGGAGACACTGATGATGATATTGCCTATAAGGTAACTAAATTTGAAAATATTGGCAATCAATACATAGGGAATTTTAAAAAGGGTTATAAGCAGTGCGCAAATCCTGGATGTGGAAGAAAAATTAAAATAACCAACAATAGGAAAATGTATTGTTCAAAATGTTACAAGGAAATAAATGAAGCTAATGCAAAAGAACGAATGAAAAAATATAGAGAAAAGCAAAATGTTACTTTTTAGAAAAGTCTGAAAACCCTTGATTTACAAGGATTTTTGGCACATTTTTACGAAAAATTCGATTTTCTTAAATGTAGATATAGTGAAATATTTACGAAAATATGATACAAAAACGATTGTCATGGAAGAAACAAACCGACAATCTTTGTATGTCTGCTCTGCTGCTCTTTTGAGTGGCATTGCAGATTTAGAATGAAATCAGCTTTTCTTCTGTCATAAATAGAGAATATATAATTAGCCGAGAGGCAGTGATTTAGACATAATGGATTTTACTGTTATGTCATTGGTTTAGACCAGTGAATTATTTCGTCTAACATATGGATATATTTTAGTTGCTGTGAAGCCATGTGAAAAACTTGTGTATGAGTGTGAGAAACCAAGTGAGTTCAGCAAGCAAAAACTTGTACCATACATTTCTGTGGAAGTTATTTGAAGGCTATTGTCATTATGACACATGAGCCAAAGGCGTTTTCAAACAGAACAATTCTAAAGATCATTTCTAAGATTTGTACATATTCATATTGTACTCCTCTTCTTATATGTGTCGGTGACTGTGCTACAATTCTTGCAGCATGGTTGCCGATTATTCTCAAATATATTATTGCTGGCGAGTGAAACGGATTATCACGCATGACTCATTCTCATGAAATAACAGGTTCGACTCCTGTGTTTCAGCAACTCTCCCATTTTATATGGGGAACTGGTCGGTTTCGGATCAGAGGATGAAAATTCTAAGATAAGCATGGCGACATGTATAAAGTGGTTCTTATCGTATTATAAGGCTGCGACTGTGAAATACAGTTTAACGGAAAACACATAAAATCTACGCCCAACCTTCTATTCAAGGACAACTGTTGGCGAATATGGTTGATTGGTGGGTGTCTTGAAATAGGCACTGTAGTAACACAGAAATGTGGGTATGATTTGTGTACTATTGGTGGGAATACCGCAAGTATAACCGCTGGTAGGATTTTGGTAATATCTCTTAAGTTGAAAAACAGGGATGGAATCAAAAAGCAAGGAGATCGCAATCCGAGCAGGATGGTGATGATTGGGCTGTACTCAAAAGGTACGGATGATCAAATGTACACCTCATCGTCCATAATAAGTACATACTTTTGAAAAGAAATCAAATTATTTTAGGTAAATAATATTTAAAAAGAAAATTACAAAACAGCAAAAGTGTGTGCGACCGCAAAGAGAAAAACAACTTATTCACCTGTAATATGGTGACATATAGCACTCGCAAGGTGTTATATGAGAAAGTACAAGTACGTGCAACTCTAATAGGCTGCAACCTATGAATCTCGCAAGGAAGAATGTGCAGAAAGAAAATCTATAATACTTTGTGGTAAGAGTTTGCCAGTTATGTCAAAACTGGTGTTGTTGCTACCTACTGTCTAATTGGCAGTGTGATTAATTGTGTCCAACCACAATAGATGGTAGCGTATTGAGTCAAATATCTCAGCTCATATTAGGTAAGAGTCTCATACTTCGGTATGGGATTTTTTATTTTGGGAATTAGTTCAGTTTGGTTAGAACGCCTGATTTGGTTCAGGAGGTCGTGGGTTCAAATCCTACATTTCCAACTACTATCCTACTTTGTAGGAAATAAATCAAGAAAGAAGTGAAAATTATTAAGTACATTTCAAAAAATGAAATTGAAAAATTATTATTCGAAGGTGTAATTAGAAACACAAGACGAGGATATGTAGATCGCAGAGGCGAACATATTGGATATTACAAGACTTGTGGTGGAAAACGTTACATCGAAGATAAGTATGTTAAGTAGGTTCTGCCTATGAAAAATCGAATTGAATATAAAGGTTTTTATATTGACAAGACTGAAAATGGCTATCGTATCTGTAGACAAGAAGATACAGAAAAGCATACTCATATGAAAAATCTTAATCCATCATATAGACTTATAGATAATGTGCTATCAAATAAAATTCCTACTCGTTGTGGATGTTATTATTTAGAGTCACATATTCGTTTGAGTTATGATGAAGATTATATCAGAAAGATTCGTGAGTATATCAAAGTGAAACAGAATAAAAGTAAACAAATGTATTTTAATCCTGGCAGAAAGCGTTCTGGTGGGAATTTTTAATTTTATGGAGGATTTAAAGGATTATGGTAGATAGTAAAATTAAGAAAGCAACTGTTAGTGCGGCTAAAAAGAATATTACAGCAAGTGGAGTAAGAATTGAAAATGGAACTTTCGTTGACGATGAAGGTTCTATTGTAGATCGTATTGCTGAGAAGTTACCAGAAGGTACGACTATCTTTGATATTAAAATCAGTATTGAGATTTCAGATGAAGAGTCTGAATCTGCTGAATAGAGAGTAGGTGGATGTTATAACAACCTATAAAAGATTCGAGAATGAAACGGATGAGGAACTTATCTACAGGATATGCGAAGATAAAGACCAGATAGGTTCTTGACAGAACGTTGCTAATATAATTAATGAGCTTACTAGCAATGATTATGGTGAAAGTACTTATCGAAAAAAGTATCAGGCATTTAAGAAGATGTTAAATGCAAATCAGTCTAAGTTTGTTGATTCCGATGCACAGTTAAAAGAAATCGAAATCCAAAAACGTGAATTGCAAAAAGAAAGAAATAAATTATATGCTACAAAAACAGAATATTCACGTCAAATAAGACAACAGAGTAGGTTTGAATTATTTTACGAGAATGTAGCGAATGAAATATCTTTATATGACGTTCCAAATTTTAGATATATTGATACTTTAAATCAGAAAAATGAATATATTTTATCTATTGCAGATATTCACGCAGGTGCAAATTTTGTAACTGAGACAAATGATTACTCTTTTGAAGAAATTACAAAGAGATTTGAAAAACTCTATACTGATGTTGTGAATTTTGTTTTAGATAAAAACATTTCCAATTTAAAAGTTTTATGTATGGGCGATGACATTCAAGGAATTCTCAGATTAAGCGATTTACAATTGAACGAATCTTCTGTTGTAAAAGCTACTGTTTTTGTAGCGAAAACAATTGCAAGATTTTTAAATGATTTATCGGAATATTGTTTTATTGATTATTATCACTGTCCTACTTCTAATCATTCTCAGACACGTCCACTCGGAACAAAAGCAAGTGAAATTGCATCTGAGGATGTCGAATATGTTATTTGCAACTACATTAAAGATGTATTAGTAAATAATTCTCGAATTATTCCACATATGAATTTTGGATATGAATATATTGAAATTCCTATTTTTGATTTTAAGACAATTGCAATGCATGGACATACGATTAATAATATTGATAATGTATTGAAGGATCTTACGTATCACAAAAAGACATTTTATACCACTGTATTTTTAGCACATTACCATGCTGCCAAAATGGGTACTGTAGGCGAAATGTCTGATACTGATTGTGAAGTGATTGTATGCCCAAGTTTTGTTGGCAGTTGTCCATATAGTGAAAAACTTATGAAAGGTGCAAAACCTTCTTGTTGTATATATGGATATGATAAAAAATATGGACATGTAGAAACTTATAAATTTATTTTAAATTAAAAAAACAATAGTTTAACGATTATGAGGATGGTTTTATACTACCCTCTTTTATTTTTATTTATTTTGTATAGGAGGAATATAAAATGGCTACATATAATGTACATGCAGGTCACTGTCCACAGGATCAGGGTGCTTATGGTGCAGTTGGTATTTTACAAGAGTCTATTGAAGACAGAATCGTTAAGAATGCTGTAATTACAAAGTTAGAAGCACTTGGACATACTGTTTATGATTGTACATGTGATGAAAACACGTCACAGAATGGTTGTTTAGCAGCGATTGTTGCTAAATGTAATTCACATAATGTTGATTTAGATATATCTATACATCTTAACTCTGGTAGAGATGATTACGAAGGTGATGATTCTACTGGTGGTACAGAAGTTTATGGATATGACACTGGAACAGAAGAAATTGGTTCGAAGATTTGTGAGGCAATTTCAGAAAAACTTAATATTAGGAACAGAGGATTTAAGATCAATCAGGGGCTTTATGTTCTTAGAAGCACACATTCTCCTGCTATTTTAATTGAATGTTGCTTCGTGGATGATAGGGACGATGCAAACAGATGGGATGCTGAAGCCTGTGCAGAAGCTATTGTTGAAGCTTTGACAGGAGAAGTTGTATCCGACAATTCTGATGAAGATTGTTCTAACAATGATAGTTCAGATAATAATGAAACTACAGGTGGTAGAACTAATGATTTAGGTCATGTTGATGTTTACTATAGGGCTAAGACAGACCGTTGGTGGGATGAAGTTCATGACACTGACGACTGGGCTGGCGCTGGTGACGATCAGGCAATTACAGGTATTGCCATTGGTGTTAGTGAAGGTTATGTAAGATATCAGGTTCACTTACTTAATGGTGGTTGGCTTCCTGAAGTTGATGGTTATGATATTGATGATGACGAAAATGGTTACGCAGGAAATGGCAGAACACCTATTGATGCATTAAAAGCAGTATTTTATACACCCGATGGTTATGAATATCAGTGTTTATATATGCAAGTATCACCAAAGGGTATGGACGAATATTACCCTGTTCAGATAGATGATCAGACTGTAAATGGTCAGGACGGATATGCTGGATGCTTCGGAAAATACATTGATAAGGTTCAGCTTTGGGTTGAATAAGATTTTTTGAGGAGTAGACCATATTGGCTGCTACCCTCTTTTATTATTAAATCGGCACCTATTATTAAAAGTGTCAAAATATTACTGATTAAAAGGAGATTTTTATAAATGATTAAAACAGAGTTAATTAATGCAATCGCAGAAAGAATTGAAGGAGCTAAGAAGGGTGATATTGCTGTTATCCTTGATACTTATGCAGAGGTTATTACAGATACATTAAAGAAGGATACTACAGAGTCGATTCCTGTAGGTAAGCTTGGTAAGTTTAAGGTTAAGGACGTACCTGAAAGAACAGGTAAAATTATGTTAGGTGAAAGAGCTGGCGAAACATACGTAACTCCTGCTCATCAGGAAATCACATTTAAGATGAGCAAGTCAGCAAAGCAGCTCTAATTTGAAAGGTCGTGATTATTATAAAAACATTACATTTTGAAGACTATGAAGATTTTGCCTGTGTCATGTCAGATGTATACGACAGAGTGAAATCTAATGACGAATATAATTCAGTAGATGTTATTGCAAAGTATGAAGACGCAAAAGAGATTGTTCGTAAACTTATTGGAATCGGATATGGTATTGCATACATTACTGAACTTGCAGATGTTGAATATGATGGTTATGATGATGCTTTCGTTATCAGCTTATTAGATGATGAAATTTGGTGCGAACCTGTAAAGAGAGATGACAAGTATATCTTTGTTGAAGCCGATGTCGTATATATTTTTGATGATTGTAATTCTAAGATTATTCCGAAGATTGAAGCTGATGAGGTATATGAAGTAGAAATTGGTTATGAGTATGATAACTGTGATGGCGATTGTGAGAATTGTGATTGTTATAATGTAGATACTACTTCTACCTATAAGATTAATGGTAGATATGTAGACAAGGAAACTTATGAAAAGTATATCGAAGATATTCAGAAAAAATATTTAGAAAAATTTAAAAAATCAATTGAATATTGGGGAATTTGCAATGAAATGAATGAGTATTCCATGTTACTTAATCGGTGAATGAATTATTTAGAGTGTGTGGTGTGTGCTGCACACTCTTTTATTATCCTCTCATAGACCACTAAAGATGTGGGGCAGTCTGTAAAACTGTCATCTTCGGATCGGCTTGGAGCATTACCAAGTGGGAGGACTAGGTTAATCTGTTTGATTAATAAAGAGAATTATAAACATAAAGTTTATCTCTACCTTCAATAAATTAATAGATTGGAGGAATATAATGGCGAGTAAATTATATAATTTTTCACCTGAACAATTACAAAGCTTGCTAGATTCAAGAAATACATATACAGAAATTCTTAGAGTCGCAGGTATAAATTCATCAAGTAGTACAAATACGTTAAAAAGAATCATAAAAGAATATAAATTAGATACTTCTAAATTTGAAGAAAACAGAAAATTATATAAACAACAAATGGCAAAAATGTCTTTATGTTCAGAATATAATATTGAATCGAAATTACATAGAAATACAAAAACAAATAGTCATAAATTAAGAAATAAATTGATTGAATTCGGTTACAAAGAAAGTAAATGCGAATTATGTGGTATATCCGAATGGCTAGGAAAACCTGTTAAATTACAATTGCATCATATTGATGGCAATCATGATAATAACGAATTATCAAACTTGCAAATATTATGTCCCAATTGTCATAGTATGACAGATAATTTTGGTGTATATAATTCCAAAAGAGCAAAAGAGCCAACATTAGTATGTAGCGAATGTGGTATAAAAATTAGCAGTCATAGCAAAAGTGGACTATGTGTTTCTTGCTCACACAAGCATAAGAGGGAAAATGCAAAAACAAAATATATTAATAGAGTTAAAATTATTTGTCCATGTTGTAAAACAAATTTAATGAATTCAACATCTACAATGTGTGAATCTTGTTATAACAAAAAGAGAATAGAAAAATTATATAATATAATTTCACGAGATAATTTAAAAGAATTGATAAGATCTACCTCGTTTACTCAAATTGGCGATATGTATAATGTTAGTGACAATACAATACGAAAATGGTGTGATAAATATAATTTACCAAGAAAAGTATCAGAAATACAAAAATATACAGAAGAAGAATGGATAAATATTTGAAAGAAGTAGCTTAGTTTACCACTATCCTACTTCTTTTTTATATATGAAAGGAAGTGAGATTATTGAATGGTAAAATAGCAGATAAATTAGATCCAGTTACAGATGAGGAATGGGCAGAGGTTAATGAGTTTAATAGAAATATGGTTGAAGATTACCTCAGTAATCAGACTCATCTTTCACCGCATAGTTTACATGCTTATAGGTCTGCATTAAAGATATTTTTCGTATGGGTTAAAAATAACCTAAATAACAAAAACTGCATAGAAATTAGAAAGAAAGAATTTCTTCGCTATATGAATTTTCTTGCTAATCGTGGGCTATCTGAAGCTGCAATTAAATTTAAAAAGTCTTCTGTCAGTGCATTGAATAAATTCATCGAGAATTTCTACGATGAGGACTATCCTACGTTCCGTAATTATGTAACTGCTGAGATGCAAGTGCCAAAAACAGGTAAGGTTTTTGCAAAAGAACCATTAACGCCTGATGAAATGGATAACTTATGTTCTGTATTGGCTGAACGTGAAGAATGGCAAAAATTAGCATATGTAAAGTTTACATATTCTACAGGATGCAGACATGCAGAGAGTTTACAGTTGCTCAAAGAGGTTGTTAATTATGAGCCTAAGAGGAAAATTGTAACAATTGTCGATGAAGATGGTAAAGAACAAGAAGTAGAATCTGTTTCTTACAAAACACATGAGATTCGTTGCAAGGGACGTAGTGCCGTTGGTAAGGTTAGAAAATTGCAGTTTGGACAAGATGTAATGGACGCATTAAAGAAATGGCTTGAAGTGCGTGGCGATGATGATTGCCCTTATATGTTTGTCGTAAAAACTAAAGATGGTTCAAAGGTACGACAGATTGGATATAGTGCATTCAATGATTGGTGCATAAATGAATTTTCTGAAATTGTTGGCAGGAGAACGACTCCACATAATTTCCGGAGAAGTCGTGCAACCAATCTGGTATGTTATGACCATCGTGCATTGGAAACTGCACAGAAACTTTTGGGACACGAATCTTCCGAAACAACTCAGATGTATGTCATCCGTGAGGACACAGAAGATGCCGATGAAGCTTTCGTCTAACATCAACAACTCAATCTTAACAAGAAAGCATAGTAATGTGATATTTGAGCCGAGAGGTGACGACAATGTAGAGAATAAATAGACATAACAAGCTGCTCACATCCAAAAGAAGTGAGGGCGGTCTGTCAATCCGTTGATAGATTTTTACAAGTGAGCTGTCACTGACCGATATGTGACATAAATATAAAGGTCGGTTTGCGAAATTATTGACCTTTGGAATGGTCTAAAACTTCCCACTGCTACTGCTCATTGGCGGTGTTATGGAGAGGTCTTGCCTTAGTAGACGATTAACATATCTTGGCATTTACTATTCATGTAGCATTGTAAGACCTACTTCTTTCCTACCGACATCTCGGATCATCGGTTTCTCTCAGCCTTCAGAAACGAGAAGATGTTCGTGCTTCTCTACGTTAATGAGAACCCTTAAAATAAACGGTTGCTCATACACATATTATGCATTTGACGTGTAAGATACACGAGTTAGGAATGAGAATAATTAGGCAAGCATGAATTAGGTTGCGGATAAGCGACCATATTCTAAAAAACTGGATGTGTACAGTCCAATATCAGCTAGTTAGTGCTTTATGCTGATTTTATTGTAGCATAGTAGTTTTAAACATTTTTAGCTGATGACTAATATGGAGAGAACTTCATCACTTCTCCTACTATGCTTTAATATTGACTCGTAGCTCAATGGTAGAGCACTCGATTGTTAATCGAGGCGTTGTGGGTTCAAGCCCCACCGAGTCAGCTATGGCTCTATGGTATAAAGGTAATTACATCCGACTGTCTATCGGAAGATTTGGTTCGATTCCCAATAGAGTCGCTGTGTTAGTAGCTTAGTAGGTTAAAGCGTCAGATTGTGGTTCTGAATATCGTGGGTTCAAATCCCACCTAACACCTAATGATTAAAAGGAAAACGAAAATAAAAGAAAGGAGTGTACATATAATGGCAAGTAGATTATCTATTGAAAATGATAGATTAAAAGTCGGGCAAGTAAAACGAGTAACATCGAATAATGGAAATAAAATTGATTCTATTACTCTTCTGCTTAATGAATCTGTGGAAGTTTTATTTGCGCCAAATGGAAATACATTGGAATTTACGGTATCAAATCCGAATATTGATATGAGTAATTTGGACTGTACTATTGATAAAGAGACTTTAAGGGACTTAGTAATCAGTTTTAAAGATGCATACAACCAAATAATTGCAAACGAAAGTGAGGGTACAAATTCATGAAATTAGATCAGGTGTTTAAAGTAGAAAATGATATTGCAAGTGTAGATATTGCAGTTACAAGTATGGGAACTGCGGATTTAACTAGCGAGCAGGAAAAGGAATTATTAGCAAACTATAATAAATATATCGAGTATAGTAAAATTCAGTTCAAGGGAAATATCAAGCTTAATAATGGTGTTCCAGAAGTAACAACAGATCCAAAAGACGATTCTACTATTGTTGAATTGGAGATTACGGATGTAACAAATGAGAGAAAACTTATCAATGAAGATTTGGCATTTCATTTTGAAAGAGATGTAACAAAATATCCTGATACAGTATTAAATACTGTTCTTGATAAGAAGGAACTGTATGCACAGGCTCAGTGTGTATTATTTGCTACGAAAGTTAAGGAAGCTGTTACTGAGAAGTTAGCTGAAATTCGTGCATTGAATAATACTTTTGAAGGAACTACAGAATATACTCTGTGAAAATAATGGGTGGTACTCTTCCACCCTAAATATGGCTCTGTGGTCTAAAGGCAAGGACACCGCCATTTCACGGCGGTAAACAGGGGTTCAAATTCCATACAGGTCATTTTATGTCCATTGCGGTCTTCGGACTGGCACTGTTGTAATAATAGGATGCGTTCTATGCAGCTTAGATGAAAGCTCGGAGTTTGAGGAGATAATGAGAAAGACAATAAAATATTTTGTTTACTTTTAGTTAATATTGGTATATAATATTTTCATCAAATAATAAAGCGGGGTGAATATATTATGGCATTATTATCATTTAAAAATGTCTATGAAGCAAATATTCCGTTTAATAGTGCGGATGAATTATCATTTGATACAAGAAGAGATATTGTAACTGGTGAGGTTACAGAATATCTCGTATACTGTGATGGTATGGAACAAGAGGTTGATAAGGCAACTTATGAAGCTCTTGTTAAACTTCAAAGATAATTAATTTTTCTTTTTATACTTTTAATTTTATATTTGTTATTAAAAGAGTTGTTTCGTTTGAGACGACTCTTTTGTTATATGCACCTATCTTTTGGCAAGAATGAAGTCTCCAAAACTTCTAACCTGTGTTCGATGCGCAGTGGGTGTGCTAAGTGAAGTAAATTGCACTTTCATTGGAAATTTAATATTGAAATTTTTTTGAGAAGTCATTTCGTATGAAGTGGCTTCTTTTTATTATATCAAAAAAAATAAAGGAGGATTCTTTCATGAAAAATATGAAAAATCAAAATGACAAAGAACTAATTTATACGGAAAGTAAAACATTGAGAAATGAAACATTGGATAATGTATCTTATGACTTTCTTGACAAAATGAAGGTTATTCCATATCTGACAGATGATATGGTTGTTACAGTTCAACAAGCAGCAAATTATTATGAGTGCAGTATGGATACAATCAAAACCTTAATTAAAAGAAATCGTGATGAATTCGAAGAAGATGGTATGGTTGTTTTAAAAGGGCAAGAATTAAAGAAATTTAAGGAAGAACTAGGGGTAGGTTCAAATGAACCTAGCCTATCATATGCTTCAAGTCTTACTATTTTAACAAAAAGATCTTTACTTAGAATCGGTATGCTAATGACAAGTAATTTGTTAGCAACAAAGATTAGAAATTATCTTCTTAATATTGAAGAGAAAACAGAGATTGATAGAAAATCATGGGCTATTCAGCGTGAAGTTGGAATTATTGAAAGAAAGAGAATGACTTCTGCTATTTCAAGATATATTCCTGAAAGTAAGCATAAGAAATTTGCTTATCCGAATTATACTAATATGATTTATAAAGTAATTTTGGGATGTGACGCAAAATCACTTAGATTAGATCGAAATGTAAAAACGAACGATGCTTTAAGAGATAGTTTTACAGAAGATGAATTGAAAAAAGTTGAGGAAGTAGAAACTATTGTTACTGGTTTGATTAGTATGGATTTTACATACAAACAAATTGAACAAATGCTTAAAGATAGGTTTATTAAGAAGATTGATAAAACAGCTTAATCATAGCTGTTATTTTTATGCTCATTTTTAAGGAGAGTGGTTGCTACTACTCTCCTACTATTTATGCACCTTTAGTTTAATGGTAGAACAAACGTCTCCAAAACGTTATGTAAGGGGTTCAATTCCTTTAAGGTATGCTTAATTTAATTATAATTAATCGACATACAATGTTACGTCTGATATAATTACACGAAGACTGTGATAACCTCCTCCCAAACTAAAATATTCTCCATTATTATAATATCTTATTTCAAGCCACTCTGAATCCTTAATATTAATTTCAGGAATCTCTATTTGACTTGTTGTTCGACTAAGTGTTGATGAAGACCATAAAGAATTAAATTCAGTATCATTACTTTTAGTTCCTATTTCAATCCACCCCTTTAATTGAGTATCACTTCTATTTTCACTTTCATCAGAAATAGCAATAATACCATTTAAAGCAGTATATTTTTTACCCAAATAAAAAGTAGCATATCCATAACTTGATTTTCCTTCTGCATATGTAATAAATGAATTTGTAGTAGAATACTTATTTCCAACCGTATCTTCCAATGGTTTATCCTGATTTTGAGTAAAAAATCTTGAAGCGGATATTTTAAGATCTGATAATTTAATCGGCTGATTATTGTTTATTTCATCTATTTTATCGCTTAACATTTTATCATTATCAACAAGAGTTATGCCATCGTTTAATAATTCAATAGCTTCATTATATTTTCTTTGAGAAATAAACGAATCTGCATTTGACAATAAAATTAAAACATACTGAGCTGAATATTTCGTATATAAATTATCAATATCTGTCGAACGTGATTTTGAATTTTTTAAAAGTGTTAAACATTGCTGATAGTTAGCTTCATTCCAATATTGGGTAGCATTTTGGATAATCTTATTTATCTCATCTGTTGAATTTTGTTGATTGATTAAAGCTTCATATTTGCTTATTTCTTCATTTAAAGACTCTATTTCGTCTTTGTCTTCTTTTCTTTCTTGATAAATAGCTTCAAGTGCTTGTTTGTATGACATTTCTTTGTCGACAAAATCAAAGCGAGTTGTTATTGAATCCATAATCTCTCCTTCTGTAAAGTAATTTGTAATAATTCCTGTTAATATAGCTGGAATAATTATTATCGCTAAACTTTTAATAATTTTTAATAATAATTTTATTCTTGAGTTATCCATAATTTTCTCCCTCCTAATTAGTAATTTATGTATTTATTTTAATACATAAATAAGCAAAATACAATTATAAAGAATTTATTTTTAAATTTTTGTTATAAAAAAAGAGAATAAATATATAGCCAACTATGAGAGGATTGTTACTGTTTCGATTGCAGGTGGTTGGATTTATGGAGTGAGAAACCTTTGACTGATCATCACAGGTATAGTAGATACTCGCACTACTCTCTCACTCTATTTTAATTGGTTTTGCGAGTGGAAAGCGAGAAATAAATTATGAGTAAAAGATTTACACCTAAAGATTACGAGATAATATGTGGAGTTTATTCAATAACCAACAAATTGAATAATAAAAAATATATTGGAAAATCTGATAATATTTATGTTAGATGGGATGAACATAGAAAAGATTTAAATAAAGGTGTTCATCACAATAAACATCTTCAAAGAGCATGGAACAAATATGGTGAAGAAAATTTTATATTTGAAATTGTAGAAAAATGCAAAAATGATGATACAGCATACCAAAGAGAACGCTATTGGGTAAGATACTATGATTCATTTAAAAACGGATACAATATGAACGAAGGTGGAACTGGTGGTTTGGGATATACTCATACAGAAGAAAATATTGAAAAAATGAGCAAGCTCCAAAAAGAGAGAATGAAGAATCCTAAAGCAAGAGAAAAATTATCTCAGGCACACAATGCTTTAAAAAGACCGCTTGTTCAAATTAGTTTGTTAGACAATTCAATTGTAAATTGGGATTCCAAGAATAAGGCAGGTAAAACTTTAAATCTTTCTATTGCAGGAATATATACTGCTCTAAATTCAGAAAGTCATTTTGCTTATGATAGTTTATGGTTTTATGAAGAAGACTATAAACATTTAGAAACATCTTCTTATTCATTAAATTCTGACGTTTATCACAAATATGCAAAATATCATCAATATAATTTTAAAGGAGATTTACTGAAAATATGGACATTTGATGAATTAAATGCATCAAATTATAGAAACAATACCATTTTCAAGTGTTGTGATTTTCAAAAAGATTATTACGAAAATAGTATATGGTTATACGAGAAAGATGTTGATAAGTTAAATGAAATATTGCCTAAATATAAAAGTAAAGCAAATATATATTGTGAACCTGTTGATGTGTTTGATTCAGATGGTAATTATATTCGTTCCTCTAAAAGTATTTATGATGAATCATTAATATCAAATCTTAGAACATATGATATATATCTATGTTGTATTGGTGAAAGAAGATCTATACATAATTTTATATTTAAGTATAAAAACAAAGCATATTTGTATGAAAACGGAGAAAAAGAAGGTTTATTAAAAAGAGAAAAACAAATGTCTCATATTAAGAAAAAAATTATTCAATATGATTTAGATATGAATGTTATAAGAATATGGAATTCAATAACTGATATACATAATGAATTAGGTTATGATAGAGGCACAATTATTAATAATTGTAAAGGAAGAACTGCCACGAGTCATAATTTTATATGGAAATATTTTAAGGAAGAGTCGGTTGCTTAAACTTACTCTTCTATTTTATTGGAATAAAAAGGAAAGGAAGTGACTTTGTGCCAAGAGTCAAAGAATATGAAATCGAAGATATAAGTAAGATGACTGTTACACAATGTCGCTCTGCTTATAAAAAATTGGTCAATGAGTATCAAAAAATAAAAAATGGTGCTTATTGTCATGAATGTGGAAAATTCAAAGGGCGTGATAAATTTTATAAGAGTCCAAAAACTGCATCAGGTCTTATTCCTGTTTGTAAAGAATGTCTTTATAAAATAGGAACAGGATATGATGAAAAAACTAAAGAAACACATGAAACAAGAGAAACTGTGATTGAGGCAATGAAAAAAGCTGATTTACCATTTTTAGAAGACTTATATGATAACTCTTGTAGTGCTATCACAAATGAGGTAAGTGGTAAGAAACGTGGCACTGGATATAGTCAAATGATTACATGTTTACAGAGTTTACCTCAATATTTTGGAATGACGTTTGACCAATCTGATTTTGGTGAACAAAATGTCAATGATGTGACAACTGATGTTGCCGAAAATTTTGAAAAGAAACCACAGCAAGTATCTGAAGATGTTGAAGATATGTATATTAAAAATAAACGAAGTGTTCTTAGAATGCTTGGTTATGATCCTTTTATATACGAAGAGGAAGAAGACAAACCTCTTTTATATAGTAAGTTGGTAAATTATTTTGATGATTCATTAAAAGATGATGGTTTTAAATTGGAAGCTGTAATTGAAATAGTACAGTCATTTAAAGATGTAAAACATATAAATGACACATTGGCTCAATATACAAAACAACTACAAACTCATCCAGAAATGATCGCTACTGTAAAATCTCTCACACAGACAAAAAAAGATATGCTTTCCTCTGCCCTTGCATTAGCAAAGGACAACGGTATATCTGAAAACAATAACAACAGAAAAAGCAAAGGTGCTGGTACTCT